>Ga0307376_10003802_pt1 | contig 14023 bp, 12 predicted proteins | sample TR2MG_FD_202536 | JGI IMG/M metagenome (GOLD analysis project Ga0307376, IMG submission 202536) | Soil microbial communities from Risofladan, Vaasa, Finland - TR-2 | ecosystem: Environmental > Terrestrial > Soil > Coastal area > Acid sulfate soil | place: Finland: Risofladan, Vaasa | collected...
GTATTCTTTTATCAATAAGTTCTAGTGATTCTTCTTCATTAAGTATTTTTTTTTCAAATTTTCCATCCTCGTCAACATATTGACATGGAACATGGCTAAGAATTACTCGATATTTATCACCAAAAACTATTGAAACTTGATGTGTATCATCAATATTTTTAGTAGAAGACCATTTAATATCTGTTAGTTTTTTACTAAGTTCTTTAAATGTAATTAATTCTTTCATAATATACCTTTCATATGTTAATTTTCATTATGTCTATAATGATAGTCTTCGATGTCACGGCGTGTATTACTGCGTGCACGCATTACTGCATTTTCATGTGATACACTTATTAACAATACAATAAAAATAAACATTCCTATGCCCATTTTTGTTAGTTCCTTTCATAGTTTTATTATAATTTTATAATAACACAAAGTATACAAGGTGTCAATAAATTTAGTAAAATAGTGTTATCATTACATAATAATTTCTATAAAATTATCTTTCTATTTATAGTATTTATACAGTATATATTAGATATGTAGTCTAGAAGGAGTTATATGCAAGAATATAATGGATGGATACGATATACTAAGTTAAAAAATAATGATAGTCCTACTATTGGTTCGCAAATTTTGAGTAAAGTTAGTGCTAAGAAAGATAATACGCATTGTGCGCAAGATCAAGTTGATGAAGAACTTAAAGATTATCCAAATCAAGTATTAGAATGTCTTGAGAATGGAAAAAAACATTTTGATAGTGATTTTTATATACATGTATTGTTTTGTTTAGATAGAATACTTGATGGAGCTAAAAAGAATATTTTTGCTGCTCAACGTTCATGTCCTATTCCATTTTATGATCAAGCAGTTTATAAATATCATAAAAAAGATGAAAAATTAGAATTACTTTGGATTGTTCCCGATATAGATCTATGTAAGTTATATAGATACAATGTTAATCTTGTTCCAGATGATGAAAAAGATTTATATAAAAATATTATAGATTTTTATAGTGGAGAACTAGCAAAACGTGAATATTTTGAAAATAATAAAATTCTAAAAAAAATATATCCAGTAACTAGGAGTTAATATGAGTGAAGAAGTAATAAAAGATGAAGTGCAACCAGAATTAGTAGAAAATACTCAAGTTGAAGAAACAATAGATGAGCAACCAGAACAACAAGAAGAAGTAAGATCAGAAGATACTAATAATACTTTCCAAGATAATATTAAAAATTTAAGAGAATCTAAAGAACGTGAAGCACAACGTGCATTAAAAGCAGAATATGAACGCGATCAACTCATAAAATATTTTGAAACAATGAAACAACAGGCAAATGGTCAACCAGTTCAAGAACCAAATGAATTAGACATTAAAGATGATGAATATATAGATGGCAAACATCTTAATAAAGTAACTAAACAAATACAAAATATGCAAAATGAGTTGCATCAATGGAAACAATATAGCGAAGAAACAACAGCAGAATTAAAATTGAATAATGAATTTTCAGATTTTAATAGTGTAGTTACAGCAGAAAATGTTAAAGAGTTTATCAAAAGATATCCCGAAATGCGTAGTATTGTACAAAATAATGATACACTTTATAATCGTGGCAAAGGAACATATAAAGCTATAAAAAAATTTATGGGTGATAATTTAAAATCTAATATTAATAAATCACAACAAACTAAAATACAAAATAATAGTATAAAACCACGTCCTACTTCTTCTATACAAGAACAACAAAATTCTCCTTTATCAAAAGCAAATCTTTTTGCTAATGGATACAATGAAGATATTGGAAAAGCTCTTGAAGATGAAATGTATGACGCTATTTCTCGTTATTAAGGTGTTTCTTGTATGGGCGATTAAACTTACTTCTTCTTTAATCGCCTATGCGTCTATAAGAATTATTTTAAATCTTTTTGTTTTTCATTCTATAGTCAAAAAGGCTGTATGGAATTCGCCAATCCACTTTTTTGGCTGTATGGAATTCGCCAATCCACAAAATAGCTGTAAGGGTTTCGCTAACCTACTATAGGAATATTATTTATACATTTTTAAATTAGGAGTAATCATGGCTATTACTACTACAACTATACTACCACCTCCAATAGCGCAAAGTTATGCATATAAACTTTTACGTTCTAGAACAAGAGCACTTATTCATGGTCTTCCATTAGAACAAAAAGTATTACAAATAAATAATGGAAATACTCTTCGTTTTAGAAGATATTTTCCTCTTGTAACTAATACAACATCTCTTGGAAATTCTGGGGCAACACCTCCAGGACAACAACTTAATGCCGTAGATATTGATGCAAGAGTACAATGGTATGGAACATATGTTACATGTAATGAACAAGTTGTATTAACATCTCAAGATCCAACTTTGAATGTATTGGCAGAACGACTTGGTGTCTTTATGAAAGAAACTGATGATGAACTTATCAGAGATGTTCTAGCAAGTACAGCAACATTCCAAAATTGTGTTTATGGTACTAATGGTGATATACCAACTGATGTTACTGCAGAAGATATGGCAAAAGCGTATCAAACATTACGTAGTAATGATGCATATCCTTGTATTATGGGTCGTGAAGGATCAGATAAAGTTAATACAACGCCAACTCGTGAAGCATATTATGCATTATGTCATACTGATTTAATTAGTGATTTGGATGCAATACCTACATTTGTAGAAAAAATTAAATATCCTAATCAGATTGGCATTAAACATTCTGAGCATGGTACACTTAATGGATTTGCATTTCATGTATCTTCACAAGGATCTATAAGTACTACATTATCGGTTAATCTTGCTAAGATATATAATATATTTTGTGTAGGAAAAGAAGCTGCTGCACGCGTATCCCTTGAAGGTAATGCTAAATTTGTGTATACGCCACCATTAGATCCTTTACATCAAAATTTTACTGCTGCTGTTAAATGGGTACAAGTACCAAAAATTCTTAATGATTTATATTTATTAAGAGTTTGTGCAACTCTAAACGTCTAAATAAATTAAAGGATAAAATATGGCTACTATGCAAGGTAATTATATTTCTGATGAGACAACTAAATATTTAGAGATTCCTTTTGATGTTAATTGGTTTAGCATTAGAAATATTACACAAATGGCTGCTGCTGTTGGTGGTGCTGGTCAAATGACTTCAGCATTTTGGCAACAAGATGAAGCATATGGTACGGGTATTTTGAAGGAAGCTACTATTGATGCTTCTGTAACTACTGATTTAGATGCAACTAATGGTTTTGTAAAAATTGATACAAGTCAAAGTCCATTAGGAACCATGGAAGTACATACTGGTATAACAAATGCTGCACCTCCTGTTATGACTGTTGCTGATGCATTATTGTATCCTACTGGTAGTATAGTGCGATTAGGACTTGCTACAGGATCTACAACAATTCAAAATCTTGATTTTACTGTTCATTATAATGCTCCAACATCAATTAGATTAGAATATATGATTGCTCCTGGAGCTGCATCTACTGGAGGAAATGTCTTTCCATTAAAGTGGGATGGACCGTGGTATCCAAGAAATAGAACTATTTGTAGTATTACACAAGCTGCTCAAGCTGTTATAGGAATGACTGTAACACATGAGTTTGAAGTAGGTGATATAGTAAGACTTATGGTGCCAGTTGAATTTGGAATGGTAGAAGCTAATGGTAAAGAAGTAAAAATAACAGCAATAAATAGAGATATTACTACTCCTGTTAATACTATTACTGTTGATTTAGATACTACTACTTATACAGCATTTGCTTGGCCTGCAACTGGAACAATTCTTTTTTCAACGCCAGAAGTTATACCACTGAGTGGTCCAATTATCAATACAGCATATAGAGGTATTAAAATTGTACCTGGTGCCGCCAATCCTGGTGGTGTAGCTGGTGATGTAATGTATTGGATTGCTGGTGATTCATTTGGAATATAATATTATGGGGGCATGTGCCCCCTTTATTTTTTAAGGAGAATTTTATGGAAAATATAATAAATAAAGAAGAAGAAAAAATTAATAATACTAATAATACAATACTTGAAGAAACTTTAAATACAAATAAAAAAGAAAACATAAGAAAAAGAAAACCAAAAGAACCTATGGTTGAAGGTATATTTAGAAATTTAGAAATACCAGGCTCTCCATTAACATTTTCATTTTCTATTGATAAGAATCCTGCTAAAAAATATACATTAATAGATGGAGAAAAAGTTACATTACCACTTAGTGTTGCTAAACATATTAATAATTGTAAATATTCTGTCAATAAAGCTGAAATAGATAGTCGCGGTATTTGGATTGGTGTCCATAGAGATGAAGTACATCGTTTTTCATTTAGACGTATTGATAATCTTATGGAAGATGCATAGTAAATAAAAAGGAAGTTATGTGTCAACATTTTTAAAGATTAAAGAAAAAGTAAGATTATTAACACAAAATCCAACTGCTTTGCAACTTTCAGAAGCTGCTCTTAAAGAATATATAAATACTTTTTACCTTTATGATTTTCCTCAGATTGTTCAAACTAATGATCTAACTAGTGAGACAACATTTGCTACAACACCAAATGTTGAACGCTATTCTTCTACAACATTGCCACTTCTAAATAATTTATCTTACTTTATAGATTTTGTTGTTATGACTGATCAACCTATATATATAGCAGGAAGACCAATACAGTTATTTCAAGATCAACAAGAATTTTATAATTATTATGGTAAATGTAAAACATTAGGATCGATAGGAACTGGTGATGGAGTAACTACTAATTTTGTTTATAATTTACCAACTACTGTATTGCATGTTTCAGTAGTTATAGGAACATTAAATGCGGCTGGTGAAGCATTAATAGTAGTTGATAGGCCTAATATTGATGCATATCAACGTTATACTACTACTGGTAATTTAGTTGATCAAGCAGGTACTGCTATTGGAACTATTAATTATCTTACTGGTGCAATTGATGTTACATTTGGTGCTGCTCCTGCTAATGGCGCTGATATTACCTATGAAATGTTTGCATTTCAAGCAGCAATGCCTACTGGTATTTTATTATATGCTAATACATTTTTTTTACGGCCTGTACCAGATAAAGTATATGAAGTTAAGTTTAAAACACGATTAATACCAACAGCGTTTAATCTTGATACTGATACACCACTTGTTACAGAATGGTGGCAATATATAGCATATGGTGCAGCAAAAAAAATATTTGAAGATAGAACTGATTTAGAAGGTGTTTCTCGTATAATGCCAGAATTTACTCGTCAACAAATATTAGTAATGCGAAAAACTAATTTAAATAAATCTAAAGAACGTACATCAACAATATTTAGTGGATCCGATAATCTCGCAAATTCATGGTCATACTTTAATCATTTTTGATAGGATTTACTATGGATAAATTTTTAATAGCTCCGATTAATTCTGGTCTTCAAACTGACTTAGTACCATTCATGTTGATGGATGATGCATTTTCATTTTTACAGTCTATGTTTATATATAATGGTAAAATAAGACGTTGTGCTGCATCTACAACATTATTACTTGATGGAACTACTGATTATATGGGTTCACGATTAAAAATTCGAATTGGTGTTACAAATGCAATTACAGGTGATCTACCTGCAACTGTTATTCCTGGTATAGGAGAAATTGGGCAACAATTTTCTGTTGATTATGCACAAAAATTTACTGTATATCAAGCAAATGGTGCTATGTATGTATCACCAGCTGGTGCAACAGGAACATTTAATATAGGAACAAATACAGTAACAATTACTGGTGCAACGCCAAATACTATAGTGTATTGGTATCCTTGTACTCAAGTAGTTGGTTTTGCTAATTATTTTACCACTCAGACAATATTATTTGCTTTTGATTTAGAATTTGCATATAGATTTGATGCTACTGGATTTGAAAGAGTAGTTGGAGGAGCTGGTTTATTTACTGGGACAGGAAACTATAAAATTCAATATGAAAATTTTCAAGGAGCAGTTTCTGGTGAACCAGCATTATTTATTACAAATAATGTAGATAATATTCGATATTATACTAATACTATACCAACATTTACAAATTTTATTCCTGCTACATCAGCAGTAGCAAATTATAATATAAGAAGATGTATAGATATTATAGTATTTGAGGAAAGATTATTACTTTTAAATACTGTTGAATATGAAGGTGCAATAGCAGAAGTATCGCATCATAATAGAATAAGATATAGTGAATCTGGTAATGTATTTGCAGTAGATTCATGGTATCAAGCACCAGCAATAAATAATAAAGGTGGATTTGTTGATCTACCTATAGATGAAGTTATTATAACAGCAGAAATTCTTGGTGGTAGACTAATTATATTTACTGAAAAATCATTATATGAACTTGTTTCAACAGGAAACTATAGAGAGCCATTTCAAGTTTCACGTATTGATAGTACATTAGGAACGTCATCACAAAATGTTGTTGAAGTTAATAATGAATTATTATTTGTAAATAATTTTGGTATTTATACTACTGATGGAAATAATACAAATAAAATTAGTATTCCATTAAATGATACATTTGATGATTATGAATATAGATATGGCACTATATATAAAGATGATGATTATGGACTTATTTATATTTTAGCATCTACAGAAGTAAATAATGAATATCCAAATATTATGATTATATATAATTATATAAATAAAACTTTTAGTATTATATTTAGTCTTCAAACAGCTATTGATAAAATATATTATGGTAGTGCTGGAGATAGATTCATTAGACCATTAACGATAGTTGGAAATCATAGAGGACATTGTGGACTTTTAGATTATAACCGTTATAAAAATGCAACACGTAATAATATTACTTCTATAACATATTTTGATGCTAATCATATTGATTTAAAAATATATAATCATCAATTATTTGATATATTATCTATACGTATTGAAGGTTCATTACTACCAGATCTTAATGGTTCATATAATATAGTTATTATTGATGCCGATACTATAAGAATTGAAAATGATACTTCAGTTGTTGGTAATTATTTAGGTGATGGATCCATTGCAGTTATTGATAAAATATCTATTAGAACAAAACAATTTAATCCATATATGAAAAAAGGTTTTGGAACATTAATTACTAAAATAAATGTTAATCTTAATCGTACAGATAATATAGGTGTAATTAGTGTATATGGTCTACCAAATAATAGTATTACTGAAATTATTCCTATTAATTTTTATCTTGGTAGTAGAAAACTTTTATCAACTGGACAAATACCAATTGAATTTTCACAAGATCGTGTATGGCATCATGTATATACTCAAACTCAAGGTGAAAGTGTTGCTCTATTATTTACTTTTTCTAATGATGAATTATTAGATGATATATCTCCCTATCAACAATTTACGATTAATGCAATAATGTTATATACAGAACCAGTAAAATATATTTAAGGTTTTATATATTCAAGTATTATTTTTGTATTAGTATATGCGCTTAAATTTGCTGTTGTAGTAATATTAATATTAACAGCATCAATCATAATACTAATATTTGGATTAGAGAGTGGAATTGATTGTATAGCTATAGGATCTTTTGCAGTTCCATATATTTTTATGAAATCCCAATCAGTAGTTAATGGTAATCCATGAGCAATATTTATAGTTGCACTGTTAGGTAATGCACCAATATTATAAGCTTTTCTCCATAATATTGATTTTTGATTTTGGCCTCTATCTACGTACCATTGTTGGCATGTAAAGAACTCTTCATTATTATAAATACCAGTATCTTTTGTATTTATAGTATATACAATGTCATTAACTTTATTGAATATATTAAGTAATAATGTTTCTTTATTTGGTGAATAATAAACTTTTGATACTTGAAAAATTTCTTCTGCCATAATTTTTCCTCTAACTTTTTTACTATTGTTACTAATCTTTATATGAACGTATTTATTATTATGTATATATCATAAATAGGAGATAAATTTATGGCTATAAGTTTAGCAGCATTATTAGCAATAGGTGCTATTGCACCAACTATTATTAATGCAGCTACTAGTGGAATAAAAAAATTTAAAAGATTTCGTGATCCTGAAGGATATCAAAGACAAGAAATTTTAAAACAGTTTAATATTACTCCTGAACAGTATGATTTAAGAAGACAGAACTTACAAGAAGGTCTTGGAGCATTTATATCGCCACAACAAATATTTAATCCTGCACAGGCAAATATTCCAGCTACAGAAAATATTGGATTAGAATTACCACAAACTATTGGTACGCCTGCACAAGCACAGCGTCCTGGTGGACTTGCAGAAATATTAAATTTGATTGCACAAAATGCGCGTACTGGATATCAAAATGATCTTGCTGCTATAGGTGCACGTCGTGGTCCAGTAAGAAATAGAGTTGGAAGAACATCTGGTCAGTTAGGATTAATGAGTGAAGCATTACGAGGAAGAATTCAAGGCTTTGCTCAAGATAGATTTAAATTATTATCTGATTATGCAAATAGAAATGCTATAGCAGATATAGAAGCAGGAAATCTTAATTTACAACGTGAAAGTTCACAGGATCAATTATCAAATTTTATAGAACAATTTATGCAACAACAACAAGCTGGACAACAGCAACAGTTTTTAGGACAACAACAGTTAAATAGAGATGAAGCAAACTTAAGAAATATTTTAGGAGGTGAGCAATATCAACAAAGAATAAGACAGTATCAAATTGGACAACAAGCGCCCTATACATTCCAACAAGCACCTGAAGGAGTATAAAATGACTGAAGAAAAGAAAGCAAGAATTAGAAAAATATTAGAACCTATATTTAAAACATTTGATAAAGAGGTTTTAGAGGCTGCTAAAAAGAAAGATAAAGAAAGTGGTGGGAAAGGAAGTTTACTTAATGTATTAATAACAGATTTAAATAAACGAACTGAAGAGATAAAAAATACAATTACATATGATGATATAAATAATTTTGCTAAAGAACATAAACTTACTAAAGAGGAGTTTAGTAATGTTATTAATAATATACCAGAAACAAATAAGGAACGTAAGGCGCAAGTAGATTATAGAAAACTTATTAGAGGTAAAAAATTTGCTCCAATATCAAAATTTAAAAAAGATGTAAAATTAAGAAAAGAATATGAAGATGCATCAAATCTTTCTAATACAACAACAGCAAAAACAACTGAACAGCAAGAAGCTAATAAAGCAGCTATTGAAAGTTTATTAAACACGCCTGCATATACTAATCAACAAGTTATTAACACACGTATACCATCTGGACCATTAGATCCTAGTACAGTAATTAGAAAACAGTTTTCTAATTTAGGAAAAGAAGGAATGGCAAGAGCATTATATTCGATGGCACGAGATAAAAATAAAGAAATTAATGCAGCAAAAACATTAGTAGAAAAACAAAAAATTAATCAAAAGTATGCTGAACAAGCAAATAGACTTAAGACTATTTATCCTGAGATACAAAATCTTATTAGTACAGCAACACAAACATATCAACGAGGTGCTCCACCAGTAAAAAAATTTGGAAAACCAACTTCTAGTGATTTATTAACAGCATATGATAAAGTAGTTAATGCATTAACACCAGAACGTACACGAGCACAACGTTTTATGGCAGCATCTGCGCCATATAGTACACAAGCAGGAGCATCGCTTGGATCTATATTAGGAACTTTAGGTGGTGGACCACTTGGTGGTGCTGTAGGTGGTTCAGTTGGTTCTTTATTGGGATTAGGTACTGGAGGATTATTAGAACAGTATTCACAACCACAATCACGCGTACAAACTATGCTTAATCAATTAGGAAAAAAAATTTCTGGTACCCCAGCGGGATATTTTAGAGGTGGTACTCGTGGACTTGCTGGTATTATATCTGGTACAGAAGATCCAAGATCAACATGGCAGAATTTATTTGGTTCAGCACCTAGTACTCCTCCTCCATCGGGACGTATTGGTGCATTAAGAAGTGCTTTAGGAAGAAGAGTTCAACAAGGTGGTGAATTTCTTTCACAACCTAATAGTGCTGAAGGTATTAGAAGTGGTATAGAAACATTACAAGCATTGTATGGACTTACTGGTGAATTAGGCATAAATGAATTTGTTGGTAATCAAATAGGAAGATTGGGAAGAAAAATTGGTGTATTTGGACCAGAAGTTAATATGTCTGAAATTCCTAACATTAGTAATCAAATTGCAGCTTCGGCAATACCGACAGCATTACAATTTGGTGTTCCTGAACTACAACGACAAGCAGCAGAATTTTTTGGACGGCCTGTTCCAGTACAAGATGTAACACAGGGATTAGATCAACAAATAATGGCTGCACTTGCACCAAATATGGCACAACAAAATATTCAATCATCTAGGATTATTGGTAAAAAAGAAGCACTTAGAATGAAAAAGGCAGCATTAAAAGTTGATCGACAAACACAGGCAGCATTAAATAAACTTAATGCTCAACAAAAAGTATCTCAATTTCAACAAGCAACACAACGACAAGATTTAATGAATAGAGAAATGATTGCACGAGCAAAGATGAATGCACAAAGAAATAGAATTTCAGCAGCAGAAGTACTTTCAGGACAAAATATGCGAGTATTACCACCAATTGAACGAATTCAACCTCAACCAGGAATACCAGAAGCATTAAATGTGCTTGCATCACAAGTACAACAAAATATAAATCCAATATTGCAGTCAAAGATTTCTCAGTCATTAATTGCATAAATTATAATAGAACCATGAAAAATAATGTAATACTTAAGGAATAACAATGGTTAATAATCAATTTAAAGGTTTTACTCCCGCTGGACAAATTGTTGGTACACTTGGAACAAGTCTTAGTCAAATTTTAGGTGGATATCTTGGTGCAAAATTAGAACAAGATAAACAACGCAGAGAATTTGATGCAAATAAAAAAATCTTACAATTACGATATCCTAATATGTCAGAAGAAGAATTATCACAATTATCTCAAGTTCCAGCAAATAGATTGCCACAAATCATACAGGGTATTGGAGATGCTGAATTTTTAAAGGTTATGGGTGGAAATGGTACTATGCAACAAGGACAACCTTCTGAATCAAATAGACTTATACAGACATTACAACCAGAAAATATACCTGAAGAATTATTACCACAACAAGGAATAAATCAACAAATACCAGAAGAAATAACTCAAGATCAAGAAGATTTTAAAGATGAAAATACTAAAGTAATTGCAAATGAAGCAGATGAATTAACTAAAATGGAAGATCGATTAAAAGCAGCTAATCTTAATCCAGCACAATATACAAAAATTAAAGAGTATATTGATAATAGAAGAAAAATTTTACGTGATACCATACTATCTGATACAAAAACACAGATGGATATTATTGAAGCTCAGAGAAAGGCGCGTCTTGATGAAGAAAAAACTGCTTTTGCACGAGAAAAATTTGATAGAGAAATAATACAAGCAGATAAAGCTAATAAAATAAAAGAATTAGAATTAGAAAGTAAAAATCAGGATAGATTGCAGAAACAATACGGAGAATCATATAAATTATTAATAGATTCAAAAATAGATTTAATAGAAGATGAAGCAATACTTAATTCTATGAAAAATGCTAATAATGATCCTAATGTAACGTTTGGTTCACCATCATTTAATATGATGGCTGATTTTTTAAGAAATAAATTAGGAATTGATGTTAGTGCAATGCAAACTGATACGGCACAAATATTAACAAAACAGTTTGCAGATTTATTTGCACGTCTTCCAAAACAACTTAAAGGATCTGGTATTAGAACAGAAAAAGTTTTAGTAGCAATGGCTAAAAAGTTTCCTAATATTAATCAATCGTATGTTGCACGTGCTGCTGTTATAGAATCAAATCTTTTAACAAATGCATTAAATCAAAAGCGTATTGAAATAGCAGAAAAATTAAAAGAAGAAAATGATTATAAATTTATTCCAGGATTTCAGGAAAAACTTGAAAAGAAAATGATTCCTTATTACAAAAAATATTTTAAAAATATTGAAGATATTCCTAAAAAAATACAGGTTAATAAAAATATACAGATGAAACAAAGAGCACAGGATAGAGGTAAAATGGGGGCTCTTGTTGGAGGTGGCCTTGGTATATTAGCAGGAGCTGCAAAAGGTGCTTTAGCAGGAGCTGGTGGTGGTCCTGTGGGAGCACTTTTAGGGGGTGCTGCTGGACTTGCTGGAGGTGGATTGTTAGGTGGTTTTGGTGGATCTATACTTGGAGAACAAGTTGCAAATCGAGGAGGGCAACTTATTGATATATTAAATTCTGGACAACGAACTGAGCCAGTTGCTTATGGAGGAGGTGGCGGTGGTACATTCTAAATTTATGAATAATAATATAATAATAAATTATGACAGTGCGTATTATTTTTTAATAATGGTAGGTATATTAATTATAAATTTTTTAAAAAAAGCCTAGGAGACCATAATGGCAATTAGAGAAAATCCATCAAGAGTAGCTACAGTATATGGAAAAGTAATTAATGTATACAATACTGCTCTTCTATATGAAAGAGCGCCAACAGCAGATGACTTAACAGAATTAGGTCGTCCTTGGATTAACACAACAACTAATAAAGTTTATATTTTAAGTGCTAAGTCTGGAAGTCCACTTTCTGCTACATGGCTTGAAATTTCTGAAGCACTTCCTGCTTCAGCAGATGGTGAATTATTAATAGGTGCCACTGGATCAGATCCTGCATGGGCATCATTAACTTCTGGTGATGCATCAATAACAATAACTCCAGGCGCAAATACATTAGATATAAGAACAGCTGGTGCATTAGCAAGTTCTTTTACTGGTGATGTTGGTGGTGTAATTCTTCCACTTTTAGGAAATTTAATTCTTGCTGGTGGCACAAATTTAAATTCTGCAGGTGCAGGTAATACGATTACATTTAATCTTGATGCTAGTCCAAGTGTTGCTGGTTCGTTAACAGCAGCAGTAGATATGACTATGACAAGTGGTGTATTTACGGCAACAGGCACTGCAAATGCTCCACGATCTATATATTTAAGAGAAAATGGTGGAGTTAATTCAAGCATAGAAATTTATTCAACTCAAGGAACTGATCCTGCCTCAGTATATATGCATAGTGATGTTGGAGGACTCACGCTTACATCAGGTTTAGCATCAAATACTGCAATAAATTTAGTTGCAACAAATGGTGGTATATATATGGATGCTGCAAGAGCAGTTGGCATTACATCATCGTATGATATGGCTGAATGTCTTTATTTACATGCAGATGCTGGTATCGCTGAAAGTATAAAAATCCATAGTGATCAAGGAACATTATTAAATTCTGTAGAATTATTATCTGATGTTGGTGGTATAGCACTTACATCAACGGCATTGATATCTGATGATGCAATTACTATTAACGCTGGAGCAGGTGGAGTTAATGTTGATGCAGCAATGCAACTTAATTTAGCATCAAGTGAAAATACGGCTGATTCTATTGTTGTTACATCAAGTGTGGGTGGAATTGATATTCTAGCAAATGGTGCAGGTGCTGGAGAAGATATAGATATCCAAGCAAGTTCTTCAATTAATCTTTATTCTACTGAAAATGCTGCACGATCTATATATTTAAGAGAAAATGGTGGAGTTAATTCAAGCATAGAAATTTATTCAACTCAAGGAACTGACCCTGCATCAGTATATATGCATTCTGATGATGGTGGTATAACCCTAGATGGTGGATTAGCAGCTGCAACCGCATTATCATTTACTAGTAGTAATGCTGCAGGTGGAATTACAAATATAACTGGATCAGGTGGATTTTTAGTTGATTGTACTGCTGGTCCAATATCACTTGATGCACAAGCTGCAAGTAACTTTACAACTACAGGAGCATTTGATCTTACTGTAAATTCAACATTGGGATCAGTGATAATTGATGCTGGTGAGGCAGTAGCAGATGCTATTCAA
>Ga0307376_10003804_pt1 | contig 14023 bp, 17 predicted proteins | sample TR2MG_FD_202536 | JGI IMG/M metagenome (GOLD analysis project Ga0307376, IMG submission 202536) | Soil microbial communities from Risofladan, Vaasa, Finland - TR-2 | ecosystem: Environmental > Terrestrial > Soil > Coastal area > Acid sulfate soil | place: Finland: Risofladan, Vaasa | collected...
TCTGTGACGCCTAATCGACGCAATGCTATAAAGAAGGCATTTTTAAGCGGTGAAATAGACTGGTTTGTTTGCCAGCCATCCTGCTATCGTTTCGGAGCAGACTTTTCGGAATGCGATACTATGATTTACTATTGTCTACCGGATTCAGGATTGACGTGGGAACAATCCCGGGACCGAACCATTGATGTTTCCAAGCGGGGATCTAAGCATGTCATATACTTGCTCACGAAAGATACTGTAGAAGTTGATATTCAGAAAGCATTAGTGAAGAAAGAAAATAGACAGGCACTTACCCGGAGGATGGTTGCTTCTATACAGAAAAGGAATAAGCTATGATGCATAAATTAACACGCTTGCCGAAAGCAGATGTCAAGGATATACTTTATGTAGACCCTGGATTTCATACAGGGTTGTTCCAATGGGTGTCGCTGTCCCAATGCTTTTTGTGGACGCAATTGGATCTTCCAAATAAGGTGAAGGACGATGTTCCAAGATTGGTTATTATGTGGCAAAATTTTTTGGCTATCATTGACGATTGGGAACCGAAACAAGTTGTCGTTGAAGATGTATTTCTCAGGCCCGGGGACCCGAAGTCAATGGGATCTGCTTTACGCGGGAATTTATTATTACTTGACAAACTGGCCGCAGGGTATTGTGCGTTGGCTTTATCACGTGAGATTCCATTCAGTTTAATAAAAGCTCATAAATGGAAAGGGCAGATGAATGATACTGCTGTCCGTTCTCGTGTTAAACTTATATCAGGATTGGAATTTGAAAGCGAACACGTCACGGACGCTTGCGGTATGTCGCTGCATGGAATGGGGATCTTTGCATAATGGCAACACGTAATCCTATAAAGCAATATCAAAAATGGTGTCCTCTACCCACGACTACTTTAAGGCTTATTCTTTCATGTGAAGTTTGTGCTCTCGCACGGCATCGAAAAATGGTAGTACCTGGCAGGGGAGCAGTTCCGGCGGATATCCTGTTTATAGGTGAAGCTCCAGGACGTTCTGAAAATATAATGGGTAAAGCATTTATTGGACCGAGTGGAGTGTTGCTGAATGAAATGATAAATGATGCCGCGGCAGCAGCAAAACTTGAAAGGGTTCCATCTTACTTTATTACCAATACAGTTTTATGCCGACCATGCGACACGTTTCAAGGCCCCAACCGTGAACCGTTACCGCACGAAGTTCTGGCGTGTGCGCCTTTACTTGTGTCTATTATTGCAGCGATCAAGCCACAGATTGTTGTATTTATAGGAAAGGTAAGTGCTAAATATTACGAAAAGGAATTTATAAATTCATCAGTAATTATACAGCATCCCGCATTCCTCTTGCGTAAAGGGGGCAAAGGTTGTTCGTGGTACCCGTCAAATATCAACATACTGGAAAATGTTTTTCGTTCCATTAACAGGAGGTAGCTATGGCAAAATATGTAAGACCCAAGAAGGATCAGCCGGCAAAATTGAATGCGGTGACACTGAGCAGTATTGCACAGAATACAATCGGTACGAATTTATATAGTTTGAAAGAAGATGGAATCAGTCAAAGCTTGATGACGAATTGGACATGCCGTTGGAAATTCCTCATGTCAATTAACAGATGGACAACTCCTGGACGTGAAAAAATTAGCTACTATGGAACTATGTGCCATCATGTCCTGGAGCAAATCTATAAATTAAAATCGAAACGTATGCCGGATGGTAAACGGATTCGACTCTGGGTAGCTGACCACGTAGATAAGAATAGGAAGAAATTGCGAGTAGCTACGGACAACAAGATTGAACTCGCTGCCGGGATGGTTGAGCATGTGATGACCGCATATTGTAAATACTATAGCGATGATCTTGTAAACTTATCATTTCTGAAAGTGGAGGGAAAGTTCGCTGTTCCATATAAGGACAGTGAAAGCAATCCCGTAATTCTGCGGGGTATGCAGGATGGACTATTCAAGTATAATGGAAAGAATGGGATCTGGATGCTGGAGAATAAGTCAATGGGTACTGTGAAGGAGGATATGCTGCTGCGACGTTTACCAATTGACAAACAAAATTTATTCTATGTTACAGCAGAGGAGGAACAAACCGACCACAGTCTTGCTGGTGTACTGTTCAATATTATTCGCCGGCCGCAAATCAAATACAAAGACGACATCACTGAGTTCCTGCATCGTTTAAAATGCGACCTTGATGACAGGCCAGAGTTCTACTTTATACGGTTCCCCGTAACATATTCGCAAACGGATAAAACCAGGTTCAAAGTGCAGCTGAAGGATAAACTCCTGGACATACAGCGATTCCTTGATGGAAAGACTCCCCTCTATAGGAACGAGGATGCATGTGAGTCATCGAACAATGGAGCTCCGTATGTATGCCAATTTATTGATGCCTGTGGCTGTGGAAATATGCGCGGCTATATACAACAGAAATCTTTATTTCCTGAATTGGAGGATTGATAATGACTCGCCAAGGTAAAGGTAAACCGGAAGTCACATGCTATATATGCAAGCGATCATTCGTAGAGAAGGGATCAGCATTACCTGTACCTTATGGAAAGAAAATTGTGTATGCACATATTACCCATCCTGGAGTGGAAAGGGAATATAAATATCACTATGGAATCAAATGAAGCTGATAGCATTGTAAAGGACTGGCGGGAATTTATGGAGGATAATCACCGGTCTTGTTCGGAGCTCTGTTGGGTGACTCGCACTTGTAGGAAAAGCGGGAAAAAGATACACGATGTGAATGAAGTATGTCATTATAAAACACAGACCAAGGAGGTTGACGATGGCAAGAGTAATACGGGAACGAAAAAGGGTAACTGCAAAGGAAGAGGACTCGAGCGACGCTCCGATTAAGAAAAAGAAAGTGATTGCTTCGACTGATAGCGGTACTGTGGAGAATGTTACTGTTGACCTCTCGGACATCTCATTACCCACGAAGCGAACTGTGCCCTCCAATAATATTGGGGACTATGCGTTTCTAATTTTTGGAGAGGAGAAGATTGGAAAGACATCGTTCGCTAACCAGTTTGGCGAGACTTTCTTTTTTGCATTCGAGCGCGGCACGAAAGCAGCATCCGTATTTACCACGAAGGTTCTAACGTACTGGGAGGAGGTCATGGAGTATATGGGAAAGATTGAAAAGTCAAAAAATATCCCGTATACTTTCTACACGATTGATACAGGACACGCTGCATACGACCGAGCGCTTGAGTTTGTTTGCAGACGAGACAGTATTCCTCACCCGGGTAAAGTGAAGGACTATGGTGCAAGCTGGAAAGAAGTTACTAAAGAGTTTACGCAATTCCATTCGCGGCTGGCTAATCTGGGTGGCTTCATTGTTATTTCGCACGAGCGCACGCGCGAGCGTACAGGACGCGACGGTGTTAAGTTTGACAGGATTGAACCCGCTTTCAGTGAGTCTACCGAGCTGTTCTATAAAGCAATCTGCGATATGACAGCATACTATCATCAAGCGTCGGATAGGAAACGATATTTACTAATTCAACCCACCGACATGATACATGCAGGGCATCGCATTGATGGGCATTTCCTAACTCCAGATGGTGATGCTGTTGTGCGCGTGCCAATGGGAAACAGTGCTGAAGAAGCATTCCATAACTTTACCAAAGCGTTCAACAATAAGCAAACGGATACCTATGCCATTGTCCGTGAGAAGGGAGGCGCTGTCAAAAAACGTGTCTGAGTATACTGTGTAAACTGTTCCACAAACATCAAGTACAGGAGGCATTATGCCTAAGTCAATGCAGGAACGATTGGATGCGATGCAGGAATCTTGGAAGCAATCCAAGGCAACATACGATCAGCGATTCGGTGGTGTAAAAATTGACGCTGGCGAGTACCTTGGAAAGCTCCAGAAATGCGAGCTTGGCGTGCGTCGCTCCGATGACGTTATCACAATGAACGTCGAGTACCTTATTGTCGGAGGAAAGTTCGACGGGTATGTGGCTTTTGATCAAATGAACCTGGGTAACGAATGGGGTCGTGTCTTTGCAATGCGGTTCATCGAAGTTGCTGGATACGAAGCTCCTGCTCCGGACCAGATTGCTTCGACGCTTCAAAAAGTGTGTACGGCAATCGCGAAGGATGCTGGCACGTTCAAGATCGAAGTCATTCACAATGGCGACTATGTGAATATCCAGCCGAAGGCGCTCGAGGATGGAGATGCAGCAGCATCAGTACCCGCGGCTGGCGCAGACGATTCAAAACCGGTTGCGCGTAAGAAAGCCGCTCAGGCAAGTGCAGCCGAATCTGATCCGTTGAACGATCTTGACAGGAAGGGACTCAAAGCCTATATCCGGGAAAAGGAACTGGAGATTCGCGTGACGACCAAACTGTCGGACGACGATATCCGGGAACTGATCCACGAAGCGGAAGGCACTGGTGAAGCTGAAGCTGAAGCAGCCCCCTCAGACGAGGAACTGGCACAGCAGCTTCTCGTTCTTTGTAAAGGGCACGGGATCAAGGAAGTCAAAAAGGATATGGCGCTTGACGACATGATCAGTATTGTTGAAGAGTACGAGTTCGCAGCGGCAGAGCTTGACGAGGACGAAGTCGAGCTGCTGACAACTTTGCAGCTTACTGCTACGATCAAGGAATAACAACATTAACCGAATGCTATAAGGATAAGGGTACCGGGTTTCTCCGGTACTCTTTTTCAAACACTATGGACTTTACATCGTATCAAGTTATTGACTATGAAACAACGAAGCTTCGCCCCTACGATGGTGCGCGGATCTTTTCCTATTGTATCTGTCACTGTGATGGAACTGTTGAGCGATGCCGTTTAGACCATAAGGATAAGGAGTTGAACAGGCGCAATCGTCAAAGACTGATTCGCTTTTGGAATGATACTTCTATAAAAAAGATAATGCATAATGCCAAGTATGAACTTGCTATAAATGATGTCGCAGGTATTGCTGTACCTGAAGGAACAGAACTGCATGATACTATGTTAATCTCACAGCTTTTTCGAAACCTTGCTCCAGCGCACGGGTTGGCCTGGTTGGATTGGGAGTTGCGAGATCCACAGCGGTATCATTTTGGAGGTAAAGAATTTGGTTCACGTGAACTTGATAAATTTATTAAGGCAGAAGGTAAACGTCTTGGAAGCTACCAATATATCGATCACAAGTTAATGGACATTTACCAGATTGCTGATGGGCAGCGTACCATGCTTCTATTTTTATTATGGTATGAGGAGTTGCTTTCCGATCAAGCCCTATACGCTGATTACCGGAATGAAATTGACCTTGTTGTCGCGACGCAGCGCATGGAGGCGCACGGGTTAAACATAGATCCTGAAGCATGTCTCTCATTGATCAAATGGTTGGAAATTGAAATTGACAAAATACAACATGATACCTATAAGCTACTCGGTAGATTTATGAATCTTGGGAGCCCAAAGCAGTTGATCAGATTACTATATGGAGAGCTTGGATTTCCAATTTATGCCTTCACAAAGTCGAAGCAGCCAGCAACTGATAAGGATACTATACTCCAGCTTCGTGAAGAGTTTGCAGCACACGAAAAGAAACCAATACTTGACTTGATACTCAAGCATAGATCGTATACCGACGGTCTTGCAAACATCAAATCATATCTTAATTTCGCTAATGAAAAAAACATACTGCATCATAGTATACTGACCAACCGGGCACGCACCGGGCGCCAGTCTGCTGTCGATCCTAATTTACAAAATGTAGGAAAAGGTCGCGAGTCGGATCGTATTATTTATCCTGTACCTGCTCGGTCCTGTTTTGTATGTAGGGAAGGTTGCATTAATTATTATCCGGATTACTCCGGTATAGAATTACGTTTGATAATTGAAGCTTCGGGATGTGTTAAAATGATGGATTACCTACGGAAAGGAATCCATCCGCATATTGTTTTCTGTGAGTTGATGTTTGGAGATAAATGGAAAGGTAAGGATGACTCGAGAGCACTATACGATCTTGGAAAGAATGGGCATTTTTGTCTTTGCTATGGAGGAAGTAGAATAAAATTAGCTTCCACAATGGGTCTATCACTGGAGGAAGTAATTCCAGGAGTGACAGTTTACGGATTAGAGTATCCTGAAATACGGTATCTTGTTCGGGACGGTTTGCATAAAGTGCAGGGTATAGGATATGTGTTGACACCTTTTGGACGTAAGCTGTGGCTCGACCCGGATAAGTTTTATGGCTGGCTTAACTATTATATCCAGGGTACTGCCGCTGGAATATTGAAACGAGCTCAAGTACGGATACAGCAGTATCTCGACACCTATTGGAAAGGATGCGGCATCCAGGTCATCCTTCCAATCCACGATGAATTGGTGATCAGTTTTCCACGTAGTATGCTAAAATACAAAGATCAGATTCTTAGCGATATCACTCGTATTATGATTTACATGCCTGAAATAAATGTCCCATTGGAAGTTGAGTGGAAGCGCACTACCTGGGCATGGGATAAAGCGAAAGAAATAGTCGTCCCTTCACTACCTTTTATCAAGGGGAACGTATGCAGTTTGATCCGGAAATACGTGTAAGAATTAAGACGCGGGAGATTCTACAGTTGGATGCCCAAAAGCGTATGTCCTTTGGAGCATTCAAGTATACTCTATACTGTGAAGTGCCGATAAATTATTTGTGTTGGTGCCGTGCAAACGTGGATCTATATAAATTTCCAAATTTGAAGAGTCACATCGAAGCTATAAAAGATACCCTTGATAAGCATGAAATAATGTAAAGGAGCACCCATGAGTAGGCGTAAACCAGACAGGCAGTATCTCGTGCAGAAAGTCATTAAGCTTGCACGTCTCCCGGAGTGTAAGCGAACTCTTCACTATTTAACCAAATTGCAGTTGCTTCACCTTGTAGCATATATTGAATCACTTCAGGATGCTCCGCCGGCAGGGGGTGAGCATGGCGCATCAAACTGACCCTCTAAAAGTATTTAGACAGCATGGATTTGAGGAAACTGGACCCTCCGGGGATAAGCATGTTGTCGGGAACTGTATTTTTTGCGGTGGAGATAAATTTCTTATCAATGAAAGTAGTAAGCTCTGGGATTGTAAGCATTGCGGAAGAGAAGGCGGCTACCAATTATTTTTGCAAGAGGTCAATGAGCTGTGCCAGCGCAATTTTACAGGGCAGATCGTTTCCGAGTTGCGTAGAGATCGGGGGCTTTCCAAAATCTGGTTGAAGCGTGTTGGCATCGGTTATAATCCAGTCACGCAGAAGTACACGTTTCCAATGTACGAAGTAGATGGTAAGAACCTTTGGAACATTTACATTTACAATAAAAAAGGTTTCATTGGAACATCAGGCGGTCAGCAGGGCCTATTAGGTTGGGAACAACTTTCACCTAAAACCAATGTCGTCTGGTTATGTGAAGGACATTGGGACTATACTGCGATGCGAGAAATATTGGATTATATGGAAAAGGACGAAACAGAAATCGCATTGGGTGTCCCTGGAGTAGCTCAATTCAAAGACGATTGGATAGGATACTTTAAAGGAAAGACTGTCTTTGTAGTTTACGATGGTGATCACGATAAGCAGCAAGCTGGCAAAGCAGTCAACCCGGGCAAGGATGGGGCAGTAAAGGTATTTAATCGCCTTTCTGGAATCGCACGTGAAATCAAATTTGTGCATTGGCCGGATGGATTGAAAGATGGATACGACTTACGTGATTGCTATATTGCGCATAAGGACGCCGAGGATACTTATAACTATTTGGTTGACAAATTGAATCCATTCCCCAAAGGCGTTGACCTTTCCAGTGTCACGGGTATTGCAAAAAAGAAAATGAAATCGACCCTGGATACAGTTCAATACGATGGGGAGGGTTTACTTGCGGAAGAGGTTTACAAGCGGTATACCAAGTGGCTCCGCATGAAAGACACAACATGTATCGATGTATTCTATGGAACGATTATAGCCAACAGGCTTCCAGGTGATCCAATTTGGTTATTTCTTGTAGGCCCTTCTGGTTGTGGGAAGTCTGAGCTATTGTTAAGCATCGCAGAAGCCAGTGAGATTTACAGTATAGATGAGCTCACACCACATACATTGGTTAGCGGCTCCAGCGGCCCTGGCGGATCGGACCCATCGCTCATTCCTCAGTTAGATGGCATGGTGCTTTGCATAAAGGACTTTACTACTATTCTCGAAATGAATGCCAATGCGCGTGATGAAATTTTTGGTCAGCTCCGAAGTGCTTACGATGGAAAGTACAATAAGCCTTTTGGTATCGGTATACTTCGCGCATTCGATAGCAAGTTTGGAATCGTTACGGGTGTCACTCCTGCAATTGAGCTTTACACTGAAGGACATACGGCATTGGGTGAAAGGTTTCTTAGGTTTCCCATGCCTATGAATCACTCACGTCAAGGACGTCGCGGCGTACTGCAAAAAGCTTTGGATAATGTACGCAGTAATCTAAAAGATGAAATGCGTACTGAGCTTGAGAATCTTGGAAAGACTGTTATGGACTACGATTTTGGAAACGCTCCAGAGATCGATGACGAGATCTCCGATATGCTTATTGACCTCGCTGACTGGACTGCTATTGTCCGCGGCACTGTAGTCCGGGATCGATATAGTAAAGAGGTGACACATAAACCCTTTAAGGAAATTGGAACCAGACTTGTGACTCAATTTAGTAAACTGGCTCAAGGTATTACTATGTTTCGCCGTAAGCCGGAAGTAACTTTTGACGAATACAAAATTATTCGTTCCATTGCGATTGGCTGTGCGCCAAGTAGACTCGAGATAATTATTAGAAAAATGTATAAGAAGGATCCATTACGATTGTTTGACAGGGACGAGATTGCCAGTGCGGTAAAGCTTCCTCCAATTACAGTTGACCGAATGCTTGAGAATATGTATCTACTTGGTGTACTGGAAAAAGTGAAGCAGAGTGGATTGAAATGCCAGTGGTGTTTTGAAAGTGATTTTATTGACCTAATGAAAGGAGCGAAATTGTATGAGTAAGAAAGTCCCCGTCCTGGTTTCGTTTGCATACATGCCCCAAGCGTTAATTGCGACGATTCAAAAAAACATTGACAGCCTGGACCTTATCCTGGACTCTGGCGCGTTTACTGCATTCAACACGGGAAGGACAATCGAGCTGCGGGACTACATGTCATTTCTAAACGAGATTCCTTTCCCCGTAAGATTCTATTTTACTCTTGACAGTATCGGAGATCCAAAAAGGACGGATTCTAATTTGGTAGAGCTCCAGCGAAAAGGGTTCAAGCCAGTACCCGTGTTTACCCGGGGACAGACACGCAAAGATTTTGAGCGTTATGCAGAGCGAGGACTTATCGGAATAGGGGGTATTGCCGGAACTGCTGATAATGCCGGGTACCTACTTGACTTGTATGAGAAAGGAGTCATTGCGAATCGCGACGTACACTGGCTTGGCTTTTGGGATAGAGATTTCCTGCTGCATTTTAAACCGTATAGCTGCGATACTATGAGCTGGATCTCGTGTGCTCGCTTTGCGCGGAGTTGGGTCTACGAAGGACGCCAGTTGATTTCGTTTACGAAAGAAACATATAACCGGCGTGAAGTGATTCACTTCTGTAGTCGTTATGGAATTGACCATGGACTTCTAAAGCAGGAAGTGAACTGGCGTGGGTTGATGAATAATAACATAGCTCAGTTGGTGCAAACGATTTCCATGATAGAATACCAACAGATGATCGAGCGCAAGAATGGAACCAAAATTTTCCTGGCGTGCAGCACTGTAGATGAATTGAATTTAATTTTACATGCCCATCAAATCATTTCAAAGAAAAAGGAGGGTTGAATGGCGATGAAAAGGTTGCCTCAAGTTAAAAAGGATTTCGTCAATCCGAAGCTGGATTATGTTGGACTGCATGACGTAAAGTTGTGGGAGGATAACCCCCGCCGGAACGATCAAGCTGTCTCAAAGCTTGCACGCGAAATCATACTACATGGACAGCGTGCTCCCATTATAGTATGGCGTGAGAACTCGACAGTGTATAAAGGAAACACGACACTCAAAGCCTTGCGCTATGTTACGGAGTTGTCAGCGAGCGAATGGGATGAATTTATCAAACCGATCGTACTCGCACAAAGGAAACTCGGGGCACTTGAGCAGCAGAAATTTCACAGACCCTCGCAAGTGTTGGTGATGTATGTGGACTTTCCAAGTGAGGAAGCGGCAATTGCCTTTGGCATTGCGGATAATAAAGCTTCGGAGTGGTCCGAATGGGACGAGGATAAGCTTGGTGAAACTCTCGAGTCATTACGTGACATCCTGGAGGACGATGGTAGCTTGGCTATACTGGAGAGCTTAACTGCATTTTCAAGCCAGGAGCTGCACAGCTTAACACTTACGCCGGATTTGAAAAAGATCCAGAGCAAGGTACAAAAAGGAACCGGACTCGCTGGTGTAGTGAAATTGACTTGCGGTGCCGAGGATCGCGAGGAGTTGATTGCTTGGCTCCAGGAGGAAGTCCCCGATGCTGGATTCAAAAATGTTGAAATTAATTAACCTTCACGAGGAGTAAGCCATGGCGGGTAGAAAAATGCTGCATGTTTTTTCAGGCGGATTAGACAGTACAGTCTTGCTATATGATTTGCTTGATAGTGGGAACGAAGTTGTATGTGTAAACTTCGACTATGGGAGTAAACACAATTCGAATGAACGTGCGATGGCTGTTAAGACGTGTCAACGCTTCCGGTTGAAATCTTATTTCATCCATCTGCCATTCGTTGGATCACATTTCAAATCGGTGCTTCTTTCCGATGGCGGGGATATACCCGAAGGGCATTACGAAGACGAAAGTATGCGGTCAACAGTGGTACCATTTAGGAACGGTATCATGCTGTCAATTGCAGCGGGTATGGCAGAGTCAAATGATTGCTTTGCTGTTTCGTATGCAGCACACAGCGGCGACCATGCTATTTATCCGGACTGCACGCCATCATTCTTTAATTCCATCAGTGAAGCTATTGCATTCGGAACACATAAACGTATCAAGCTTTCAGCTCCTTATATGTTTATGGACAAAGCGGAAATCGTAGCGAGAGGAGCCAGGCTCAAGGTTCCATTCACCGATACCTGGACATGTTATAAAGGGTTGGACGTTCACTGTGGCGTGTGCGGTGCGTGCGTGGAAAGGAAAGAAGCGTTCGGGCTTGCTGGTGTGTTGGACCCAACGGCTTACATGCAGTAGGCCTATACCATTAACTGAAAGGAATTTATAATGTATAAATCGAATTATAGTGTAACCAAAATTTTCAAATTTTGTGCTGCACACAGACTCTTCAAGTATACGGGAAAGTGTGCGAATATCCATGGTCATAATTATAGAGTACATGTTACTCTCGCATCCTCCAAGCTTGACAGTCTCGGAATGGTGGTGGACTTTGGAACAATGAAAACGAATCTTGGTGGATGGATTGATACCAATTTGGATCACCATTTACTGATACATGCTGACGACGCTGCGATGATTGCTTGCGCTCGTCAATTGCAGACTGAATACCGTTTGATGCCCTGCAATCCCACAGCGGAAAACATTGCAGAGCTCATACGAGTTGAAGTGCAGAGTCTGATAGTAGATTGTGAAGTGATGACGTGCCCCCGGGTGGTCGTGTTTGAGACGGACAGTTCCTACGCAAGTGTGGGGGTTTAACAATGAACAATAAGGAACTCAAAACAATGGAAGACAAAATTGAAAAACTCTACAATGTCAATGAGATGTTTGTGTCCATCCAGGGCGAAGGTTCCATGATGGGGATCATGTGTACTTTTATTCGCTTGTTCGGATGCAATTTGTCATGCGAGTATTGTGACACGAAAAAGAGTCTTTGGAGGGCAGGATACGAGAGTCAGTATAAGACTATGAATGTGAAGGCTATTGTAGAGCAGGTGACGGACGCGGGTCTTGTGTATGTGACAATTACAGGAGGGGAACCTTTACTGTGGGACCTGGACCCATTGCTTACAGTTCTCTGCCAAAATCCTCACATGCTCGTAGGCATTGAAACGAATGGGACGCAGTCAATCCAGCAGCTTCTTCCATTCGCGCCACAGATAGCTCTTTCCATTTCCCCAAAGGTTCCAAGAGAGAGTATGGAAATTGATGAGCTATCATTACAGGAAGGGGGTTTTCAATCCATCTCATTGAAAATACCCTATCCATATACTCAAGATATTTCCGCGCAATCATTCTCGTCTTACCCGGCCACATGGAGATCGCTGCATCTTATCCAGCGTCCGGGTGAAGCAACAGAAATGCCCTTGACCGAATTGCTGTCCCTCCCTCCAATGTGGCGGGTGGGTATACAACTTCACAAAATGTTACATCTCAAATAGGAGGTAGTGATGGGTGAGAAAATTAAATTGGAGCAGGCCAAATTTTTCGAGTTGGTTGCCCTGCTGGCAGAACGTATCAAGAACTCAGAAGCATATTCACTCGATACGGTTCCTGTCAAAATTTTTGCAGTACCCCGCGGGGGGATTCCTGTGGTGTATGCTTTGCATCGGTTCCTGATGAACTTTAATATAGTAGCTTTCCCCCATGAAGCCGATTTCATTATCGATGACTTGATTGACAGTGGGGCTACCAAGGAAAGGTACGACAAGATTATTGAATACGTAGGGACGAAAGGAAAGACGATCATTTTCGATGTGCTAATTGATAAGCGTACAGTGTCCTCGCCTTATCACGGTGAATGGGTGGTGTTTCCATGGGAGGACATGGATAATGACGACGACGAAGATTCCTCTGCGCTTGACATTCCAATTCGAATGATGCAGTATATCGGTGAGGACGTAGACCGTGATGGCCTCCTGGAAACCCCGGAGCGTGTCGTGCGTTCATGGGATATGCTTTACGGAGGGTATCGCACCAATCCAAAAGAGTTGCTCAAGACTTTTGATAACGTGGAACGGTACGACCAGATGGTCACGCTTCGTAATATTGAATTCTACAGTACATGTGAGCATCACATCCTGCCGTTCTTTGGGCGCATTCATATCGCATATCTGCCCACCACCCGCATTGTGGGCATATCAAAGCTTGCGCGTGTAGTTGAAGCGTATTCACGGCGGTTACAAGTGCAGGAAAGACTCACGCAGCAGGTCGCTAAGGCTGTCCAGGATGCTCTCAATCCGCTTGGTGTTGGTGTTTACTGCGAAGCACAGCATCTCTGTATGATCGCTCGTGGAGTTCAAAAACAAAATAGCGTGATGTGTACTACAGCTTTGACTGGTAATTTTTTAAGCGGTACGGTTCGGGATGAATTTTTCGCAACTGTACAGAAAGGAAGATAGGGATGCCAACGATTTCACGTCATCGCCCATTCGGTGTAACTACCTATCAGGGCCCTGCCTATGTTACGAGACCCGGGAGTGATTTGCTTATGCTATCGGTAGCTGAAGCTCTGGAAGTTATTTCCCAGCGTGTATTAGGTATTGACATTACGAGAATGGAAAATGCTTTGCGTGATGCTGCATACAGGCGCGAAGCTCTCCAATCACATCAAATGCATGATGCAGGATAGAAAGGATATACCCTTATGTCAAACGCAATAAGATCGTTTTTTCGTGGAAACCCGAGCAGTCCGCTATATGGGAGACGAAGGTGTCGGAAGCCTAAAAGTGAACCACCATGCTATACGTTGGAGCAGCGGCTGACACATAACCGCCTGAAAAAGTTGGCTCGTCTAAAACGTAGAAAGGCGCATCTTGTAAGGTTGGCCCGTGCTGCATCCGATGCGATCAAGGGGACAGGCAATGGATAAGACACTTGAATATCTCGTGTGGGCATTGTCCATTATTGATGACTACTATAAGCGCACCGGTGAAATTGGATTCGCCGAGAAAATTGGTGAGATATGGAAGGCGGCATTATGAGCGAACTTGGAAATCATTTTCGGCGTGGCAAACTTGAGGTGGCTCGTAGTATCATTGAAGAATTGCGAAGGGTATACCAAGGAACAGCCATTGGTGATAATCTTAGCCAAGC
>Ga0307376_10003809_pt1 | contig 14015 bp, 16 predicted proteins | sample TR2MG_FD_202536 | JGI IMG/M metagenome (GOLD analysis project Ga0307376, IMG submission 202536) | Soil microbial communities from Risofladan, Vaasa, Finland - TR-2 | ecosystem: Environmental > Terrestrial > Soil > Coastal area > Acid sulfate soil | place: Finland: Risofladan, Vaasa | collected...
ATATAGGAGAAATTCTAAGAGCTTGTAAGGTTAGAAGAGGAATTGGAACAATAAGGCAAGATGTTAATGTTTCTATTCGGGGAGAAAATCGGGTCGAAATCAAGGGAATGCAAGATATGAGAATTTTTGTGAAAGTTATTGAAAAAGAAGTTTTGAGGCATAAGAAATTTTCAGATAAGAAAAATCCAACAAAAATGGAAGTTCGAAATGCTCAAAAAGACGGTTCTACAAAATATATGCGACCCTTGCCTGGTTCTGCGAGAATGTATCCTGAAACAGATTTGCCTTTACTTAAAATTTCTCTGCAAATGATTAATCAAGCTAAAAAAACTCTACCAAAAATGAGAAAAAACGTTGAAGAAGAACTTGAAAGAGAAGGACTTAACAGGGAAATGATATCTCTATTATTAAAACAGAACAAGATAGAAGAATTTAAGGAATTATTGAATATTCTTCCAAAACCGAAGATTGTTGCCAAAACACTTTTGATTTTTCCAAAAGAAATTGCAAAACATGAAAATATTTCTTTGAAGAAAATGGATAAGATTTTCAATAAAGATATTTTGGTTTATGTTTTAGAGAATTTGAAAAAAGGAAAAATTTCTGAGAACCAGATCAAGCATGTTCTTGAAAATATTGCAAAAGGAAAAAGCCATACAGAAGCGCTTAAAATTAAAAAAGAAGATTTGCACGGAAAAGAAGGAGAAATTATGAAACTAATAAAAGAAAAACCAGGACTTTCTGCAAATGCCTATATGGGTTTAATCATGAAAGAATTCAAAGGAAAAATCAACGGCAAGGAACTTATGGAAATCATTAAAAAATTTACAGAATAAATTTTTTAGGGTCATTCGGAACATTTTTAATTCCGAAGACATTAAAAAGTATGTTAAATAGAGGGTAATATGAAAAGGTCTTATGTTTCAGAATTAAAGCCAGGACAGGATGTTTTGCTTAAAGGATGGATTTATGATGTTCGTGAGCTTTCAAAAATGAAATTTCTTCTTCTTAGAGATGCTTCTGGAATTGTTCAATGTGTTTTGAAACAAGGGAATAAGGGATTTGATGAAGAATTAACACTAGAAAGTGTTGTTGAAATTAAAGGCAAAGTAAAAAAAGCACAAATAAGGGCAGAATATGCAAGACACGATATTGAAGTTGAAGTTTCGGAATTAAAAGTTTTGAATAAAGCAGAGGAACTTCCTATTCAGGTTAATGAAAAATCTGTGAAAACAGGATTAGATAAAAGATTGGATTACCGGTCCTTAGATGTACGAAAGCCAAAAATAAAAGCGATTTTTAAAATTCAATCCACAATAATAAATGCTTTTAGAGAGTTTTTTTATAAAGAGGAATTTATAGAGATACAGCCTCCAGGAATTATTGCGACATCGACAGAGGGAGGGACAGACTTATTCGAAATAAGATATTTTGATAGACAAGCATATCTTGCTCAAAGTCCCCAATTATACAAACAACTTATGGCTATTTCTTTAGGAAAAGTTTTTTCTACAAATACAATTTGGAGAGCTGAAAAACACGATACGTCTAAGCACATTAATGAAATAAGGCAAATGGATATTGAGTGTGCGTTTTATAATGATAAGGAAATAATGAAATGGCTAGAGAGAGTAATTCAATATATTGTAAAAAAAATAATTAAAGATTGTTCTAATGAATTAAAAATTTTAGAACTTAATTTAAAAGTTCCAAAAGCAAAATATATGACTTACAGGGAAGCGGTCAACCTTCTTTCTAAAAAAGGGATTAAGATTAAACAAGGTGATGATCTTGATTCAGAAGCAGAAAGAAAGCTCTGTGCTTTGTTTCCAAATACAGTTATTTTTACATACGAATGGCCAGCTGAGATAAAACCTTTTTATATTTGGCCAAAAGGAAAAGGGGTTTCTGGAGGATTTGATGCTGTTTATGGTGATGTTGAGATTTGTTCTGGAGGACAGAGAGTACATATCCCAGATATTTTAATAAAACAATTAAAATCTAAAAAATTGAATCCTGAGAATTTCAAGTGGTATGTTGATGCTTTTAGATATGGGGCTCCTGAACATGCTGGCTGGAGTGTTGGACTTGAAAGGATAACTCAAGCAATTTTATCTCTACCTAATATTAGAGAAGGAACCTTGTTCCCAAGAGATAGAAAGAGGTTAACACCATGAAATTCATTTCAATAAAAGAAGTGATGAAAAAAGGAAGTGGAAAAGTGGCTGTGCGCGGATGGGTCTATCGTGAAAGAGGGAGTAATGAGTTAAGATTTATTGTTCTTAGAGATTCAACAGAAATTATTCAATGTGTTTTTAAGAAAGAAAAATTCAAAAAGCAATGGAAAGATATCGATGCTTTGCAAATCGAAGCCTCAATTGAAGTCGAGGGAACTATTAAGAAAGATAAAAGAGCTCCGACAGGATATGAAATTGAAGCAGATAAGATTACAATTGTTGGAGAATCTCATGAATTTCCAATAAACAAAGATTTGAATGAAGAATTGCTTGGAGATAGAAGGCATTTATGGTTGAGAAGCAGGAAGATGACTGCTCTGATGAAAATTAGAAGTAGCTATGTTCAAGCAAGAGATGAATTTTTCAAGAAAAAAGGATTTTATAGATTTGATGCACCGATTTTACAGCCAACGCAATCTGAAGGAGGAAGCACGGTTTTTGAAGTAAATTATTATGGAAATAAAGTTTACCTCGCGCAGACTTGGCAGTTATATGGGGAAGCTGCGGTATTTGCTTTAGAAAAAGTTTACAATATGGGTCCTACTTTTAGGGCTGAGAAATCAAAGACGTCTAGACATTTGTCTGAATTTTGGATGGCTGAAACAGAGGTTGCTTGGTGGAAACTTGATGAAATAACAGAATTTGCAAAAGAAGAGATTAAATATTGTATAGAGAAAACAGCAAAAGAATGTGCAGAAGAGTTAATATCTTTAGGGCAAGACCCTCAAAAAATATTGAAAATCGTTAAGAAAAAATGGCCGACAATAAAATATAGGGATGCTTTGAGAATTTTGAAAGAAAAAGATAAAATTAATATTAAATTTGGAAAAGATTTAAGGACTATTGAAGAGCAAAAATTAATGCAGCATTTTGATACTCCTGTTGTAGTAACTCATTATCCTAGAGAAATCATGGCTTTTTACAAGCCAAAAGACCCCAAAAAAACGGACGAAGCCCTTTGTTTTGACATGCTCGCTCCTGGCTGTGGTTTAGAAATTGTTGGTGGGAGTGAAAGAAGCTTAGATATAAAAGAGATGTCTGAAAATTTGAAAAAACAGGGCGAAAAACCAGAAGATTATGGATTTTATTTTGATCTTAGAAAATATGGTTCTGTTCCTCATTCAGGATATGGTGTTGGAGTGGAAAGGGTTTTGCAATGGATTTGCGGGGCAGATAGCATAAAAGATGTTATTTCTTTTCCAAGAACCCCTCTTCGATGGAAACCTTGATGTATCTCTTTTTTAGAGTAAGAAATCTTTAAAAACCCTAAAGATTGTAAAATTTAACTTTTATATAAACGAGATATTCAAATGGAAGATTACAAAGAAGATATTGAAGAACCTGAAGAAGAGAGTTCTGAAGAAGAGAAAGAAGAAGAGAAAGAAGAAGAGAACTCTGAAGATTCAGGGGATGAAGAATCTAGTCCTGAAAGTGATGATTAATAAAGTTTACTTATAAATTTTCTTTTTCTTTTTATTTTTTGATAGGTTTTTGGAAAATATCAAAATCCTTAAAAACTTAGCACTTTTTCTTTAATTTATGAGAATTAATGGTATTGAGCTTAGGTGGTTAGGACATGCAGGTTTTCTGATAAAAAACAAAAAAATAATTTACATAGATCCTTATAATATAAAAGGAAATTTAGAGCCTGCAGATATAATTTTGATAACTCATAGTCATTATGATCACTGTAGTTTTCCAGATATTGGAAAAATAATAAAAGAAGGAACAAAAATTGTGACAACTCCTGATTGTCAGAGCAAGATTGCTAAATTTACTGTTCCTATTAAAATGGAATTAATAGAACCAGGACAAGAGCTTGATTTTGGAGAAGTAAGGGTTTTTGCAATTCCTGCCTATAATATTGATAAACACTTTCATCCTAAAGATGAATCCTGGGTTGGCTATGTGATTAAAATGGATGATGTTATTATTTATCATGCAGGAGATACTGATATTATTCCTGAAATGCAAAAACTCACAGGATATAAGCAACCTGGTAAAGAATTTGTCACTTTACTTCCCATAGGTGGGAGGTTTACAATGAATGCAGAAGAAGCTGCAGAAGCTGCGAAACTTATAAAACCTAGTTTAGCAATTCCAATGCATTGGGGAGAGATCATTGGTAGTGAAGATGATGCAAAAGAATTTGTTGAATTGTGTAAAGAAGAAAATATCAATGCTGTTATATTAGAAAAAGGGTAAAATATTAATTTTTTCAATAAAAAATATTTTTATTTGCAATTTTATGATTTTAAAAATATATATTCTAAAAACAAAATATTTTTAAAGAAGAAGGTACTTTATTTTTTATAATATTAATTTATTCAACTTGGCGGTATGGATAAATTATTGTTTTGAGGTGAATTCTTTGTTAATAGTTGGAAGTAGGTTTACTATTTAAATCTTTCCAAAAAGATTTGGTAGAAAAACACTTCTGGCATTAAAAAATGTAAGGAGGTTAAAAAAATGGTGTTAGATTTTGCAAAAGAGGCAATACAAAATGCAGAGACACACAGTATTAACTTTGATGATTTAAAAGCTGGAAAGGCTAATATTAAGGTTATTGGTGTTGGTGGTATGGGATGTAATGCAGTAACTTGGCTTTTTAATAAGGGAATCAGTGGCGCTACTGTTTATGCATCAAATACAGATGCATTACACTTGAGTGTTTCAAAGGCAGATGAGAAACTTCTCTTGGGAAAAGAGTTAACAAGAGGATTAGGTGCTGGAGGAAAATCTCAAACAGGAAGAGAAGCTGCAAAAGAATCCCTTTCTGATTTGAAAAAAGTTGTTTCAGGTGCAGATATGGTTTTTGTTCTAGCAGGATTGGGTGGAGGAACAGGAACAGGAGCAGCACCTGTTGTTGCTCAGCTTGCTAAGGAAACAGGAGCAGTTGTTATAGGTGTTGTTACAATGCCCTTTGAAGCTGAAAAAGCAAGAATGGATAAAGCTGAGTTTGGGTTGCAAGAACTTAGAGAATGTACTGATACATGTATAGTTCTTGATAACAATAGACTTGTTGATATTGCAGGACAGTTACCTATTGAACAAGCATTTGCAGTTGCTAACGAGCTTGTAAGTACAATGGTTAAAGGAATTGTTGAGACCATAACTCTGCCAAGTTTAATTAATTTGGACTATGCTGACGTTTCCGCAGTTATGAAAAACGGTGGTGTTGCTGTTATTGGTATTGGAGAAGATGATTCCTCAAATCGTGTTGATGAAGCTGTCAAACAAGCCCTTACACATCCTCTACTTGACGTGGATTATAAGGGAGCTAATGGAGCTTTGATACATGTTACCTGCGGTCCTGACTTGAAACTGGAAGAATTCGACCATATTGGAAGAATTGTTTCTGACAATCTTAGCTCTGAAGCAAATGTGATAATTGGTGCTAGAATCAGCAAAGAGTTTGCTGGAAGAGTTCGAGTTATTACTATTATGACAGGAGTTAAGTCGCCTTACTTGCTTGGAAAGTCCACAGAAGATTATCAAGAACCTGTTTCCAAGGAACTATCTGATTTCGGAATAGAAGTTTGGAGATAGGCTTGTTTAATTCAGTCTAAATAAATAAATTTATTTCCTGGAGTTCTTTTTTCTCCAGGGTTTTTTCTTTTTAAAAAATAGTATAAATCAATCAAGCATCAGGTTCTTTTGATTTTTTCATCTTTTTCTGGTCATATTCATTGAAGTATAATATATTATCCAAATCTATTTTCGCTTTTTGCGTTCGTTTTTTTTCATATTCAAATCCTATGGGAAAAACAGCTTCAACATTTACTTCTTTTGGAATTTTTAATATTCTTTTGATTTGGCTTTCTACAAAATATCCGACCCAGCACGTAGAGAGACCTGATTCTGTTATTTTTAGCCAGAAATTTTGAATTGCAGCACCTGCTTGTTGCCTTGCGTAGGTTTCCCCTTGTTTTCCATAGGCATTGATTGTTCTTGAAGGATTTGAACAAACAACAAGCACATAATGCGCTTGAGAAACAAAATCTTGTTGACACGCATCCTTGATTTTTTCTATTTTCTCTAGGTCATCAACTAAAATGAATTTTAATGTATAATTTCCTCCTGCCATTGGAGCATATCTTGTAGCATCAAGACATTCAATAAGATTTCTCCAGTCAGGTTTCTTTGAATTAAATTTTCTCACACTTTTTCTTGATTGAATTGCTTTGTTTAGTTCCATGTTTTAAATAACAAACCAGAGTATAAAAATATTAGGATATATTAAAACCCAATAACACCTCCTCCTAGAACTTTTTTTCCTGAATAAAGAACAATTGCCTGGCCTTCTGAAACTCCTGTTATTGGTTTGTTGAGAATCACTTTATATTGCTTTTTATTTTTGTTATATGATAATTTACAGCCCAACAGTTCACCAACTTGGCGAATACGGGCCCTAAGATTGTGGCCTTTATTTTTATCAGGCACGTCATTTATCCAGTGTGGATTTTTTATTATGATTTCTTTTTTGTATAAGAGGAGATGGTCTTCTGGTGCTGCAATAATTTCATTTTTTCTAAGATTTTTTCTTGCAACATACCATCGTTTTAATTTTTTCCCTTTTCCACGTTCAATTTCAATTCCAAATCTAGGACCAAGCCTCTGGCCGATTGTATAATAATAAATTCCATCATGTTCTCCTATTTGTTTTCCTTCTGGGTTCAAAACCCTTCCTTTTTTGGGTTTTATCTTCTTTTGAAGGAAATTCTTGAGATTTATCTTTCCCACAAAACAAATTCCTACTGTTCCTTTTCTATTAAAATTTGGAAAATTGTTTTTTTCTGCGATTTTTCTAACTTCTTTTTTTGTATAATCTCCTATTGGAAACAAACTATGAGAGAGGTCTTTTTTGGTTAGGCGATAAAGAAAATAAGATTGATCTTTTGATTCATCTTTTGCTCTAAGCATTTCAAAGCCTTTTTTTGTTTTTTTTATTTGTGCATAATGGCCTGTAACTATATGGTCTGCCTTCAGTTTTTTTGCTGTTTTCCATAAAAGAGGAAATTTTATTTTTTGATTGCAGTCTATGTCAGGATTTGGAGTAATCCCTTTTTTGTAAAGTTTGAACATTTTATCTATGACATATTTTTTGTATTCTTTTTCAAAATCAAGAGTAATAAGTGGAATTTCCAGTTTTGCAGCAATTTTCATAGCCATTTTTCTGTCTTCTTTCCAAGTGCATTCTCCGAATTTATTCTTTGTATCTGACCAATTTTTCATAAAGGCACCTAGAACCTCATAACCTTTTTCTTTCATCAAAAGCGCTGCTATGCTTGAATCAACTCCTCCAGACATTGCGACCAAAACTCTTTTCGATTTCATTTTAGAAAAACGTCCCGGGTAGGACTCGAACCTACGACCTAACGGTTTCTGTATAAATTGCTTTGATTTAACAGCCGTTCGCTCTGACCAACTGAGCTACCGGGACTTAATTTTAAGAAAAGAAAACTGTATTTAAAACTTATTCTTTCAATCCTAGGTCAAGAACTGGTTTTATTTGATGTTTTTCAAGATGGCTATAAACATTTGAATGTTTTGAGCCTTTTATCAATGAAATAATTGCTTCCTGGGCATTTTTTATATGTTCTGGGTCCCCAATAATTCCAACAAAATTATCTTTGAGCGCAAAATGGCATTTTGTAAGATGGTGAATAGTTTTGAAAGCCTTACCTTTTTTTCCTATAATTCTCGCTCGAATTCTTTTTAGATCTTTCTTGGTTGTGTGGTCCTTTATGTTTAGAATCTCAAACACATATTCTTCATCTTTGACCATCATCGCTACTGAAAAAGGGAATCCAAATTCTAATGCCCCTAGAACTGCCTCTGCGACATACCGATCTTCGGCTTCTCCTTCAATTAGGACTTCTTTTCCACGGTTTTTTATTTTTATTCCAAGTTTTTCTTCAAGCTTTTTCTTGTTCTTTATTATTCTTGAAATTTTTTCGTAAATTAACATTTTAGAATTCAAGCTTTTCAGATTTAAGGTATCCCTTTTCTTTTAACCATTCAATCTGATTTAGTCTGTATTTGAAAAGAACATCTCCTTTTTCGTTATCGAGCTCCCATGGCTCTATAATCACGACATCTCCTGGACGGAGCCAGAGATATCTTTTTAATCTACCAGGAACACGGCAATTTCTTTTCTTTCCATCAAGACAATTTACAAACATTTTGTTTCCTCCAAGTCTTTGTTCTATAATTCCGATTATTTCTCTTCCTTTTGGGAGTTTTACCCGTGTAATTTTCTCTTCTTCTTCATTACCCTTACTCTTCTTTCGATTATATCTCATTTAAATAATTAAAAAGATAGCGTTTATAAAATTTGACTAATTAAAATAAAACCAGTGCAAACGGAACTCCCTGAATTTCCCCTATTTCCTCTTTTGCGATTATTCCTGTTTTTAATGCAGCATCCACGGATTTTTTCCCTACAATATTGAAAGTTGAGTCTTCTGCAGTCATTTTTTTGATTATTTTTATGACAGATTCCTCATCTGCTTCTTCCCCCTTATAGAAATTTTCTTTAATGTCTAACTGAAATTTTCCTTCTACGAATTTTTTCCCGAGAATGTCTTTATCACAAATCGCAACCACGTCTCTATATGATTTGATTATATTCAAAAACATTATAAAAAAATAAAATTTAAATTAAAAAGCTTTTTCTGCACCATCCTTAATTGCCTTTTCTGCATTATCTTTAGATAGCATAGCACACATCGTGGTCTTGTTACATTTTGAACAGGTTCCTTTTGCCATGTATCCTCCTCTTGATGTCTGAACAATTTTTGGACCGGTCATTTCTACTCCTTTTTCCTTACATACAACACAATATCCTTTTACCATTACATATACCTCCTAAAAATGCTTAGGAAAGAATGATTTTTAAAGATTTAGATTTTGCTTCTGACACTATGTTCTGCCCCACAAGCAAGACAATGAACAAAATTTATCCTATCTTTTTTCATTAGTTCTGTATCTGGCTTTTTGCACTCTCTACACAGAACAAACTCATTGATGTATTCTTCTATTTTTTGATTTATCTTTGGGCTTGGGACCTTTATATTTAAAACAAACCTATCTCCTTCTTTTTGTCCTGAAGCTGCAAGTTCTTTAAGCATAAATTTTTGAAAATGCTCTGGTTTTCTCCTTAAATAAGAAGCTATCTGGTAGAAATTTGTAAGAATGGTTTTTCTTCCTTCAAAATGCCCTTCTATTTTAGGAACTTCAAATCTATTGAGATGAGTGTCACTCTGTTTTATTTTTCCAAAAGCTGCTTCGAGCATTTTTTCGTAATTTTCATCGTTTTCCATTATTTAAGAGTGAAGAATGAATTTATAAGGTTTTTGAAAGGTTTGGTTGAAATATTTAGCCCAACCACCTAATTTTTCCTGGACGAGGTTCAAACACTATTCCTTCTTCCAAAAGTTTTTGAATTTCTTGCTCAATTATTGTCTGGGGAGTTTCATGGAATTTCTTGAAAATTTCATCTGTCTCAATTCCCCCGTTTTCTTCAGAATTTTTTATCATTTCTAGGATTTTATCTTTAATTGCGATAATCTGCGCTTTTTCAATGGGTCGTGCGTGCAGAGTTTTATCCTTTTCCATTTCAAGTTTTCTTAAAAGAAGATATTTTGAATCCTTTTCTCTTATAATTTCAGGAGCGATATATGTTTCATTGTTCCAGTTTCTTAAAACACCAATTACAACAACTGTTTGTCCTTGTACAATATCTTTAAATTTTTCATAATCGTCACCAAAAACTTTAAGCCTTATTTGACCAGATCCATCATCTAAGGTTAGAAATAAATATTTTCTTCCTTCGTTCCCACCATCACTTTCATATTTATCTACGATGGTTCCAAGTATATTAACTCTGACTATTTTTTTATCACCAAGTTCAAGAAAAGAAAACCTTTCTTCATTTATTATTGGTTTTCCGATTAATATATCTCCTATTCTGAGTTTAAATGCAATGTTTCTTTTGAATCTTTCTTCAACCATTTTTATTATTATGTTTTAGCAGTTCTTGAGATATACCCTTTTCTTGGTTTATATATTTCTCCACTTATATCTAGTTTTGTTACAGCGTCATCAATTTCATCTTTTGTGAGTTTTCCTTCAAGCTCTTTTTCTAAATCTTCTATAGGAATCATTTTTCCTATTTTTCCTTCTAAATTTATAATTGCATCCCTCACCATAAAGACTTTATTTCTTTGAGATGCAGGCATTCCTCCTGTTCCTCTATCTATATCAAAGGTTTTTGATTCATAATCATAACCCACTTGTGTTAGATAATATTTTATTATGTTTATTGCTCTTTTTGCATCTTCAGCATCTACTGTTTCACTGAGTCTCATCTTTGCAGAAGCTTCTGACATCCTTATTAAAGCCTGTAACTGTCTTGCAGAAATTGGGATAGGTCTTAATGCTCCTTCAGAAGAAACAGGCATATTTCTTAGTTCAACATAAAAGTTCTTTATTTCTTCAACAGCAAAATCAGTTAATACAGGTCTTATTTTTTGTTTTGCATAAGCTATATATTTTCTAAAAAGTTCTCTTGGAATTAACATATCTTTTCCTTCTTTTTGATGTTCCTGTAAAACATGAGTTGCAATAAGTTCATCTTTTTTTCTATTTGGAAGATCTCTAAGAGGAAAAATAACATCAAATCTATTAATAAGTGTAGGGGGTAAATCAATTTGTTGTGCAATTGCCTGATAAGGATCAAATCTTCCAAATTTTGGATTTGCTGCTGCAAGCACAGATGTTTCTGCACGAAGAGTTGCTTGAACATTTGCTTTACTAATTGTTATTGTTTGTTGCTCCATTGCCTCGTGCATGGCGCTTCTGTCACCAGGATCCATTTTTTCAAGTTCATCTATACATACTAATCCTTTATTTGCTAATACCATTGCTCCTGCTTCTAAACTCCATCCTCTTAGATATTCATCTCTTACAACAGTTGCTGTTAATCCTGCTCCTGAAGTAGATTTTCCAACAACATATCTTCCTTTTGGAGAAATATTTGCCATAAAACCTAGTATAACCGATTTAGCAACACCAGGGTCTCCAATCAAAAGAATATGAATGTCTCCCCTGCTTTTTTGCCCATCTGCATGGACTTTACGAACCCCTGCAAATAATTGAAGAACCATTGATTTTTTTATCTCATCATATCCCCAAATACTTGGAGATATACTTTTTGAGAGTTTCTCAAATATTTTTGGATCTTGTGAAAGTTCAAGTATCTGCCTTTCATCTTCTTCATTTATATCAAGCTCTTCAAAAGTTTCTTCCAGAGGAATTATGTTATTTGCCTCAATAGCAAGTTCAAAACGTGTTGACAAGCCTCCTGAATGAAGCGGAACAGGAACCTCTTTTAAAACCCCTATTATTTTAACTCTGCTTCCAGGAGTTGTCTTTTCTTCCATTCTTGGTTCAACAAGGTCTTCTTTTAGAAAAACATTTATCCTTTTTGGTTGCTCTCCTCCTGACAAACTTTCTGGTGCTTCTTCAATCACTAATCTTTGAGTATCGACCATTTCCTTACTAATAAGTCTAAAACCACCTTTTCTTCCACAGGAACACCTCGTTGGTTCTCTGAATTTTTTTTCTATCTGCAAAACAGAAATGACAGTACCACAAGAAGGACATTCAAACTTTGCATTTACAACTTGTGGTCTTACATCTGATGCTTGTCTTACAAGCCCTTCAATTATAATTATTTCATTGAGATTTCTTGAACGAATATTTCTTACTTTTATATCCTGGGTTTTTGAAAGATTCACAAGACGGACCTTTAAATTACTCACAAGGCCTGTTTCTTCAATAGCTAGCTCAATTATTCTTAGGGTTTCTTCAGGATTTGTAAGTATCTCTTCTGCGAGTTTATTTGAGAATTCTGTAAGTTTTGAAAAATCAAGAGGCAATATATTCTTTCCTTTTCTAATTGCTTCACCAATTTCTTTCTTATGAAACTCAAAGAAGTTTTTTGCTTCAATCATTAATTCATCGTTCTTTGATTTTCCTGTCTCAATCTGCTCGTCCATATTTATGCAAAAAGGCTGGAGTTTTTATAAATTTATATAGATTTTAGAGTAGTTTTAGAAGTATAATAATTATTTTTGGGTGGTGAAAGTTTTACAGAAAATTTTTAAGGATTTTTATTTCTTATAGCCCTTTAAGACTACCTTGATATTTTTTAGAAGCTGGTCCATACTGTATTCTAGCTGCTGCCGATTTTTTGTTCCTGTGCATACGAGCTTGCCGTTGCTAAAGAGAAGAAAAGTCGCATTTGGCTCTATGAGTTTATAGACAAGTCCTGGAAATTGCTCTGGTTCGTATTCAGTATTTTCCATCTCTAGAGCGAGAAAATTTAAGTTAAGTTTAAGATTTATCATTCCCGAAGCAACGATGTTTTGGACCGTAATTTTTGGTTTTGTCGTTATATTTACATTAATTTTCTTTAATTGCTTTATTACTGCCTGAATCACTTTCTTAACCTGTGCTATTGATTTTGTTCCTGTGCATACAAGATTGCCTGAACTGAAAACAAGAACAGCTGATTTTGGTTCCTTAATTCTAAGAACTAAGCCGGGAAAGGTCTCTGGGTTGTATTCTGTATTTGGCTGGGTTCTTGCAAGTTTTGTCAGAGGTATCGGCTTTTCAAGAGATGTGGTTGCCACAATATTCTGTATTTTGTAGTTACTTGCTTCTTTAGCCATTTATAAATAAGAGAAAAAAAGTATTTATAAAGGTTTATAAGTAGGTCGGGGAAACTAGAACATAGAAATCTTTATTAAATTCTTGCCCCATTTAAAATAATGAAATATGGAACCATGGCCCATCTTGAATTTAGAAAAAAAGTTTTAATGATACAAAAAACTAAAAGAGATAATGATCCTAATTCTGGTTGTTTTACTCTTCCTGGTGGAAAATTAAAAGATCTTGAAAAAATACATAAAAAGGGTAGATTAGAGTCAGTAATAAGAGAAACCCAAGAAGAAACAGGTTTGATATTGATTAAGCCTAGATTACAAGGTGTTATTTTATTTGATAATTCTGAAAGAATTTTTGATGATTGGGAAAATCCAGAAAATTTTCAAGTTTATCTTTTTGTTGCAGAAAATTATGGGGGGCAATTGATAGGAAACAGTAATGAGGGGTTTCCTCAATGGGTTAATAAAGAAAGTATCTTGGATCTTCCAAAGAATGAAGGAGATAAAAAAATTTATGAATGGTTAAAAAAAGGCCTTTATTTTGCAGGTGTTATCAAACATAAAGGAAAAAAGCTAGATGAAGAAGGAACATTTGTTGATTATTTCATGTCTTTTAGTAATTATTGTAAAGATTTTTCAGAAGCCTAATAACTTAACCATACCTCCAATTTCTTTTCTGGTTCTCAAAGTCTTTTTTTATTTCGTTTAATGTTGTTATTTCGCTTAAGGGCTTATCTGGACGAAGTGCAGTGAATCTTGGAAATCTTAATGCAAAACCTGAATTATAATTTGGAGATCTTTGAATCTCTTGATATGTTACTGCAAGAACTATTTTTGGTTTTATTTTTACTGTTTTTCCTTTTTCTTCTATAATATGTGGTTTTACAAGTTTTGTTAGTTGATCAAAAGACATGCCTTCCTCTGCCTTTTCTTTTATCCCTGTACCCATTTTACCTATTTCAAGATATTCTCCTTTGTTTTTTCCTTGACACGAAAGAATAAAACTAGACATCCATCCTGAACGTTTTCCTGTTCCATACTCTGC
>Ga0307376_10003810_pt1 | contig 14013 bp, 19 predicted proteins | sample TR2MG_FD_202536 | JGI IMG/M metagenome (GOLD analysis project Ga0307376, IMG submission 202536) | Soil microbial communities from Risofladan, Vaasa, Finland - TR-2 | ecosystem: Environmental > Terrestrial > Soil > Coastal area > Acid sulfate soil | place: Finland: Risofladan, Vaasa | collected...
GGGGAATAAAATTTCCAATCCCGCCCAAGCCCTTTGTACGGTCCAGGGCCAGCTTTACCTATCCGCTGAGCGAATGGCAGCTGAAAGCAACGCAATCCGTATATTGGTTCAATACCCTGGGTGCGGGTGAGACCAGCCAGCTGGATCTGGACCACATCATCAGTCCCCCGCTGCTGTTTCGTTCCTCCAGCATCGTTACCTGGCTGAATGACACGCAGAATCTGGACATGAACCAGACTCTGTCGATTTTTCACACCGTGAATGATCGTACCGCTTTGCTGTACCAGACGTATGCGACCGGAATCAGCAACCCGCAATTTCAGATGACGGATTTTGTTGTGCTGGTGTTGTACCGCTACCGGATGCACCAGCAATGGCTGTACTTCGATTTGAGCCCGCAGCTGCATTTCCCCAGAGACAGGCAATATCACATCAGCCCTGCGCTCAGCATCAATCTGGAAATGCTGCTTGATGAATCAAGATGATGCCGAGTAGTACAAGAACGGCCGATGTCTTAACCCATGCTTTGGGGTCTGCCAATACATGATCGACATGTATACGTCAGCAATGCCTTTCAGGACAGCCAGTCCCGTTTTCATCCCAACATTTCCTACCCGCTCTCCCCGGGATAAATATTTCTTGTGTGCGCTAGCGCACGGAATCATCTTGGCCAAAGTCGGATAGTGCTACTGCGGGGTGACAGATTGCCTTGGTTCCGGTTGATTCATTTTTGTGTTTTAAACAGACCACACCGAGGCTCGCACATATCGACAGCGATTGGTCATGGCGTAGCACACCCGAACAAATGCCAGCAATAAGTCGGTCGATTGCACCGATGTTTTTCTGGATCAATTATCAGGAGAAAGAAAATGAACAAATTTCAAAGCATTAAAAAACCAATCGTGTTCACCTCAACATTGCTGCTCGCCGCGATTCTGGCAGGGTGCGGTGGTAGCAGTGGCGGCGGCACCGCAGTCCAGGGTCCAGGCCCAACGGGAGCAGTCTGTTCGGGAGCTGGTTGTATTCCCTTGGGATCGACCGCCACTTATGTAATTCTGGCAAACACAGCAATCACAAACTCGCCGACATCTGCTATCACTGGGGATTTGGGAATTAGCCCGAACTCTTCTGCCGCGATAACGGGCCTTGCATTGACAGTGAATGCCACCAATGACTTTTCGACATCTGCTCAGGTGACTGGACGAATATACGCGCCAGACTATACGGGTGGACAAGCAAGCAGTGCCGGTACGACTCCTGCCAAAATGACCGCAGCGCAAAACGACAAGGTCACTGCGTACAACGCCGCTACCGCAGTAACACCAGCAAGTGCTCCCCCCAATCTTAATCTAGGGGGTGGAACTGTCACCGGGCAAACCTTCATTGCCGGCACTTGGACTTGGAACAGCAATGTTTCCCTGACTGGGGATAACACGATCAGCGGTTCAGCAACCGATGTCTTTATTTTTCAGGTAAATGGAACTCTTAGCCAGAGTAATGGTACAAAAATTATCCTGTCAGGAGGCGTACTGCCACAGAACATTTTCTGGGTGGTTACCGGAGCCACAACCATCGGAACCACCGCACAATTCGCTGGAATTTTGCTGGATAAAACAGCGATCACCCTGGGGACTAGTGCAACAGTAAAAGGCCGTCTGCAGGCACAGACAGCTGTCACGCTTAACGGGACTAATACTGTTACAATTCCATAAGGAATTCTGCATATTGAAAATATAAAGCAGTAAATAAAGGGCCGTCGAAAGACGGCCTTTTTCATTGTAATTTTAGACGTAGTATTAGAGAAAGCCATGCCGCTATGGATAGATGCAATAGAGATATTGAACTTGCCCCAGACCTTGAGTTACGCTGGGATCAATCCGCCCCCATCAACACTAAGAACGCCTGTGACTGTTGTGCCAACAATCTGTTGGCAACCTGCGAACAACCTATGGATTGCTTCGTTCTTGCGCCAGAGGTTTCCTGGTCAGGAATCCTGTCAGGATCAACGCCAGCAGGGTGTAGGTCAGGAACAGGTAAAATCCCGGCTGCAGGGCTGTGGCATTCGTGGTCATGATCACCAGCTCCTTGTCTGCCGAACGCAAATAACCGAGCTGGCTGCTGATAATCCCGTTGAATCCGATATAGGCCATGAATATCGCCACCACCATCACATCGGCCATCGACCATTTCCCGGATTTCAGCACGAAGAACCGGATTACCGCGTTATCCCTGAGCTTGCGAAAATTGAAATAATATCCCAGCGACGAAATTATTTTTAACAGCGGGAAAACGATACTGAAGGTGATCAGCAATATCCCGACAAACTTCATCTGGATATCCTTGTGCGTGATCATGATCCAGAATACATCGAGTATGCTTTTGCTCTGGAAATACAACACCTGGTTCTCGAAATGAATGGGATGCCCGATCAGCATGAAATTCATCTGCGAGATGGTTGCTTCCATATCGATGGTGGGCGTGGTTACACCGGCCATCAGCAATGTGAAAAGCGACAGAATAAGCAATATATAACGGAACGGGGTCAGCGGCAGCTTGCTGAAACCGGACAGGGAAAAAAGGATAACCGCCAACAGGATCAGCAGGCCTGCCTCCCTGGTGATCAGGTCATGCTGGACTGAAATTTTCGCTTTCAGCTTGGCCCTCGCGTCTTCGATATCCTTGGAATCTGTCCTGAACAGGATGCGGTTCAGCTGAGGTGTACCCCGCGTATCAAAGGTCTGGTCGGAATACTTGTCAAGTTCTTTGTTCAACACCGCCTTTATCTGGCGCTTGGACTTTGGCTTTGTCAGCTCATGAATGACGGCATCCGCATATTCTGGAATGCCCTTTTTAATCTCATCCAGATTGACAAATATATTGATGAAGGATTGTGTGACTACCCCGCCTGGCGTACCCGCGTTTTCTTCCTTTATTTTCTTGTCGACATCATCGATCAGGGTATTCAGCAGCACTTCGATGTGCTTGTGCAACACCCTCTCATTCGTCTTTGACAAATACAGCTTGTTGATCTCCTCGGCAATAATCACGGTTACCTGGCGTTTCCATTCGTCAATGCTGAGAAGTCCATATTTGACGCTGTTCAGTTCGGCATAATCATTTTTGTCCTGCTGGTTTGAAAGTGAATTGGAAATGATCTGCTGGCACAAAATAGCCGATGCGCTGATGATGATCAGCGGCAATATCCGGTTAATCCATCTCATGGCGGCGGCAGACATCAAGGTAACCCGCGGGAGAATTCCGAATTCACGCTTTTAACACCGGTCATTCCTGCGAATGATCAACCCCTGCATTGCGCGCCTCGTGATCAGGGCGAGTTGCAGGAAAGAGGTATTTCAAACCCAAAGAAATGGCGGCAGGGTAAAGGTACATCAAGCGCCACGCCTTCTTTGCCAGACCGGCGATGCCCGTGCCACGCATAGACAGCAGCGCGGCAAAGCCGCCGGATACCAACGCGGGATGATTGCGTATGAAGCGTGCCGCCTTTAACCCCGTGTCAGCCAGGGCCAGCGGCTTCTGGAAATCAACGGAAATCCCCGCGACTTCTTTGCGCTGCGCCTCGATTTTTTCCAATAGCCTTATTCTGCGATCGGCGAGTTCTGCGAGTCGTTGTTTCATGGCGGTGGAGAAAGCTGGTCGCGATCATCGGCCATTGCGGCCAGGCTGGCGGAAAACAGCTGTGATTTGCGATTGGCCACGCGCTGCAATGCGTTCCATGCCATGGCTCCCGCGACGAAATATAACCCGATAAAGCCGGCCAACACCTGCAGGCGGTAACCGTCCCAAAATACCACCACGACAAATGCCGTCAGCATAATGGTGGCCAAAGCAAAGAAGAACAGCGCGATACTGGCGTACAGCAGCATTTGCTTGATGTTCAGGCGCTCCTCCTCCATCTCGATCGACAAGAGTTCGAGCCGCGCCTGAAAGATGACCAGCAAGGTGCCGGCCATCCGTTTCAGCGAGTCCATCAGCCCCCCTGATTCAGGCACGATCTAGCGCCTCGAGATCAACATGCCGACAATCGCGCCGATGCAGGCCGACACGCCGACTGCTTGCCAGGGATTATCGCGCACATAACGGTCAGCCTCTTTTGCAGCATCGCGGGTACGTTCAATCAAAACCTCTTCTGCTGAAACCATGCGTCCCTTGACTACCTGCAGATTCTCCTGGATGCGAGCCCGGGCCACAGCAGCACCTTCACCCGCCTGATTGGCGGTAGCACGCAACAGCTCCTCGGTATCCGCAACCACCAGTCGCAAATCATCCATGAGTTTTTCCTTGGAAGCAGAGATGGTTGCATGGTTGGTACTTGTTTTATTCGTGTTCATGACATTAACTCCTTTAGTTTAAAAAATTATATTTGATACCCGGCCATCGCGGTTGCCCATACCGGTCACGTCACAATCGCCCCAACAACAACAGGATCAACAGGACAACCAACACCAGCCCGATGCCCCCGCTCGGGCCATAGCCCCACGACCTGCTGTGCGGCCAACGCGGAATCGAACCGATCAGCATCAACACCACCACGATCAATAAAATCGTACTAACGGACATTTTTACTCCTTCCAATTTCAGCTAAACACACCTGTGATCCCGGTGATCACGGACTTGGTCGTGATTGTCGACCTGATAAGCATTGCTTTGATTCCCCCGTTGATCGTTCCGGTGCTCATCGCTGGCATTGTACTCACGGCATTTCTTGCTCAAATGTCTGGCGTGTTCAACTGGCACGTGCTGATTGAGCGGCGGATGATGATGATCCGATACTTCGCGATTGACTGTTCTGGGCCGGAGATAGATCACTTGTGGTGGCGGAAAAATACCGATGTCCAGCAGATCATAGAAACCGGGTTGACCGCTACCGACCGGGACACCAGCATCGGCAGCATGGACCGGTGTGCTGATGGCGGTAACGGAGAACGCCGCTGCGATCAAAAACCGTTTCATATTGTTCTCCGACTTTTAGAGAAGCCTTGCCTAAAATCCTATTAACCGCTTCCCGGAAGTCAGCATTATTTCTTGGCGTTATCTACCGCATCGCCGATCTTGTCACCGGCCTTGTCGACTTGCTGCCCGGTTTTTTGTACCGCATTATCGATTGCAGCCCCGGCTTTTTCCGCGGGACCTTTCTCGCATCCGGATAGCGCCGCAACCAGGATCCCGATTGCAAATGCTGTAGCGGCGTACTTGCTGATATTGTTCATTTTTTTCTCCTTGTTTGGAATGGTTGACACTTAAAATGTGACGGGTGGTTATTACAGGCAAATTTATTTTTTCTGCACGGGTCAACCGTTAATCAATCTGATCAAAATTATCACGATTGCGATCACCAGCAGAATGTGTATGAAACCGCCCATGGTTCTTGAAGTAATCAAACCCAACAGCCACAAGACGATCATAATAATTGCAATGGTAAAGAGCATGATAAACACCTTTCTGTTGGATAATTTACGAGTTCTGCAACACCGCCGTGGTACTGCGGCACGGAACAGATAATCTACCCTGGCCAGGATTCATTCTGTGCGCTGCCGCACAAAGTGCAGCGTTTTTCCCGGCGTCCCTGCCAGGCGCAATCAACGGCCAAGCAATTCGCCGACGGGCTTGAGTACATTAACCCGGTCACAGATAACCTTGGCGATCGCGACCAGTGGCGCACCGAGCAACAGACCCCAGACGCCCCACAGCCAGCCGAAAAACAGCAGGGAAATGAACAGCACCGCAGAGTTAACGCCGGCAAACCGGCTCTGCAGCCAGGGCATGAACACGAATCCAACCCCGCCCGCAACCAGGAACGACAAGCCTGCCGCCGCAAGTCCCTGCAGCACTGATCCAAACTGCATGAACGCCGCCACGCCGCCGGCGAATGCCACCAGAGCCGGGCCTAGATAGGGAATGAAGTGCAGCACACTGGCAGCGACTCCCCATACCGCCGAATGCTCCATGCCAAGCGCCCTGAAAACGAGCCAGATGCCGACGCCGACCAGGGCATTGGACATGATCATGGTCAGCAGGTAGCGCTGGATTTGCACGTCGATCTCATCGAGTATCAGTGCGGCATCCTTCTTGCGCACCAGCGAAGGTCCGACCAGCTGCACCAGCTTGCGCCGAAAATGCGCACCCGAGGCCAGCAAAAAATAGGTGAGCAGCAACACAATAGGCGCCTGGCTGACAACGGTGAACAGCAGCGCGGATTGCGCCACCGCATAATCGCGCAGCCAGGTGGAAGGCTCGTTCGCCCGGGTGGCGACTACGTGCCTCCCCTGCTTTGCGTCCGTGTTTGCGCCGGCGTCGGCGGCGGCGCCTTCGATCTGCTTGGCGGCTTCCTGCATGTTCTGCAGCGCAGTCGGGCGGCTGCGCTCTTCGCTCAGGCTCAGCCGCAGTTTGCGCGCGGCATCCGGCAGCTTTTCTATCATTGCCGTGGCATCATCGCTCAGCGAGAACACGATCCAGGAAATACCGCCTACCAGCGTAAACAGCACCAGCGCGGCTGCCAGAGAACGCGGCACGTGGCGCCGCTTCATCCACTCCACCACCGGACTTAGCGCATAGCTCGCGAGTATGCCGATCAACAGGGGAACAAAGAAGGCGCGCGCCAGATACAGTGCGGCAACGATCGCGATAAATGCAAGCAAGCCGACCGCCACATTGATGCGCAGGTAAGGGGCATCGTCGATCGTGACCACCGCGGGATCCACAGCCGGGACTATCTCTTCAATTGCGGAATTTAGGCCGGATTCATCATCCCGATCAGCCTCTTCCACTACATCAACAGCTGCCTTGTCAAATTCCATCGTCTGGTTCTCCATCCTGCTTGTTACTTTTCGCAATGTCAGCAATAAAACGCAACAAGTGCTGGAAATTATTGTTTGGTTGTTTCATGTTGCGCCGATTTTCCATTTCGCCCGCGATACGCTCTGTGCGCTAGCGCTCATAGCGCGAAAAATATGCCGATCCTGGCAGCGTCCTGTGACATGACTTTGCTTGTTTCATCCTGATCGTGCAACCAAAGCATCTAACCGGATGAATGCGATAGTCCCACATAGCTTGTCCGAAATTTTATTTAAAGTGCGCTAACGCACAGAGCAGGCACGAGAGAAGTGGAATAGTGCGGATGGTGTAAAGAGTTGTCTTCGTTCCGGCTGGTTGTATTTTGAATCGGAACAGACAAAGCTGAAGCTTACATATAACCAATGACTCGGTTGTCGTTTCTGGACAGTTTATGACCAGAGATTTTATCAGTCAGATGGCTAGTGATTCTATCAGGACAAGTACCGGCAAAAAATCGGTCAATCGCGCCGATTTTTCTGGATCAGTTTTTAAGGAGAAGAGAATGAACAGATATATAAGTATTACCAAGCCGCTGTCGTGGCTTATGGCATTGCTACTGTCCGCTGTTGTGGCGGGATGCGGTGGCGGTAGCAGTGGCGGTGTCCCGACGAGTTCTACCAAGGCCATTACTGCCTATTCGCTAGCCTGGAATACAGGAACTGGTACAGAAACTGCTGCAGGAACTATAAGCGGAACGGCATCACCATTCGCTATATCAGTGTCCGTGCCGTCAGGGACAAGCAAAGTCGATATGACCGCAACATTCACGACCACTGGGGCAAGCGAAAAAATTGGAACAACGTCTCAGTTTAGCGGAAAAACGCCTAATGATTTTTCAACTCCAAAGGCCTATATCGTAACTGCGGCAGACGGATCAACGGCGACTTATATCGTAACCGTAACCGTAGCCTCGGCTGCAGGCCCGGCAGCAGTCAATCTTCGGTCAATAACCACGAATAATTTCGTGATTCTGGGGCAATCAGCAATCACAGAAGCTACTCCTGTTAACGGTGCTATCACTGGAAATATTGGAGTGAGTCCAGCCGCCGGTTCAACCATTGCAGTAGCGTGCTCAGAAATGCTGACTGGGAAGATCTACCAAGTCGATGATGCATATTTAGGTGGTGCCGGTTGTTCTCTGTCTGGTACCGTAAGTAGTGGAGCGAACAAGACTATAGTGGACAACGCGGTGGCAGATTTTGGAACTGCATACACTGCCGCATCAGATCCGGCAACACCAGCAGGTGTGGGTGCGTCCAATCTTAACCTGCTCGGAGGAAACATCCCCGCTGGGACGAATTTCGTCCCGGGCGTCTACACTTGGGGTTCCAATGTCAATATAAACGGGAATATCACCCTCACGGGTGGCTCAAGCGATGTTTGGATATTCCAAATGTCGGGTAATCTTACTGTTGCCTCTTGTGGTTCATGTAGTTCTGCTGCAGACAGCGCCGCTATTAAGGTAATTCTAAAAGGAGGAGCCGTAGCCTCGAATGTCTTCTGGCAGGTCGGCGGTGCCTCTACAACGCTCGGAACTTACTCCACGTTCAATGGAAATATATTGACCGCACCGTCAGGGCTGATTGCCATACAAACCGGTGCAGTTCTGCATGGCAGAGCATTGTCGGGTACCTCAGTCGCTCTGGATGGAAATCTGGTAGGTCCATAAGGCATGCAGTTAAGGATGTAACGAAGTGAATTAAGGCCGTCGCAAGACGGCCTTTTTTTCATTCACCTACAAATTTTTCATGTATGTGCGCTAGCGCACGGAAGGTAGTTGCCAGAAGATGGATAGTTCATCCGAGTTTGATAAATGCCCTTGTTTCGGTTTATTGGTTTTTGAATGGGTAAACCAACGCAGAGGTTCGAAAGCAACCGATTAACGCATGCCTACACATTCGTTAGCACATGCAAGCGAAGTAGCACTTCAAGTCAAGTCCCAGCAAAAAGTTGGTCGATCACACCGATTTTTCTGGCCCAGGTTTTAAAGGAGAATGAAATGAACAGATTCGACAGTATTAAAAGGCCACTGATGTGGTTCATAGCAACGTTGCTGGTTGCTTTTGTAGCCGGATGTGGTGGCGGAAGCTCGACACCACCAAAACCTGCCCCGACCGTACCGGGTGCCGGCACAGGCACGGGCGCAGGTCAAGGCCCGGCACCGGTGGTTCTGGGAGGAATGATTACTGGTACAGGAGCGGTTGATGTTCCCAATTTCGCGATCTTGGCAAAAACGACCATCACAACTACGGGTGTCACAAAGATAACCGGGGATCTTGGCCTGAGTCCGGCCGCAGCGAGTTTCTATACTGGGTTTGGCCAATCCCTTGTCGGAACATATTCGACATCGACTCTGGTAACTGGGAACCTGTACGCATCAGACTATGCCTCTCCTACCCCTGCTAACCTGACCACGGCTATTGGCCAGATGCAAACCGCATACACCGATGCCGCCGGACGGGTGCCTGATTTCACCGAGATCGGCGCCGGCAATATCGGCGGCATGACGCTTCCACCCGGCACCTATAAATGGAGTTCAGGAGTGCAGATCCCGACCGATGTCACGCTCAACGGCACCGCAAACGACACCTGGATATTCCAGATTGCGGGCGGCATTACCCAGGCTTCCGGTGCTCATGTGATGCTGACCGGTGGAGCGGTAGCCCAGAACGTATTCTGGCAGGCTGCCGACGTCGTGGACATCGGAACCACCGCGCTGATGCAGGGGGTGATATTGGCTAAGACGCAGATCAATCTGAAGACCGGTGCAACGGTCAACGGCAGGCTGCTGGCGCAAACCCAGGTCACGCTTCAAGCCAACACGATCACAGTCAAGTAGGTCGGTACACGATGTAAATCAGTGAATGAGGCCGTCGCAAGACGGCCTTTTTCATTCCCACGAACAAGTGGAAAAAATAAATAACCTTATGTGCGTTAGCGCACGGAACAATGAAGTTGATAGGAGGATAAACACGCTAGGAAATAGTAAAGGGCCGGTCAATTACCCCGGTGTTTTCCGAAATCAGATTTAACAGGAGAAGAAAATGAACAAATTTAATAGTAGTAAAAAACCGCTGGTTTGGTTCTCGGCATTATTGCTGACCGCTGCTGTGGCAGGATGCGGCGGTCAAGATCCAATATTGGGCGGAGGTGCGGGAGCAGGCGTAACCACAACCACAGGTCCTGCCGGTGTAACAGCGGCGAATATTCTTAAATCGGCTTCTACGTTCGGAATCGCGGCAACTGCCGGGATAACCAACACCAATACCTTACCTCTGACTACAATCAACGGGGATGTGGTGCTGGATCCAACTCTAACCTGTAATGGTACTGCAGTACCCGGGGCGACAGCGGGGTCGGGGTCGGCTGGGTTTGGTCAGTGCAATTCAACAACACCGACTTCAGTTCCAATACTTAACGGGACGGTGTATATCACTGGGGATACCCCAACAGCCGGTGTCGTGGCAGATTTGAAATCAGCGTTTCTTCAAATCACTCCTCCAGCCGGTCCTCCGGCCGCCGGTTCGCTGGGCGGGGCCACCAATCTTCCGGCAGGCACCACACTAGGAGCCGTGAGCGGGAGCGCGATGGTGGTGGGAGATAATTTGTTCTACCCCGGCGTCTATCAATCAAAAACATCTATCATGATAACGGGTGATCTCACGCTGGATGCCCAAGGCAACCCGGATGCTGTGTTCGTGTTCCAGTCATCGAGCTCAGTCGGTACGGCAGCCGGTGGCCCGACTCCCGCGAATCGCACTCGTATCCTGCTGATCAACGGTGCCAAGGCTTCCAATGTTTGGTGGCAGGCCGGCACATCAGCGACGCTCGGGTTGTACTCTGAGTTTCAGGGCAACATCCTCGCCTCAGCAGATATCACGATGAAAACCGGAGCTACTTCTTGCGGTCGATTGCTGGCAGGGGCATTTACTTCCGGGGCATTTGTATTCGATTCGAACGTCGTTTCGGTACCGGGTCAGCCGTTTGCGCCGCCTGCAGGATACTCAACAACTTGCCAGTAAGCAGATAGAGGTATTCGGTGTGCAAGCTGAACAAACTGCATCAAATCATTTTTGGAGAAAAACATGAAAAAATTAATTAAAACCGCAGGTGCACTGGGCCTGGTCGGATGCGTTGTAATGAGCAGCGCTTTCGCGGCGGACGATACCTTCTGGTACATGGGCGGCAACATCGGCCAGTCGAAAGCAAAGATCGACGATGCGCGGATTACCGGCAGCTTGTCGGGAGCGGGGCTTCCCAGCTCGATCAGCGATGACAACAAAGGCAACGCCTTCAAGCTGTTTGGCGGATACCAGTTCAACAGGAACTTTGCCCTTGAAGGCGGTTACTTCAATCTGGGCGAGTTCGGTTATACGGCCACCACGGTGCCACCGGCACTGGCCGGGACACTGAACGGCAAGATCAAGCTGCAGGGTTTGAATCTGGATGCAGTCGGCATGCTGCCGCTGGGCGACAAGTTTTCCGTGTTTGGCCGTCTGGGTTTGCAGTATGCACAGGCAAAAGATACTTTCACCAGCACTGGAGCCATTGCCACGCCGACGAATCCAAGCCCGAGCAAGAATGCCCTGAACTACAAGGCGGGTGTGGGTGCACAGTATGATTTCAACCGGTCCCTGGGCATGCGTGTCGAGGCAGAACGTTACCGCATCAATGATGCCATCAACAACAAGGGCGACATCGACATGTATTCGATCGGACTGGTCTATCGCTTCGACCAGAACAAGCCGGCCCCCGTCGAAAAAGTGGTGATGCCTGAACGCGAGATTGTGATAGTTCACACACCACCGCCCCCTGCTCCACCAGCGGAGATCGTCTATGTCACCAAGGTGGTTTTCTCGGTGGATTCCGGCACAGATGCGCTGTTTGGATTCGGCAAGTCTGGCATCAAGCCTACCGGCAAACGTGCCCTCGACAAGTTTGCCGCCAATCTGAAGGGTGCCCACTATCGGACCATTACCGTAACAGGGAACACCGACCGTATCGGTTCGCACGCTGCCAACATGAAGCTTTCGCTGCGCCGCGCTGACGCGGTCAAGGACTATCTGGTGGCATCCGCAGGGATACCGGCCGACAAGATCTCTGCCAGGGGCGCGGGCGAATCCAATCCATTGACCAAGCCCGGTGAATGCAAAGGCCATAAAGTGACCAAGAAACTGGTCGCCTGCCTGGCGCCTGATCGCCGCGTGGAAGTCGACGTTACCGGTACACGACCAGCCAAATGATGCACTGCGGTCAGCAGTCGCATCGGGCTTGGTTTGAAATTTAATTTAATCGTGAATCCGTCAGTTGCAAAGTGATTGCCCTTCGATGCGCCCGGCAAGGCGTAGCGAAGGCACACATGCAACTGCCGGGTCAGGATTCACCATGATTTACCCTATACAAGGAGCAATAACATGAAACTTACTACAGGCTATAAGCGGGCCGCCACCTTCATTCTCGCCATGGGAATGGCATCCATGCTCGGGTGCGCATCAACCGCGTCCAAGCAGGGCGCCAAGCAGGCAAGCGCAGACGATGTCATCACCGGAAAAGTGATCAAGGCGATCAATAACGAACCCACATTGAAATCCGCCCGGATCAAGGTCGAGACTTCCAAAGGCGTTGTGCTGTTGACCGGCTTCGTCAATTCCAATGCCGCCGAAAATACGGCGACTGAACTCACCCGCTATATCGACGGCGTAACGTTGGTCAGGGATGCGATTCAGGTCAAGTAACGGTCGTGTTCTTTCGGCAACAGCAATGGAACATTGGGAGGTATCAAAATGAAAGTCGCTGAAAATATAAAATTGATCGGCGTTTCGCTGCTGATGGTGGCTGGTCTTGCCGCATGCGACAAGCCGGGACCGGCAGAGACCGCAGGCAGAAAGATAGACCAGACTGTCGGCAAGGTCGGTGAAAAAATAGGTTCTGCCGCCGATAATGTCGGTGACAAATTGGGTGCGCAAACAGCAAAAGCCGGCGTGGCCATCGATGATGCCGAGATTACCAGCAAGGTCAAGGCGGCCATTTTTGCCGAGCCCGGCATCAAGACGCTGCAGGTCAGTGTCGATACCGTAAGGGGCGTGGTGACATTGAGCGGTTCGGTCGACTCCCAGTCGATCAGCGACCGGGCCAGGGAGCTGGCGAGCGCGGTGGCCGGCGTGAGTGATGTTGAAAACCGCCTGATGGTAAAGTCGAATTAATGGGATGTCATTGTCATCAAACCGTTCAGGAGTAGTCCATGGAAATCCAGAAAGCTTACCAGCAAAAATTGGCCGCACAACTGAAGGAATGGGACGCCCAGATAAACCTGCTGGAAGCCAAGGTGGAGAGTGCCGGCGCCGACATCAAGGTCCAGCGTGCCAGGCAACTTGGTGAACTGCGCGCCAAACAGAATGCGGCATCCGCAAAAATGCAGGAACTGGGCAAGGCCAGCGGCGCGGCATGGGATCAGATCAAGGCAACAGCGGACAATATCCGGGATGAGCTCAAGACCGGCGTGGAAGCAGCCCGATCGACTTTCAAATAGAACGGCTGGTTACACTGTCGCGACCATCTGTCACAACGACGATTAACCATGCATGAGGGGGAACAACATGATTAATTCCAAACTGGCTCTGGTACTTGTGCTCTCGGGCATGGCGGTGATCTTTATCGCGCAAAATGTTGCCGTGGTGGAGGTTCGCTTCCTGTTCTGGCAAGCTTCAATATCAAGCGCGTTGCTGATATTTTTCACATTGTTGCTGGGACTTGTTCTGGGCTGGTCCACGCATGTTTATTTATTGTATCGAAGATCAAAAAACGAGTTGATCTTTTACCGTCGAACCTGAACCATTGCCGGAACATCCCTGACTTGTGATAAGTCACTCGATATCATGTGCGAATTATTTAGCGCCTGACCGGGCAGAGTATCAATATCTTTGGCGCCGCCCTGCAACAGCATCAGATAACCTTCGTTGAGATTGCCTGCCCGGGTATCAAGTGCATTCTGGCTTAACGATATCTAGTGTTTCAGGGCAGAACCATGATCGACCGGCATCGAATCGGTCACGTCCTTGCCGATGCCGCGGTAGCCGGTATAACGCCCGGCCGGGTCGAACATCGGCTCTCCGCTCACCATCAGGTATTGCAACACACCCTTGCCATTGGTGCGGCTGTACA
>Ga0307376_10003814_pt1 | contig 14010 bp, 23 predicted proteins | sample TR2MG_FD_202536 | JGI IMG/M metagenome (GOLD analysis project Ga0307376, IMG submission 202536) | Soil microbial communities from Risofladan, Vaasa, Finland - TR-2 | ecosystem: Environmental > Terrestrial > Soil > Coastal area > Acid sulfate soil | place: Finland: Risofladan, Vaasa | collected...
AAGCTTTAGCCCCCCTCCCCCACGGCTGGCTCCGAGACCGTGATAGTCAGATTGCCTTGCCCCCATGTAGCTTCTACGCGTCCCATAATCGTCGACGATGCAACCACGGTCCCCTGTTGCGACGCCTCCCATAGCTGTTTAATGGCTCCGAGTGCACCGAGGACCTCAGTCAGTGTGTGTGGGTTGTTTATCCACCAGGACATTATCCCTCACCTCCTGCTGGCCTTTCCACGCTGCAGAGTGGCAGTCCGGACAGAGTAAGACCGCTCGCAGGTCGCCCCGTCCGTGGACACGTTTGCAGATGTCACACCGGAGCTCCATAACGGGCGGCGCCGGGGGCGGCGGCCCCGGTGGCTCCGTGGGGCCTTCCATCTCTTTGAGGACACGCGCCACTAGATCGTGCAGGTCCTTAACCGGCCATCGCCATATCTGGTATTTATTGAGCACCTCTGCCTGTTGGTCGGGGTGTGGCAGGCGTGAGATCTCATACGCCGCGCCGATCCCGATCAGCTCACAGTCCAGGGCTTCCCGCACATCATGGGAAGCCTCAGACACTACGATCAACCGCTCGATGTAATCCCGCGAGAGTCCGGTCCTTTCCTGTATCTCGTCGATCCCCAGTTGGTGGTCTTTGTAGAGAGCCTCAATCACTGTTACCATTTCGGACGCCTTGGTCTTCCCCCTGAGGCGGTTCGTTACCAGGTTGAGCAAGAGAACGTCCTCGGGCTTCCCTGGGCGGACCACCGCCGAGATCTCCGACTCGCCGCGGCGCCGCGCCTCCTCGAGGCGATGCTTCCCGTCCGACACATAGTAGTACCCCTCGGCCTCGACCACTACGATCGGCACGATTTGGCCGACGGCCCCGATACTATCGTGCAGTAGTGCCTCGAGTTCCTCATCGTACACGGCCGTTATGCGGACATCAGGGATAACGCACTTATCCACCGGGATTGACTTCGCTTTTGCCATTCACTCCCCCCTTTCGTTGTTCGCCCCGCCAGGCGGCGGCGGCGGCGGCTCTGGTTGCCCGTATCTCTCAAGTGCGGCGGCGAGCTCGAGTCTCGTTTGTTCTGGGCCGGTCCCTGGCCAGATGCAGCCGGCTGCGGTCCCGTGGCGGCAAAGCAGGCACGAGACCAAGCTAGGATGGCCCAGGGGACACACCCCGCTGCGCGCGGCGCCGCGGCTCCCATTTGCGCACACTGACCAACCCCCCTTTCTGACATTATGTTTACTACTTTTTGCGGGACATAATAGACCTAGTTATTACCACCGACTCTTATCTATTTAGGTGTACGTTAGTCCGTAGGGAGGGTGGAGTTACTACCGTCAACAGACATTACCCTATACCGTATGGTGTGTATCTACAGTAGTAATAAGGGGTGTGGACAACCGACATTATGGGAAGTAGTCTCGAGTTCGCGGCGACGACTTCCTACCGATTAAACACGCGATCTCACTCCAGGACAGGTCGGTTTCCTGCCTTAATTGTTGTGCGCAAGCCTTTCTAACACGTGCTAAAGTACGTGTTTTCTTTCCCGTCATGAGGTTTTCCACCGTTACTCCACCGGCTAAACACCGGCTATACACTATCACCTCAGGCTTAAACACTAGATTTACACCAGCTAGCGAGGTTTATACACCAGCTAGCGAGAGTAAAACGGTGTTTCCGCACGTGGAACCAATGTGGAAAAAACCTCTTTCGGCGTGCATAACCTTGGCGTATTGTGGACAAGTCAACCCCCCTTTCTGTGGAGAAGTGGCGCCCGTCCGGGGCGTTATGTCGAGTGTTTCGCCGGCCGGATCTGGGACCCCAGACGCCGGCGGCCACAATATCTCTGCCGTGAACCCTCGGCCGGCGATGGCGATGTCAGCAGCGACGTTGTAGCCCTGGTCAATGAACTCTCGTAGGACCGCGGCGAGGACCAGGCTCATGACTTCGCTCCGGGGGAAGTCGTGCGCGGCGGCGATGGTAACGTCCGCCTTTCGGTCCTCGTGAAACGCGGACAGGAGTACAGCTACAGGGTGGCCCTGGTAGGCTGGCACGGTTCCCAAGGTGAGCTCAACCCACATCGGGGCTCCCCCTTTTGGCTTTTTTTTGACGACGCTGGGGTTGGGGAGTCGCCGGGATCCCGGCGCTGCCACTCGTGGCCGCCGGCGCCGCGGCGCCGCGGTCCTCACTTGCGCCTGTTCCCCCCGGCCCCTCGTCGGAGCTCCGGATCTCCGGGGCCTGGTCCCCGGCCGGCGCCGCGGCGCCGCGGTCCTCACTGGCGACTGTTACCCCCGGTCCCTCGTCGGAGCTCCGGAGCTCGGCCGGCTCCTGGGGGGCGCCTTCCGTCCATCCTTGCTGCAGTTCCGGCGCCCAGATCTCCGCGTAATTCTCGAGCTTGTAGCGGACCCGCTCGGGGACCAGGGCGGCGAGCTCGTAAGCGTTCTTTGCCACCGCCAGCGACTCCCGTACGGTCCGATACCAAAGCGGGGACTTCGCCGTCGCGCCCTCGTCAGCCTCTGCCATAAGAGCGACTGCGATGGCCTTCAGCGCCTCGAGATGCGCCGGCAAAAGACCTTGAGCCATGTCGTTACTCTGTACCACGATAACCTCCCTCTTATTGAGTCGTGCGCGCTCGGGGCCGCGCCGGGATCCTGGGCCTGTCCGCCTGGCGCTCCAGGAGCGCTCGCGGGGACCTGTAGATCCAAACGGGCCACTATATCCCTCCAATCTGCCATCCGAAGCGCGACCAGGGCGTTGTCGACGCCGACACCGGATAAGACCGCGACCCCGTACTGGTCCGGTCTACCCATGAGCCGCGCCGTTTCCACGGCCGCGTGTATGGCCTGGTACCCTTCGAATGAGCCCCGGAGCTCACAGAATACGAAACCGGGCATTACGCGCCCCCCGGCGCCGCCGGCCGCGTGGAGCCGCGGCCCCGCCGCGGTGGCGCGGGCTGCGATTCGGGGCCTGGCGGCGTCCGCCCCATACCTATCAGCCGCCGCACAACATCGCTCATAATGTCCTTGCCGTGCTTCTGCAGCAGCAGGTACTCGAAAACGTCCTGTTCCACTCTGACAGTCGGCATTATCCCCCTCCTCCCTCCGGGCTTGTGGCCTCGAGCCATTGTTGGCCCTTGTCGATATCGCGCCGGAGCTCTTTCGCCCACTGGCAATAGGGCGACATCATTTCCCCGTCATGATTGCGCGGCGCCGCGGCCTCGATCACTTCCATGATTTTCTGTATGGACCGCATTTTATCAGCTAGTCCCATTGATCGCCTCCTCTCTTAGGATTTGGTACACGCCGCCCCGCGTTCTGCAGCTCTTTTATCAAGCCTGCTATTCCGAAAGCCAGGACCGATAAACCTACGGCTAGCTCCAGCGCGACGAACACGACGTTAGGCTCGTGCGGTAGCAAGCCAATCTTCCGCAGGACAGGGTGGTCCACTAGCAGTCGTGCAAAGGAAGCTGTCAACACGATTCCAAAGGCTGTGACCAGGGCATAAGCCAGCGTGTGTCTCATCCCCGCTTTCCTCCTTCCCCTCGAGGCCCTCGAGGTGCTCGGGGAGCGCCGTAAAGTGAACTATGGCCATCTGTATCACCCCCTTTCTGACTGTGACTTTGTGACGTTGTGACAGGATACCCCTGGCCAGGGGGGTTGTCAACCCCCTCGAGGGGGAATATCCGGGCATGCTTTCGCTGCGGCCCCGATCAAAAAAACGCCGAGTAGATCTAGTCAGCGTTTTTTGTGGGGCGGGGCCGCAAAGTGATTGTCCGGAGAGCCTGTTTGCGTCTTGCCGGCGACGCTGCAGCGCCGATATCTGAGTGCCGGCCGTCGCAAACCACCGGAGATCCCGCGCGGAAATGCGGACCTGGCCGGCGCCCGGATCCGCGTCGACCTGGCCGGCGCCCGGATCCGCGTCGACCTGGCCGGCGCCCGGATCCGCGGGGGTGCCGGATCCGGGGAGGGGAGCCCGCGCTAGTCGGCGCCATGGCCCGCGGCGCCGGGGCCCGGCGCCACGGGCCCCGGCGCCGCGGGGGGTTAGCCGGGGCCGGAGCAAAAACGGCCCAGATTTTGAGCTGAGGGGCTCGCCTGGCTGCCGGCGAGTCGGCACGCCCGGCGCGGCCGGCTAGATCCTCGCCAGGGGTTGCCCAGGGGCTGGCTCCGGGCGCGGCGAGTATTCGGTTAACAGGCTGTTAACCCGCTTCTGCGTCTTCCAGCTCCTCTTCTCCCTCTTCCTCATCCACGCCAGGGTCAGACAGGCCGCGGGCCTTGGGCTTTTGCGGGTCCTGTAACATGGGGCCCTCCCGATGGCCGCCCGGATTTGGCGCTCAGGGCCTCGCCCTCACGCCGGCGGGTACTCGCCAGTCGTAATCAAATAGGAGTAGTACCATTCTTGATACTTCATATCATAGCCCAAGGCGGTATATTCGGCGCTCCACGTCGCCAGGTCGATGGTCCCCGCGCCGACGAAGTTGTCCAGCTGGGCGCGGGTCGGCCTCGCCGTCTTGGCCGGCGCCTCCCAGTCCCAGAGCTCATACAGCCCCGTGATATGGTCGGCCCCATAGCCCAGCGCCGCCAGGAAGCCGGTACATTCCCCCTTTGTCCTCAGCCCCTGCTGGTACAGGGTCCGAACTTGGGTAAGTGTGTATTCTCGAGTCGAGAGATCGGTCCCCGAGGCGTAGAGTGCGAGCAGGTCAGAGATCTCCTCTTCCCCGTAGCCCATATCGACCAGGCTGTCGGTCGCCTCCCGCTCCGACAGGACCCGGTCCTGGTACATCCTGAGAATGTCCGTCTTGGATAGCGCACGGTCCGCCTCGGTCGCCGACCCCTTGTTATAGGCGACGGTCCAGTCAGTCATTAACTGGGCGTTGGCGTCGTTATAGCCATGCGTCCGATAGGCGGAATAGAGCTGGTCCAGGTCCAGCACGCCCAGCTTGTGCATCCTCCGGATGTCGACCCTGGTCAACGGGCGAAACGAGACCTGTGTCAGCAACGATCGCCAGAATGGGGGGATCTCAACCAGGCGGTAGTAGTCATATAGCGCCTCTTCGCCCTGGGCGTCCCTCGTCTTCCATTCACCCCGATTCGTCGGGATCCCGCTGGCCGCACCCGCGGGGGTAAGCAGCCCACGGTGTAGCATGTCCGTAACCTGGTCCCAGCTCGCGTGTTCCCAGTGTGCGCGCCAGTAATTGTTGATCTGCTCGTCCGTCATGCCGGCCCGATAGAATGCGTCTCGCTCGACGCGCTCGCCCTCGGCATCGAGGCCATACCTCGAGGCCATATCCGGCTCGAAGACCTCTTTCGCCTGCCAGTGAATCAGGTCGGCCGGCGAAGGATAGAACAGGAACTGTTGGAAGTATCGCTCGGCCTCGTCAGGCTCGTAGCCCAGCTTATACATCCCTTGGATATAGTCCCCGGTCGGCGCCGGATTTGCGCCGGCCGTCATTTGGAACCGGATCGTGTACTGCGTGAGCTCGTCCGCCTGCAGCAGCATCTTGAACGCGGACTTAAACATCTCGATCCGCTCGTCACTCCACCCCTGGTCGTTCAGGTCCCCGTAGAGCTTCTCCCACTTCTCAGGCATGCGGAACCGGAGCGAAAGCGCGGTCTGCGGGTCAAACCTCATGGTCTCGATCCCGCGCAGCAGCGAATACTCGAGCAGCTTCAGATACGGCCCGAGGGTTGAGGAGATGAGCCCCCCTACGGCGCCGCCCCCGATTGACTGGCCGAAGAACGCCGCAACCTGTGCCGAGGGGCTCTTGACCTCGTCGAGGATCGGCCCGAGCGCCGACCGGAGCTTCGCCTTTGCCTCGGCCTCGTGGGGCTTGTCCGGGTCCGCCGCCTCGAGGTTGCGTGTGGCCTCGTCAACAAACGGCGTTAGCCGGCTCATAAAGTCCTGCTCGATGTTCTCGAGGACCTTTGCGGCGAAACGGGCGCCGCCGTCGATCGTCCAGTCCCTGAGCGCCGTCCCTACAAACTTCCCTTTCCACGTTATCCCGGCCCAAAACCATACGATCTTATTGAGGAATGCCTGCAGCCGTGTCATTACACTCACTCCTCCCCGTTAAGCCAATCGTCGATCTTGTCGAATATCCACCCCGCCGGATCGTGGAAAAAGTCCCCTATCTCCTCAGGCAACGCCGTGGCGATGTCATACGCCTGGCTCGCCATATCCCGGATAGTGGTGAACACGTCCCAGTCCTGCAGCTCGGCCCATATCAGGGCCGGGATATCCCCCACCTGGCCCCAGAGATCCCCGGCGCTGGCGCCCAGGTCCGAGATCTCGCCGTACAGCTCGCCGATGGCGTCCGTGATCGGGTCCGTGATCTGGCTTACCCACCCCTGGACGGCCTCGAACGTACTGTCCCACCAGCTGTCGGCGTGTGTCGTGAACCACCCCACCGCGCCGGAGATCCAATCCCCGACCTGGTCCAGGGCGTCGCCGGCCATGGAGAAAGCGCCCTGCAGCCTGTTGTAGATCTCGCGTGATTCCTCGATTACCCAGTTGATCGCCCCGACAGCCAGGTCCATTACATCGAGAATCAAGTACCCTGGCTTTATGTCCATCGGGGGTATGACGATGCCGAAGCCGAAGACCTCGAGGTCGATCCACTCCCCCCGGTCCAGGTTGAGCCATCCGGTCGTCAGGGCATCCCGCCAGGACGCGGGGATCTCGATGCGCGGCCAACTCGGCGAGAGGGGGGCAATGGAGAACGCAAACGGGCTGCCGGTTGCGATCCATACCCCCTCAAACGGGTTGAACACCTCCGGCCGGAGCGTGCATCCGAGGGACAGGTCCGGCATTATGAAAGACGCATCGAACCGCGACCAGCTACCAGGGAGCAGGGCCTGGGAGGGGGAGCGTGCGATGTTCTGGAAGCTGGCATTTGCAAGGCGCACCTCGAGGCGAAACGCCCCTGCAGGGGCGCCGTCGTTCAGTATCCTGGCCCCGACTGTGACTTCCGACAATACGGGCGCCTGGTTCACCGGATACACTTTGATTATGCGGGCATGGAACCCGGCCGCCGGCGCCCCATCGTCCTTGACCAGGGCGACCATTGCGCTGTTCAAGGTATCGTCGAGGACTGCTCGGTCTTGCTGCCAGGAGTACGCGGCGAGGACCAGGACGCAGTCGCAGTTAGGCATCTGGAATACATACGGGATATCCAGGCTTGCGCCTTTTGCGACGGTGTAAAAGTCCCCTAGCACGTCCTGCCATCGAACCCCATCCCAGTACCCCAGGCTTACCGTGATAGCGCCGCTGGCGTCCCCGTCGTTTTGCACAACGGCCGTAACTGTGACTTGCTCGCCGGCGCGCGCCGTCTCGGGGTGCTGCAGCTGCAGTATGTCGACATGGACCGGCATCGACGCGCTTCCTAGTCCTTCAGCGCGTCGAGCGCCTTGGCTCGAGCCGTGAGGATATCCCTCGACTCTTTCGGGGCGACCTGTGATTCGCCCAGTGTGGCGGTGAACACCGTCCCCTTCGCTGTCCGGGCCCGGACCTGGTAGTACCGCTCGACTCGGTTGAGGTCGTTTATCCGCGTGCGCTCGTTGATCTCCAGGACTGTGTAGGCGTCCATTATCCGTCCCCTTTCGTGCGGTGCGTGATCTGCGGGAATGGCCAGACCTCAATGCCGAAATACCCGATGACGATCGCCAGGAGTGTATAGCCGACAGTCGAGTCTTTGCCCATGCCGAGCAGGGTCCCGCAGACGAGCAGCGCCGTGAATGCGATGATGCCCTTTTCCGAGAGCTGTACGCTCATAAGCCCCCCCCCTTAGATCATGGCGCGTAGGACGGATCGGGGTTGCCGATCGGCGCCCAGTTTGCGACGCAGCCGATATAGGTCTGTACGCTCGTGACAGCCGCCAGCCCCCCATATGCGCACGTGACACCGGTCGCCCAGTTAAAGAATGTGTTACTCCCAGCTGGCCCGCCGAAGCCGACATTCCCATGGTAGCCAACATATAGCCCGCGATTCACCCCCAACGCCCCATTCCTGATAAGGCAATTGTCCTGCAGCATCGCGTAACAGCTGCTCCCCACTGTAAGGCCATAGGCACTAACGTACCCCAGGCTCCCCCGGATCTCGGCTCGGCCCCCCTCAATCTGCACCCCCCGGCCGGCCCAGCAATCAACGATATTCCAGTAAAAGTGTGACTCATAGCAGCCCCTGAAACGGGCGGCATAATCCAGGAAGTTAGTGAGGAGGAGCCCGTGCATTCTGACGTTGTTTATTGCGGCCGCGTCCACGGCATGGTTCAGGGCGCCGCCCCCGGTTAGCACCGCCGAGGCTATCGTGTATTTACTCCCCGCAGCCACACCCGGCGCGAAATTTACGGTAGGGACCAGCCTGGTTCCCGTATTAGACGCGATCTGTCTATACTGGCCCACACAGGCGCCCCTGGTTATTGCTACATAACTGCCGGCCCAATAGTTCACCGGCCAGGCCTTCCCGGCATCGTCAAGGGCATTGGGCGCGCCGCCCGTCGCCGTCCCTTCATCCCACATGGCCACGCCCGCTAAATCGCGCGATTCGATTGTGAGGGTCCCTAGCACCAGGATCCCCGACATGTCAATCTCGGCCGCCAGGGCATAATTCCCCCTATTGATTGCGATAGTAACGTCATGCAGGATGATAGGAAAATTCTCCCTGATGTGCAGGGTCGCCCTGTTTGGGGTAGCGTAGGGATTGCCGGCGGACCCGTCCCCCGCAACGTCACTGCCGCCGGTGTCAACGTAAAGGGTGACAGCAGCGACCGTTACCGCCGCCATCATCGCAAACTCTATTGCGTTGGCCGCAGCGTTTACCCGCAGGCCGGACAGGGCCGCGCCGGCATAGGCGGCGGGGGTATCGGCCAGCTCGAGAGCTGTGGGGACCGCCCAGAGGGGGTCGACGCCGTTAGCCCTCAGGTATGTACCCGCCGCGCCTATCCCGTACCGCTCGGCAACCACCGCGCCGCGTCGCAGGAGATCCCCGCGCGTGGTTAGCAGGGTGGCGAGGTTGACGGCGACAGACCGGCTTTGCCACCGGCCGGCGCCAGCGTCCCAGTATAGGAGATCGTTGCCGACCGGCGCCGGGACATTGACATCGCCCAGGTCGCCCAGGTCGACGTTGCTTAAATCGACCTCCAGCTGGCCGAGGTTGTTACACCGTAACGGCAGCCACTCGTTGCCGGCGGGATAGTAGCCCCAGCCCTTTTTCCCCGCTCCCATGTCGCCTATGCCGCCACTATTACCAGCTGGCCGTTGACGTTCACCACAACCACTCTCCAGGCGCCGGCAGCATTATCCCACGCCCACACCTTCACCGCAGCTCCATCCATCTTGCCCCCCTTACGGTTCGTTCTGCGTTACGATCACGTCGTCAACATATGTATCCGCCGCCCCCGCCACAATGTAGGAGTTCCAAATCTCCACCTGCAGCCTCGGGACGACCGAAGCCCCTACATCCCGCGGCGCATAGGGCGCGATGTCATACTCGTGCTCGTTGAAGATCAGGCGGACGTACTGCAGCGCCGCGAAGTCCACCACGAGCTTGACGGTGTTCCAGGCGTGCAGGTCCCGTTGTATCTCACGATTGCCGTCTATCAACTGCCAAACGCCGCCGGCGTCCCGTACCGATAGGTCTTCCGTGCCGACGCGATACAGGAGCGATCCCTCGTAGTACCGCACGCCGTTATCGAAGTACATGGTCCCCACTATGTTCTGCGTATTATGGGGGGTCGCAAAGGAAAACTCGAGGCCCATTCTGCCAAGGGCCGGATAGGCCAGATAGCGGAACATTGCGGCGTCTGATCCTGGGTTGTTGCTGGCGTGGAGCTTCGCGCAAAACGCCCCCGACCGCGCGGTCGTAGTGTCCCACGTTACCGTATCGGCCACGAAGGTAATGAAGTGGTGGAAGTTGTCAACCCCGCTCTCGAAATCATCGAGCCATACGATGTCGCCGCGCCGATCATGCGTGTCGATCGACTTCAGCCGCGCGGCGAGCTCCCCCATATCCTGCATCCCGAATATGGTCTCCTGCGCCTGGGTTCGGCCGTAGGGCTTGACGCCGTGTGCCATCTATGCCTCCGGTGCCGGCAGCCCAAACGACGCATACAGCTGCGCCCGGTCCGGGACCGTTAAGCGTCCGTAGACGTGCTCGGCGATGGTCCTTGGGATAATGCCCACGCGGATCCGCGCCGTCCAGTCGAAGAAATCGTCCTCGTTCCACCCCACAATGGTCAGGGTGTACGGGGTCTCGAACACCTCGAAATAGTCGTCCCAAGCGATCGTTTCGCCGTCTGCGGCGAAGCTCGCCGCTGGCGTCGAGGGGAAGATCATGTAGCGGAATCGCAGAACCTGGATGTGTAGCAGGTTGCTGCACCATTTCTCGAACTCGATCGATACATGGTGGATAACGCCGTGGCAAATCGGGAATTCGACCTCGAGCGCCGCCGCCTCGGCGGTGTTCGCGGGGACAGTGAGCTGTTGAGAGTAGAACACCCCCCAGCCCTCGCCTGCTATGCCTCTCGCTCGTACCGGGGCCGCCAGAACACGGTTGCACTGGTTACATGGGCGTCGAGATCGAGGTACAGGCCGTTGTCGAGCTCCACCCCCTTGGGGAACATGCGCCAGCCCCCTTGACCGGCGAGCGCCTCAACGGCCATGATGATCGGCGCCGCGGCGCCCCGCCCCTCGTGCAACGTGAGCACGGCGGAGGTACCATCGTCCTGCACGCTGACGGCGTCCAGGACCAGCGCGTCCCGGCTGAGAGAAAGGTCGTTGGTAACGTAGGTGTACCCAGTCATCTTCTCAGATGGCCTCTGCCGATACCCCACCGCGTGGGGCAGGTGCGCATCCTGCGGGGGTTGCTCGAACGGCTCGAGCTCGTCATGGCGCGGATGCAGTCTCTCATCCATCGTTCGCCCCCTGGCCCGTACTGTGCGACGGGACAGGGCGACAGGGCGGTGCCCACCCTATCGCCCTCCCCGAACAGGTTACATCCCTAAGACAAGCTCTTCAAGGATGACCGAGACAAACGGAGTCGTCCCGACTGCGGGGCCGGCTAGTATCTCCGTCATAATCCGCCCGTACTTGGAGGAATCGAGGGACATACTGTCGATCTCGGCCTCCTGGTTCGGGGGACAGAACGGGATGCAGTACATCCGCCCGTAGCCCTTGCCGCGCTCGATCAGCTTCGTCTCGTCGCCCGCGGCGGTCGAGGTATGGTCCAGCGTCGGGTCGAACACGCCTTGGGCCTCGACGCACGTCCCGGCGCCCACCAGCCCCTGGGACTCGCATTGCGAGGGCCAGCACTCGTCGAAATACGAGTACACGGGGACCAGGGCCGCGTTGAGGTGGTCGTAGTAGCTTACCAGCTCGGGTTGTGGAAACTCCGAGGTGTCGAGCCGCTGCAACCCCCACTGGTCCAGCGTCACTGGGACCCAGGCCCTGTTGTCGGCCTGTACCTCGACCGCAAGGATGTTGCGCATCATGTTCCAGTCGGAGCACTCCTCTTGAATATAGATGCGCGGCCACTTGTAGTTCTTCGGCATCTCGGTGTAGTGCCGGACGTTGTTCGCCAACAGGAACTGGTCGATGATCGTCGTCCTGATGTAGCCCCGGTAGGAGACATTGTCCGGCGCGTACAGCAAGCGGACTGTCCAGTCTCCCACGGCGGCCAGGAATCCGCCGGCGGCGTCGCCCGACGCGGCATAGGCGTTATTCCATGTGAACCTGATCTGTGGGTTGACCAGGTTATCGAGGGTCAGCCCGTACTCCCGATCGTAGGGGTAACGGCCGAACGGGATCAAGATGCTCGCCCGTTGCCATCCACCGGAGTTGTGCATCGTGAACAGGTCCGGATGGCTCCGCCCCCGGCGCCATGAGACACCGGCGTGCTGTATCCCGGTCAGGTTCCGGATAACCTCGGACCCCCGGTGGATGATCTCGATGCTCCGCATCAGGTCGATCGGGTTGAGGGTGTTATCCCCGGCGGCGAGGTTCCACCACTCAACCTCGAAGATCAACGCGCTAACCCTGCCGCGAGTCGGAAGGTCCTGGACGTGCATCCCCGCGATCCCCGCGAAAGGCACGTTGACCATGTAGGGCCGATTCTCCCATATCTCACTCATTGTTCACCTCTTAATCCCGTATTGTCTGCGGGGCAGGTTATCCACCCCCGCCGAGGCCGGCGAGCCGCTTGGCGTTGAGCGCCGTGCCGATGGCCTTCACCCGCTCGTAGTTCCGCACGTCGCCGCGCGGGGCCCTCGAGGGAAGGGTGATGGTCCGCAGGACGCTGTGATACGGCTCGAATCCCGCCGACCAGTCGGCCTGAGCGACCCCGACGCCCTCGGAGTAACGGCCGGCGCCGACAGCCGCGAGTTTCCGGCCGAATTTCCCACTGGAAGCCGCCTTCTGCACCCCTCGAGCGAAGCGGGCCGCGATGTTCCCCGCCGTGACCGCCTGGCGGTAATTGTCCTGGGCCGCCGCCGTGTTCCGGCCCCAGGACTCGGCGGCCGACTGCGCCCGCTCGGCAAACTCACTGGCCGCGCCGGACGCCCTGGCGCTCCACTTCTGAGCACTCGTTGACAGGTCCTTAACCTCGAGTCCCATACTTCACCTCCGTCGCCCCCTACTGGGGGGCTGTATTGACAGCAATACGCCCGCAGAGTATGTTTGTCAAGGGGGGGTGAGTTCTTTGGCCGAGCAGCGGGAGCGAGCCTTGCTCGCCGCCTATATCCGCCAGGCATTCCCTGCAGCCCAGGTCCGGTTCAACTGCGCCCTGGGCATGGTCCCCTACGATCTCGTCGCCCAAATGGGCAGGACTCAAGCCCTCAGGTATTACCGCCGGCTCCGGCCGACCGTGGACGCCATCGCCATCCAGGACCACACAATCACCCTGATCGAGACCAAGATATACCGATGGCTCGACGGCCTGGCGAAACTGCCGATCTATGGCCTCATGGCCATGGACACCCCAGAGCTCGAGGAATTCGCCGGGTATAAGGGCGAGCTGCAGCTGGTCATTCCCTTCGCGCAGGCAAACATCCTGCGGTATGCCAAACTGCTGGATGTACAGGTGGTCGAGTTCTCGATACCCGAGATCGACGACTATATCGCCAACGTCGTCCCCCGGTATCAAACAGCAGAATGGAAACACTCGAGGGCCGCGCGCCGGGCGACTCTCGAGGCTCTCGGAATCGAGGTATGACGTGGGCTGCCGCTGGACCACTCGCGCGGGGAAGCGAACCAAGATCGGGGCCGCAGGGCCCTCACTATCGGTCGCCTCAATAGGCTCTTTCCAGGTTGCCGGCCTCATGCGAGGACTGGGGATCTTCCACCTGATCCTATCCCCGGCAAAGACCCCCGAGGACCTCGAGGGGGCGACGCTCAGGCTCTGGCTACACCCCGAGCAGGGCTACATGGTGGAGGCGAGGTCCTCGCCAAACACCCCCCCGCAGTACCACCACGTCTCCCAAGAGGAGGCCACGCGGCTCGAGATCAACCGGCCAAGCGCCGAGTTTATTTCCCGGATGCTACACCCCGCAGGGATCCCGGACCACTAAGGGCAATGGAGGCGTCATTATGTTGATGAGCTACCTCGAGCTCCCAGAGGACACCCCCACCCGTCTCCACTTCTCCGATCACTACTATGTCAAGCGGATGATCTGGGATAAAGACCTGGGCAAAGAGAAGCCCATCGAGTCCCTGGTCATGTGGGTGGACAGGGTAGACGGGGGGATAGCGGCTCAAACCTTCTCCGTGTTGAGCCGCCGGCTGTATCTCCAGCTGGCTCCCTACCTCCCCGACAGCCGGTTCCGTGACTTCGACTTCGTTGTCACCAAGGCAGGGAGTGGCTTCGCAACAAGCTACGAGGTGATCGCAATTCCGATTGAGGCCTAAACCCTCAGCGTCTCCGGATAGCCCTTTCCATCGCCCTGGTCCAGAGAAACGCCCCGGCGGCGAACTCACGCACCGGGGCGTTCTCTGTTTTCCACTGGCCTGCTCCCGTGGGGGTGACAGCTAAAGTAC
>Ga0307376_10003815_pt1 | contig 14009 bp, 12 predicted proteins | sample TR2MG_FD_202536 | JGI IMG/M metagenome (GOLD analysis project Ga0307376, IMG submission 202536) | Soil microbial communities from Risofladan, Vaasa, Finland - TR-2 | ecosystem: Environmental > Terrestrial > Soil > Coastal area > Acid sulfate soil | place: Finland: Risofladan, Vaasa | collected...
CGGCTGGACCTGCCCCGGCATATCGGCGCCGGGGAGTACGTGGCCGTCAAGATGCATCTGGGCTCCCAGGGGGCCTTCCGGGTTATCCGTCCTGTTTTCCTGCGCAAGCTGGTGGAAGCCATCCGGGAGGCCGGGGGCCGTCCCTTCATCACCGACACCGTGCGCATTCCCGGCCTGGAATACCTGGAGGTAGCCAAAACCAACGGGATCAACGAACTTTCCACCGGCGCCCCGGTAGTCCTGGCCGACGGCATCTTCGGCCGGGACCTGGTGATGGTCGAGAGCGGCCCCATCCTGGGCGAAATAGGGGTGGCGTCCGCTATCCACGATGCCCCGGTCATGGTGGTCCTTTCCCACTGCAAAGGGCACATCGGCAGCGGTTACGGCGGGGCTATCAAGAACCTGGGCATGGGCGGCCTGGCCTTTCGTGACCGGAACGGGGTCCCTCAGCGGGGCCGCATCCACTTTCTCCAGAACGCCGAATTGACGTGGGACGGCGGCAAATGCAGTCACTGCCGTCAGTGCGTCGATGTCTGCCCCCATGGAACCATAGTCTTTACCGATGACATCCTGGTCATCGACAAAAAGGAGTGTGCCCGTTGCGGGCGTTGCTCCCGGGTTTGCCCGGAAGGCGCCCTGGTGTTGCCCCAAAACGACGAGGTCTTTCAGGGCTGCCTGGCCGAAAGCGCGCGGGCCGTGCTCAGTACCTTTACGGACAACAAGGTCCTCTACATCAACTTCCTGACCGAGATCCAGGCCGAGTGCGACTGCATGCCGATATCCGATACCCCGGTGGTACCGGACATCGGGATCCTGGCCTCCACCGATATCGTGGCCATCGAGCAGGCTTCCCTGGACCTCGTTTCCCGGGCCCAGGTCATCACTGATTCGCGGGCCGGCGACAAGAACATAACGTGCGCGGAAAACATTTTTAAAGCCATCAACGGGCACGATCCTTATCTCCAGGTACGGGCGGCCGCGGCCTTGGGATTGGGTTCACCAGACTACGAACTGGTGCCGGTAACCCACAAGCCGAAACCGGACGGCAGCGGGCCGGCTAATCCCTTCGAGCATTGATAGGATAGGGGGCTGGCGGGGAAAATACTGGCGGGCAATTTTTGACGAATGAAGGATGGATGCAGCCAGTATGAACAGGCTATTGAGGATTGTGGCTATTTTGGCGGTAGCGGGTGTACTTGTTACAGGTTGTGGGCAGAAAACGGCCCAAAACGGTCAGACACCGGCCGAGGGTTCCCTGACCCCGGTGCTGCCGCCTGCCGTACCTTTTTCCCAGCTCAAGGCACCGTCCCTGGATACGGTGGACTTTGTCTCGGATACAGTCGGCTATGTGGGTGGCCAGGGTGTCATCCTGAAGTCCGGGGACGGTGGAAAGACCTGGCTGAAACTTTATACCTCCCAGGATAACATCGTCAGCGTGGATGCCGTGGACGGCGCCATCGTCTGGGCGGCCACCAAGGACTACCTCCTGCGCTCAATCGATGGTCGCAGTTTCCAACGCGTCGATCCGGCCATCAACTCAAACCAGGGCGGCAAAGGGATTCAGGCCATTGATTTCGTGAACAAGGACCAGGGCTTTATCCTGGCCAACGGGGTGGTCTGGCGGCTGACGGGCGGGGCAACCGCGCAGAGGGCTACGCCGAAGGGACGCGTGGATTCTCTGAGCTTCGTCGACCCAAACACCGGGTTTGCCGCGGGCGCCAACGTGGCGTACAAGACACGCGACGGGGGCAAGTCCTGGACCAGGATCTTTACCGCGCCGGTAAATACAACCGCGGGGCAAAATCCCTGGCGGGCGACGATCCACGCAGGATCGGCTACCAACGCCTGGCTGCTGGTTTACGGCGGTGACGCGGGCATGAGCCAGATGGCCTACGTGGTGTTTCACACCACCAACGGGACCGGCTTCACCCCGGTGATGTACGAGGGCTATTTTTCCGGCGACTACCCGACGATCCACCTGGACAACAACGCCAACATCGGGGCCCAACCCGGCCCGTTCACGGTGTCCGGCGACAAGGCCGCCTTCTTCGTGGGCTGGTATCCGGACCAGTTGCAACTGACCCGCACGGTGGATAACGGGCAGAGTTTTACCCGTTTCGACATCGGCAAGACCGACGACACGACCGTACCTGATTTCTTCTCCCCCATGGGGATCGGTTTTGCCGACACCACGCACGGCTGGCTGGTGGGGAGCCAAAAGGGACAGGGAATAATCCTGACCGCGACGGACGGGGGAACCTTTAAGCCTGTGCCCTGATTCGAGTCTCACCGGTATCAAAAGGACAGGGGGATGAAAGATGAAGAAGCTTTCGTTTACAACGGCGGTGTTTGTATCCGTAGGGTTGCTCCTCGCCGGTTGCGGCCAGAAGCCAGTTCCAAGCGGCAGCCCGCCGCCCCCTGCCCCGGCGTCGCCGGCAGCGGTACCTTTTTCCCAGCTTAAGGCCCCGTCCCTGAACACAGTGGATTTTGTCTCGGATACGGTTGGCTACGTGGGGGGGCAGGGGCTCATCCTGAAGTCCGGGGACGGCGGTCAGACCTGGCTGAAGCTGTACACCTCCCCGGACAACGTCCTGAGCGTAGACGCCGTAGATGGCGTCAACGTCTGGGCGGCCACGAAGGACTACCTCCTGCAGTCTACCGACGGGCTGCATTTCCAGCGGGTGGACGTGCCGGGCCTTAGTAGCGGTAACGGCGGCAAGGGGGTCCAGGCCATCAACTTCGTTACCAGGGACCAAGGCTTTATCCTGGCCAATGGAGTGGTCTGGCGGCTCACCGGCGGGGGCTCACCGGCGAAGGCCACACCTCCCGGTCCGGTGGATGCCCTGAGCTTCGTCGATCCCAATACCGGCTTTGCCGCGGGCGGGAACGTGGTCTATAAGACGCTGGACGGAGGCAAGACCTGGCATAAGGTTTTCACCGCGCCTGTCCAGAGCACCGACCTGGAAGGTTCCTGGCGGGCCGATATTCACGCCGCTTCGGCCGCCAACGCCTGGCTTTTGGTCGCGGGCGGCGGCCATGACATGAGTCAGCAAGCCTATGTGATCTACCACACCACCGACGGCACCGCCTTTATTCCGGTGATGTATGAGGGCCATTTTGCCTCCCTCTACCCGACAGTCCACCTGACCAGCGACAAAAACATCGGGGCCCAACCGGCTTCCTTTACGGTCTATGGCAACCAGGCCGCCTTCTTTGTGGGCTGGTATCCGGAGCAGTTGCAACTCACCCGCACGGTGGATAACGGGAAAACCTTTGGACGGTTCAACATTGGCAAGCCAGGCGACCCGACCGCCCCGGATTTCTCTTCGCCCATGGGGATCAGTTTCGTCGATGGTACGCATGGCTGGCTGGCGGGTAACCACCAGGACCAGAAGGGGCAGCGGCAGGGAGTCCTGCTCTACACAACGGATGGGATGAACTTTAAGGCTGTTCCTTAGACCGGTTGGAAGGAATGAACTTCTATGCCGGTTTCCACCTCTTCATTAGGCCTTTTAAGGATCCCAGTCAACTGGAGAACGGGGAGTTGCCCTTGTAGATCGCCGGCGGTCTGGATTTCAGTCGAGGTGCGGCAACGGCGGAAATCCTGGCTGACCAGCTCAAGGAGACATAACATGTACCGGCTGTCTGAGACCACCTGCCGGACGGCTCTCAACCCGTCCAAAATACCGGGTGCGGACTGGTGCCTGAACCCCTACCGCGGCTGCAGCCATGCCTGCGTCTATTGCTATGCCGGCTGCCTGGCCCAAAAGAGAGGTAGCGGGGAAAAGTGGGGTTCTTTCGTCGAGGCTCGGACGAACTTCGTCGAGCGACTAGCTGCCCAGGTGAGGCGGCCCAAGCGGGGGACGGTTCTGCTTTCCAGCGTCACCGATGCCTACCAGGTTGCGGAAGAGCGCTACGGCTTGACCGCGCGTTGTCTGACGGTGTTAGGGTTTTCTGATCTAAGGGTGAGCATTCTCACCAAGTCCGACCTGGTCCTACGTGACCTGGCCCTTCTGCGGTCCCTGCCGGAGGCCGTGGTGGGCTTTTCCATCACTACCGTCGACGATGATCTGGCGGTGCTTCTGGAACCGGGCGCTCCTCCTCCCTCGCGACGCCTGGCGGCACTACGGAGCCTGGCCCGGGCGGGGATCCGGACCTGGGTTTTTGTGGCCCCGGTAATCCCCGGCTTAAATGATGCCCCGGAGGACCTGGTGAAGGTTTCCCGCGCGGCGCGGGCAGCCGGTGCTTTGGAAGTGGAATTTGACCCCTTCAACTTTTATCCCCTGGCCGTGAGCCAGGTCCGGGAGCTAATCAACCGTCACCTGCCGGGTCAAAGTGGGGCCTTTGAAAAGGCCTGTCGCGATCCGGCCGCTTTCCGGCGGGGTGTGCGGCAGGATCTGCCGGCGGAGATTCGCAACTCTCTTTGACGGAAGGTTGCCGCGGGGAAGGGGAGTGGGAACCAGAGCATTAGAGCAAGTCTTGTTGCTCTCGCGGCTGCACAGGGATGGGCACGAACCTGGGGGGTGGGCTGATTAGGTCCGGAAACATCCCGGAACGACCCCCGGAAAACACCCAGGAATCCCGTATTCTTTCAGTACAGAGGGCTCGCTTACGCCGCGTAGTGAACCGGCGCTGGAAGGAGACGGGACCATGCAGAAGGTGAGTTCAGTTTTAACCGCCGTTTTACCCCTGCTTACTGTCCTGGGTTCTCTGGGTTTGATTATTGCCCAACCGGCCACCTATCTGCCGCTTCTGGCACCGGGTCTTCGTACTATGGCCGGATGCCTTTTCCAGGGTGTCTGGCGACCCGGCCCGGCCGGTTGTGGTTCAAAAGCTGTAAGTTCACCAGCATTGCTCCGCCGGGGGGCCGCGGAGGGAGTGGTGGTTCTGTAACGATAAAGCCGGATTAGGACCTGATGGAATCTTCCTGCCTGTTACCGCGCCTTTGGCGCCGGGGCAGGTTTTGTTTTTTCGTGCAGGAAATAGGGAATTGGCACGGAACTATTTGTTTTGGGCGGGTTGCTGGCAGGGGAGTAGCGGCTTACTTAGGATTCTGCCAATCTTATAGAACTGGCGTTTGGTTTTTGCGGGAGGAATAATGATCCCACCAAATGGAAGCATCCATGGTTGTCCGGGCCGGCTTTCCGGACGGAGACGGCTGACGATGTCCCGCCGGCTGTAGAAGACACAAAGATGGGGTGGCGGCATGATTGAGTTTTACAAGGTGACCAAGAGCTACGACGGCGGTGGGGTCAGGGCCGTGGACGAACTGACCCTGACCATCGAACCGGGGGAGATCTTTGGGTTCCTGGGCCCCAACGGCGCCGGCAAGACCACCACCATGAAGATGCTCGTGGGACTTCTGATGCAGGATGACGGCGCAATCACGGTGAATGGCATCGATACGCTTAAGGAACCCCTGGCGGCTAAAAAGATGATCGGCTATGTTCCCGACCAGCCGGAGGTTTATGAGAAGCTCACCGGCCTGGAATACCTGAACTTCATCGCCGACGTTTTCGGTGTGCCGCCCGACGTGCGGGCCCGCACCATTACCCGTTTCCTGGAGCAGTTCGAACTTGGGGCCGCCGCCGGGGACCGGATCCAGAGTTACTCCCACGGTATGCGCCAGAAACTGTTGCTTACGGCGGCGCTGTTGCACGACCCGGAAGTGCTGGTCCTGGATGAGCCGATGGTGGGGCTCGATCCCCGCGCTTCGCACCTCCTGAAGGAAATTATGCGGGAACATTGCGCCCGGGGTGGGACGCTGTTTTTCTCGACGCACGTTCTGGAAGTGGCGGAAAAACTCTGCGACCGGATCGGCATTATCAACCACGGAAAACTGATTGCCTGCGGCACCATGGAGGAACTGCGCGGGCATGGCCAGTCCCTGGAAAGCATCTTTTTGGAGTTGACGGAAGAATGAGCCCTTTTATTTCCCTCCTGAAGGTGCAGTTTGAACAAGCCTTGCGGCTTTCCCCACCAAAAAGGGGCCGCCCCGGCAAAGGGCTGACATGGCGCCCGGTTCTGCTATTGTTTGCAGTGGCCGTGGCGGCACTACCGTTGTCTATAGGTATTTATGCTGTATTCGGCCAACTCTACACTGTGCTGCAAATGACCGGACAGCAGGCTGCCATTCTCACCATAGCCGTGGCGGGCGGCCAGTTCATCGTTCTCTTGTTCGGTCTGTATTACCTTTTGTCCACTTTCTATTACGCCGGCGATTTGCAGCACCTTCTGCCGCTTCCCCTGCGGCCCCGGGATATCATCGGTGCCAAACTGGTTCTGGTGCTGGCCGGAGAATACCTTACCGTATTTCCCCTGGTGGCCCCCATCCTGGTTCTGTACGGAGTAAGAGGGGCGACCGGGTGGTTGTACTGGCCCCTGGCCCTGGCGGTGTACCTGGTGTTGCCGGTACTGCCCCTGGCGGTCTCGGCCATCATCATCTTTCCCTTGATGCGCTTTACCGCCGGGGCCAAAAACCGGGAGGCTTTCCGCGTGGCGGGCAGCCTCCTGGCCGCGCTGGTCTACCTGGTCGTCCGGTTCGCGGTGGCTTCGCCCGGGGGCCCGGTCAGTGGCCGGCAGGTGCAGCCCTGGCTGCGGATCGGCCACGCCCTTTCCGGGGTGTCCTGGGCCGCTTTCCTGCCCCAGCAATGGGCCGCGGCTGCCTTGGCGCTTACTTCACCGGGCGGGGCGCTGGCTCACTTCCTTCTTTTCGCCGCTCTTTCCGCGCTCCTGCTGGTTATTGCCCTGCTCCTGGCCGGAAAGTGGTTTTTTCGGGGCATTGCCGGTGGCCACGGGGCGGGGAGGGGCAGACGCGGGCAAGGGAAAACGGTTTCCAAGGCGGCCTTCAAGAGCCGCAGCCCACTGATGGCCCTTGTACTTAAGGAAACCAGGGTCTTTTTCCGCACCCCCATGTTTTTGTTGAACGGCCTGACCAGTTCATTCCTGCTTCCGTTAATGTTTCTTATCGGCTTCGGGGGCAGAGGGTGGCGGCCGATTCCTTTGGACAGTCCCCAATCAAGTATGGTAGCCGTTTTGATTGCCGCCGGGGTCATCGTTTTGACTACCGGCCTTAGCCCGGTATCTGCCACAGCCGTCTCGAGAGAGGGCAAGGCATTCTGGATTTCCAAACACCTGCCTCTTTCCGGTCGGGAACAGATGTCGGCCAAGCTGATCCATTCGCTGATTTTCCCCCTGGTCGCGGCGATAGTTATCACGTTTTTCCTGCTCTTGGTGACCAAAGTGCCCGTCTGGGCTGCCGTCCCGGCCCTGTTCCTCGGCCTGGCCGGCTCTGTGCCGGCAGCGGAAGCCGGCCTGATAATCGACCTGCTCCATCCCAACCTGGAATGGAGCGACCCGCAGCGGGCGATCAAGGGCTTCAACGGTATTTTTGCCCTGCTGACCACGATCGTAATGCTGGGAATCGCCGCCGCTGCCGCGGTCGCGTTGGTCATCTCCGGCGCCTGGCCGGTTGTGGTGCCCGTAATAATTCTCCTGTTGTTTCTCTTGTTGGGCGTTGTTCTTTACCGGGTTTTGGGAAGCCTCGCCGCGAAGAGGTATCCGGAGGTTTGAAGCGGCCCGGCGGGTGGTCAGGGTGGGGCCGGGACCCCGGAAGGTTGTGGCACGAAGGGGCGAAGGCTCCTTTCTTTTTTGCTTGTTATGCGCCGGTTCTGGGGGCGCAAAAGATTTTTCATCCCCCTTGCCAAATACCAAAATCGGTAATATATTATACTCAGTACATAATAGTACTAGATATAATAATCTACTAAGTTCAAAAGGTGGGCACATGGAAGAATCAAGAGGGACCAGAACGGAAAGGAAAAAGGAAGAAACTAGGAAAAAAATTATGGCTGTAGCTATGGATCTGTTCAACAAGCAGGGCTTCGACCAGACTACGGTGGACCAGATTGCGGCCGAAGCCGATGTGGCCAGGGGAACCGTCTTCAATCACTTTCCGGTTAAGGAAGCGATTATCGGTGAATATCTGCGTAGGGCGATAAGTGAGATTGAACCACTGGCGATCCCTTTTTATCAAGGCTTGCCTGATACCCGCTCCCGCCTGACCACGGCTTTTTTTAAATCATTGGAGTGGGCAGATTCTCACTTGAATAGGGATTTATATGAAAGATATTTCATTTACCGGATGCAAACAGCCATTCAGTCGGTAAGGGATCCGGGGATGAAGAGTGGTTTTGCACGGGTTCTGTCCCACATTATAGACCTCGGTCAGGAAGCTGGTGAGATCAGGAAGGACATATCCTCCGAGGAACTCGCCAATCATCTTGATTGGGCGTGGGCTTCCGCGATAATAGTCTGGTTGGCGCAGCCGGAGAAGTTTACGGCATACATGGGGATTGAGCGGATCGTAGACCTGTTTCTAAACGGGGCAAGATTTGGGGGACATAGAGAAAATGTAAGATAGATAAGTTGGGGAGGGGTTAGCTGTGCAAGAGGGTTCCGGGAAGTTCTTTCTCAGTTGGCCGGAAGCGTGGCAAGCCGGAGTGGAGATGGCGGGGGGGAAGGGGTGGAACCTGGCCAGGCTGGTGCGGTATGGTTTCAATGTTCCTGCCGGCGGAGTGCTTGTAGTCGGAGCCTATCAGCGCTTTTGGGAGGAAAACAACCTGCGGGAAGACACAGTCGATGTGGGGCGGTATGTTACTGTCGATAACGCCGGAGCAGCGGAGACTGAGTTCAAGCTCTCCCGCCTCAGAGAAAGAATTCAGGGCGGCCGGGTTGCCGGGCCGGTTCAGGAAGAGCTGTTCGCCGGACTGGAGGCGGCCGGCATCCTTGACCAACCGGTGGCCGTCCGCTCTTCGGCTTCCGCCGAGGACACCCCGGGAACCTCTTTTGCAGGGATCCATGAGTCCTTTCTCAACGTCCGGGGACGGGACGACATTCTGAGTGCCGTCAAGGGCTGTTACGCTTCTCTTTGGACTTCCCGGGCCGTCGCCTACCGGCGGAAGATGAAAATCGCCGATGACGCAGTGCTGCCCGCGGTGGTAATCATGGCCATGGTGGAGGCCGTGGCCGCCGGGGTGGCTTTCACCTGCGACCCCCGCACGGGGCGGCGCGACCTCGTGGTAATAAGCGCCAACTTCGGTTTGGGGGAAAGTGTGGTCAGCGGGGCCGTCGAGCCCGACGAATATAGGGTGAATCACCTGTGGGAGATTGCGGAGGTTAAAGTCGGCCGCAAGGAAGGCCGGACCGTGACCCAGCCGGAAGGGGGAACCGGGTTCGTCCGGGCGGCGTCCCCGGCAGGGCAGGTCTTGTCCCGTCCGGACATAACCAGGCTCGGTCGCTTGGTCCTGCGGGTCTTCGATGCCTTCGGGTGCGGCGAGGAACACCAGGACGTCGAATGGGTGTTTGACGGCAATAGTTTTGTAGTGGTCCAGGCCAGACCGGTGACGGTGCTACCCCGCTACACTGTACCCGCACTGAGGAACCAGCCGGATATCTGGTCCAACGCCAACTTCCGGGACGTCATACCCATGGTGCAGTCCACCCTCGGCTGGAGTCTGATCAGAATCGCCCTCGAAGACATGCTTTTTGCCGTCTTTCGGGCGACCGGCTACCGGGTACCCGGTGGTCTCCGGGGAGTCAGACTGTTTGGCGGCCGGGCCTACATGAACCTGTCGCTACAGCAATGGCTTTTCTACGACTCCTTTGGCTTTTCTCCCCGGATGACAAATGAGGCTATTGGAGGACACCAGCCGGAGATTGATATTAACGAGTTGAGAACTGGTTTGGGGGTGAGATTGGCCAGATCCTTGGATCGATACTTTTATTGCCGGCGTGGAAAAAGGTGGCTGGGTGGGGGACGCGGAAGCCTGCGCAAACTTTGTAGCGTCCGACCGTGTGCTCTTCCCCTTCGGTCAGGATTTCATGCTGCTGACCGGCTTAGCCTCGGGGGCGTACGCGAGGCTTGTTATGGCGCTGGAACGGTATTTCCCCGGCCGGGGACCAGCCATGGGCAACGCTCTCATGGCCGGCGCTGGCGATGTAACCAGCGCGCAGCATGGGTACCGCATGGTGGAAATGGCCGACATAGCGCGGGGTGATGAGGCGGCCCGGCGCTTTTTAGGGCAAGAGCCCTTTACCCCCGTGCGCTGGGAGGAGGAACTGCCGGAGGAGTCGCCTTTCAAGCAGGCCCTGCGGGCCTTCCTGGCCGAATTCGGCCACCGGGGCATCTACGAATCAGAGATCGCCAACCCCCGCTGGCGGGAAGACCCTTCCTACATCCTCAACGTTGTGCGCAGCACCTTCCAGACCGCCACTCTGGCCAAGGTAAGGGCCGGCCAGAAAGAAAAATCCGCCTCGGTCCGCCGGGAAATAGAACGCCGGGCGCCTTTGCACGGGCGCCTGGTGGTGCGATACTGGCTCGGGCAGGCCGTGGCCGGCGCCGGACTGAGGGAGTTGGGTAGAGGCATGCTGGTAAAGCTGTCGGGGCTTGGCCGCCGGATGCTGCTGGATGTAGGTCAACGGCTGGCAAACAGGGGTATTCTGGTTGAGCCGAATGACATTTTCCACTGCACCCGGAGGGAGGTTTTTTCCCTGTTGCAGGGAGAGTGGGACGGCCGGGGGTTGGCTGTCCTGATAAGCGAGCGGAAAATCCTGCGCGAGGATATGGAGGCCCAATCTCCTCCCGACCTGATTATCGACGAAGTCCCACAGTTCGTCGCACCTAGGAACTTGGATGGCGGCAAGGTGCTCACCGGGATCGGAGTGGCGGCGGGCACGGCGTGCGGTCCGGCCAAAATCCTTATGACTCCGCACCAGGGGGAAAAGCTGGCGTACGGCGACGTACTGGTGGCGCCTTCCACCGATCCGGCCTGGACGCCCCTATTCTTGAGAGCCTCGGCCATTGTCATGGAAACCGGGGGGATTTGTTCCCACGGAGCCATCGTAGCCCGGGAATACGGCATTCCGGCGGTAGTCAATGTTCCCGGTGTGCTGAAGGTACTGAATGACGGACAACAGGTCACCGTGGACGGCGACGGGGGGACGGTCTACCTTTAGGTTTGTCTCTGAGTGGAAAGGGGGGTGGATGGTATGAACGTTTTCCGGGACAAAGTGGCGATTGTAACTGGCGGCAGTTCCGGGATTGGTCGTGCCCTCTGCGAGGAGATGGGCCGACTGGGAGTAACAGGCAGAAACACGGAAAGAGCTGAGCAAGTAACCTCATCCATCATTTCCAGCGGCGGCCGGGCACGAGTGGCCTGTCTGGATGTAACTAAAGCCGGGGATGTGGAAAACCTCGTTCGGGAAGTAGCCTCGGAACACGGGCGTCTCGATTATATGTTCAACAATGCCGGTATAGCTATCAAGGCTGAAGTGCTCAATGCGGAATATATCAAACTCAACAGGGAAGCCGTTAGCAAAAAGTTGGCATCTACTAAAATGATGGATGCCGGCGTCTGTGCGAAGATAATTTTGGCTGGCGTAGCGCGGAAGAAGCCTATGATTCCCGTAACATCTTTTGCCCGCATTTACTGGCTAGTTTACCGGCTGGCTCCAAACTTCCTCCTTAGTCTTGCCCGTAAATCGGTCAAGAAAGGGATGGTAAGTTGGTGAATTGTCGCTATGAGAAAGTAATCAAGGAACTGAAGGCGGCGGCCGATCCCCGAGCGGTTGCGGGAATGGCCAGGTTTGGCATCGATACCAATAACACAATTGGGATATCCACCCCCCATTTGCGGCGGCTGGCCCGGAGTCTGGGCAAGGATCACGCGCTGGCTCAAGAACTCTGGGCTTCCGGCATCCATGAAGCGCGCATTCTGGCCGCCTATATCGACGAGCCCCGGCTTGTCGCGGGACAACAAATGGAGGATTGGGTCGGGGAATTCGATTCGTGGGATGTCTGTGATCAGGTGTGCAGTAACCTGTTCGACAAAACAAGCTACGCTTATGTCAAGGCTGTGGAATGGAGTGAGCGGGAAGAGGAGTTTGTCAAGCGGGCCGGTTTTGTGTTAATGGCGGTGTTGGCTGTCCATGACAAAGCGGCGGATGACAAGGAGTTTTTGTGGTTTCTCAAAATCATAAGGGAGAAAGCCGGTGACGAAAGGAATTTTGTGAAGAAGGCGGTCAACTGGGCCCTGAGACAAATCGGCAAAAGGAACAGGGAACTTAACCGGGCGGCTGTCTCCGTCGCTGAGGATGTCTACCGGTCCGGAACGAAGGTCGCGAAATGGATTGCCACGGACGCTCTCAGGGAACTCAAAAGTGACGGGGTGCAGCGAAGGTTGTAAACGAGATGTTGTTTTTGTCTATATATGAGGGACGCGAGGAGCTGTCATCATGAGGGTGATGTTGATCCAACCGCCAAATCCGAACCGGTATATGGAAAGACTCAATCAGCATGAACCGTTGGCCCTGGAGTACCTGGGGGCCGCGCTCAAGGAAGGCAACCATAAGGTGATCCTTCTCGACGCCCGTTTGGAGCCTGACTACGAGGGGGAGTTTCGCTCCTTCAAGCCCGATGTCGTTGGCCTGACGGGCTTCACACCCCACTTGAACATGGTCAAGCAGATGGCCGCCAGGCTGAAGTCCGTCGACCCGAAAGTATTCATCATCGTCGGCGGACATCATGCTACGGTGAGTCCCGAAGACTATAATTGTGAACAACTTGACCTGGTGGTGCGGGGGGAAGGAGTCACCGCCCTGAGGGAGATCATGAAGTCTCTCGAAGGTGGGCGTTCATTTGAAGGGACTGGGCATTCCAGGGGGGGAAATGTTTCTTACCGCGGCCAGGCCGCACCCGGGTCTTGATTCCCTCCCTTTTCCCGATCGTACGCTGACGTCAAAGTACCGCAATTCATATTTCAGTGAGTGGCTGAAACCCCTTGCATCCATCCGTGCTTCCTTGGGCTGCGTCAGCCGTTGTAACTTCTGCGCCCTTTGGGGCATAACCGACGGAAGATATCTGTACCGGCAACCGGAGAATATTGTCGAGGAATTAAAAACCATTGGCGAGGAGCACGTCTTTTTCTGTGACGATGAATCAATGTGCGACTGGCGCAGAATGGATCAGTTGGCTGATTTCATTAGGGAAGCGGGCATAAGAAAGAAATATTATCTTTATGCCAGGGTGGACACCATAGTAAAGCACCCGGATCTCTTTGCCAAGTGGAAGGATATTGGGTTGGCCCAGGCGTTTATAGGTTTTGAGAGCTTTACTGACGAGCGTCTGAGGAAGTTGAAAAAAGGGATAACCGTGGAGCAGCAGGAAGAAGCGGCAAGGATTTTTCATGATTTAGGGATAGATATCTACGGGTCCTTCATCGTTGATCCTTCCTTCAGTAGGAAAGACTTCGCCGATCTCGCTTTTTATATCAGGCGGCTCAAGACGACATTTACCTCAATAGGCATCCTGACTCCCCTGCCGGGGACGGAATTGTATCAGGAGAAAATCAACGAACTGACTACCGCCAAGCCGGAATTATATGACCTTGTCCATGCGGTGCTGCCTACGGCTTTGCCACTCAGAGAGTTTTACTCCGAATATTTGAAGTTGTACTCGAGGGCAACCACCCTTCCACGTTTTCTTAAGGTCATGGTAAATTCGAAAGAGGTCGCAGGTTTTCGGCAATAAAAGATTTCATCTACGCTAGTTCGGAGCTCAAACGGAGTATCTTTGAAACGATAGTCTAAAAGGGAGTTTATCAACTGAAACAAGGGTTTTGTGTCTGGGGTGGGCGGCGAAGTTTTTGTTTCGTATGTATTGATGATTCCACTGCGAAAACCCCCTGCCCCCGGGGTGCGGTTGGCGGCTTATTGAATATTCCCATAAACTGCCACGAGGTAATGTCTGGGGGATACCTGGAATCCCTACAGCCACGCGGCTTTCCGAGATGAAGGGAAAATGGCGTTTCAAACGAGTGCTTTGAGTCACGTTTTCAGCAAAGTTTTTTCAAGTTTTTGCTTTTTAGGCACACCTAATAGGTACGCCCGGTGATCCACAACCAGACAACCAAGGGACAAACTCATAAGTTATGGGCGAGAGTTATAGTGGA
>Ga0307376_10003818_pt1 | contig 13996 bp, 30 predicted proteins | sample TR2MG_FD_202536 | JGI IMG/M metagenome (GOLD analysis project Ga0307376, IMG submission 202536) | Soil microbial communities from Risofladan, Vaasa, Finland - TR-2 | ecosystem: Environmental > Terrestrial > Soil > Coastal area > Acid sulfate soil | place: Finland: Risofladan, Vaasa | collected...
ACACAACGCCTCCTCATAGCTGAATGTTGCTGGCTTACTTGTCTCCGTCCTTCTTCACCTTCCTATCCTTCATCGTCTGCTGCCCCTGCTCATAGCCCAGATAATAGAACCCGAACACATACTGCCAGCCGGACCGGAGCTTGTCACGGAGGGTCATAGCTTGACCTGCCTCTGCAACTGGAGTATCTTGGAGTATACGAGATCGTACTTCATGCTCTCGGGGCCGAAGCCCCTCTGGGCCACGCTAAGATACCCCAGCTCCACCATGATGTCGATGTGGCGGCTGATCGTGTTGTGCTTGGTGATGCCCATCTCGACCGTCAGCATATTGCCGAGCAGTCTCCTAGGGATGTCCAGCCGCTTCTCGTTCTTGTAGAGAGCCTGGACGATCGTGTCATAGGCGTTGATCACCTGGCTCACGGTTTCACCTTATCCATTCGAGATCTGAGCCAACTATGACCTAGGCGGACATCTACCCACACATAACCACGATCGAATGGGCATTCTAAGATGTCATCGATCGGTTCATCGACGACCTCGCACTCGATCTCGCACCCGCAACACTTCTTCATGGCTTCTCACCCTCCGAACGGGGCTTCCATCCGGTCAATGTCTTTTCGTCACATTCGACGGATAGAGGAGCGTCGCAGACCTCATCAACACGGTTACACCAATCACAGTTAGCGCACGACTTCACGGACGACTCCGGACGGGGTGCTTCCCATTCTTGGCAACCAATCACACCTTCTGATTCAAATTGAGTTTCACAGCATTCATTCCATCGGCAAGTCGAGCACGATTTCTCACTCATCTCGGGCGGCCTCCCCAACAGGTTCGACTCTGTAATAACGGCAAGCCCTCGTGGTTGCTGGAGTTGCAGGAGCTTCCCAAGACATTCCGAAGCAATCGCATAGTGATCCATCGAGAAGATACCCACAGGATGCACAGAATACCTTTTTCTTGCAGAGCGCCTCATCAATGAGAATCGTGCCCTCATCATCTCTGACTATGAATCTCGGCTTCGCCTTCCCCTTCTTAGTGGACATCTTGCTTCTCCTCCTTGTCGTTGAGTACCCACTTGAGAGCGTGCCTCCATCCTTTAGCATACTCAGTTCTCGGACTGTTACCTCTTTCGTGTATTCGGCTTTTCTTATCGCGTATCTCCTCCTCCGTCCTCACAGAGAAGACCCCCAGATAATCCCTACTGTGAACCCCAGAAACATCCCTAACAGAAACAAGTAGAATGTTGTGTCGTTGACCCTATCCCAGAACCTCTCCTCCGTCCTCATGTCGTCACCTTCTCCTCGGAACCGCACTTACGGCAATGCCATGTCGTTTCATTCCGAAGCCGGCTGTCGTGGAGACCCTCTTCTCCTCATGACCGCATTTGAAGCAAGTTAAGCGAATCTTTTCCGAAGAGTCGCCAGAGCGTACTGCTCGTTCCATCTTGCTTTTGCATTCGGGGCAATAGTATTCAGCATAACCGCATTTCTCGCACCAATTCACCGCAGGGAGATGGAAGTTTGCCACAGAGAACTTGACAACCCTATCGTGGTCAAAGGTCGGCTCGCTAGCGCACTTAGGGCAGTTCAATCTCTCAACCCCTCTTCAGCGTCATCCATCGCGCATTGTCGTTCATCTGCTTCGCGCTCTGCGTCGGCTTGAGCTTTGAGCATTTCGAGTTCTTGTTCGTCTGGACTGTTCTTCTCACCCTCCGAACGGGGCTCTGCTTTGAAACAGGTGGGGCAAACAGAGACTTTCAATTCGAAATCCCCTCCTCGTGGCTCGACCCAGAATGCTTTCGTGATCAATCTGAGATGCTTTGTTCGCTTACCACATAGAGCGCATTTCTTAGCTCGTGATTTCTCACCCATCTCGGTCAGCCTCCTTGTCGCAGTATTCCTCCCAGTGCTTCTGGCAGAGGGGCTTCCCCAAGTGGATGATCCAGACGGGGTTCCTACAATATCTGGCTGTGCAGTGATCGGAGTTCATTTCAATCCCATTCTAGGGAGAGAGAGGGTGTACGAATGATATATACCTGATGTCCAGAATGGGACAAATGGTTCAAAATATGTCTGAAACCGGACAAAATGGCTGTGAGCCTGGGGATCCTAAGAATGGGAAACACTTAAGAATCCCCAAGCCCTTTGGGATGTTGAATGCTTGAACTACCTATCCCAGTTTCTAAAACGACTCGCTTCTATATAAACATAGCGTCTTATTTTCACAGCCCGATGCGGGGCTTGAACAATCCAATGGCCTCCGGCCAGGAGGTGAGATCCGTCAGAAGATTACAGAGGAAAACCTTGAGCTGGAATCTTCCCCGATTTTTGGGCCTAGGCGAAATACTACCCCCTATACAGGGACAATGCGGCGAGCCAGCAACGAGTAGACACTCTTTGACGGATCGACTCTTGACCGACAGGAAAGAGGATAGTCAAGGGCCATGATAAGGGAAATGGCTTAAGCAGAAACTGAGAAGGGTCTCTAACAAATGCTAAGGGTGTCATGGGGGGCAGCCTCCTTTGTGCACATTTTTAGCCCTTTCAGGGTTTCTCCCCATTGTCAATAGAATATCTTCTGGGAGGGAGAGGATTCTCAAGGGGAGAATCCTCTGGGCCTATGGCGCACCTTTTTAAAAATGGAGAGACAGACCAAGGGAAAGATTATCTATCAATATCTCTATCTCTCTCTAGGGATTAGATGCCAAGGAATACATTGGAGGCATACGGGGACATTGTCGCGACCCTCTATCTGGCTCATAATGGAAAGCCGTTCCCCCGATCGGAATTAATGAACCTATTTCTTCAAGAGATGAACATATTCCATGATAGCACTGGAGCCGCTCATCTGAAAACAATGATAACCCTTGACTACATAGGGCTCAGCAATGTGGGGACAGCTTACAAACAGACCACATATCACCTGGGGCCTAAGGGATTGGCCATAGCCAAGAAAGTCTCAGCGGAAGCAATCTAGGAGGGTTGGGAATGAAGCTAGTTTACTTGACAGTGGATGGGAGAGCGAAGGTCGAGAACTGGACCATAAACGCTCGAAATGTGGAGATGATGGATGGCCCTCATCCGGTCACGAATGATTCTGTATGGCAGGATGCGAAAAGACTCGGTCCGGCTCTCATGTTCATCATCCAGGACGTCCTCGCTCCCTATGGTGGGAGCATGGCTGCGAGGGATGTGAAGACCAGGATCTATGAGGTCAAGCTGGCATCTATGGCCTTCAAGGCTCCGAGCCTATCGAAGATGTGGGTCAGATGGCTCCAGAATATGTTTGATTGGGTGACAAGCCATATCGTATATCTCTTTATAGCTGCAATCGTCGGTTACTCTCTACTGGGTTCCTTCGGGGTGGTATGATGGTCAAGGACTATACAGATTATCTGCTGGTGATCCTGGATTCTGGGGAGAGGGTCTATCATCTGGTCCATCTCAGGAACGCCAAAGGCTGCAAGATCAACGGGAACCTATACCCATTGAAGGAGCACAAGTACCTTCTGAATCTGGACAGGGCATATCGTATCAAGTGGGCTCCCTGGAAGAAGATAGACAAGAACAAACCCTGGTGGCCCCTCTGGTCCATCAGAGAGCTCGTCAGGGGCAAGAAGATAGGGATGTTGCTCTACCAGGAACGAGGGAAGGAATCTCTCATCGAAACCCATATCATTGTTGATTGTGAATGTTCTTGCGGGTTCAAAGGTAAGACTATGGCTGGGACCAAGATCCATGTCAAAGCTGCGGGTGAAGAGCATATCCTCAAGAATATTACCGAGGCACATTATGAAATGCCCATGACCCCCATCGAGCCCATGCACATCAGCAGGATACACCAGCCCTCGGGGGAGATGAAAGGATGACCAACCCCGACGATTTCCACACGAAGGAGCATATCACCAAGCACCTGACAGGGGCTCGGTACGACATCATCCGAGAGAGGTCCAGGGTCAATTCTGCCGAAGAGCAGGCCTTCCTCAACTGGGAGGAGTTCATAGCTAGGACCCTGACCACCGACGGCCTCTCACCACTGGCGTATCAGATCTATATGGCAGGTGCTCGACTCTATGGCAAATCACACGGCAGCTTCAAATTCGGGATGATCCGCAAGCTAGGCTCCAAGTGGATGTGGATATTGATAGCCGGAATAGTTGGGGTCGTGGCATTCCTATATCTCACTGGAGCGATAGATCTGGGGGGCTGACATGGTGACAGAGGAAAAAGCCAAAGAGAATACCACGATAGAGTTCCTCCAGGTTGGGGTGGACATCTACAATGGCTACAAGATCTCCAAGGACGGCCTCTCCAGGGAGGAGGACACAACCGTCATGGTCGGCATGAACGAGGAGAGAAGGAACTATACCACTGGAGCGAAGCTCAGAGAGGCGATACTAGGCCAGACTTCAGAGGCTAAGAATGACTGATTATCCTCTCAAGATGACCTTCACCCCTGGAGGGAAAGGGGTCAATGTCAGGGTGATCGACCCCAAGCATAGCGTATCGTCTGCTGGGGGCACGATGGTGGACATCCCGTTATTGGACCAGTCGGGGGTCAAGTTCCTGGCAGAGATCGTCAAGGAGAGGATAGGCCGGAAGAAGGACTGCCCCATCGTGGTAACTGGGGAGCGGGGGGCTGGGAAGTCCACAATCATTTTGGAGGGTGCATTGGCTATCGACCCAGGCTTTTCCATCGACAACATAGCGTTCTACCTCAAGGACTTCTCCAAGATAATGTCCACCAACCCCCAGGGGGATGCCGAGAAGGGCACTTACTCCCAGGTGGATGTTGATGAGGCTGGTCATGCCATATTCGCTCAGTCATGGATGAACAAGCTCCAGAAGGAGATAGCCAAGCAGATGATAATCAACAGGATAGCCAGGCAGATAATCTGGTTCGCAGCCCCCTCGATAGAAGACCTCAACAGCACGATCAGACGGATACCGTATATATGGATCCATGTATCGGAGCCGGAGGATTACCTCCAAGGCTATGCCGAGGTGCATCTGGGCAAGAGGACACCTCATAGCAAATGGTTCCGCAACAAGATGTGGCAGCCATACTTCGCTATGGTCTATCCTGAGCTGTCCGGAACTTATTGGGATAGTTATGAGACTAAGAAGATAACATTCGTCCGAGAAGTGACCGAGGACCTCGCAACAGGACCATCGAGGGACACCGAGACTATACTCATGTTAAAACTGATAGAAGACGGACACACTCAATCGGAGATCGCGGATTGGTTGGGGGTCACACAAGGAGCGATCTCTAAGAAGTTGAAACCTTCAACACTATAGTAAGTAGTTATATTAGGCGCGGTCATAAGGAATAATTCATATCCTGTATCGATACGAGCTCAACTAATATAAATGACACCTTTAGACGACTAAGATAGCCCCCTTCGGTATCCGTTATCGAATCGAGGATGTTTTATCGACAACGATAGATATTAATAGGGAGCAGGGCAATCAGGGAAACGGATAAAATCCCTCCTCTAGCTGGAGGGGGGAGGTGTATTCGATGAAGCTAAGGTTCAACAAGAACGGAGAGATGGGGGTCGGCAAGATCATAGGTGTGCTGATCTTCGTTGTGATCGCGCTAGCTCTAAGGCCATTAGGCAATACCTACTGTCCGAGCAACTGCCAACGGTCATATCAAGTGTCAATGCGGGAGCCAACGCCACGACTGGCACGGCCCATGCCCTTGTGCCCCTCATATCCGTGTTCTACGTGATCGGTGTCCTGGTGGGATCCATCATGTGGGTCGTGCATGAGACCAGGAGCATGACGTGAAGCTGACCGCTTTACCACCCAACAACCTGACGGGATACCCCCGTCAGGCCCCAAACTCTTTATTTCTTTGAAGTGCATACTAGCATAGCATAGGGGAACCAAGTATGTCAGAATCGCAGGAAACAGGAACGAGAAGGCAAATCAAGCCTAACAGATTCAGGATCACTAGCATCATAGCGATAGCAATAGTGGCATTGTTCCTCATAAGTTCATTTTCTCCAATGCCCCATCAACCTGAAGCATCTCCTAGTATGAGTCAGCCAACTCAGAACGCATCCGTACAAACACTATCCTCGACTGGAACCAAGTTCTTCAATCTCACTTTCATCGAGAATCACAACTTCACCAATGGGGCTGGCAACTGGACAAATCGTGTTAATACATGGTTATGTAAAGGGGGTGAATTTTACTCTGAGGTATCAACATCATCAGAATCTGCTATTGATCCGACAAAGCCCTTCTATGATGGGATGGTTACATTCGATTACAGGCAGGTGAAGAATCCATCTTACCCAAACGACATCCCAAGCGATTTTCTTGTAAGATGGAATGGTCTAGCGTATGGTAGTGGAGCAAATGGCTATGCTATGACTATGGCCTCTGCGAAATTCCTTGATGCCAGTTACAGCTATGCAGAGTTGTTCAAATGGTATGGAGGGAGCAGCAAAGACAATTACTACTATCCAGCAGCGCATTATTCCAGTCATGTACGACCAAATATCCAGACTGGGCAGATCTTCTCTCAGGTTTACAATAGTACATGGATGAGACTGACAATGTATGTCGTTGGAAACGATATTTCGTGTTCTTGGAGCAATATTTCAATGGAAACAACTGCCCCGACATGGAGGATTTCTATACTGGATTCGGCATCAGTAGCTGGAACTGACGTAATACCCAGTGGCCTCATCGGATTGAGAAGCTATCGGGCAAACACCAGCGTCAAGCAGATACTCTACGATTATCCGTACTTCCCAATCAGCATCAGAGCTGGCCAATCTATCAATGTGCATCTGACCTCGAATTACACAGGCGGGGTCATAAGTGGAACGCCGAGCAAAGGAACACTTCAGAATGGCTGGTGGAACTTCACATCTTCGACCTCAGATATAGGAATATGGAACCATACTTTCACGATGACGAATGCGACTAAGACAGTCGAGAAGCAGATAAGATTGGCGATCTTTCCCGACCTGACAAAGACAACTGATGAAGTGTTCTATTCAGGAAATCCAGTAATCGCCAATGCTCCAGGGAACACGAGCCAGCAACTATTCGACCCGACTATCATCAAGGATGTCGATGGCAAATACAAGATGTGGGTTTCCGTGAACCAACCCGCTCCTTATTCGGGTCTTGCAATCAATTTCTATGAATCGACAGATTGTATCAATTGGGTCACGAACGGATGGACAAATCCTCTGTCGAGCATTCCCTTAGGCTACAACAAACCAGCGGTAGTGAAAAACGGTTCGTATTATGAGATGCTGATAGGGATTACAATCAGCCTAGGTAGCGGAATCTATCATTTTCGTTCTCTCAATGGTTATGATTGGACTATTGCTAATGATGGGGATCCCGTCATTGTTCATTCTGGTTGGTGGGATCAAGGCTGGATCCAATCTCCTTCGCTCAATCTGGTTGACGGGATATATTATGTAACCTATGCTGGGGGAGCAGCAGCAGGAATGGGTATTTCAGAGCCCCGCTCATTCAGTGTTGCGACGGGCAGTTCATTGGAGGTTCTTACCAAAACCACAAACATCCCCGCAACTATTGACCCAGGAACTGCGCGAGGGAATTTGTCGATTTCTTTCGGTTCCGCTAAACCAGTTCGATATGCGAATTGCTGGCTCGCCATAGTGAACGGTTTTGACCCATTGCAATACTCTCATGCGACGATTGCGATGAGCCTTGATTTGCAGACTTGGAATTACTATCCTGATCTAAGTGCATTCCCATTGAATGTTCAATCTTGGCAGAGTGCCTATCTCTACACTGGAGCAGTCTTATCAGATGATAATGGGGCTCTCGGATTCTGGATGAATGGGAGGAATGCTACTAATTATGAAGCGATTGGATTCATGGCTTACATCCCTTCGGAACTAGCTGGTCACTATATGTTTGGGAAGGCTTACGAAGTAACGCCACCTGCGAGTCTCTATGATGAGACCGTGACTTCATTCGGTAAGGGGCTCGGGCCAGCCTTTAGCGTATTCAACACGCAGGTAAATATGGGGGCAGTCAATATCACAATGACCGATTGGTTTGGTCTTAGTGGAACCAATGATTATGCTGGATGGACTGCTGATGCTGGAACTGGAAGCCATGTTGTCAATTTCACTCTCTCCAGCCTAGAGAGCGGGGGGATATATCGCCTCTTTATTGATGGCGAACGGATTAGCACATTGACCGCGTCAGGAGCAGGGACAATATCCTTCACTTATTCTGGTCCTTGGACCGAGCATCAATTTGAGATAGAATATACAGGCATATCTGGCTCCGTAGGCTCACTGGTTGACCTGATCCTATTGTTCTTCGCTTTGGGCGTCGTCATCATGCCTCTCATGTGGGTAGTGAAGCTCACAAAACTGAAGAAGCCCCCGACCATCGACCAGGTCATCAATGTCCTCGTATTCATCATTGTGGGGCTGGCCGCTGTCGGTGTCGTTTATACTATGATTTAGGGGGCTGGATGACTCTCAACAATACGACAACTCTGTTCGGCTCCTCAGATCCGACATTGGCCCTGGCTCTCATATTCTGTATCATGCTCCTGGTCCTGGGGATGAAGGAAAAGACCCTTTGGATACTGGCAGGGCCAGTATGGATCATCTCCGGATTGACAATCTTTATAGACTATGGGGACGTATTTCTACTCGCAAGTATCGGGATAGGCTTGGTCCTATTCTTCGAGGGGGTGCTTGGAATTGCCAAATAGTAAAGCAACGAGATGGATAATGCTGACCGCATTCTGTGGCCTAAGTGCCATGTTCCTGATGGGCTCAGGCAGGGCCTCGATCATCAGCGATATTCCTACCGAGCTGAATAATGCCCTGCTCGACGGGACGAGCCTCTATGCTGCGAAAGCCATCATCACGGCATCAATAATGATGGCTGCGGGCCTGGTCTTGGCTATGCTCAAGCTGCCTATGGTGGGCATAATCCTGGTGCTCATGTCCATCCTGGGGGCATTGACCGCGATAGGCTGGGCCGATATAACATTCTTAATAATCTCATGTCTCCTGGTGCTAGCTATGTTCGGGAAGACGGTGGTGGAGTGGACCCAAGGAGGGGCCGCTCCAGGGGAGAAGTAAGATGGGTGGAGAATCCATATTTCGGCCTTTCGTGCTCCTCTTGGGTGTCATGGCATTGTTCGCGACCATCTCAGCCACTATGATCCAACAGATGACAGGCTCCGCTCAGAGCGTGAATAATGGATTGGATAAGGATAGTTTCATGTCCGATATAGCTGGATACATGACCTACAACATCATCGATCCCGTATGGGGCTATAATATCACTTCCGCTTTCACATCAGATGAGATGGTCCATCCTCTAGATGCCACGATCGTCTATACTGATAACACTGCTGGCCATGATGGGGATAAGAAGTACATTCAGATCATCAGGGATAATGTGAATTATGACCCGAACTCTGGGGACATCTGGAAGAAATACAAAGATTTCATCTCGGTCCAGAGAGAGACGGGGGCCGCTCTGATGGGGAGCTTTTCATCCAAATGGAATGGGGCCGTCGTATCCTTCGATTCGATCATAAGCCACTATGACTGGAAGACCAATACCAGCATGGTGGGGTTCGATATGAGCGGCTGGAACGACACTCTGTTCATCTCTCTAGCATATAATAATACCGCTCTCATCTGGGCCAACTCGTTCACCCTCTATTATGGGTGGTCTACTTTGAGGAGCGGCCATGTGGATTTCTGGGGGACTATCGGGATGATCCTGACAGCTCAGGTTCCTGGCTTGGATGACAGGGTGCAGTTCGTTCTGACGGGGTTCTGGGCCATCTCTTTGATATTCATGGGCTTTGTGATGGTGTCACGAATAGTCCCGTTCATTGGAGGCAGTTAGCGTGAGGCTGGCACCTATCATCCTCTCGATCGCTCTGATCCTGATGTTGGCTATGCCGATGGTCCCCTCCACCAGAGCCACTCCAGCAGACGAAGTAGTGAGAACCTTCGCTCCTACCGCGATAGATTACTACTCTATGGGAGCGTACGATCCAGAATACGCTAAAAAGCTCGATGGGGGATCAGGAGCCATCACGGCTGATTATGGGTCGATCACGACTGAAAATCATTTCGATCCGGACTATGCTGCATATTGGTCCCCTTGGGAGAATCGGTCCAATTTCCCTCCTGCTGCTGCTACCATCTTGAGTGTGTCCGTCATCAGTATCGTTCATTGCCAGATCGCAAGGACATATGCCATACGACTGTCTATAAATCTCCCAGGAGAGGCTTCACATACATTTTACAGCCCCTCGTATTCAGCCAGTTGGACAGATACCTTACAGTCATACAATGTCACGGCTGACCTCGCCGCTATCGGTATGCTCGTTCCTGCGAATTGGAGTGCTGCTACCGTCTCTACTTACCTCATAACAGGCCTTTCCTATGGCAAAGCCCTCTATGTCGATTACATAGGTCTGGATTATTGGTGGACCAATGGAACAGGTTATGGTGGAGGGGGAGCAGAAACCGAGCTGAATGTTGCTGGCATAGATGTTCCTGGTATCATGGGCATATTCGGATTCGTGGGGATGATCGCGGTCCCTGCTGTCTCGATATGGTTCTATCAGAGGGATGGAGGCTCTAAGATAGCTACTGCGATCATTGCCTTGGTAGGGTTCCTCGTCTGCTTCGGGATGTTCTTCGGGGTCATCAACGGGGGATAAATCGTGCCTTTGCACGACATACCCCTGACCTTCGACTATGTTTTCACCCTCGGAGCGGGATTCTCGTTCCTCGGTGTTTACACGAAGGAGATATGGTGGGTCATGGGGGGAGTGTTGATAATCGCGATGGGCATAATGTTCTTGGATGCGGACGACAAGCGGAGGGAAGCAGAAATCCAGGCCCAAAAGGAGGAGTTTTGGATAGATTAGACACAAAGAGGAGGTTTTACCCTTGATGGGTGATGGTGAAGGCTATACGGGGCCCTCTGAGGCTTTGTAGCCCAGAGTACCCATCCCTCCTCTCCTTGGGCCATCTATGTACCCCTAGCAGGAGTTTTCGCTTCTAGCAGCCTCTAATCGCTTCCCACTGTGCAGGGCTGTCGCAATACCGTATTTTCAGCCCAGGAACAGCCCTACACCTATCCCAACGACCAAACAGGCCGATCCGAAGACGATGAGCAGGAAGATCCTCATGTCTAGCTCCCTAGATGCCTGTTTCTCGGACGGGCTCATCTCCTCATAGGTCATTTCCTCAGCTCCTTCAAGCTCCATTGCTTGTCCCTCAGCTCGAACTGCAAGGTCTTGATCTGTTCCTCGCGCTCCGCTATCTCATGCTCCAATCTCTCTTTCTCGGTTTCTTTCATGTCATCCTTCTCACTTCTCATGCCCTCGACTCCTCTATGACGTCTCTGAGCGGTCTGTGTATCGTATGATAGAAGATGGCCCCGCATCTGCATGAGAGGGCGTCCTCACGGACCCATCTATGGCACTGACTGCATCTGTATCTCACGAACGGACTGGGGACTTTGTACGATTCTATCATAGCACCACCCACACGAACCACTCCAGACCCACGATCGCGGTTATGATCCCCAGGACCGCTATCCATTCACTGTTTGTCAGCTTTCGCTTTTCTCTTGTCATGCTCCCTCTCCATCAACCAACAGGCTCCGAACCCTAGACCGTATGCTAGTAAGATGATTATTAGGAGCGAGATCCACTCGGTCATTCTCCATCCCTCCCAGAAACGGCAACATATCCCCCATTTGTTGCCGTTATGACATGGCCAGTATGCTCAGGATTCATGGGCTGTTGTGCCTCCGATACAAAGTGCTATTTAATAGCTTCGAATTTTTGGCCTGATTTTGGTTGGTTTTGAGGGTTTCGTACCCGCAGATCGGGCACCGAAAATGAAGCGAGGAGCAATCCTCTGTCTTAGACACCATGAGCATACCGTGATGACAGACCTCGCAAGAGTGCATTACTTCTCCCCCTTGTCGTTGAATACCCAATATGACACTCCTAGTCTCTGCGTGGTTTTCCCGCAAATAATACACTTCATCCACCAAATATTTCGAACCTTCTTAGCAAAAGGAGTTTCTCGAATTATCTGTTGTCCGATGACTCTAAAGAGTCCCCAATAATGAATTAGATGAAATTTCACTTCTCTCCCTCCGTGCGGGGCTCCACCTTCTCCTCGTGACCGCTCGGCCATGCGGCAATCTTGAGAGCTGACCAACTCTCGATGCAGTTGACTTCACAATCTTCATTCGAGCAATAGTGAAGGGTTATTCCCGTCACTTCGCCCTTCGTAGTCTCGCTACCGCACTTTGGGCAGATCATCGTATCGCCAACCAAAGAACCATAAGTATCCACATCTGACAAGCTCCTGCCATTGCTCCCATTATGTAAGCATCCCATTCTTCTTGTGTCATCTCTTCTCGACCTCCACCTTCTCCTCGTGACCGCAGTAGACTTCTTCTGAAAAACCGTCCTTGCTTATCCATCGCACATTACAATCTGGGTTCATGCAATAGTAGACCGTCGAGCCTTCCCGCATCTCGCTACCGCACTTTGGACACTTTTGAGAGTCGAGGATGGGCTTCGATGCTAAAACCAGGTTGCTAAGACACGGTTTTCTGCCATCATCGGAACCCGTCTTTCTCGCTCCGTTCATCTTCATCTACTCACCGTCCTTATGGGGCTTCTCTCCCTCCGAACGGGGCTTCCAATCGAAACAGGGGGCAAAGCGTATCCTTATTCCGAGTTCTTGTACCCAGAACCCTTTATCATCCTTCGGGTGGTTTAGAATCTGACGATACTGACAGACCAAGCACTCGTCATCTCCGCAGTTGGCGCACGACTTCTCACTCATCTCGGGCGGCCCCGCTTCTTTAGTTCTCGTTGAACATCTTTGAGAGCGTACTTTCTTCCAAACTCAGCGGGATAAAGGAAGGTCCGTCCCTTTGCTCCGTCATCAATCTTCTGAAGTTCCTTTTCAATCCATTCGCCTAGGCTCGGCTTCGCCTTCCCCTTCTTAGTCATGGCTTGCCTCCTTTGTCCGTTTCTGAATGGGACACGGTCCCTCGTCCGGATGCTGTTGGCTCTCCTTCCTGATGGCTTCGAACAGTTCCTCGGTGGTCCAACCCTTGAGGTCGGCTTTTCTGGCCGGAGGCTCCTCCTCGGGAGCCTCTTCTGCCACCTGATCGGCAGCTCCCAACATATCCGCTATGGCCCTGCTCTTAGCCCTGGTGTGGGCCATAGCATAACTGTCGTGCTCCGCATGAGCGAACCTGCGTTCCTTGGTGGAACAAGCCCCGACCGCTTCGACGGATCTTCCTCCTCTCGAAGTGACCTTCACCCGTATCCTCCAGGTCCAATTATCTTTCAGATTGTTGGGATTGACAACTCCCTCCTCGACTTCTTCCCATTCCTGGGTCTGATTCAGGATCTCATCCGTCAAGCCAAAGGCTACTGCCAGCTTACGCCAGCCGCTCTTGCGGATGACCGACTTACCCCTGGATGGCTCATAGTAGTCGTCATCCGTCAGGAGGACCACCTTCAACGATTGGAAGTCCTTCCATGCCCTGATGATCTGCTCGTTCGTTCCAACTGGCCTGAGCACCTCTAGAGGCACTTCTTCTTTGCTGACTATCTGTTCCGTCATCACCAATCCTCCTTCATCTGTCTGACAGCGTCTGACTCGTCGTCATCGAGCACTAGAGGGGGTAGTTCCCCCTCCCCCTTCTGACCGGCCTTCGCCTTCTTCTCGGCTTGCTCCTTCATGTAAGCGTGAACCCTGTCCACCACTGTCATCAGCTCATGGTTCGCCTGTTCCATGAATGTTATCGCTCCCTCGATCTGCACACACAACGCCTCCTCATAGCTGAATGTTGCTGGCTTACTTGTCTCCGTCCTTCTTCACCTTCCTATCCTTCATCGTCTGCTGCCCCTGCTCATAGCCCAGATAATAGAACCCGAACACATACTGCCA
>Ga0307376_10003819_pt1 | contig 13994 bp, 11 predicted proteins | sample TR2MG_FD_202536 | JGI IMG/M metagenome (GOLD analysis project Ga0307376, IMG submission 202536) | Soil microbial communities from Risofladan, Vaasa, Finland - TR-2 | ecosystem: Environmental > Terrestrial > Soil > Coastal area > Acid sulfate soil | place: Finland: Risofladan, Vaasa | collected...
TGCCAGGTTGAAGAGGGGCGTGAGGCATCGGTCCGCATCCCCAAGACGGTCATTGACCGGTGCTCGTGTTATCTCCGTGCGGCCATTCTTCACAAGCGCCCCAAAGTCATCATGGCGTTTGGTGCGACCGCACTGAAGTCTCTCGGCATCCAGGCCAAGAAGTTCACAGAGGTCCGTGGACAGCAGCTGACAATGCAAATTGAGGGGCACGAGGTCGTGGTCATCCCGACCTTCTCGACGAAGCACCTCATGGCTAAGACGGGTCTCTACAGCCTGTTTTACACCGACGTGATCCGTGGGCTTCGCCTCGCTTCGGGTGTCGACGATGCGCTGGCTAGCACTTCCATCGAGGAGGTCACCAAGAACTACCGCTACGCCACGACAGTCGAGGAAGTGGGGAAGCTATGCGACGACATCATCGCGTACGTTGTTCCCGGCGCCGACGCGGCAGCGAAGTGCGCCCTGGCTGTCGACATCGAGACGAATACCCTGCACCCACAGAGACCTGACGCACATGCTTTGTGCGTCTCGTTCGCGTGGGACACCGGGCTGTCGACAGCTATCGCGCTGGATCACCCAGAGTCTCCCTGGACTCCGGAGGAGTTGGCGGCGGTGTGGGGGCACGTCACCCGTGTGCTCCAGTGCGCGAAGCCGAAGGTCTTCCACAACGCGAAGTTCGACCTGAAGTTCCTTGAGCTGCGGCACAAGGTCAAGGTGTTCAATTACGCCTGGGACTCGATGCTTGGCGAGCACCTCCTCCGCGAAGACCAATCAGGGTCCTACTCCCTCAAGGTTCTTGGCCGGAGCTATTTCCCGAAGTTCTCGAACTACGCGGACAAGGTTCACGAGCTAGCCGAGACGCTAACCGTGGATGAGATCGCTGCCAAGAACGCCCTCGAGAACGTTCGCAAGGGGAAAATTAAGAAGGGCACCCCCGGGTTTGATCCGGGCATGACGTCGGATTGGACCAAGAAGCAAGTTGAGACCTATCTCTTTGGCCGTAAGAAAGACCGCCGTAAGCGCCTCAACGACTCAGGATACGAGCGCGTGCCGCTCAGCACGCTGCTCCCCTACGCCGCGATTGATACCGATCTGACGCGAATGTTGCTCAAGAGCCAGTTCACCCGAATGCGGGAGGACAATTTCTTGAGTAATGCAAAAACGCTGATGACGAACCACTGCGTCCCGGCCACGAGGGCGCTCGGTAAAATGGAGTTCGACGGGATGCGGGTAGACCGCCCCTACGTCGACTATCTCGAGACCGAGTTAACGCGGGTCGTGAAGGAGAAGACCGCCATCCTGCAAGGGTATTGGGACTCGGCGGACGGTGAGTTCAATCCCAACTCGACGGCGAATGTCGGCCACCTCCTGTTCAGTAAAGGTATCTACGAACCAGACACGCCCGACCCCAACACGGGGAAGCTCGGTGTATATGCCCCGCGGTCCGGTCCGTGGTCTGAGCGCAACGCGAAGTCCGGCCAGTTCAAGACGGACAAGGCAACGCTCCGCGCCATCGTCGAGAACACCGGGTGTCTATTCACCAAAGCCCTCTTGGACTACCGTTCTGCGCACAAGGCGCTCTCGGGGTTCATCCACGACATCAAGCTGTTGTCGGAGGCCGACGGATTCCTTCATACGAACTTCCATATCCATGGCACGTCGACGGGGCGCCTGTCCTCGTCCGACTTGAATACGCAGAATCTGCCCGCATGGTTGGCGGGCTACAACATCAAAAAGATCTTCATCCCCGACGACCCCGAGGAAGACCTCATCCTCAACATGGACTACAAGGGCGCGGAGATTCGGGTCTTCACCGCGTACGCTCCCGACCCCGCACTGATCAAAGCCCTCAACGACGGCCTCGATGTTCACTCCTTCTTCGTTCAAGAGGTTTTTGGTATCCCCTACGATGAGGTCCAGAGACTCAAGGACCACGACAAGAAGATGGACGCCACGAGGACGACCGTCAAGCGCGTCGTCTTCGGAACGCTCTACGGCGCCATGGCGAAGAAGATTGCCGAGACCGCGGGCATTTCAATGCAAGAAGCACAGGATGTCATCGACAACCTGTTCAACCGCTTCCCCACGCTCGTCCAGTACATGAACGATACTGTCGCGCAGATTCATCGCTTCGGTTTCGTCGAAACCCTGTTCGGGCGCCGTCGCCGGTTCCCCCTCCAGAACGTCAATGGCTTCTTCCGGGGGCAAGCAGAGCGCCGCGGCAAGAACATGAAGATTCAGTCGACGTCTTCGGACATCCTCATTTCGCAGCTCTGCGAACTTCATGAACACCTACCGGAAATTGGCGGGCGACTATGCCTTACAGTCCACGACTCCGTTGTGGCCAACGTGAAGAAGAAGTACGTTAGCCAGCTCCCGGATTTCATCAACTACTACGCTGTCCAACGAGTCAGGGAGAAGTTTCCGTGGCTCCCCGTGGACTTCGCATGTGACATCGAAATCGGGCCGAGTTATGGGGAACACGTAAAGCTCGAAAAATATCTGTCCGACCATCAACCGCAGTCCCCCACTGCTGACGAAGCACTGCTCCAAGTGCTAGACGAGGAAGCTCTCAATGAATTCAGGGAAGACGAAGAAGAACAAAGGGAAGCGAAAGCAGCCGCAAGCTAGGAAGAAGGCGGCACAGGTTGAGCAGGAAAAGATCCCCACGTGGGAAGAGATTGCGCAGTACCCGCCCATCCTTTTCACGACGCTCGGGCGAGGCGTGATCATCGGTCTCATCGGGGGCGCGAGTGAAAGTGCCGTGCGGATCTATGCCCCCGCTGCTGTCCAGGAAGCGCCCCCATCGAACGTCCTCTTCCTGCCGTTGTTCCCGATTGAGTCGTTCATGGACCTGCGCCAGTCGTGCATCTTCAGCTCGTCGCCGATCCCGCCGATTCTGCTCAAGGGATACCTGGGCTACTTCGAGCAGTTCGCCAAGGGCAGCTACCGCATGAACCCTGTCGTGATCAACGCGGCCATCGACGCACCCGAGGGGGCGCACGAGGTCTCCGGCGTTCCTGAAGCCCCGCCGAACAGTGACCCACTCCAGGCGGTCCCAGAACCCGCGCCCGAGACCGTTGAAGACGCGCCAGCGGCATAGTAGGATGGTAAACTAGATAAACATCCGTGGTATAAGCCCCTGACTGGAGACTCTATGGCCTACTACAATCGCCCGCCTATCAACGAGCTGAACCTCTTCTTTTTCGACTGCGAGACCGGGGGACTTCGCCCCGGCGTCGCCGACATGGTTGAGGTTGCCTGCGTGCTCACCGACCCCACGGGGTCGAAGGTGCTCGATGAGTTCTGTGCCAAGGTGTTCCCTCTCAAGGAGGTGCATCCGAAAGCGGCGGCGGTCAACGGTTACACCGCTGAGAAGTGGGCAGAGGCCGCCGTCGATCTCGACAAGGCCATGGTTCCTCTACTGCGGATGGCAAGAAACTCGTTGTTCGCCGCGCACAACGCGGCCTTCGACTGGGGGTTCTTCGAGTTCGCCATGGCCCAACGGGCGATGCGGTGGCCGAGCGATTACCACCGCATCGACACTGTGGCTCTGGCGCACCCGCTACTCGTCTCCAGGCGAGTTTCCAACGTAAAGCTCGTAACTCTAGCGAAGTACTTCGAGTTCGAGTTCAAAGACGCTCACAGTGCTCTCGCGGACGCGCACATGTGTCGCAAGGTCTACTGCGCGTTGATGGAGATCTACGCGCCGTTCTTCGATCAAGCGTAGAAGCGCAGGTCCTGTATCAGGACGCGCCAGGCCAGCCACCCGAAGAGCTGGGCATGGAAGCAGTCATCCGGCTGCGTAGCAGCGTGTCGCCACACCTTACGGCCTGCCATTGTCGTCTCCTCGTAGATGTTGAGGATGTCGTCGATGGCAGGCTGTATTTGCGAGAGCTTGGGGTAGACCGCTTTCTGGTGCGTCAGAAACAGGGCGTAGTTATCGATGAGCGTGGTGCGGTCACAATGGTAGGCCATTGTGTTTGGATTCCAGTCGATCGGTTTCGATGCACTCAGGTACCGGGCTTGCACCACCCGGTGTGCCCCTAGTTTGTCGCGGAGCATGGCATTGGCCAGGGCCCCTTCGCCGGCGTCGCCGCAGATCATTTCGACGCCCCAGGCCTGACACAGCTCGCAGATCTCATCGATCCAGCCCGAGGGATGGCCATTTGGGAAGATCTTGTAGTACATCGTCTTCAACCGCCCGTCCCCCATGTCCCCCCAAATGTGCAGCACGGTGCGGGACTTGAGCAAGCCCTCCATCCCCTTGACCTCGCCGCCACCACCCGACCAGTCGACACCGGCTACGACGCGCAAGAGCCCTGTACGAGACGTCTTTAGCGGTAACCGAGTCATCTCGTAATTGGGATCGCAAAGGCCCTCGAGGATTTCTTTTGTCAGCAGCCGAGCGCCCGTGGACGTCGAGACCCCAATGCACTCGTTGAGGAACTTGACCTCGCCCCAGTTCTCCATCTTGTAGAGAATGCGCTCCCAGCGTTCCATCGCTTTCTTGTAGTAGGCGTGCGACGTACCCCAGCAGGCCGGGACGTTTTCCGGCATCATCGGCTGCGAGATGTGGAACCCCTTGATGCCGGCACCGGGGTTCATGTCGATCCAGCGACCCTTCCGTACGTCCAGCAGTTTTCCGCAGCCTAGACAAACAGGGCCGTAGAGCCCAACGGCCTTCGTACTGTCGATGAAGGTCAGCTTCCCACACCCGTCACATTTGATGCACCACTCAGACCTCGTCGACCGGTCCCAAAGCACCTCGATGGTGTTCTCCATCGTCTTTGGAGTGCCGCAGTACATCGAGTACGCCTCGTCCTGGGCGCTCATACATTCCTCGATAACTGGAATGACTGGTTCGAACAGGATGTCCTGGACCTCGTCGAACGCACAGAGATTCGCGGTGTAACCACGTGCGCGATCTGGGTCATCCAGCGCGTACGTGAACGCCATCTCCGATCCGTTCCGCAGCATACGAAGGAGGACACTATCGATCGACTCAGGCCCTACGAAATAGCGCCGGAGGTCAGGAGAGTACGCGAGGATCTTGGCAACGCGCGTGTGGGAGAACTTGCGCGTTTGCTCTTGCGTCGGAGAGATGTAGTAGCACTTGAATTGCTCTTGCCCCACGCACTGGGCAATCATGAAGCTCGCGATTGTCGTAGACTTAGCGACCTGACGTCCTGTTTTCAGCAAGATACGAGGGTAGAACCCGTCGTAAATGGCCACGTACATGGGGTAGTTCTCGAGCGAGAACGGCTTCCCATCCACGTAAAAAAGCGACTGAGCGATGTTGGAACGGTAGTTCTCTACCGGCCCTTGTTCAGTCGCAGCGCCCCTCATCACATCACCAACTCACGCAGGAGAAATACATGGCTGAGAGAAAAGAAGAGTCCTTCACCGAGAAAATGGACATCTCCATGGTGTCCACCGCTATGTACGTCACGTTGGTCAACCTTTGCGCGGGAACGAAGCTCGTTGTGGCGGCTGTCGGCAGGTCCGGCATTGGCAAGTCGGCGATCCCACGGCAGATTGCCGCGTCGCGCAATGCGCCCTACGTCTTCATCGATGGTCCGACGACCAGCATTGAGGATTTCAGTATTCCGACAACTGCCCAAGATACCCGAGTGTACTACGACAAACGGGTTCCGCGGAAATTTCAAGAACTGTTCGATTTCGTCAATCGGCTCCGGGAGGAGAATGGCGGGGAGTTTCCTGCGGGAAGGAACCCCATCCTGTCCTTCGAAGAAATCAACAGGACCCCGGACAAACACGTGACACGGGCCATGTTCACCGCCCTCAATGAACGCATGATTGGCGACATTCATATCGACCCGGCGATTCAGATGGTCGTGACCCTCAACCCCTCTGGCGGAGGGATGGCCGTCAACGAGTTCGAGCGGGACCCGGCAATGCGTCGTCGGCTCAAGTGGGTGGGTGTGACCGCCAACTACGGCGACTTCATCCGCCATGCCAAAAAGACGAAGTTCCACGAGCAGGTCGTGGCGCATCTGGAATCCCAGCCGCAGCATTTCTACGACGACGGGGCGTCGTTGGCTGGCAAGATCTTCGCTTGTCCGGCGACCTGGGAAGACGTCTCGACCATGTGCTACCAGCTCGAAGCGAACAAGCTGCCTCTCTCGGGCGCGGAAGCCCGTGCACTGTTCGCCGGCGCGATCGGCCTGACTGCGACACAGGCGTTCGTCGAGTTCGTCGAGGATGCATCCGTAGTCATCACCCCCAAAGAGATCCTTCAGCACTACGCCAAGAAATCCACAGTGAGGGAGCGCTTCAAGAAGCTCGTCGAGGACAGCCGTCTCGACAGGGTGTCGACCCTGTGTACCGCTGTGGCCATCAAGCTGTACGAGGACACCAACAAGCGCCCCGAGACCATCGGAAAACAACTCGGCCTGTTCATGAGCGACATGCCGGAGGAGGTAACTCTCGCGTTCATCAGAGAAATCAGCGAGCAGTCGAAGAACTCGTCGGGCGGACAGCAGTACCTGCTCGCCCTCAATGGCCTCATGGCTAAGGAGAAGGACGGCTACTTCCGTGAAGCCGTTGAGCGCCTGCAGCGGGCGCAGCGCAAGGGTCAGGAAGAGGCCGAGAAGAGCGGGCTCTGATGAAAAACGCACAGACAGCAGGGGGGATACGAGGCACAAAGGGCTTTCAGCAACTGAGAGACGGTGACAACTTCGGGGAACCGTGCCCGCACTGTGATGCCCTGTTGCGTGTACACCGTGTAAAAAAGGGCCCGATTAAAATCTGGTGCCCCTGTGGGTACACCGACAACGCCAAGGACTTCTATTAGGCGAGCGCGTCCAGGTCAGCTTTGGTCGTCTTTTCCCGGTCCTGAATGTGCAGCTCTACCATCGCAAGACGGGCGAGCTGGACCCCTTCAGGAGTCTCGGGAAAAGCGTGCGAATCGAGCTTTGATTTGTCGAGGGCTTTCCATGCTTTCTCGACATCCTCAATTAGCTCCGTGTGGTTCTTGGTCAACCTCTTCAGGCAGTCGTGTGCGAACGCGAGTTGCTTGGGGGGAACCAGGAACCCCTCTCGGTGGAGGACGACGGCGGTGTAGGCGCAGGGCTCGCTCTCGAAGGTGAGTTGCTGGTCCCCGAGCCACTGGCGGACCCAGGCGGCCTCCTTGACCGCCCAGGCGACCGCGGTCACCGGGGCCTCCTCGAGCGCCTCGGGGTTGGGAATCTCGCTGTCGAAGGCGTGGACGGTGTTCTCGAAGACCAGACCGTCCCAGTAGAAGCTGGGGACCAGGTGCAGCGTCAGGGCGGCCTGGAGCTTCACCCGGTTCTCTTCCGGCAGATCGATCTTGTGATGCTCCAGCTCGCGCCAGATGGACTCAGGCTCCCAGGAGAGGAAGTTGCCGATGACTTGCTTGCATGCAGGGAGGAGGGCCACCGCGGTCGTCTCAGGCGCCAGAAGGAGCCGTCGAGCAGCCCCCGGGTCGGCGGCAGCGTACTTCTCCATCCGGAGATGTTCGATGGCGTCGTAGGGGTTCATGGCTATCGCATGTGGGAGGCCAGAAGGCCCTTCATGTCTCGCGGTAGGGTTCCGAGGATCATGGCCAGCTTCTGCGGGTCGATGCCACCGCGGGCATCGCTGGCCTCTCGGATGAGATCGTCACCCAAAATGTCGCCATAGAAGGTCGACGGGTAGGCGGCGAGCTGACTGGCGGTGACGAAGCGACCGTTGAGGTCGACGCCGTAGCCGGCAATCTTCTCCGTGTTGAAGACGGTCTGCATGGCGTCGGGGAGGCGCTTGTCGTAGTGGCGGACGAGTCCCGCCTTCTGATCCAGCTCTCCAATGACCTCGGCGAGCTTGATCTGGTCGGCTCTGTTGTGAATCTCGGGGGGCAGTTGCCGTGTGGTGGCTGCCAACTTCTCGAAGGCGTCCCGGTAGGGCCCCTCGGCGGCACCAGCGCGAGCATCGAGCCAGTCTGTGAGCGTTCGCGTGGAGGTCACAGTGAAGCCCGCCAGCTTGTGCATGAGGGGGTCGAGGCGTTCGCCGAACGCGGCGGCCTTGTCGACCAGGCGCTTGCAGGCTTCGGCCCGGTGCACGAGGGACAGCTTGGTGAAATCGGCGAGCAAGGTTGCCTCCGCTGTCTTCACCTGTCCCGCGGTGCGGACTGGGAGCCGCATCAGGCTGGGGAGGAGGTAGTCGTCCGGATCGAGGGGCGCCGCCGCCCGCTTTTCCCGCGTGAACAACTCCTCAGGGACCTCGTACATCTCTCGGGCTTCTTTGAGACAGGCGTCAACGTGCGGAGGAACCCCCGGCGTGTTGTCCCGGTAGACCTGGGACAGGATGGTGTGTTCCTTGGAGTGAATTGGGAACGCACGCTTCTCTTGCCACGCGAACGCGCTGTCGGGGAGGTTCTCGACTTCGCTCGGCTCGATGTCGTAATCGGCCACAATCGAAGCTATCTTGGGGCGGTCTGCCACAAGGTTCACGAGCACGGCGAGGGTGGGGTCACGGAATTGGTCCACGAGCGTCATGCCCGAATTATAGGACACCAGACACAAGTGCTGGTGCAGTTTCAACAACAAACGGAGGGACGAGAATGAATCTCACGCTCTCGCAGTTCTTTACCCATCTGCTCTCCACCAAAAATTTCTACGCCATGGTGGCAAATCGCTTGAAACGGGTCTCGGTCCCGGGGCTCGGCACCATGGCAGTCGGCGTCAAACAGGGGCGCCTTGTCCTGTTCACCGACCCCGAGTTTGTGAACAACGTATCCCTTGCCTTCGGCGTGTGGGCCATCGAACATGAATTGGGGCACGTCATCTGGGATCACATCCCCCGGTACCTCGAGCTACTGGCACAGCTCCCCCTGGAAGGGCCTCAGAGGGACAAGGCCGACGCGGTCTACAAGATCGCGATGGATTGCGCCGACAACACTCTTCTGCGTCACGACAAGTTCTTTCCCGCGGCGCAGGCGGGGATGCGTGAAATGTCGGGGCGCCGGCTCCGGGAGCTGAAGGAGGCCGGCGTCGCCGACGAAAGCGAAGAACTCGAGAAGGAGGCAGGCCTGGTGCTTCCGGAATCGTACGGGATGCCGGAGGACGGATCGTTCGAGTTCTACATGAACGAACTCATGGAGAAGGGGGGAGACCTCAGTAAGTCTCAGGTCCTGCGTCTTTTCAGTATCCATCAGCTCTGGGTCGATAGCGACGGCGACGGCGACGGCGACGGCGACGGCGACGGCGACCCTGTCAAGACACACGAAGAGTTGCAGGGACTCGCACAACAGATCCGTAGTCAAATCAAGCAAGCACTTCGTGACTCCATCAAAGAAATTCAACAAGCCCGCGGCACCGTTCCCAGTGAGTGTGTCGAATGGCTCGGCGAGTTTCTCGCTGCCCCCATCACTCCGTGGTGGGAACTCCTGACTACGCGCGTACAGGCTACGAAGCGCGCTCGTTACGACCGCGGAATCAGCCGCCCCAACAGACCTATGATGGCGATGGCCGAGGAGGATGCGTCAATCATCCCAGCCCTTGGCCTTATTCGAGACCCCTGCTACCGCGTGTTCTTCTGCGTGGACACGTCGGGGTCCATGGACACGGAAAGTCTGCAAATCGCTGCTAGCGAACTAACACATCTCCTTCGCGCCGACGAGGACATGGAGGTGCGCTACATCCAGGGCGACGCAGATGTCCACTACGACGAGGTGTTTCACTCCGGTGACACCATCCCCGGTGATGCTGTTGGGCGCGGAGGCACTGACTTCGACGCCTACTTCCAGTACATGTCGCAGTACGTTCGGAACGACGAAACCTGTCCTGATCTGGTCATCGTCTACACGGACGGCTACGCACCAGAGGTAGCCCACTACAACAGACTTCCGCCGGATATTCCGGTCATCTGGCTTCTAACTCCTCGTGGGTCGCCCCCGCAGAACTACGGTGAAGTCATCGTATGCGACCCCGACCACAATCACCTTCACCAGGAGGACTAGAGTGTATCACCACGATCAACGCGAGTACGGCGCCGCCGTCGATGAGGCTGGGAAGCGGTTCAAGATCATGCTCGAGGAGCAGATCCATCGCTCCCAGCACAGTGCCATGGGGGTAATCGAGAAGATCCAGAACGAGGTCCCCGTCGACCGCATCGTTCACACTCACGCATTGACCTTCGCGCTCCAGGAGCAGGAGCCCCTGGGGAACTCCGACATCCTCCTGCCCCCCACCATCCTGATGGGCACGAAGGACAAGCGCTTCAAGGGCCACTTCATGGAGGGGATGCACAAGCACGCCCTCACCCAGGTCGCCGAGCGCGCCGGAATCCCCGGCACCTACCTGAACCGACTGCTAGGGAAACCCTACGGACCTGAGCTGGTAATCGAAAACCTCACGACGATCTTCCAGAAGGAAGAGCCGTCGAAGTACCTCGTCCGCTCGGTCGGTGACGAGATTCGCGGCGTCCTCAGCGACTCGTTCAGACGCATGGACTCCAGGCCCATCATCGAGGCGTTCGCTGCCGAATGCCAGGCCGTGGGCGCGGTCCCCGTCGAAGGCGTCGGCGGCGACCTCCGTTGGTCCCTGCGGGCCATTCTGCCCATGGTTTTCCAGCCGTCGACGAAGCCCGGATCGGAGGAGTACGTCGCCTTCGGGTTGGCGCTCACCAACTCCGACTTCGGCGTCGGGGCGCTGTCGCTGCGCCTGTTCATGCTGCGCGTTTGGTGCAGCAACATGGCGCTCCTCGACGAAGCGCTGCGTCAGGTTCACCTGGGCAAGCGCCTCGCCGACAACATCGAGTTCAGCCAGGAGACCTACGAGCTGGATACGCGGACACAGGTTTCCGCGGTGAAGGATCTAATCCAGGGTTGTCTCTCGCCGGACCGGATCAACGAGAACGTCGCCATCATCGGCAGGGCTCTCGACGACAAGATCAGCCCGAAGAAGGCGTGGGAGGAGCTACCCAAGCAGGGGCTGCTCAAGGGAGAGGTCGCGAAGGTCCGCGACATCTTCAACGACGGTGGCGTCGAGATGCTGCCCCCGGGCACGACGACGGCCCGCCTCAGCAACGCGATCAGCTGGTTCGCGCGGCAGCCGGAGCAGAACCCGGAAAGGCGCCTCGAGCTGGAAGCGGTCGCGGGGCAAATCTTGATGGGAACGAAGAGAGGTGCGAAGAAGGCAGCGGTCGCCGAGGCCTAGCCTACGTTGCGTGTCGTGAGAGGGGCCCCCGTCTGGGGGCCTCTCTTTTTTTGGCCTATGGTGTCGGCGGGACGTCGTCAAGCAGTGGGATGGTGTACTTGTCGAAGTCCGGCGAAACCGCCAGGACCGCGTTCAGCGTCGTGGTCTCGAGCGTCTGCGCTTCCGTCAGCTCCTGGTTCGCTGTGATGAGTGCGGCCTCTGCGGTAGCCAAAGTCGTCGCTGCGATGTCTCGAGCAGCGATATAGGTCGTCTCTATCGAACCCAGTCCCCCTGCCAGAGAGGAGGCGTCGGTAACGTGCCCGGCCATCGCCGTGGCGTTGGTCAGCGCAATGTCGAGAGCGATTTGGTACGTGCCAATGGCTGCCGTCGCCGCGACGACTGCGTCCTCCGCGATCACACGGGCAGCGAGAAACACCGACGTAGCAGCGTTGAATAGGATGTCGTCCGGGTCCCCAACGTTCTTGGCCGTGTAGTAAGCGACGCCCGCGTCGTAGTACGCTTCCGCCGCGTTGTTGGACGTGAGGTAGGAGTCCCGTGTGACCTTGTAGGAGGCCTGCACGATGGTGCTGGCTGTGTTGGCGGCGTCGAATGCGATCTTGTCCGCCGCCATCGAGCCCGACACGGTATCGGCCAGCAGCTTCATCGGGTCTATGCCCGTGACGAGGCCGTACTTGTAGGTGTAGTCGTTGTTCGCGGCGGTCCGGGCAGACGACGCCGACGCCTGCGTCAACTGCTTCTGGTAGCGGTCCTGCTTGGCGGTCTTGTAGTTCTCGACCAGAGTACAGAGCTGGGAGAGGTCAGGAGTCGGGAGGATGTACGAAGCCGGCGTGGGGTCTGGGGCGCTGAAGGTGTCGTCGAAGGTCTGCCACGACAGGATAAGCGCGTTGACACGGTCCTTGACGACCCCCATCGCCGTGATGGCTTCGTCCAGGTCGAAGTACTCCAATCGCCAAGTGTTTGTGAGATAGAGAATTCCCACACCTGTTTCGGAGGCTAGTCCTGCGTCTCGTCCACGCGGCAACTCTGTCAGGTCGGCGACCGTGGCCACGCGGGCCAGGGTGTCATCCTTTGGGTCCTCTCGAGTGGCGATGTTGATGACGAAGACATTGGGATGGGGCAGCTCGTCTACGAGGTAGGAGACGAGAGTGCTTGTGATGACGTAGACCTCAGTCTCTTCGTCACGGAGTTCGACGTGTCGTTCTTGTTCAAAGACAGCCATCTTACACCCCTGTTAGGACGACGGTTCTGTCGATCTCAAGGAGACCGTCTTCGTCGGTCAGCGCACTAGCGAGAAGTTGCACCCGGATAACCCCAGTGTTCACATCATCGACCATAAGGGCCACTGTTGACCAGTCCCGAGTGACTTCTTCCAGGCGGTAAAAGTCCACCCCGTCGAGCACGGCCTGGGCGTACGAGTCAGGGTACGTTCGCATGTCCATGATGGTCGCGACGTGGTCGTACTCCTGCGTCAACGTCTTGAAGACGAAGACAGCTTTACTGGAGTTTACGGCATCGGTGATCTCTTGGAAGACCCTGTAGACCGGTCCGTCAAGGGCTGTTGTGACTTGATGCAGGTCAAAAGTGACGGTGGGCATTTTTCAATCTCCGAAAACCTTTGATTGGTCTTTCAAGCAGGTGTGGACCATGATAGCGTCATCTTTCCTTGGGCGCTATGCTCCTCTTTCTCGGGGTCGATCAGTCGCTGAACGGGACCGGGCTCTGCCTTCTCGACCGCGCGGGGGCGGTGGTGCATCTTGAGACTGTGAACCCAGGGAAACGCAGGGGTGCGGAACGCCTCGCTTATGTAAAGTCAAGTCTATTAGCCCTCCTGAATTCGAAGGTAAAGTTTGTCTGTTTTGAGGGCTACGCCTACCATTCTACAGGGCGAGTTTTCGAGCTTGGCGAGATCGGCGGCGTCCTTCGATTGGTCGTTTTTGAACATGGAATACCTGACACCACCGTCGCTCCCGCTACCCTCAAAAAGTTCGCCACACATAACTCCGGGGCGAAAAAAGCAGCCATGGTCAAAGCGGCCATGGCGGAGGGACTTTCTGTTGCAGATGACAACCAGGCGGACGCGTTTTTTCTCGCGATGATCGCTCGCTGCATCCATACCGGCATCGCGCCTTCGACACGTGTTCGCATGGACGTGGTCCATCAGTTACAGCACCCCCTCCCCAAAACCCCCGTTCGCCGTCTTCGCAAGCTTACCAAACATTCACTGTAGGAGAGTTCTTTGACCGCCACAGTCCAAGATTCTTGCGCGTCCGTCGTGTCCACGTTTCCAATTGCTCGTTCCGCGGCGCCCAAGAGGATTAGAAAGCGTGATGGAAGTACCCTGCAGTCATTCGAGTTCAACAAGATCGAACGGGCAATACGCGCGGCCTGGAGAGACACTGGAGAGTTGGTAAACGAGGCCAAACTGACACGGGTTGCCACCTTCGTCGCCAACACGCTTCACGCAGACGTGACGGACGTCGAGCAGATCCAGGACGCAGTAGAGATTGCTCTCATGCGCCACGATCTATTCGCGGTAGCCAAGGCGTACATCGTCTACCGCCAGAAGCGCACCACGTTGCGCGAGACGCGCCTCACTCCAGACCCCTTGGCGGTGTCCGACTACATCCATGCGTCGAAGTACGCCCGGTACCTCCCGCAGGAGAAGCGTCGCGAGGTCTTCGCAGAGACCATCGCCCGGGCCGAAACCATGCACCTGGACCGCTTTTCGCACCTCCCCGAGCTACAGAAAGACATCCGCTGGGCCTTCGACCAGGTCCGGGCCAAACGCGTGCTCCCCTCGATGCGTTCGATGCAATT
>Ga0307376_10003821_pt1 | contig 13992 bp, 24 predicted proteins | sample TR2MG_FD_202536 | JGI IMG/M metagenome (GOLD analysis project Ga0307376, IMG submission 202536) | Soil microbial communities from Risofladan, Vaasa, Finland - TR-2 | ecosystem: Environmental > Terrestrial > Soil > Coastal area > Acid sulfate soil | place: Finland: Risofladan, Vaasa | collected...
CGCTTCTCGTTCTTCTTCTTGTCCTCCACGAGCTTCGCGTCCCGGAGCTTGTTCAGCGAGTCGTCGTCGTCGGGGATGAGCTTGCGATCACGCAGAATCTGCTTTGCCTTTATGGCCCACGACCCCCCACGGGCGACGCGGGCCACCGACAAGATGGCCGTCCAATGGTTTTTTCGGGACAGCATGTCGTCCACGAAGTCTTCCACGGTCCTCATGCTTACATTATACGCCTTTGGGTCCATCATCCCGCCCGCTCACATGTCCCCGGCCCGAGCTGAATCGAAAGCCTTGGCCGGGCCCAGTCTTCACCGTCTTCGTCTTTCGGCGTGGATGGCTTTGAGCGCCCACCAACGCCGTGAGGCGCGCCGAAAGGAATCAAGCCCAAGCTCAAGGCCGCTGATCGCCAACGATCACGAAGGTGAACGGCCGTCGGGTTCAGCCTCAAATGCATGTCCTCCAGCGCGGCGATCACCAGCCCTTGGGCTGGCCCGCGAATCGACGATTGAATCTTGACCCAGACGTCGTCGCCTACACGATACGTCCGAGGCAAGACCAAGCGGTATAACACGTTCCCTACTTCCGTGTCGCCCATTGTACTCCTCCGACCCAAATGATACCATCGTATACGCCCAAGTCAAGAATCCTTGACGAACGTGGAATTCATGGTCTAATGCCTTCGGAGGACGAGCCATGCGCCGACAATACCTGAGGTTCAGCCTGCTTTGCGGTTGCGACAATGACGGCCCGTATTGCGGGGTCGAATCGATCCCAGGCTTGCCAAAAGGATTCGACGTCTTAAACGCCAAGTACGACGACATCATCCTGACGCGTAACATGACTACTTTAAGGTACACGAACGATCTCCTGAACAAGATCAACCCCCTGTTCAACGTCGGGACAAGGGAGACGTTCATCAAGGAAGATTTCATCGGTGGTCTTGGCATACTCGAAGACCGTCTCAGGAGGGAGTGTCCATGAGCAAGCGTTACCACATCCGCGTCCTGTTCCAGCATGCCTCCAGCTTGTCCGGTGTAGTCAAAGTCTACGACCCGGATAGCGACCTGTTCACCAGCCTGCCGCCCGGACACCCTAATCGGTCCGGGCACGATCGCGGGGAGTACATGATCGAGGTCTGGTATCCGAGACGATTCCGCTTGCTTTGTAAACAAGCATCCAGGGAGCGTTACGCGCCATTCGTCAGGGACCAACCCGACCGCGCCTCGACCAACCGGTATAGCCTTTTTCGAGAGCCATTCAAGGAGACCCTATCGGTTGATTTTTCGAGAGCCATTCAAGGAGACCTATCGGTTGATTGACGTAGTCTATAACATATTCAAGAAGAGCGCGCTCGAAAGCCACCCATTGAAGAACGTCGCCCTCTCGCGGATAAACGGGCACATGGTCACGGGGTTAAGAAGGCGCAACCTGCTCGGAGGGGAAGGCGACATCTCGCCAAGCTCGTGCATCATCATCGTCCACGTCAGGTCAATCCGCGAGGCCATGACGAAGATGGGCATCGACAACCTGCCACTCTGATTGGTAGCGCGGGTGGGGATCGAGCCCACAATCTGGAGGGTTTAAGCCTCCCGGCGTTGCATTAGCCTACCGCGCCACTAGGTTCCATGCGCCCGTTCTGACTCCGCCTGGGATATGGCGTTTAATGACGCCAGAGACGGGTTGACGCGCCACAACCCCTCGGCCTCGGGTAACCGGAACGCAAATGTGCTGGAGGCTGGTACGGTGTCCCTCAGTACCGCGAGCGGGTATGGGCCAAGGGACGCAAGACGGCGGCGGTGCCCGGGCCTGTCCGACATACACAAGAAGACGTGATATCGGTACAACTCGACCTCGATGAATCGCCTCTTCATTTCGCCACGCCTTGACTCTTCAACGCCCCGTCGTAGGCTGCGCACTCGATCGAGCAATACGCCTTCTTGCCGTCGGGGAAGTCATCGGGGACCTCGACCCATTGCGTCCCGCGGGCTTGATCAGACTCGTGATGCGCCCGACGGGAAGAACAACCAGGGCCGGAACACTTGACCTTCTTCATGATGCCTCCTGATCATTTTGTTGACGTCAGCAAAATGGTCCTGAAAAGTGGTAGCGCGGGTGGGATTCGAACCCACAAATACAGGTTCCTAAAACCTGCGCCGATTCCAGTTAGGCTACCGCGCCACTAAAAAATCTCGCCCCTGAACTATACTACCGCGCCGCCGTATAATCCATCCATGAAAAGCGAACGGTCGTTCTTGGAATTCAAAATCCTCGTCGTCCCGAGAGGTGCTACCAAGGGCTGGAACGAAGAGCTGGAAACGATCGAGGAATGGACCTCCATCTTCGAGGCGTCCGTGATAATCAAACCCAGCTTTCCCCATCAGGCGCGTTCCTGCGCGACGCTTGTGGGGTATCGGATCAAGACGTTGTCCAACTTCAACGCCAAGGTAGATGCCCCCGACTTATGGCGGCCCGCTGCTCCGCATTCTCCGGATTACGTACGCGCGCTTTCCGGGATCAGATCAGTACGCGCGTTCATCCGCGAGTGGTTTTTCTCAAAACGAGACGAGCTTTCACCGCTAGGGCCCTCTTCTTTGCCGTCGCCTTTGCGACGCAAACCCAAGCGAACAGCCGCTTGGCGCCGCGAGCGCCGCGAGCGCGCCGAAATGGCGCAGGGCAAGCGGCCCATCGGCCGCCTGCTGACCCTCGCCGGCGGCGCGCTGCCAATGCCAATGCCAATAACTCGTAAGCCGTGACCAAAACCCCTCTCAGCAAAGAATGTCAGCAAAGAATGGTGGAGGTCACGGGAATCGAACCCGTCGCGAAATCCGTGCAAGGGATTCCAGCCACCTTGGACATTGACCCCCAACCAGTATCATCCATGCATGAGATCGATCATCGTTCCTACCTACAACCACGTCGAGAACTGCCTGAAACCCTGCCTGAAGAGCATCCTCAACCAGGGGCTTAAGGACGCCGAGATCATCGTCGTAGCCAACGGCTGCCGGGATGGAACCGAGGATCACGTCAAGTCACTCGGGCCCCCCGTGAAACTAATCTCGTCACCCGACCCGCTGGGATACACCCGGGCCGTGAACGTGGGAATCTCCGCCGCGGCCGGCGACATGATCGTCCTCATCAACGACGACTGCCAGATACTGGATTGGGGACGCGATTCATGGCTCGACCTGCTCGAGTCCCCCATGTCCGACCCAAAAATCGCCGCCACTGGATCAAGCAAGGACGTCTGGGCCGTCGGGAGGCCGTTCCTCGTGTTCGACCTCGTCATGATCCGAAAGAAGACCCTGCTCGAGTTCGGGCTTTTGGACGACGTCTTCAACCCAGGTTGTGGCGAGGACACGGACTTCTGCCTCAAGGCGCAGGACAAGGGGATGTCCGTCCTCCAGGTCCCCAGGGACTTCGACCACTGGAGGACCGAATTCCCGATCTGGCACATCGGCCACGCGACCTGCGCCGGGATACCCGACTGGGAGAACAACGCCAGGCGGAACCTGGCGATCCTCGAGTCTCGTTACCCCAGGTCCCAGGCCGACCGCGACTACCAGAAGGCGTTCTCTGAAGGTCTCCAGAACATCCACCTCTGGAACAAGAAGTGATGGCGGAAGACGGAGGTCACGCTCCTCATGCCCTTGCGAGCACGAACTGCCTTCCAAGCAGTCCCGGCGCCTCGTCCGGTTCGTCTTCCATAACTATGGCGGGATCGACCGGAGTCGCACCGGCTTTTTCCTCCGTGACAGGGAGGCGTCTCCACTACTTTGACCTCGACCCCATGTGGACCCTCCCTTCCTTGCCCGCTAAAAAGATAGTTTTTTTGGTGGACATGACGGGACTCGAACCCGTTACCCCCACGATGCCATCGTGGTATGCACCCGGTTACACCTCATGCCCTACCTTTTTGGGTCATAACTTGGTGGAGACGATGGGAGTTGCACCCACCCAGAATCCGTGCGAGGGATTCTCGCCCCTACGGTACATGCGCCCCCGAACCTGGCGGAAGAGAGAGGTCTCGATCCTCATCCCCGTTAGGGGACCAACTGGTTAGCAACCAGTGCCAGGCACTCGCCTGGTTTCTCTTCCAGTTCCTATCAATGTGGTGGCGGCGGCGGCCGCGTGTTGCGTTTGATGGTTTCGATGTCGAGCTGGTCCTCGATCACGAAGCGCAAGTAATCGTCCATGATGTTCCAGTTTGGCCCTATGAGGATGAACGTGCCTCCCATCAGCCTCAAGACGTTGCTACCCAACAACAGGTTAGCGTACGGCGTCTCGACTACGTTCTTGGCTCCCTCGATGTTGGGGTAGGCACGCGCCTCGAGCTTGGACTTGATAAACGAGGTAACGGGGGTCATCGCTTCCACCGTTTGGCCAGGGCCACCCCGTCGCCGTATCCCGTGGGCATTCGGCTGGAGGACTCTGTCCCGCGGACGACCTCGAATCCCAGGTCCCCCAGGGAGTGGGCGAGCAGGTGCTCCTTGTCCCACGTCGCCGAGTGGTGGACGATCGAATACTCACCGTCCCGGCTGACCTTTCGTACGTTCGGGACCTTCCTGATCTCCTTGACCTGCCTCTGGGTCGGGACCGGGGTGATCCTCCACCGGCCAATGATCGTCTTCACGTATCGTCTCCTTGATGGCGGAAGGCGGAGGTCCCGCCCCTCATGCCCGCGAGGGCACAAGCTGTTTTCGAGGCAGCTCCGGCTCGCTCGTCCGGTTCGCCTTCCACCTAAATTTAATACGATCAACGCCCAGACACAACTGAAATCTGGCGGAAGACGGAGGAAATGCTCCCCATGCCTCTCTTCGAGGCACGCTCTGCTTTCAAGGCAGTCCCGGCTCGCTCGTCCGGTTCGTCTTCCATGGTACCGAGGGAGGGAATTGCACCCTCAATAAAACACGGTTCTGAGCCGTGCGCGTCTGCTAGTTCCGCCACCCCGGCGCTACTATGTTTTCAGACCATAACATGGTGCCCAGGGAGGGAGTCGAACCCTCACGGGTGTTACCCCACGAGTTTTTGAAACTCGCGCGGCTACCAATTACGCCACCCGGGCATTTATCTGGCGGGATCGACCGGACTCGCACCGGCTTGGGCCTGCTCGACAGGCAGGTGCCTCGGCTTCTTCGGCATCGACCCCGAAATTTGGTGCGCAGAGGGGGAGTCGAACCCCCACGGGAGTTACCCACCAGCCTCTCAAGCTGGCGCGGCTGCCAGTTACGCCATCTGCGCGTTTGGGTTGCCTAGCGGGAATCGGACCCGCGACTCTTGCTCCACAAGCAAGCGCGTTACCACTACACCATAGGCAAACTCTGAAACTCTAACTCTAAATGGGGAGTCCAAGGGGAATCGAACCCCCTCCTCGTGCTCCACAGGCACGCGATGCGTCCACTACACCATGGACTCCATCCCATTAACGGCCATCTTCGGTTGTCAAAGATCTACGGCAAAAAGAAAGGGGCGAGCCTTTTGGGCTCGCCCCTGAACCTTCCCGTAAAATCTGGTTGGTTCAGGGGCTTTGGTTTCGCAGGGCGGCCGAATCATGTGACGCCGCGCTCGCGGATGAACTCGCGAGGCTTCCTGCCAACCCTAGTCCTGAACCTAAACGTTTCATTTTTCTGTCAATCCTTTGGTGGACCACCTTGGTCACCCGACGGAATGATACACTCATCTGTACCGAAAATCAAGCGGTTTTCCTGCTAAAAATTTCGGACTTCAAAATCACGTCCGGTTTCCCCTCGAAAACATGCTTGGATCTCGACTCCAAATCCATCCTGATCGAGGCCTCGAAATCCCTCAAGCTAATGTTCCGACCCGCTTGACGCGCGACGAAGGAGGGCCACTGCACCGCGCGCAGCTCGTCCACCCAGCGAAAGTTATTGATCCCCGCGCGCGACACGGTCCGCCCGATCTTGTCCGCCACTTCTTGAGCAGGGCCGTCGACGGATTCCATGAGGGTCCTCCAGATAGTATCCGGTTGGCAAAACGTCACCCGGACGTCCTCCCCGTCTTTCGAGAGGTACGAGACGAATGGTATCATCCCGGACATGAACCCGACCCCCGACAGGGAGTCATGTATGGAGGCGATCCACCTCGGGATCGATGACCATGGGAGTCTCGCCGTCTGCCCCATCAAGGAAACGTCCCCGGTCGTTACATCGCAGGCGTGGGAGAATGTCAAGAACGCGTCCTTTTTACGATGGACGAGGGCTCCGATGCATCGGTACGTCATGCGCTCGTTCATTCCTCGACCTCGACGACGATCCGCCCGTCCTTCTCCTTCCTGGACAGGTAGCTGTTCCCGATCTTGCCGACGTCGACTTTCTTCCCGGAGAACGCTCCCGCGTCCCTGAGGACCTTGGCCAGCTTGGGACTCGTCACCGTCACGCCATGGACGAGTTCAGGGGTCGGCTTGAACGCGCCCGCCTTTACGACGTCCCGACCAGCGGTCCATCCGTCCGTGGACTTGACCTTGTACTTCTTGCACGCCTCCTCGACCATCGACCTGGGGCATGGCGTCCCGAACAGGACGACCTCCCATGGGTAGGGCAGCTCGTTCCAGACGGACGTGTCGGGGTCGAGCCCGTCGCCCGCGCTACGATGCCACGACGCGACGTCCGCGGCCATGAGTCGAAGAATCTTGCCCGGGCAACACGACTCTATGACCACGCCCATCCCCATTTCCTTCAGGAGGGTGAACCAGGCTTCGCGAGCCTTATTGTAGGCGCCTGCCATGGCGTTCCACGTAGAGGAGTCGTTCCCGCGCTGGACGATCATGCTGCGGGCGTTGATCGTGTTCTCCTTCCAGAGCTGGTCGATGATGAGACACGCCTGCTCAACGATGCCGAAGTAGAGACCCACGAGCTTGCCCTTCTCCTCCTCGGTCAGCTTCTCCAGGACACGGCTCGGGGTGAAGACGTGGGCGATCGCGAACCAGCCGCCATCGTCCTGGTCGAGACACAGGTTAAGGAGCCCGTCGGCCACCTTGTCGTAGGGGCGATGCTGCGACTCGACGGTGAACTCGCTGCGCCTGTTGCAGGTCGCCGTGTAATAGGCGACGAACATGGCCGCGTACGGGGAGGCGACGAAGTCATCGCGGGATATCTTCTTGGCCAGCCTGGACTTCGCGGCCATGGTCATGTCGCGCCGGACGCCGTCGCGCTCCATGCGTCCGGACTTCTTCTCCATACGGCCAAGGAACCTGTAGAGCTTGTTGTACTGGCGCTTGGACATGCCGCCGAGGCCGGCCATCTTCCGGTTCGCCCGGTTCATCCTCTGGACGAAGCTCCCGCCGATAGGGCGGGCGATCTTTCCGGAGGCCGCGACGGCGAAGCCCTTCAGCGACGCGTAGTCGTCCGGGTCCGGGGTGTCGATCATGATGCCGTTCTTGGGGAATATCTTTCCGGCGACCTTGACCGTCGCCGAGGCGCCGTCGACCCGCCTGAAGTCGGAGGTCATGTACGTTTCAACCGGGCGCATCTGCTCCAGCCGCTTCCTGAGGGGGAGGGGGAGCTTGACTGGCAGGAGCTTCTCCGCCGACAGGATGGCCTGGGCGATGTCCTCCGGCCTTGACCTGGCGTCCAGGGTTTTGAACAGGTAGGCCACGAACTCGTCGATGGTCTTGAACATGGTTCCCTCTTTACGAAAAGGCGCTGACGGCAGGATTCGAACCTGCGTCCAGTCGGTTAAAGAGCCGACCGCTCTACCACTGAGCTACGCCAGCGCGTCAATTTTGGTGCCGAGGGCAGGGCTCGAACCTGCGTCCAGTCGGTTTAAGAGCCGACCGCTCTACCACTGAGCTACTCCGGCACGATGGTTGTCGGGGCAGGGCTCGAACCTGCGTCCACTCGGATTATGAGCCGAATGCTCTGCCGCTGAGCTACCCGACACCATTTACGATTCATCCTACGATCCTACACGGACAAGTCAAGGCTTTTCGCCTCGTTTTTTGGGAGAATAGCTTGGTTATGGAACCGGAACCGGAAGGTGTTACGAGGTGGTACGAGACGATCTGGCGAACCTGCAATTCCCGAGTATCCAAGCCGAGAGCCTAGTGCCGGACCGGGAGGCGGTCTCGAATAGCGGGTACTTTGACGGTACCTTTGGAGCCTTGACGTTGGGCTTGAAGCATTGAACTGCGAAGTTGTCCCAGAACTTGCCCATCAGCGCGTCGAACGACGAGGCGGTCTGGCCCTTCCTTCCCTGTTCCTTCTTGATCCCGGTCCAGACGGCGGCTTGGTATTGTCTGGGCTCGACGCCGGCCTCCGTAGCGAGCTCGCGGATCGCGTCGGCTACGACCTGGTATGACTCGGGGTTGTTGAATAGGTTTCCCTTGATCCCCAGCGCCTTTCCCATCCATACGTCGAGCGTAACCGCGTCGGGGTCGCCGGACAGAGCTCTGGAGAAGTTGTCGACCTTTGAACCGCTCAGTTTTGATCCAGACATGGCGTGCCCTATGTTTGGTACGTGCGATCTCATGAAGTAGTTTGCCATGCGGCCCCTAAAGTTCGGGTCGTCACCCAATGATATATCCTTGTCGGAGGAGACTCTGTTTCTGTTCTTAAACTCGTTGACGTAGCGATTGAACGCCTCGATAGCGGTCGTCAGGTTTCTCTCGACGGGCATTCTCGGGGAAGTTGCGGCCAAGAGCTTGGCGAATATCTGTGCGTTTTGCTTGCCGAAGTACTTGGTTAGCAGCGCGTTGACGTTGTCGTACCAGCCAAGCCCCTCCTTTCCGCTCTCGTAATACTTCCGGATGAAATCTTTCCTCTTGGCAGAAGGCTCCGGCCTGAAGGCAATGGCGGCGTCGCATGCGCCAGCGATGCCTACCAGGACTGCGACAGGCGACTCTGGTTTCTTTGCTGCCGTAACGAGTTCATTCTCGTCCGGGACAGCCCACATTCCGCCGGAGTCCGGCAACCATCCCCGCACGAAGTCCGGCGGGAGGGCCGTGTCTATCTCGCGGCGCTCTTTCTCCTCCGTCTCGGTGAACAAGTCGGGACCTTTCTCTGTTCGCTCAACCTCTGGGATCATTTCGAGGGCGACTCTCTTGATGTTTCCAATGATAGAGGAGGCGTCAGTACCGGTCCTTATGGCTACCTTCAGAGACTCTCCAAGCCCTTGGAGCGTGCCCCACGATGCCAGGCTGTCTTGGAACAGGACGGAAAGCCGCCTGATCCCGGAGAGTATGGCCGACGTGCTGGACGTGCGGTTGCTATAGTTGATTAGGCGCATGGCCTTCTGAAAGTTGGATGGCATGAGTACTCCTCTCATGCCTAGTTATGAAATTACCGGAATCAGTCCTTCAATTAGTCAATTCGTCAATTCGTCCGAGAGCAACCCGCTGTACGGGTGCCCCGGGAGGAGGCTGATCGGGGCGCGTTCCACTGGCTTTATGTCTTCCACAAACCTGTCCTTATACCGGAAGCTCCGTCCACCTCTCGTCCCCGTACGGCACGTTCGCTATTTCATAGCATGCGTCCAATAAGACCCGAGTGCCCTGATTGGCGTCCCAAAGAGCCTTCGGATGCCTCGGATTTTCCAGCAGCGCCAAACCCCAATTCACCGTGATCCCCATGAACTCAAGGTCGAACATGCGAACGTGATGGCGGTAGAGGATCTTGAAGGTAACGTTCTCGCGCTTCAAGTGGCACCCCCGGAAGGAGTTGAACCTTCGCTTGATAATACGAGAACTGAACGGATCGTCAAATGAAAGAGAATCTGGGAGTGACGAATCGGGAAGCTGAAAGCATCTCACGAGAGATCCGTGCTGTATGGCATCCCCAGGAGGAGTCGAACCTCCACTTGCTATTTAGGAGACAGCCGTGCAGATTCCGCTACACTATGGGGACGTGCTGTCCGTGACCGAGGACTGCCAGAGGAACTTCGTACGTCAAGGTAGTTCACGTAGCAGAAGTCCGTTACAACAGGCAGATACGAGACGAAGGGGACCGCGAACGGGCGTCGATTCAGCGTGATGAAGGTGGCGCTCGACAACTCCGCCGAACGGAGGCAAAGGATGGAGGGAAGGACGGAGTAGCGGGTCATTAGCCTTCTTCCCTCGACATGGCGTGGAAATTGATCACATCCAGGACGCGGGTCAACCTGTCCCATTCCATGAATACATCGGTCCCGACGTCGTCGTGAGGGCCATCCTCCCAGCCGAACCCCCCGTACGGGTATGAACCTGGAAGAAGACTGATCTGGGCGCGTTCCCCTGGTTTTATGTCGTCCCCAAACCTGTCCTTCAAGTGGCACCCCCGGAAGGAATCGAACCTTCACCGCGACTTTCGAAGAGTCGCATGCGTCCACTACACCACGGAGGCATCATACCGTCTTGACGGACTTAATCCACGTGGTATCTTTCAACAAGGAGGAGGCCAACATGCTGGTTCGCATAACCCAGAAATGCCGGATGCAATGCCCTCATTGCATGGTCGAGGCCACGCCAGACGGCGAGCACATGACCACGGATACCTTCCGCAAGGTCGTCAGCTTCATCAAGGCGAACACCGTCCCCCTGATCATGGTCTCCGGCGGCGAGCCGATGGAGAACCCCCAAGCCCTGGAGTTCCTGGCCATGGCCAAGGAGGAACTCCACGTCGTCATGCTCAGCAACGGGATGTTCCTTTCCGACGCCGGGTTGCGCGACGCTGTCATCGGGCTTGGGATATCCGTCCAGATCACGAGCGACCCCCGCTTCTACGGGACGAAAATCCAGAAGTTCGACCACCCGTCGTTCATGTACGAGGAACACATCCGGTCCGTCACCCCCATCGGGAGGGCCGCCTCCAACAAGGTCGAGTGTAACAGGCAAAGTCCCCTGTGCTTCAACCTGCGCTCCGCGACCAGGACGACCAGGGACATCTGGACGGCGATCAGGATCCTGCGCCAGGGCGGGAAGATGTGTACCCCGTCCATCAACGTAAACGGCGACGTCGTAGCCGGAGAGTCATCGCTTTGCCACAAGATCGGGACGATCGACTCGACGACCAAGGAACTGACGGATGGTGCCTGCGGGATGCGCTGCAACCAGTGCGGCCTGGAGGACAACCTGTCGGTCGTCCACAAGCACGTCATCGGCCTTTACGATTGATTTTGGCACCCCCGCCAGGTGCTTACCCTGGGCTGGCTCTTTAGAGGAGAGCGGTGCTATCGTTACACTACGGGGGCGTAAATGGCACCCTCGGAAGGAATCGAACCTTCACCGCGACCTTCGGAGAGTCGCATGCCATCCATTACACTACGAGGGCAAATGTTGGAGGCGCCGTTGGGATTCGAACCCAACTCGTACACTTTGCAGGCGTACTGTCTCGCCAGAGACTTCGGCGCCTCAGATCCACGAGCCTGCGCAGCCCTAGTCGACAGGCGCTCGCGGCCTAGCCGTTCCGGTTTGCGAAGCCGGGTAAGATCGAAAGAACGTACAGCTTGATGACGCTTTGGCGGCCCGGGTCATCTGGCCATCCGGCCCTGGCGACCTGTTCAAGGACTCGGGCGGGAACGGCGTTGGCGATCCCCGGAATGAAACCTCTCAGTTTTTTCAGTACCATCAGAAGTTCTCCTCAAAAATGCGTTTAGTCACAGTTCTCTCCCAATACGAAGAGGGACCATCGACCGACGAACCCGCAAAACCTGGCGAACTTGTTGTCCCCGAACTCAATCAGGTCGTCCAATTCCTCCGGGAGATCGTCCTCACACAACGCCTTGAGGGCTTCCGGGGAGCAATCGATCGGGTATATCCCCTCCTCGAAATCCTGGTAGCTTTGATTGCAATCAACCCCCAATCCGAAAAGGGCCTTGAGCTGCTCCCTGTATTTCAAAACCTCGTCCAGCGGTACCCCGAAGCACCCGGCGTCGGACTCGAGCCACGCGTCCGATAGCATCTGGATCTTCACTGGCTCCCTTGGCGTCAGGACGGTCGCCTGCAAGTATACCTGGTGGCAGGCGTGACCGGACGTCTGGTGTTGGAGGTTGATGAACTCCCTGCCCGGCTTGAACTCGTGGCGGGGGAATCCTTCGAGACTCTTGCTCCCCCATTCTGGATGACACTTGACGGCCAGTACCAAGAGGGGTAGTCGCAGACCTAACTCGTCGTTGAACTTGAATTTCCCGTCACCCATTACGCGCCTCCAGTTTGATGAGCCTAGCCTTCCTCGTCAGGGCTCGCCATTGCCCTTCCAGGGTCGGCTCCGTGTCCTTGTCCCAATCGGCCTCGATCCCGTAGACCGAGAATGTCTTGTCTTGCTTCGTTTCCAGCAGGTACCCCCTGGCGTCGTCCCTCGTCCTCCAGACCGAACCCCCCTTCGCCTTCTCCGGGTTCTTGTCCTTGGCCATGTAGTCCCCGTAGACTTCCGTCTTCCCGACCGTGTAGATCAACTTCGGAGCGGGCGGAGGCGCTGGAGCGGGAACCGCTCCGGACTCCTTGTCGGCCTTGACTGGCCTCGGCTTAGCGAGCTTCTTCTCCCACTTCTCGTAAATGGACCAGCCGCAGTCGTTCGGGTCGTCGCTCTTCCCGACCAGCTTGACGTCCTTGGCGTTCGGGTAATGCGCGGAAGCCCTCTTCTCGGCCTCGCGCTGCTCGCCCGCCACGCACTTGTAGAGGTAGGCGTCGTCGATCACGAACACGTAATGGGTCATGGTACTCCTTGGAAATTGGAGCGGATAGCGGGAATCGGACCCGCGTGTCAGCGTTGGGAACGCTGCGCACTACCATTATGCTATACCCGCCCGACAAATTGGAGCGGGTGGCGGGAATCGAACCCGCGTAATCAGCTTGGAAGGCTGACGCACTACCATTGTGCTACACCCGCGTCGTTTTCATCATACGTTGACCACGTCAAAATTGGAGCGGGTAGAGGGAGTTGAACCGTTCGCAAAAATGTGTAGAAATCTACACTTCTACGTTTGAACCATGAAGTTGGAACGAGTGGCCGGGGTCGAACCGGCACCTCGACCTTGGCAAGGTCGCATGCAGAGCCGCTACACCACACTCGCGTCAAAAAATGGTAGCAGGGAGAGGATTTGAACCTCTGACCTCCAGCTTATGAGGCTGGCGAGCTGCCGGTCTGCTCCACCCTGCGTCAAAAAATGGTAGCGGCGGAGGGAATCGCACCCTAACTCCTCGCGCTTATGAAACGCAAGTCGGCACTGGCGCCGTCGCCGCTGTCTATCTGGACTGGAGCCACCCTCCGGCGCTCTCCCGGTGATATCAGGCCGGTGTCAACACGCCGGGGGCGGCACATGTAATGGTAGCGGGCGCGTGAGTCGCACACGCGTTGCAAGGTTATGAGCCTTGCCAGAGCACTCGCCCTAGCCGCCCGCGTCAATCTGTTTCTCCTGTTTGTCGAGGAGGACCATCAGGAGCATGGCGTCGAATACCTCGTCGCGCAGGTCGCGCGGGAGGACCCGCATGCATTCCTCGTAGAGTTCCTCGCTCTTGTTCCTCAGCCGGTAAATCTTCACGGCCAAGTCCTTCCTAAACGACGTTTCCACCGAACACCTTCCTTCAAAAATGGCCCATGGGGTTGGAATCGCACCAACACCTCCTGCTTTTCAGACGGGCGTGCAGACTACTACACCACCCATGGGCAGCCAAGCTATTCTCTTGTCAAAGATCCGTTTCCCTTTTACCACAAAACAAGAGGGGCGAGCCACTGGCTCGCCCCTGAAGCATGTCGGAAAACGTGACATTGCTTCAGAGGCATGGCCCTCGGCCCATGCGCCTGTTTCTACCGATAAACCGGAAACAACACTTAGCGTCCATGATTCCTCGTCCTGTTTTGTCCGGGACGCCCCTAGGAAGGGAATCGTCCTACGTGACTATCCTACACCAATTGGTTAGGAGACGCAAGGGATTTTCCTTCTTTTTTTCTGGACCGGCGTAAGGCGGTGGCGAACCGGACAAGGCGGTGGCGGCCTCGAATCAGGAGAGGGAAGCGAATGGATCGCTCTTCCATTAAGTCCCTGACGAGCGTAGACGGAGCGACCCTC
>Ga0307376_10003822_pt1 | contig 13991 bp, 16 predicted proteins | sample TR2MG_FD_202536 | JGI IMG/M metagenome (GOLD analysis project Ga0307376, IMG submission 202536) | Soil microbial communities from Risofladan, Vaasa, Finland - TR-2 | ecosystem: Environmental > Terrestrial > Soil > Coastal area > Acid sulfate soil | place: Finland: Risofladan, Vaasa | collected...
TATGTGCTCAAGCGGGGTAAGAAAACGTATAATCCTCCGACAGCAGCAGCCGCCTGTCACTACGTCAAGGGTATGATTGCCGTGGTCGACATTGAGTCCTAAAATAAAAAAAAGATTTCTGAGCTATTACAGTCAGGAATCTTTTTTTAAGGAGAAAAGATTAAAAGGATAACGATAATGAAAAATATTTTATGTTCCATATTTGGACATAAACCTCCCGTGTATGCAAAAAAAGGTTGGTTTTCCCCAGGACAAGAATACGCCAAGGTTCATAAAAACATCACAATAGATGGAATCGGAAGACAACATGCAGATGTTTATTCAGAATGCCCAAGGTGTAAAGAAAGCTTTAAACTTTGTAAAATACATTTACCATAACTGGTAAAAGGAGGAAATTTGAAAAATACGTAAATTATTTTTTGTTGGTAGTTGGGATGGAGTCTCTTATGGAATCTTTCTCGGAGTCGTGCCAGTAAGAACTATCTTAAAAACTGGCACGACTAATTCATATGGTGTATAACTAATTTTTTTTAGAACAAATAAATAAAGTAAATAAAGGAGAAATAAGTCTAAATGGAAGAGATTAAAACTTATGACTATGTACTATGTCCATATTGTAAAGAAAAGGTAACTATTTTACAGCACACACATTTGAAAAAACATGGGAAAACAACTAAAGATTTTAAAGAAGAATTTCCAGGTTATCCTTTCAGATGTGGAAGATTAGAAGAAGCAGCTCTAAGAGGAGCTCACAAGAATAAAATCAACAAAGATGCAAAGAAAAAAGTCAAATGCGTCTGCGGTGAAAACGAAAGAATGGTTGGAAAATTTGAAGCTGATTATGTATATTTAGATTGTTGTAAGTCTAAAGGACTAGAAAATCCTGATAAAAGAAGTAATGGAACTGGTGAAGCAAATCGTAAAAAAGTACTTCAGGAAAAATATGGACCAGGAGTTACAAACGCAGCAAAAATTCCTGGTGTAAAAGAAAAAACATCTAATACTAACAATGAAAGATATGGTGGAACTGGATTTGCAAGTGAGAAACTAAGAAGAAAAAGTATAAAAACTATGATTGAAAAAGGTTATTTTGATGAAGATTGATTTAGATAAACTCAATTTAAAAACGTTTAACATAATGAAAACCAAAAAGATGAGAGAACGATTTTCAGGGTCTAACAATCCCATGAGCAAAGATAATCCAGATAGTGAATCTAGAAGAAAATCAGTTTCAGAAAAATTAAAAGATAGACCTTCTAAATTGAAGGGAAGAACCTATGAAGAAATACATGGCGAAGAAAAAGCCAAAGAAATAAATGATAATAAATCACAGTTATTCAAAGAACGATTCATTATAAATGAGTTCCAAAATTTACTTGACTATTTTAAAATAGATTTAGTAGATGAAAAATTTGAGGGGTCTCATTTCAAACATACTTGGAAATGTAAAGAATGTAGTCATGAATTTTTCCAAATATGGAATGCAATCCAACAAGGTTTTAGATGTCCAACTTGCCATCCAAGGTTTATGGGCGATTCTCAGTCAGAAAGAGAATTAAGAGAATTTGTTAAAAGCTTAGGAATTGATATTATAGAAAACGATAGAAAAATAATTAGCCCAAAAGAGCTTGATATAATAATACCCTCTCATAATCTTGCAATTGAACATAATGGTACATTTTTCCATTCTGAAATTTATAAACCAAAATATTATCATTTAAATAAAACAAAAGCTTGTGAAAAAATTGGAATAAGATTATTACACTATTTCGAAGATGAGTGGATTCAGAAAAAAGATTTAATAAAAAATATGTTAACATATACTCTGAATTTAAGTAACTCTCCTAGAATAAATGCTAGGGATTGTATTATAAAAACTATAGATCAGAATGTTTCAGATGAATTCTTAGATACGTATCATATACAAGGAAAAACTATTGGGGATAGAATAAAACTTGGAGCCTTCCATAATAATAAATTGGTTAGTTTAATGACATTCAGATCAAATAATAAAATAGGTTTGGAATCAGAATGGATGTTAAACAGGTTTTGTAGTGATTATAATTTTATTATTCCTGGTGTTGCTAGCAAATTACTTTCTCACTTTAAAAATAACTATTCATGGGACAAAATTATTACTTATGCTGAACGTAGATTATCTGACGGTGATTTGTATAAGAAACTGGGATTCTCATTTATTAAATATACAGATGTCAATTTCTGGTACACTAATGGAGGATTAATAAGAGAAGATAGGCGTTTTGTTATTCACAAAATGAAAAAAGAAGAAATAAAGAATGGAATTACTCAAGATCAATTTATGGCAGCAAAAGGTTACTTTAAAATTTATGGTTGCGGAAATCTTCGCTTTGAGTTATTAAAATAGACGGAAAAAGACCCTGAGTATATTTCAACTCAGGGTCTTTTTTTCGTCAAACTACTATAACCTATTGATTATAGTGAATTTATGTACCAATTGTTAGAGTAGCTATACCCGCACTTCTTACAAGAGCTGTCGCATAACGACTTAAGATTGTTAGAGAAGGTGTAAAGCCCAAAGGATACGGATGTAAAACTGCTGGGACATATGGCGAATAGAAATAAATAGCTTTTAACTCCTCAACTGGTTTGTAAACCATAAGCATTGTACCTTGTGTTACAACTGCTGAAGTAAGAACTCTCCATTTTCCTCCAGCTACTGTAGCTGAACGATAACCAAGGTCTCCATCAACTGACGATGTTCCTGTATAGTTGAATGTTTGTAGATCTTCAAGGATAGCTACATCTAGTGGGTTAGCAGCGATTGTGTTACCCGCTTCGATGTTTGTATCAGTGTAAATCTGTCCTGATAGTTCATTCAGTGGCACGATAATGTTTTCATGCCAATACTTAGTTCCCCAAGTATATGTAGTTGGTGGTGTTCTGGTGAACGTCTTAGCATGTGTAGCATCATTCAGTCGAGTATTGGCTGTAATAAGAGCACCGATGATTTCTCTATCGATGTCCAGCGCAACTTGCTGACCAAGAATGTTTACAATTTCAGCCTGCATTGAGATATCAAACAGAGCACGCATATCTTGTTCCATGTTGATGGTCCAATTTGCGCTGATCTGTCTGTCTCTAGCATACAGTCTAATTTTGTCCACGTTCAGGGTTACTGAAGGATTAATTCTGTTTTCTTCTAGTGAAGTTGTTACTTGGAAACGAGCCCATGTTATTACATTAGTTGTGCTAGAAATGTCTACGGTTGCGTTCAAATAGTCAACCTTACCAGAAATAACATCTGTTGTTCCCCCAACTGGTACACTTGCTGAGAAGTGACCTTCTACAGCAGGAACAATAGAAACATCAGTAAAGTTAGTTCCGTCAGAAGATACACCAGTAATCTCGAAATCTCTTTCCAGATGCGCCATTGTATTAGTTATACCAGATCCAACAAAAACATCATAAGCTTCACTTGGTACAGGCATACTTGCAGCTACAGGAGTTCCAAATGCGGCACCCTGTGAAATATCTTGACCAATAACAGGAGCATTATACTGAGTGACACTATTTGATTTTGTAAAAGTAGCTTTAATAAATGCCTTTACAGATTCTGGTTTATCCATTGGAGAAACTGTTACCAGTTCCTTCGCAACTAGTTTAGGATAAAATACACGAAGAATTGGAAGAGTCAGTGTTTCATATGGGTTGATCTGAAACATTGAATTTTCAAGTAAGTTAATTCTAGTATTTTCCGCTAGCTGGATAAAATTAGCTCTGTCTTTCTTGTCTGCGATTGATTCTGCTAGACCATTCATATAAGCGCCCCAAGCAGCATCATCAACAAGAACTTGTTTTAGATTGCCAGGTTTACTGGGATCAATACCACTGATTTTTTTAGTGGTGCGATATACTTCCAGTAGTAATTCTTTTTCCATTTTAATTGTCCTCCCTACGTAATTTACGATTTAAATTAGAATCTAGATTCATTTTATCTAATTTGAAATATGTTCTATTTTAATAACAAGAACTAGTTTCTGACTTTGTAGGTTAAGTGTAAAACTGAAGCATTTTTTATTAAGATTCTAACTGCCACCATCTATAGTTAGAATCTAACATCTATAGTTAGTTTCTTACTGTTTAAAGGGTCTACTCCATTAAATTTTTAGAACAAAATAATAAAAAAAGGAATATAAAAATGATTATTTGTGAATATGGATGTGGAAAAGAATCTAAATATCAATTCAAAAATGGAAAATATTGCTGCGAAAATCATTATTTAAAATGCCCCAACCAAAAGAAACAACTCAATGGAGATAAAAATCCATTCTTCGGAAAGGTTCACACAGAAGAATCCAAAAGATTAACTAGTGATAAAAATAAAGGTAAGATTCCGTGGAATGTAGGTATTCCAAGAACAGAAGAAGAAAAGAAAAAAATAAGTATGAAAACCAAAGAAGCTATGTTAGATCCTGAATTAAGAGAAAAGTTAAGAAGAAAGCCCAAACTTTCAAAAAGTTATCATCCAAGGTGGACAGGTGGATATTATAGTAAAGGAATACCATTATATAATACGTATGCAGATCAAATTTCATATGCTGAAGATTGTAGGAGAAATAAAGATGATAAGAATGTTTTAGAAGTAAAATGTGCATATTGTGGAAAATGGTTTATTCCATTAATACCACAAGTATATGAAAGAATGAGATCTTTAGAAGGAAAAAATTATGGAGAACAAAGAATATACTGCTCTGAACAATGTAAAATAGAATGTCCAATATATCATCAAATCCTTTATCCAAAAGGTTATAAATCTACAACATCCAGAGAAGTTCAACCCGAGCTTCGTCAGTTAAGATTTAAAATTGATAACTATACGTGTCAAAAATGTGGAAAAAATCAAAGTGAATTGGATTGCGGGTTACATTGCCATCACGTAGAAGGGGTTAGATGGGAACCTCTAGAATCAGCAGACCTAGACAAGTGTATTACTTACTGCAAGGATTGTCATAAAGAGGCCCATGAAAAAGAAGGGTGTAATTATTATGATATGAGATGTCCACAAGAATAAATTTACTTTGCGAAGCGTTTAGTTAGAATTTGAATTGTTTTATTTAATTGTTGATTTAGTTTGTCTTCGGGAAGTTTATCAATAATTCTCAATAGGATAACTGTTTCGTGCTTGAGGTGTCCATCATATGTAAGACCAGATGCTATAAGACTTTTAATTCGATCTAAAATCTTAGAAATTTTCTTAATCTTCCTATGCTGATGTATAAGGCTTTCTATGGATTCCTTCTCTTTTGCAAGTAGTAATTTTATACCTTTCATTTTAATAAAAAGGTCTTTTTTTTCGTTCAGTTTGCCAGTGTATACTTCATCATAAAGTGGATATACATTCTTTACTATGTTATCTACTAGAATCTCTTTTGCTCTATTGATATTACTAGAAGTTACATCTGGAATTTTTGTTTCGACAATATTCATGATCCCCCGCTTCCCAATTCTTCTAATAGTTGTTCTTTTAAAACAGAATTCTTATTTACTAAATGTTTCATTCTTTCCGATAAATCATTTCTGGCCTGTCTCGATTTTCTCAGTAAAGCTTCTTGTTTTATCAACTTTGCTCTAATGACGGAAATTTCCCCCTCGATCTTATGCATTTTATCTTTTAGGGGGAAAGCTGGGTCTGCTTTACATACTGCGAAGATTCTTTGTATGATTTGAGGTAATTGTTCACCGAGTTCGAGTTCCTTCGATTCACTTATAATTTTCATTTTATCTTATTACACCCACCTTTCAAAAAATGTAACCATTCTTGATTCTACCAATTTGTCAAAATAATCAGGCATAAAACATTTTCCACCTACACAAACTACACCCGATCTAGAACTTTCAGTTAGCATATTTTGTTCAAATTTCATTTCATTGAAGTCAACAACTGCTGACTTATGTGATGGCATTGAAACTGCATCAAATGAAATAATTGTTAATGGTGATTTCACAACGCTGTGATCTGGTAGTCTTTCTAATTCTGCTAGTCCTCTCATGCTAAATCCAACACCTGTTTTATCTCGTAGCAATCCTAATAATATTCCTCCATTAGGCGTACTAGTAGTTTCCATTTCTCCAATCAAAAAATTGTTATTAAAGTCATATGATCTGATAATATGTGAAACTTGCGCAAGAGATACAGTTGTTTGTCTAATCCCATCAACTCGGTCATTGCCGCTGGGGAGTGGGTGGTCTAACTCAGAATAAAAAGCTCTACGTTTCATTCTTGTATCACAGTTTGTCATTCCTTCTTTCAAAACAATATCCGGATATTTTCTATTATTTTGATTTACTTCATTCACTGTTTGAATTGGGCAACGAAATATTGCTTTATTAGGAGTACTTTTAATCATTGTTGCTTCCGAAAAAAGACTTTGTTCGATAATTAAGCTTGGTCCCATCATAATTAACTCCCGTTATCAAGACTCGCAGTTTCTCGTCTTGATTGATTTTTGTAATATTTTCTTAATGTTTCATAAACCATATCAATAAACTCATAAAAAGTTACAATGACCGGGTCTATTTTATCTTTGAATTGAGTGAAATTTGTTATAACAACTTCAAATAGATTTATTGCTTGAGATACATATTTTCTTAAATATAAAAGAGGTGTGTCTGACCCCTCAGTTTCAGTGAGAAATGATTCTACAGATGTTAATCTTGAATAGATTTTTTTCATCTCATAGACTCTACCAATTTCTGTAGATGTAAGAGGTTCAGGTTGATCCATTCCAGGTATACCACCCAGACCACCCATAGCACCTAAGTCACCACCCATATCGCCGCCATATCCACCAGGATCAGTCATATCGCCACCTCCAGGCACTGCTTGATTAGGAGGAGCGACCGATTCTGGTTCTTGTTCATATATAAATTGTTCTATTGCTCTATTAGTTATGAATGGTTTAGGATCTTCAATATATGGAAAGTCTTGAAATTTATCATCAGTTTCAGGAGTTTCATCCCCATCACTTCCGATAGATCGTTTTCCATATGGGGCTGCTCCTAATCCAAATTCTTTTAAGGAGCTTTTTAATACTTTAGAGTAACTTGCCATTTATTTTCTCCATTAATACTTACTATGAAGCGTAGAAATTTTATATCTTAATTTTTTAATGTTCGCTTCTATTTGATTTTTACATTTTTCAGCATTTTTACTGTTAGCACAGCGGACAATTTGTTGCTGTAATACTGTAATTCTTGCTTGTAGAGCTTTTTTCTGGTATTGTCTCATACAGTCTCTTCTCTCCATACCTTTTCTGCCCTTACATGCTCTAGCAGCTGCAGTCATATATCTTTTATAAACACCATATGCTGAAGCAACTATGGCAGCAACTATAACAGCATATCCCCCTTTCTTTATATAAGGTTTAGCAGTTATAGCCATTTTAGTAGCTCTAGCTCTTGCTCTAGTCGCAGCATCCATACTCCATGCAGCAGCATCGTCGACTTTTCCTCTTCCTTTAGCAAGCAGTTCTTTTGCCGCACCTTGTGATTTTAAAACGCCGGCATCATCAACACCCACTTTACCTCCAGCAACTACTGTATCTTTAGCTTTCTTAACAATTTTTTCGGCAGTTTTCTTAGTTTGTACTGGTTTAATTTTTGGAGTATTACCAAGACCAGAAGCAGCTTTTTTCTTTTTATTTTGACTAGTCTTTCCTTTTACTTCCAAAAGCACTGATTCAACTATAGGATCAACTAAAGGATAAATAAAGTTTTCGGCCTGAGATCTTAACACAAACCTTTCAGCATCATTTAATTTATATTTTGGTACATTGCCATTAAAAATCAGATGTAAAATATCATCTACCTCTGATTCTTTAACAAAGTTAATTAATTCGCATTTAGCATTGTGTTGTATATTATCTTGCTCTTTAATATAAGTTATAGCAAATACTTTTAATGTACTAGTATCCATTATTTTGTAACCCCCTTAGAAACCTCCCATCCCGCCCCCGCCAAGAGCTCCCATACCTTCATCATCACTCTTTTTAGATGGATCGATAGTTTCATCAATCTTTTGATTAATCTCATACTTCTTAACTTCATCCCAATCAATTTGTGAGAGATATTTTTTCTTTGAAAACTCTTTTGGAATACCAATTCTTTCTAGATTTTCAATTAAGGTCGTCAATTCATTCATATATCTTGCTTCTCTCTCAAATTGTAAAGACCTTGGTATAGGCAATGCAACTTCAACATGCTCAAGTATTGTTAATGCCTCATCAGGATCAATAATATCAAATACTTTTTGTATTAATTCATTTAATTGATGAGTCAAATATTTTTGGTGGGCAATAACAGTTCTAGCGAATAAAATATTTTCTTCACTTAGGGCCGCTTTATTTGAAAGGTTTTCCTCAATACCTAAAAAGCTGGGAGGGACTCCTAAACTAGCAACCATTTGATCTCTCATAAATTTTAACTCATCTGTTTTACTTCTAACATCAACATTTCCTTCTGTGAATGTTGTAATGTCAACAAACGGTTTACCATCTTTTTGAGGAATATAAACATCTTCAAATGTAGTAATCATACTTGGAATTGTATCAACAGTTCCAAAACTATCAAGACTAATCTTTCTTTTTCTAAATTCTTCTTTTAAAGCTTCAATCGCTTTTCTTGCATCTCTTGGAAGACCAATTTCAATAGCAATCTTTCTTTTTTCAGTTGATCTAGATAGTCTCTGCACAGCTAAAGCGGTTTCAAGAGCAATCAGAACTTTAGAAGTATACTGAGTACTATCATAAATTGATTCTCCATAAGGATAATATTTTGTAGTTGGTCTTAAAAAATGAACCATTTTATCAGGAGACACATAACGAATATCCATAGATTTATTCGTATTTGAATTTGCTATCATTGCTTTGATGATGTCCTTTAATTGATTATCATCTTTATATTCCTTCATTTGAGGAAGCTTGTTCTCGAGACTTTTTAGAATCGCCAAACAAATATTATTGATTGCTTCATCCGCTATTGCCATTCCTGGCATTGCCATCAATATAGGGAATACCAAATAACCAAAACACACTGGAAACATAGCACTTTGAAGTTTTACAACATATTGTGGTTCATGAAAAATTAGTTTTACATTTGCCAGTTTTGTTTTATTTCTTTTATCTCTTTCTTTTTTTGTCTCTTTTTTCTTTGAATCATTTTCATCATCTGTTTTTTGATCACCTGTTTCGCCTGCTTCAAATAATGAACTATAATCCATATTAATTTTAATATTTCGATCTTTTCCAACCGGTTCAATAATAAGTTCTCTTACACCATTACTTATATCTTCTTGAAATCTAGTTAGATAAGTTCGTGCTTCAGATAATAGTGTTTGACTAGTTAACGCTGCTTTTGGTCCTCCAATCTCACAAAATAGATCTCCAAACAAAAGAGTGTTTCTGATTATCGGATCAAGCTTTCTTTCTAATCCAACTCGTTTGACTACTTCTTTTACATATCTTGCTTTAGATTCTGCCGGAGTATCACTTTCAAGAAATGACTTTGGTCGGATTTCTAAAGCAGATTTTGTTATATCATCAGGTGATAATATGTTGTCAACTAAAACACTTAAAGCCCTATAACCGTAGCTAATGTTAGATACAATTGCTTGATATGCTTTATATCTTCCAATTCTGCCACCCTGGCCAAATGCTGTTGGGGTTACTCCTTGAGCAAACAGACCACCACCAACTCCACTAATTTTAACATCGGCAGTCTTCGAAATAATACTTTTCACTAATTCAACATAACCATTTCTACCAGAATGACTTTTAAGTTGTACTATATCCCTAACTGCTTTATCTAATCTAGCATCAACTTTCCTGGTCTGGGTTTGGATGATCGTCGTTTTCAGCTTGTTAATTGTATCTGATATCCCAGCCATATATATCTCCTATTATCGCCTTGGGGCGTCTGCTCTCAAAGACTCGGGTACTTCTATATCGGATGCCATCATATCGTCGACAGCACTCTGACGAATTTCGTCAGTTTCATATTTGCTACTGAAATATTCAGCCATAACAAAAGTTAATGTTTCATGATCGCCATAGACGAAAATAAATTCTTCAAGCAAGAGTTTTCCAAGAACTTTTTCAACTAATCTTATAAAATCCTTAGAAAATCTATTAAATTCCTTATCTGAAAGTTTACTTCCTTCTATTGAAAATATTAGCATTCTATCTTTATGAATCATATCATAAGCTTTACTCATATGGTAATCTAAAACCGCTGTATAGTCAGCAAAATTCTTTATAATTCCTTCTTTTCTTTTGTTTAGATATACTTTGCGACCAATCCATAAAGAAATCCCCAATAAGAAAAGAATAAAAACTGTAGTTACTATATATACTTCATTAAACATCAGTTATTATGTCTACCTCTTCTTCAACTTTCTTATTATTTTTGGGATCTTTTTTGATAGGTGTTTTTTGGGAAGGTTCCTTAAAATCTTGGACTAATACAGACGTGATCTTACTAGGTCTAACAGCTAACGACCCACTGGTGGTGTTAACTACTGATATATTACCAACTTGAAACAAGTCTGATAGCCGCTCGGTGTAACTCGGAACCTCCGACCCATCATCATCAAATAACTCAACGGTGTCAGATCCTTCTTGATATATTACAATTCTTTTCATTACATTTCTCCAGTTCAACTATTCTCAGCAATTAATTTTTCCATAATTGAGTCAGATTCTTTTTTCTCTTCTGGATATAATTCTTCAATTTGAACATCGTTATCTGTAATTATCTCTTCTTCTATTATTTGTTCTTCATTAGTAACTTTGTGAATTGAATATTTAATAGATAAAAATTCTAGTTTACTTTTGAGAAGTTCGAGGTCGTTTCCAAAGATATTTTTAAACTCAACCGGAGTTCTGACTGCCCGATTTCTAAAAAATACTGTATGCCCAGACGTATGAACTTTCACATTATACGATGTTAAATTCTCCATGCTAGTTTCCTTTTCATTGCTGAGTGGGCACAAGAGATAGTACCCACTCAACTATTTTAAATTAAACCCTAATGTCGTCTGAATCAATATCTTCTACGTCTTCCTCAATGTCTTCTCTAAAGAGTCTCATTGCTTCCGAGTATGCTCCCTCATCGTCTTCGTAGTCTTCACCAGTTTTTTTTGGTGATGGCCCGCCGGGAACCGCACTAGCAACTTCATCGAGTTCCAACCATTCCTTCATGTCTTGGTCAACATCAAGATCTTTAGCTTCCTCTCCGGCTTCTTCAGCAGCATCTCCTTGTTCTTCAGGTGTTCCTTCATCATCAGCTCCAGCGTCAGGATCTTGCTCTAGCATATAGTCTAGCTCTTCTAGAACACCAAGCTCAATATCATCTATTGCGCTTTGAGAAAATGCTTCTCCGACACCATTATTTTCACCACGATAGACTTTAGGTTCTACCATTTGATCATGGATGTCGTCTCGATCAGGAATTTCGCCTTCATCAGGTCCTGTTCCAGCTTGTTGTGTACCAGCACCCTGAGCGTCGTCTTCTGGACCGTCTGCTTTTTCTTCATCAGGAGCGGACATACCTGATGCTACATCATCATCCGTATAGGTCATAATGTCAGAAGAATCTTCGTCTTCCATTTCTTGGATGAGTTTTTCGATGATTGCATTTTCCATATCGAGATCATAACTTTCTGAAGTCTCTTTTTCATTGTCTTCGTCTTCATCTTCGTCTTCATCTTCGTCTTCATCGCCGCCTTCTTCATCGCCATAGACTTTTGCTTTAGGAACGTTTTCATCATCCCACTCAGCTTCAAGAAGGTCCCATTCATCTAAATCATACTCAAATCCTTCTTTGGCAATGTCTTCTTCTTTTTCTTCTTTTCCGCCGAGAACTGTATCAGAGTCACTGGTTCCAGCTTGTTCTGTTCCAGCACCCTTAGCATTCTGCATAGACGGCCCTGCGGAATCACCCTTATCATTTTGATAATCGGATTGCAGTTCTTCGTCATCCGAAACGGTAACACCCTCGTCGTTTTCTTCGTTGAAATAATACCTTTCAAGAATACTTGCAGCATCCTTATAAGTTGGAATTTCTCCACCACCATCCCAAGAAATAATGGGGTCCAACATAGGGCCTTTTACTTCTAGGTTGTCACTGGTGTCATATTCTGAAACATCGGATATTGCTTCTTTAAGTAAGTTCATATACGAAACTTTTTTACTCATTTATCTATCCTCCATCTGATTTAACAGCAATAATAATCTAACTAACTCCAGATTTTGTTTTTGTTCTTCAAATGTTAGAGGGTTTTAATGAGTTTGTTTCTTAAAAGACTACCATTCCTTCAAACCCACTTGGCTGGCAAGAATCGGTAGATGAATCCTGTTTATCCCTGTTTGCTGACTTAGTTGCACTTATAAACTTGAATTTGCTGAAGTCAACTCTGAATGTTAGAGAAACGTTCGATTCTCCAGATCTATTCTTTCCAACTTTACCATAAACCAATCCACCATCAAACTCATCCTTAGCTAAAAGAGCAACAAAATCTGCGTGTTCAACTTTTTTGATTGATTCAGACATCATATCAACACTCAAATCTTTTGAATTGCTTATCTTATACACCCCTCTTGATAACTGAGTCCCAGTTATTACAGGAATATTATATTGAACAGCAAGAGTTTTTAAAGACAGAGTAATATGACCCAATTCAATTCTATATAAATCATATTTTGTATCTGTCTTTAATAGATCAAGATAATCAACATATAAACCAGCGATTGCTTCTTTTCCATACTCTTCAATAACATCATCTAAAACTCCCATTAAATCAATTGTACTAATACTCATAGCTGGAAAATATTTCATTACGATTGTACAACCATATTTCTTCAACTCATCTGCAATCATTTTACCAACATCAACATCCTTAGTAGTTATATCTCTAAGCATCTGAGGTGTCGTCCTATTAAATAAGGGTTGATACGTTCTCATTAATGCTTCTTCAATTGTATTCTCAAGAGTTACATAAACAAATACTCTATTAATTTCTCCTTCCTTTACTGGATTAACATCTGGATTTACTAAATATTCTTTATTGGTTGCTGATTTTATTATTGAATTATTCAGCATGGTTGATTTTCCTGCTCCAGAACCTCCAGCCCATATATACAACCTTGAAGGTTCATAACCGCCAACTAATACTTCATTATCTAATATTGCAAATCCTGACGGAGTTTTACTGGTTCGATCATACTTTTTCTGTATCATTTCGAGAACATGACTATACTCATCTTTCATTAAATCTAATGACGCAGATGCTTCAATTGTTATTGATCTGTTGGCCTCCATCATATTTGAATATAATGTTTTAATCGTAACCTCATAATCATCTACAAGGTCATCAATTGAATCAAATGTTCCGTCTTTGATTGAACTCAACACACCCTCAAGTTCATCATAATTTTGAAACAGAGCAACGATCTTTTTTCTTAATCTAATCTGTTTAATAATGTCTTGAAATAACGCATCATTTATTTCTTCATTAACTTTCATGTCTAAATAGTCACGATGATCCACAAACTTCTCACTGAACGAGATACTGTCTAAAACATTTTGAATGGCTCTGTCATCCAGCAACATATCACAAACCTTAGTCAAACAATCCAGTTTAGACTGTATATTAATAGGAATCTCATATGTTTCTTTACTTTCGCTGAAAGTTAAAGTTTCCCTTATATCTCTGAATAGTTGTTTGGTTTGTTTGACTTTAGATTTTTTATTGAGGATGATTGTGAAGCATGAATCGAGAAAGGAATCAGTAATCAAAAATGTTCCTCCTTTTCCTTTTTATATTTTGTTCCAAATGTATATTTAAACATCCCAAGTATATTCCTGTCAATAGCGAGTTTAATATTCTCACCCATCTTATCAATATAATCTTTAAGATGTTTTTCAAATGGTTTCTGAACTTCTCTTATGTTACT
>Ga0307376_10003824_pt1 | contig 13987 bp, 14 predicted proteins | sample TR2MG_FD_202536 | JGI IMG/M metagenome (GOLD analysis project Ga0307376, IMG submission 202536) | Soil microbial communities from Risofladan, Vaasa, Finland - TR-2 | ecosystem: Environmental > Terrestrial > Soil > Coastal area > Acid sulfate soil | place: Finland: Risofladan, Vaasa | collected...
GCAATTGCTACAGCTAAAGCTAATATTGAAATAGCTAACCAAGTTATTCTACAAAATGATGTTATAGAGGCAACAAATGCAATGAAATCAACACTGACAAGCATGTTGTCAGATGTGGCGGCATTCACAGATACGACTGGAAGATCACTTTCAAGCGCACTCAGTGGTATTGCTGGTCAAAGGCTTGAATATCAAATGAGGAATTTGCTTGATGAAGCATTTAAAGGTGCTGAGAGTGACATAGGCGCAGCGATTCTTGGAATAGAAAAACCAACACTAACACCAGAACAGCAGGCTATGATAAAGTCTTTTGATTTCAATACCATACAACTTCAAGTAAATACTGGCACACTCCAAACTGTTGATGCTTCTTTAAAATTACTTACGCTTGCAATGATAGGTGGGCAGGGAGTTACGGAAACTGATGGTGGTGAAAAAAGAACAATCAGTTCAGTTAGGGATGATATAATGAGGAAAAAAATGGCGGAGGATGCGGGAGAGGAGAGCAAAGAAACGACGGCAGCAGTTTTAAGTATGACGGATCAGTTAGCAATGTTTGCTGGAAACTTAGCTGGTGGTTTAGGCGGAAACGCTTTAGCTGATGCCCTTGGTAAGGAATCAAACAATGTAAATGCTGGCGTTGGTGCGGCTGGAACAATTGCTTCATTGGCGGGCGCAAGTCCAATTCTAACTGGAATATCTGCATTGGTCGGCGGTCTTTTTGGAGCTCTATTCGGATCGGATAAGGACGAAGATGTTAAACCAATAAAAGAAGACATAAGAAAGATAGCTGACAATACAGCTGAACTTGTTGCTATAGATAAAAGGCTTATCAATGCCCCCGCAGGCTTGACGCTTCCAGCGTCAGCGGCTGGAGGTGGAGGGATCGTATACAATCTAGAGGTAAACGTTAATGGAAATAGTAATTCACCAGACTTCGGAAACAATATAGCCAGAGCTATAGAGCGACAATTATCAAATGCCTCAAGTAATTTTAACAGAGTTAACGACACAATATCTTAGGAGTAAATAATGAAGAAACAAATTTTTAATTGGGCGGGGAAGACTCTGGTGGCAACTGGGAAAACTACAGCCACAACCTCAGACAAATTGGTCGATGCCACTGGTGGATTCGTGGAACACGTCGTAGCGGCTGGCATGGGTATTATAAATGATACTGATACAACGTATGCAACGGTTAGTGCTGTTGATTCTAAAACAACGCTGTCTGTGGCACCAGATCTTTTTGAAGTTAGTGAGTTATATTCAATCTATAAAGATGGTGACGTAATGGTGTGGGATGAATCTTCTGATATAATAGTAACATATCAGATTGGTGAAGCCTCACGTGGCACCCCAGTCGGTGCGGTTTTAGCAGCTGGGACACAATGGTTAACACTGGGAACCGTGGTAGCCGCCTCTCTCGTTTCTGGGGTTACTTCATTCATAGATCTTGGCGGAGCCACTAATTTTGTTCCGTCCTCTCATATTAGATTCCAGTTTGATGATGGAACTACCCAGAAAGTTTCTGGTTGGATCCCGATCGATTTTTCCATAAACCCCGTATTCTTTTGCATTATAAATGATCTTGTAAATGCAATAGGAATAACGGCTTGGATTGAAGGCACATAAGAAACAAAGGAATGTAAAAAAAGATTTTATTTCCTTGATTTTTAACGAATTTATTCGTATACTGTCATATTAATTCATAAAGGAGTTATAATGAAGATAGCTATATTTACAACATTTTTAGGTTTTGACAATGCGTATTCACTGTGTAATGTCGTCGCCGATCAAGTGGCAATGTTTAAGGGTGGCGGATACGAACCTGTAGTAATAGTGGCAAAAGGTTTTAAAAAGGTCGGTATCTTTGAAAGTGTTGAGGTAAGAGAAATCCCTCCCGTTCAACTTCATAACGATGGTAATCTTGGTGATAATTATGAAGATGAAATAGTATTGATGACAGAGGCCCTTCGAGTTATACTGGATGATATAGATGTTGTGCTTACTCATGATGTTATATATCAACCAGCCCACCTAATACACAACGTCGCTGCGAGAAAAATAGCAGAAGAAAAACCAAACATACGTTGGCTACATTGGATCCATAGTGCAACCAGTCCACGAGTACTCTGTAACAGGGCTGATGTTAAGGGTATAATCGCACAGCCATTTAAAAATTCATACATATGCTATCCTAATGAAGGTGACAGAAATCGTGTTGCTAATAATTTCAAGTTTAACGTTGATGATGTTAAGATTGTTCCTCATCCAATAGACATTAAGCAATATTTTGGATTTTCTGATTTAACCAGTGAGTTTATTGATAAATATTATTTGCTTGAGCAGGAAGTATTAATGCTTTATCCTTGTCGCCTTGACAGAGGTAAACAACCAGAGGCAAATATAAAGCTTATTGCAGCGTTTAACCGTATTGGTATGAAGGCAAAACTTATAGTAGCGGACTTCCATTCAACTGGCGGGGATAAGGTTGTCTACAGAGATGAGCTTAAAAAGACCGCAGAAACGTTCCACCTTACACCACAAGACGTTATATTTACATCCGACTTTAAACCAGAAACCAAGGCGAGTGTTCCAAGAGAAATGGTTCGGGAGTTGTTTCAAATAAGCAATGTTTTTTTACTTCCAAGTGTTTCGGAAACATATTCATTAGTGGCTCAAGAGGCTGCAATGTGTGGCAATGTTGTTGTTCTTAATTATGACTTCCCCCCAATGAAATCTATTTATGGGTACGATCCTCTTTATTACAAGTTTGGTAGCAACTTAGATCTTATGACTGGTACGGATGGGAGCACAATAACCAAGTATGAAAACGAGAACTTTTACTATAATGGAATGGCTTATTCAATTAAGAGCGAGCTCGTCAACAACAGGGTGGTACATCTTAAAGATAAGATCAGGTTAGAACGCAGTCTATCTGCAGTCTTTAAAAATAACATAGAGCCATTAATTCATGCACAGGTGAAGACAAATGAAGTTTAGTATTATTATCGCTTCGTCTAACAGAGCGCACATTTTACCGAGGTTGTTCAACAGTATCTTTGTACAGCAAGATGGGTATGATGATTTTGAAGTTGTTTTCGTGGATGATTGTAGTAATGATAATACTGCTGAGGTTGTTAATGGGTGGGGTGATAAGATAAAGTATCTTAAGCAGCCACGTAGAACCGAGAGGGTTATGGCGTTCAAGCGTGGATTTGCAGAGGCTCAGGGAGATTATATTTTCTATATGGGCAGTGACGATTTAATGTTTCCACATTTTCTCCCATACATGGCTAAGTGGACAGAAAAACTACCTAATGAAAAGTTATTTAACTTCGGATGGTGTACTATCAATCACCACAACCAGAGAATAGTTTCTCATCCTGGGCATATTTTTCCACCTTTCGAGCACTTTGATAATGGCATGGTGGCAGCGGGAAGTTTTCTATGGCACAAAAGTATCAATGATCAGATACAATTACCAGACGCCCTGAACTGCTATGAGTTTGCTGACAAGTCTGGTATTGTTCATAGTAGTGGTAGACCGTTCAGTCGTTTCACGCTCACGCTCGGTAACCCATGGGGGGATGATTATTTTATCTTTTATAGGCTTACTCGTAAGAACAAGAGCACACACCTCGGTTTATTTGGTGTGACGGTGGTGATACGATGAACATAGCAATCTTTCACGACGGTGGCAGTCACTTCTTCAAACCGCTTGCGAAGCACTGGGGGGAGCAGGGACACGAGGTGCGGGAAAATGCTAATTATTCTTATTGGGAGGGTTGGTCGCCAGATTTAGTGTTGTTTGAGTTCTGTAATAGAAACGTTGTTGATTTTACAAATAAATGGGTTCATGAATACGGAAGACCCTCCAAAGTTGTTGTCAGGTGTCATGGGGTTGGCGTGAGGTTAAACATATATAAGAATGTAAATTTTGATTACGTGGATGACGTCATATTTGTTTCTAATTGGCTTAAGAATCAAACTGACGGTTGGAATGGGCAGGGCTTTGAAGGGGTTCCGAAGCATGTAGTATATAACGGCATAAATTTAGATAAGTTCAGACTAAAAAGGGATTTTGAGTTTACTTATAAAATTGGTTATGCTGGTAGGATGATTGATCTTAAGGGAATCGATCAATTACCCGCTATATTAGCTAAGTTTAAAGAGATAGATTCTAGATATGAACTTATAATAGCTGATCCCGCTGAAAATAGAGATAGGGATATGAATGAGTGGTACGAGCAAATCGATTATTTAATAAATCCCTCATTGAGCGAATCGTTTTGTTACGTTGTTGGGGAAGCTCTCGCTAAAGGCATTAGACCGTTGATAGGCAACTGGGGTAGTTCTAGTGAGGTTTGGGGGAATGATTTTTATCTGGACGATTTTTGTTTGGATCGCACTCCAGACCGCTTTCGTAGAATAATAGAACAGAAATATGATGAAAAAAGAATGATAAAAGAAATATCAGATATATGTGGGGTACAGGATGTGTCTGGTACAGGATGTGTATGATATGGGGAGCGTACTTATGAAATGCTCGATTAATAATTGTGAAAATAAGGTCGAGGCAAGAGGTTGGTGTAATAAACATTATTTACGTTGGCTTAAGCATGGTGATCCAAATATTGTTAAAATAGAATCTCATGGATATACAAATCATCCACTTTACGTGGTGTGGGCAAATATGAAGCAAAGATGTTATAATAAAAATAATACACAATATAAAGATTATGGTGGTCGTGGAATTGCAGTTTGTGAGGAATGGATGAGTGCTAAGGCGTTTATTGATTGGGCCTTGCCTTTATGGAAAAAAGGATTAGAACTTGACCGCACGGACAACGATGGAAATTACTGTCCTGAAAATTGTAGATTTGTAACTTCTAAAGAAAATGTTCATAATCAAAGATTGTTACAAGAAAATAATACTTCTGGATATCGTGGTGTTGATTTTTATTGCCAAAAGTGGAGAGTTCAAATAATGATTGATAGTAAATTAAAGTATTTGGGTTATTTTGATTCTATCACCTTAGCCGCTCTTCGATATGATGCAGAAGCATATTTATTAAATGATGGAAGACCAAGGAATTTATTATGATACCGTTATTTAAACCATTTATGGCCGACGAAGTAGATGCGGAGCTGTCTAAAGTTCTCCATTCAGGTTATATAGGACAGGGTCCGAAGGTTGATGAATTCGAAGAAGACTTGAAAAAAGTTTTTCAAAGCGATTACGTTGTGACGGTAAATAGTGCAACGTCTGGTCTTCAGCTGGCCATTCATATGGTGAAAGACGATTGGGGAGTGGTTCTCTCAACGCCTTTGACCTGTACTGCTACGAATTTTCCAATCTTAGCAGAAGACTTATTCATTCAATGGGTTGATGTCGATAAGGCTAATTTAAATATGGACTTAGACGACTTAGCTAGAAAGATAGATAAAAATACAAGACTAATAGTTTTAGTCCATTGGGGTGGCGTTCCAATAGATTACGATAAGCTAGAAGACATTCTCTCCTCCGCATACAGAAAGTTTGGTTTTCGTCCAACGGTCGTCGAGGATTGTGCTCACGCAATGGGGGCTGAATGGGATGGGGATCCTATATCTGCTAGGAATAAAAACATACAGGTTTATAGTTTTCAGGCTATAAAACATATTACATCTGTAGATGGCGGAGCCATCGTTTTTCCAAATGAAGAACTATATAAACGTGCTAAACTCTTAAGATGGTACGGGATTGATCGTGAATCAAATAAAAAAGACATGAGATGTGAGTCCGATATTAAGGAGTGGGGTTTCAAGTTTCATATGAATGACGTAAACGCAACTGTCGGCATTGAGAACTTAAAGTACCTTAAGGACATGATGGTTCACATAAGAACTATTGCTTCTATATATGACAATGGGCTTTTACTCGTCGATGAGGTAATTCCTCAAAGTATTCCAGATAAAGCGAATCCAGCATTCTGGCTTTACACCATACTTGTGGAAGAAAGAGATAAATTTGCTAAATATATGACCGAAAATGATATTATGGTTTCCAAGGTTCATGAAAGAAATGATAATCATTCATGTCTTGATAATTATAAAGCACTACTTCCTAATCTAGATTACGTTGCGGATAAAATGATCTGTATTCCTATTGGTTGGTGGGTGACTGAAAATGATGCTCATTATATTATTGATACAATAAGGAAATTTTATTGTGGGGTGGAATGAAGAAATCAAAAAACAACTTAAATATTGTGGAGAAGATGTCTATATCGGCCATAATACTACTTTTACATGCCCTGGCGAAGTTTCTCTCATGGATAGAGTCAGAATCGACCCCTTCTCGCTAATAACGACAAGGCTAGATGTTGGTTCCAATTCACATATATGCTCCCATGTTGTAATTAGTGGCGGGAAGGAGCAGTTTGTTGGTCTTGACGGGTGGAATTTTATAGGATACGGCTCACAACTATTTACCGCATCAGAGGACTATTCTGGCGACTTTGGTCCAGTTTGTGAATTTTGGGGAAGCAATAAGGTATTTCGTGGTGATATAATATTTAAAGCGTTCTCTGGTGTTGCTTCAAATGTTATTGTGTTCCCTGGGATTATTCTTCCCAAGGGGTGTGCGGTAGGCGCACAATCATTGGTTCATTCGAATGACAAAAAGAAGTTGAAGTCGTGGAATATATATGTCGGAAAACCATTGACGCTTTTAAAAGGAAGAAATTCAAATAAAATAATAGAATTGTCCAAAGACAAGGATTGGTTGAAATGATTTATACGGATTTTAATTCTGAGGGGTGGATTTATGCTGAACCTAAAGCCGTTGTTTTCGGTGGAACTGGTGGATTGGGCTCTCATTTGGTTGAAAGTTTAGGGGAAAAATACAGCGTTGCGAAAATTGGTTCTAAGGATGTTGATGTAAGACATGATGGAGGAGTAAAAACCTTCTTAAAAATATTTGAGCCAGAGGTTGTTGTGAATATGAGTGGTGTAAATTACAATTCATTTATTCACAAACTTAATTTAGAATCTCTTGCTGAGGCAGAAAAAATGATTGATGTAAATATATGGGGCAATATACATATTTTAAACAACGCCCTCCCATATATGAGAAAGAATAATTATGGTAGAATAATCTTAGCTTCGTCTGTATTGTCTACAAAAACAGTTGTTGGCACATCAATTTATTCAGCAACAAAATCATTTTTAGACACAATGGTCAGAGTTGCCGCAGCAGAGAATGCATCAAAACATGTTACAATAAATACTTTGAGGCTGGGTTATTTCGATGCTGGTTTGACGCACAAGATTCCAATGGATAATATTTCGTTGCTTTTAAATGAAATACCAGCTCATGATTTTGGACAACCAATTGATATTGCTAATTTAGTTAACTGTATTATAAATTCAGAATATATTAACGGGGCAAACATAGACATTAACGGTGGTTTAAATGGAATATGACGTAACCGCAGTAACTGTTTTTTGTATGAATGATGAATATATTAAAATATGTTTAAGTTCTTTTATGGATTTATATCCAAAAGTTCGGACGATTGTCGTTGATAATTCGTCACCAGACCACGCATGTGCGAATATACTTAGAAATCTATGGTCATATGGTCAAATAACTTTAATAGAAAACGGCGAAAATCTTGGTCATGGAACTGGGCTGATACAGGGAATAGAAAAAGTTAAAACAAAATATGTACTTTTATTTGATTCAGATGTTCACTTTAAAACAGATGAACTTCTTCCAGATATGCTTGCGTTAATGGATGAAGATACATATGGTGTTGGATATACAATGTGGCACGGATATGGCGGAAGGCACGTAAGACCGCATAGTGTTCACGAACCACAGCCAGAAGGCTCAATGAGGTTTATGCACCCTGTTTGTGCGTTAATTTCTATGGAACAGTATGTGAAATGGCCACCAATAGATTCATTATGTGCTGGTGGAAGCAAACATCACGGGGCACCAACATCTTCTATAATGGAAGCAATTGATAAAGCTAAAATGGGACATATAATAAAACATTTACCAGAATCTGCATATGTTGATTGTAAATATTGGCATCACACATCTGGTGGAGTTAGATTAGCACTAAGGAAAATAGCACAAGATGCAGAACGTAACAGCACTAACAGTAGTTTATAATACGCCAGAATTGTTAATAAATTCTGTTGGATCTTTTAAAAAGTTTTATCCTGATATTCCATTACTTATTATGAATAATTCTGATAAAGATCATGCGTGTTCTAGTGTTGTTAGTGAATATGTGGAAAGATATAATAATGTAAGGGCATTTAACTTTACAACAAATCAAGGTCACGGTACTGCTTTTCATGAAGGTATAAAAAACATAGATACGGATGTAATATATTATTTTGATTCAGACATAGATATGAAGGTTGGTGGTGCTATAGAGGGTATGATGGAATTAATGAATGACGAAGTTTACGGAGTGGGAAATGTTATTGATGTTGATACGGGCGGGAGAAATATAAGACATGACTATACTGGAGAGAGAGTTAAATTTCTACATCTTGTTGTCGGTCTTTTAAATAGAAATATGTATTATAAGTTTCACCCCTTTACACGATATGGTCTTCCGATATTTAAGGCGCTGCTTGAAATACATAAAAGCGGTAATGTGGATAAAATGATAAAATATTTTCCTATTTTTAATTACGTTAAGCATCTTAGTGGCGGAACGAGATCTAAACATGGTGACTGTGAGAAAATAGTTGAAGAGGAGGTATCTACTGATGGACATTGGAGTGGATAATATAACAGCGGTTACTGTAGTTTATAAAACAATAGATTATATAATCGAGGCGTATAATACTTTCAGAAAGTTTTACCCAACCGTAAAATATATACTTGTTGACAATAGCGGTGGTGATGAGTGTACTCAATTAATGAGGACGTGGCTTGAAAAAGACCCGAACTTAACCCTTATTGAATTGGAAGAAAATATTGGTCATGGGTATGGGATGGATCTTGGGATAGAAAAAAGCACAACTGATTATTTATTTATATTTGATACAGACATAGTTTTTAAAAAGGGTGGCTTCATAGAGGAGGCTTTAGCGTTATTTGATGAAGATACATATGGCGTTGGGTGGATATTTAGGCTGGGTCTGACGGGCGGTGGCGTCCCAACGGATTGGGATGGAGAGTCTTTACTTTATCTATATCCATCGTTTTGGTTTGTAAATAAACATCAATATAATAACTTTCATAAGTTGAGTAAATTTGGACTTCCAATATTACAGGCTATGAATGATATAAATGCATCTGGATTGAGTGAAAAAATATTAAAACCATTTTTTAATGGTCAGGTCAATGAATATTTACATCATCATAGTGGTGGAACTAGAGCGGTATATGGTGATTGCGAAAACATAGTAAAAGGTTTCGATGATGAATATGTTCAAAATAATAAGGACATTATTGCTTCATTAAATAGCAAGGAGATTAAGTGAATTTAAGTGACTTAACGCTTATAGTACCTACATGCGGATATGTTGATGTGAGTAGAAGTTTATATACTTATAGGCGTCATGCCCCAGGAGCAAAAATCATAGTAATAGACCAAACACCACACGGCGCCCTTGGATCAGATGAAATAAAAACATACACTGATGTCTATGTTAAAGTTGACAGAGCGCTGGGATTTTCTAAAGCGATGAACTTTGGCATTGCCCTCTCCGATTCCCCGTATATTGGTTGTATAAATGATGATGTTGAATTTATCCACGATAAAATGTGGGTTGGTATTTGCGAATGGCTCGGCAAGAAAGACGTCGCCGCTGTTAATCCTTCTTCGGTAAAGGGATATAACCTTGAATCAGACGCTCTACCATGTAACTGTGGTGTTGAACTGGATGAGAAAAATGGAAACTGTCCAAAATGCAGAGCTTGGAAAGAGACATATACCGACGAGGATTGGGACTATCTAAACTCACCAAGAGAGGTTAAGTTTTCCGCCATAACTAAGACGTTCCCCGAGATGTGTGTGGACGGAATAATGACATGGGCAATGTTCATCCACAGGGCGGCATTGAATAGAATTAGAGATAACGAATGTTACTATGATGAAAAGTTTTACCCAGGTGGCGGAGAAGATTACGATTTGATGTGTCGCCTGTATGATGCTAAACCTACTGGTGAATGTTATCGAGCGGTTGGTATATATAATTCTTGGGCTTATCACCATTGGTTTGGCACTAAGAATAATAGATCTCATGAGAGATTTTTTATTGAAGGTGTAAATAAACCAACCGTTATTCAGGAACTAAAGTATAATGATGTAGATGGTAAATATAAAACGAAACCAACTGATCCAATCATTGTTAAAGAAGGTAAGCCGTGTGATTCGAATTGGGATTTGTGGGGAAGGAAAGATAAGAGTATTCCGTGTCCACCATGTACTAGATTAAAGTTATAATTGCATGATAACTTTACCAATGTTATTATGCATATTTTATATTATTATTTGTGAAATAATTCACTAAGTTGGAGAACGATATGCCTTGTGAAATTTTAATTAAAAATAATGTCCATAGTGGTGGAAGAGTAAACTATACACATCCAGATCCAGACAAAGATAAAAGTGGTGTGTATAAAAAGGGGTATCCAGTTGCGATACTCGATGACCCAAGATCTTTTCGTGGGTACAAAGAAGGTCTTCCTTATTTTTGTGCTGTCCGTGTTACGGATGGTACTAAGGCTGAGGTCGAGGCAATGATTGCGTCTGCGTTCTCTGGAACAAGTTTAAATCAAACCTGGAGCAGGGAAATTGACTTTGCTACCGTTAACAATGACATGCCTATTGACGGATGGAGGATTAATGTTTTCGCCACAAATCCTGGGGCCAATAATTTTGCTGGCGTAACTCAGGCAATGGTTGAGAACTACTTAACGAAATGGAATGCATTAGTAGTTCAAGCCACGGTGAATGAAGTAAGATTTGATGTGGCAATTTTCGAAGATGGGTCTCAAATTCCAGGTGCTATACAATCACAAGGATTTTGGGGTGTTGAACCGACGGATGTAACCTTCAATGAAACGTCTTATGTAGAGGGTACTGGCGTCCATACTGTTGAAGCAGATTATTCCTTGTCTTCATTTTCTTCTGATCAAGTTCAGAAAAGAATAGAGGATCGTGGTGGCATAGTTAGTTCTAATGTTGGCGGAGTTGCAACTTTTACTATAAATAGAACCGATGTATTCCAATGGTTTCAGCAAGAAGTCAGAGAAGCTCTCGAACAAACTATTTACCGTCGGCAATTTTATATTCCAGAGGCTGTTGTTGATACAATAATTGCGACAGGAACTCAAATTTTAATTGATCATTATAGTGATGATGAGCAGACTGAACTCAGGGGTCAGGTTGAATACAGGGTTTTAGATAGAACCTTAGCACAAGTAGAAACATTTATAAATAATAAGTTGGATGATATAGTATAATGGCAACATTAAGAACAGTTATTATCGATACTGACAATGCGTACGCTGGTTTTGATTATACCACACTTACATCCGCTAATTCAACTGAACAAGGGGATATAAGTTTAAGCACTGGCTCTGATGAGTATGTAGTTTTTGAGTGTTATGCTACAAGCGGTACTGCGGATACAGCCCAAGTAAATATAGATGGTTGGATTACTGAGCCCACTAATTATATTGAAGTTACTGGTATGAATGACGCTGCTGAATATCATAATGGTGTTTGGGACGTTACTAAATATAGACTAACTAATATAAACTCATCTGCTTTTGTGGTTACTGAAGAACACGTTAGAGTAACAGGTCTGCAGATACAACAATCTAATACAACCAGCACAAGACAGCCCATAGTGACTTCAAATGCAAGTCAAGCAGATACCCATTTTGAGTTCTCATATAATTTGTTGAAAGGAAATGGTGGTTCTTCTTATGCTCAGCACGGTATCCGTCTTGAGGGTACTAATGCGGGGCAAGTTGTTCTTATTTGGAATAACATCATATTTGATACCTCTACATTTTCAACCAGTTATGGGATTCGTTCCAATCACTCGGGGACAACGTATGCCTATAATAACACAATTATTGGCGGGACTTCTGGGCTGAATCGAAATGCTGGAACTACTTACTTTGTGAATAATCTAACTCAAGGTCAAGTTACTTCAGGAGTTAGTTGGGCTGGTAGCGTTGGTGATAACACTGGATGGAACGTAGTTGATGATGCCACACTTATTGCTGATTCAATGGGTGGTAGTAATACTGATTTAACAACAGGCACCGCTACTTCTTATACCGCTAATAAATTAAATGATTCTGGTGGAGGTCTTTCTGCTGCTATTCTAGGCTCTTTAGTTGCAAATACAACTGATTTAACCTATGCTTATGTCACTACTGTTGATTCAGATACACAACTTACTCTAAGTGCTGATATTTTTGATACAGGTAATGAAGCGTATCGAGTAACTTCAAATATTCATGGTGTAGTGGAATTTGTTGATTCAGGTAGTGATAATTATCTATTAGATTACTTAGATGAACTTGCCATGTTGCATGGGGTGAATAAGTATGCCGATGCCAGCCTTCCTGTTACTGATGATATACTTGGAACTTCAAGAGGTAACGCAAACACTGACTTTTATGATATTGGTGCTTTTCATTCACTAGAGTATGGTCATGTAGTTGATCCCGACTCTGGGACTGGTTTTGATTATACTTCTTTGAGTACGTGGGAATCAAATGAACAAGCTGACCTTCCAGTAACTGCAAAAAATAAAATATGTACTGCTGTTTGCAGATGTACTGGTGGTACTAATGATACAACTGCGGTTACTATAAATGGATGGACAACTGATGCTACTGGTTATCCTAAAGTATGGACTGATCCAACTGAAGCATATAGGCATCCAGGATATTGGATTACGGGAAATTATTATAGATTAGTTGTTTCAAATGCAGCAGCCATAGATAATAGAGAAGCGGATTTTCATGTTGAGGGGCTACAGGTTCAAGTCTCTTCAGTAAGTACCACTGATCAATGTGGAATAATATCGCAATATTTTTCCACAGCTGCAGTCTCCCACCAGGAATTTGTCGGGAATGTATTCAAGGGAGCTGGGGGTTCAATTGGTGCAACCCAGTGGCATTTTGGTATACAGGTAACTGCTTATTCTACGGGGTCATCAGGACAAATAGACATTTACAATAATATTATATTTGATTTTGGCGGAGTTGAAAATTACAGCAACGGCGGTATAGAGTTTTATAATGATGGCGCCAATCCAATGTATATTGATTGTTTTGCATATAATAATACTATTCAGAACTGTAGTAAAGGGCTTGAGTCTAGTGGAACTGGCACTGGTTTTTATTTATTTGTAAAAAACAATTTGATTGATGGCGGCCATAGAGGTTATAATTTAGTTAGCTCTTCTACGTTTGGATCTAGCTCTACTCATAATGTTTGGAATAATACACCAGTATCAGAAGGAGCTTTCGGAGTTCAATGGGCTTCTGGTACAATTACTTCTACTGAATCTGGAAAGTTAATAGACACTGGAAAGAATTTTATCTCATTAGGGGTTCAAGTTGGATCAATAGTTAAAGATACAACTGATAGTGTGTATACTTATGTTACAGCAATTGATTCAGCAACTACATTAAGTCTAGCGAATGATTATTTTACTGGTACTGAGAGTTATATAATATATACAAATATGAGAGGAACTGTTACTTTTCAAGACGCTGGAAGTGATATATTTTTATTAGGCGCATCTGATACAGCTGCCAAAGATAAAGGTGCAGACTTGTCTGGTGACAGTGATTTACTTATAACTGACGATATTTTGGGAACGTCGAGGCCCCAATAATGAAAATATTAATTGACTTTAAACATTCAAGGGTGGCCTCATGCTCTATACTATGGAGTCGTCCTGCTGGTTGTTTGCTTTATCCAAGAGACCCACATGA
>Ga0307376_10003826_pt1 | contig 13987 bp, 2 predicted proteins | sample TR2MG_FD_202536 | JGI IMG/M metagenome (GOLD analysis project Ga0307376, IMG submission 202536) | Soil microbial communities from Risofladan, Vaasa, Finland - TR-2 | ecosystem: Environmental > Terrestrial > Soil > Coastal area > Acid sulfate soil | place: Finland: Risofladan, Vaasa | collected...
GTTTTTTGTTTCTGCTTTAAAATTTGTAAAGTCTAAAGGTTTGTAGTTTTCTACATCTACTACCTCAAAACTTTTATTTTTATCATTTGCAAACTCTAAAGGTCTTAAGTATAATTTACCACCTTTAGCAAATGTCTTAGGAGTAGTAATAACTACAAATTGATTATTATTATTATCTTGTAGTATTTGTCTATAATGATATTCATTATTTGGTCCAAATTTACTATTGTTAGGTTGTAACCCTACAATCATTTGTTGTGCACCAATAGCTTCCCCTTGCGTTTTATATGTGTCTTTTATTATATTACCATTTGGATCATTCTGTGAATATTCATTATATAAATTATTCATATCATTATCTACAATTTCATAATAATATTCTTCTTTATCATCTTGTGATTGAGTTGGAACTTTTCTTTTTAATATATTTATACCTGATAAACTTTCTCCAACTAACTTATCTAGATTATTTAACTTCTCTGTATTTACTGATTCAGAGTCAGTTACAATATAATCACTATAAGATCCTCCTTCAGAGTTAAGTATTCTATATATTTCAGGTGTTCTTTGTTCTTCACTTAACCATTTATCAAATGACTTTTCTTTTTGTTGTTCTGTAGTTAAGGTAGATAAATAAATAGTATTTAATTTAGCTCTAATATTTTTTATATTTTTTGCAGATTTACTTGTTTGCCATTGTTCCCATGATAAAACTGCACCTTCTTTTCCAATTTTGCTTTGAACATATGATTTCCATTTTGCAATTAAAACATCTTTAGTTGCATCAGTTATTTCTGTATCAACTCGTTTTACAATATCATTAATTTTAGCATCTTCTAACTCTTCTTCATTAATTGTTTCTCCTGGCTTTACATTTGTTTCTTCTCCTGGTCTATTTAGATAAGCCTTAATTAGATTTTGTATAGAATCCCATTTTGCAGGATTATCTTGCGGAGTAATTTGACCACTTTCCATGTGAAATATAGTAGGTACAATACCTTCTTTAAAAAATAAAACAACTTGAGTAGCATCAGGATATATAAGTTGAGACGCTAATTGATTTATAAGTTCATTTTTTTCTAAATCAGAAACATGTTTTTTAACTGTTTTTTCAACATCTTCTTTATGTTTATTGTATACTATCTTTAATCTATCAGCAATTCTTTTTGCAGAATCTAATAATATTTCAGGATCACTTAATATTTCAATAGCTCTAAAATATGATTGTGCTCTTCCTTCTAGGAATTTATAATCTACTATATCTTTAAGTATCTCATCTAAATCTGTAGTACGTATAAACTCTCCATTTTCTTCAGCAAGAAAATTTATATATTCAAAAAATGGTCCTCTTAATGTATTAATTTTTCTTCTATCAAATGTCCCTACTTCAGAAGTTATTTTTCTTGTAGCTTTATATTTTTGATTACCAATTGTTACAACATCTTCTCCATCTTCTTTAGTTGTTACTAGATCCCCTTTCATTTCTAAAGGTATATTATCTTTACTGGTTTTTGTAAAGTTTTTTGGATCAGTAATTACATTTAGATATTTTTGAAGTATATTTAATTTAGCTTTCTTTTTTTCTATTAGTTCTTGTTGTTCAGATGTTGTTGATCCAATTGCAATTTCAGATTGTAAATTTTCTATTTCAGTTTTAAGAGTTTTAAGTTCTAGTAATATTGAAATATCACTAGACTTCATATTACTTATTGCAGAGTCACTTCCAAGTCTTTCAAATATACTATTAGATCTTTCTAAAGATCTTTTAAAAGTATCTTGACTATACATAAATAATTTTTTAGCATGATCATATGCAATGTATCTTAATGCTTCACTATTATATTCAAGGCTTCCACTTGAAAACTGAGTAGGATCATAAGGATTAACATATTTATCTTGTACAGTATCCCATCCTTCTTGAAATTCATCAATTTTTTTATCAAACTTTTGTAACTTTTCTCTAAATTTATTAGCTTTAATTTCTTTTTTGTATTCAGGCCAACCTTCTATTAATTCTTCATCAGTTAGTTTTTGCCAATCTTTTAAAATTTGTTTAAATTGATTACTATTTCCAGTTTTAAATAAGTAATCTAATTGAGAAAATTTAGAATGATCTTTATCATCCATAAAAGATAACATATCAGATGAATAAGATGATTGTAATAATCTTTCATTTAATTGTTTTTGTTCTGCTGCATTTAATTTTGCAGGATCAAAAACAGAAAATACATCTTCTAAAAGTTTGTTTTGATTATCAATAGTCTTTGTTATAAACTCTTCTTTATTTTTTGAGTATTCTTGGTATTTAGCTTTTGACTGCTCACTTCCATATGTACCTTTACCCCATTGATAAATACTAGGTAATCCTACCATAAATCCTTGTTGTACTGGTTGTACTAAACCACCCATTAAAAATCCTGACATAAATACCTCAAATCCTTGAGGGCTTATTTGTGCATCAATTGCATTTTTAATTGATGACTCAAGTAAATTAGATTGTGTATATCCTTTATCAAGAAATAATCCAGTATAATAATCTTGTGCTGATTTAGAAATTATTTCTTGAGAAAGTTCCTGTATACCTTCTGCAAAGTTAGCTCCAGTATATCTTAGTGCCATTGCTCCCATAGCTCCAAAATTTCCTTTTACGCCTAAGTTTTTAACTCTACCCAAAAATGTATTACCACCATCATAAAGAATTCTATCTCCTACCTTACCTGCTTTTGCTGCATTTGCAGAAGATTTAGCAGTAGCTTTTGAATTTATAAATATTCGTTTACCAAGTCCTGTTTGGTGTCTTTGTGTTAATCTAGCTAGACCACCCATTCCTTGAAATAATGTGCTAAATACAATTCTGTTACTTAGGTATATAAGAGGAACATTAAAATAAAGAGTTTTCATTGAAGCTGCTGTTGCTTTTTGTTTTATTTCATCTAATTTTTCCATTGGAGGACTATCACCATATTCAGCAACATAATCATGATAAAGACTATCAACCATATTGTTATATACAAAACCTGCTTCTAATTTTCCTTCTGCTACAGCCATACTAAGTTGTCTAACATCTCTATAGAATCCACCAAATACTTTAGCACCATCTTTAAAATTTTGAATACCTCTTACAACACCTTTACTAGAATTTAATGTTTTAATAGAAGCCATTGTAGATGGAGCAATAAAATTTAATGCTCCAGTCCCAGTAGCTCTAAAAAATTGTCTAGCGTTTTCAACTTTGTTAAGATCAGTTAAAAGTTGTCTGCCTGCTGATATTCTAGATCGGTCCATTATATTTGATTTAAATACACCACCAATATCTTTTACAGTATTTTTTAGTTTTGTAAGTCTTCCTATATTTTGTGCAGTTCGTGCTGCTAAAAGTGGAGCTGTACCACCAAATGATTTTGCTGTTAATGCAGCCAGTACTGCTTCTTCTACAGCAATATTAGCTATAATACCAGCTGTATATGATGAATTTAATACAAGTCTATTTGTAAATCCACCAAAACCTCCTTTGCTTGAACTACCAATACGTATAGCATCTGCATATTCTAATGCACCATTTTTATCCATATTTTCATCATCAATAATACCCATCCAAGCAGACATATTTCGGTAATTAGAAGTAAACGCAGTACTTAAAATTTTTGAAGTTTGACCCCATGTTCTAGCAAATTCATCATGAAATGTAGAATTTGCATTATATATTTCCTCATTATTTCTAAAAGGATGAAAACCTAACTCATCATATAAATCATCAAAAGCATAATATCTATCAAAGTTTGTTTCTTTAATACCAAATTCTATATCAGGAATATAACCAGGAGCTTTTTGTACTTTAGGATTTACCATATCATCATATAAACCTTGTTGCAAAAACTTTTTCTTTCCCTCAAGTGTATTTAAATTAGGAGGTGTAGAACTTTCATATGGATTATAATGTTGTGTTGCTTTTCCTGGATTAAAATTATTCATACTTTTTGATCCAGTAATAGGTGGTGCTGCATTAATAGGTAAAGCAGCTTGCATTAACATACCTTCAAATACAGGATCTACTAATTGAAGTTTTGCTAAATCTCCTGGTGAATTACCAATCATATCAGCAATATCTTCAAAATTAATGTCACTAACAGTAGGTACAGTAGCACTAGCTTGAGTTGGTATAGAAGATTGTTGTTGGTTATTTTGTTGAGGTACTTTTTCTTCTGCTACTTGAGAAATGTCTATAGCATTTGTTGCTGTTTCTTCTGTTTCCGCCATAATTAATATTTGTTACTATTTACAGTATTATAGTCTTTAACATATTGCATGTTTGATTCAGATAATTGTATTAATAAATCTTCTTGTGTAGTTAAAACCGATGATATTTGTTGTTGAGATATTTGTTGAGTTAATCCTGGAACAAGTGTACCGGTACCATTTTCATAATGCATTAATTCTGTATTAAGAATAAATTGTCCAGGTTTTATTTCAAATACTGATACTCTTCCTCCTCCTGCTACTTCTCTAGTAATTATTCCCTTATTTTTTTTCATTTCATTTATTACCCATCTCTCGTCTCTATTTCCAGTTTTAAAATTATTAAAATCAACTTCTTTACTAACTAAGATTGTTAATGTATTGTCTTTAAGAAACTTCTTACTATTTTCTTTTGTTATAAAACCATTTTGATATTCACCTGCTGATTGGCTGTAACTAGAACCTGAAAGAAGATTTTTAACATATGCTGCTGGTAATGTTATTTCATATCCAGCAGCATTAATGTCTTTACCACCCATATTTTTAGAATAAGTAATACTAAAATCTAAACTACTTGCTGATGGAGAACCTGATCCTCCTTGGTCTTTAGGCTTACCATAGTTATTTAACATATCAAAATATATTTCATCAAGAACTTTTTTCATTTCTTCATTATGATTACCTAATGTTTCTCCTTCATCTAATATTAAATTTCCTCCAGCATATATACTAAAATTTGCTTTATCCCCATCTAAAATTTGATATAGTTCATTTACAAAATCTATAGCTCCTGCATTTTCTTGCTCTGAAGCATTTTGACTATAATAATATTCATATTGTGATGATATAGCCATACCACTTCCCATATCATATGGCATATTATTTAAAGCTGCACTTAAATTATATCCAAATTCCTTTCCATTTTCTGCATTTGCAGTCATTTTTTTGTTCATTTCTATATACATATAATCATATGCTTTAGATGCATCCTCTTCCATTTTTTCGTCATTTGGTCCAGATACATTAATACTATGTACACCACCAACACTCCAATATTTTCCACCCCTACCTGATAATGTGAAACTACCGTCATTATTAAAGTTTGGAAGATGCATTTGATTAATGTCATCAACTGGTGGGGGTATCCTTTTCCAGATTCCATTTTCTCTTACCATGGTTTTATCCTGTTTACGTGCTTCATTAAAGTCTTTAAATCGTGGATCATCAAATTCAAGAAGTCCTACGTCAGATTTTTCGTTTGGTATTACCATCCCTTTCATTTCTCCCATTTCTCCAGGGGAGGTCCCATCTAATGTCCCAGTTGGATTATTCCGTATAAACTCATTCATGTCTTTGTTTGACAGGTCTGTCCATTTATCTACATATCTTTTTATCCATTCATCTTTTGGTATTACATAACCATTTTTATCAAAAATAGAACCACCATCTACTGCATACTCTTTAAAATCTTCATCTACACCTACTAATGCCATTTGGGTTTTTAAATATTGATCAGCCATTGCTGTTGTCTTATTATTAAAGTCACCCATTATACCTCTTAGATTACCTATTTCTGTACTAATTTCTTTTTTACTTTTATTGTCTAATAACATATAAGAAGGAAACTTTGTTTCTGCATTATCAATAAAGTTTAATACATTATTGTACATCTGTTCAATTTTTTCAGGATCATCCATTTTATTAAATTCATCCCAAGTCATTGCAGTTGATTTTGGATAATGTGCAACTGTTTCAGGAAGTGATCTTGGATCAAATTGAGAATCTTTTTTGTTGTGCAACTTCTTTACTTCTATCTCAGTGTTTGACATTGATGGTGCAACACCTGTTCCAACTTTAGCCATCATTATTTCATGCTGTGTTGCATTAGGTGAAAGTGTTGCTATTTCTATTTTACCAGAATTTATCATTAACTCAGGAGAAAATATAGGTGTAAATGTTGATACACTTAAATTTAAATCAGCGGCATTTTTTAGATAGACGTTCTTAATAATGTCTTTCATTGCTTCATTGTTTGCATCAATTTCATTTACTGCAGTTGTATGATTATTGTTTATTGCATCTGATACATCATCTTTAGTGTTATTTTGGTTAAACAACCCTTTGTCCTCACCGACTATGTCTTCATTTAGATTTACAAGTCCACCCATATTTACATCAGTTCCCCCCTTTCTTCTATAAAGAGGAACTGTTGGTAGATCTTTTTTTGCTTCATTCTTCTTTTCTCTAGCATTTTTTAAACTTTCTTGAAGTGCTATTCTTTGTAATGCATATTGATGTTCAATCCATTTTGCATATAATGGATTTACTTCTTGACTACGTGTCATAGTTTTAGCTGCATATGATGAAGCTGCAGCTAACATATCACCACCCATTTGACTAGCCATTGCTAAACTATAGGCTTTATTAAGTAAATCTGAAACATCATCAGTTGCTGCTGTAGCATTTTGTAATTTATTTTTTGCACTTGTAATAGTTTCATCAACTAGTTTTAATTCATCTAGTGAATTCATATACTTTATATCATCTTGTGATCCAGGGTTTATACCTACTTTTTTTGCATAACTTTCCCAACTATTTACTTCAAGTTTTTTAATCTCTTTTATTTTACTTAAGTCAGATATTTCATTTTCATATTGTGGTGTAAATTTTTCAATTATTGAATTTGCCCATGCTTGTTTAGCAACATCATCACTTTCTCCTTCTTTAGAATTTTCTTTAATGTACTCTCTCATATCTACATAGTTTCTTAAGTGATATGCAGCTTGGACATTTGGATCATCCATTAATCTATCTTTTAGATAATCAAGAGCTAAATTTTTTGTTTCAGGAACCATTATTTCTTTACCGTCTGGTGTTTTAACTTTAACATTATTTCCTGTTGGAACAGAAGTAATTAATGAACCACTTTTTTGTTTAATAATCCATTTGTTATCTTGTGATATAAATACATCTTCAGTATCACCTAACTTAGAGTCATCTAATAACATTTCAGATTGTTCTACTAAATCAACATCACTAATATATCTAGGTAAGCCCCTACTTAAAGCTTTTTCAGGATCATCATTTTTAAAATCTTCTTCCCAAAGATCTAATCCTTTTTTACCATAATCCCAATACTGTTCTCTAACTGAACGGACAGAACTATCTTTAAAAGAATTCATTTTCTTTCTTTCTTGACTTAATGTTGCAGTTGCCGTTAAGTCTTTAATAATATGTTCATCTTCATAAAATGGTTTAAATAATGCATATGCTGAATCTACATTAGATTGTAATGATAAGTCTAAGCCAGATATTTGTTTTACTTGTGGTGCTAATTGTTTTGTATATTGATCTCTAATATATTTATTATCATTTCTTGTTAAGTCTGCATATAAAACTTTTCCATAAACATCATTAAGTTGTTTATAGTTACTATCATATCTATCTTGTCTTGTTTGTAAGACATCCGATAAGAATTTATAATCTGGTACAAAGGGTTTACTTTGTGGTATTTGATCTTCTATGCCTGGTATGTATGTTGCCATAATACAAAAATACTAAAATTTATTAAGTTTTTAAAATTTATTGGCTAAACTTTTTATGTTTATTACCATTGTCCTCCTCTTCTTCTCATTTGTAATTCTCTTCTTAGTTCTCTACCATATGATGCAGGCTCATTCTTCTCTTCAGTATCATTTTGATAACCAGAAGGAGTTTGTTTAGTAGTACTTGTACTTGTTGCGTTCATTGACTCAGTAACCATTTTCATACAGTTCTTGTGACATTGTGTCTTTTCCTCGGGTGTTGCTGTTGGACCACAATTAGATGATAGACATTGTTCCATTAGTCTTTGTCGTTTGTCCATATCCTTTTCTGCAACTTGTCCGGTTGTACCATCTAACTCAGAAGAATTACCCGGCTGATGAAATACTGACCCTCCATCCTTAGGACTTGTTTGATAATCATCAGTTAATGTATTTAAATTATATGCATTAGCTCTATTAGTCCAAGCATTAGCATGTAACTCTCCCATTTCTACTCTTAAAGAATTTTTAGCATTGTCATAATTTTGATCAACTAAATTAACTGCATCCATATATGTTTTACCTGCATCTTGATTAAGAACATCTATATTAGCTCCAACTCCTGCATTAAATTTTTCTGCCTCATTATATATAGTAATATTATCATTTTGTACAGTATTTAATGCGTTTGCAACTTGTTCTCCTGCAGATCCTTGAATTTTACTAAGTATTGCTGCTAATCCTGGACCACTTGTCATTTGTGCTGCCATATCACTTGCAATTTGTGCTTGTTCACCAATTGCAGCAATTTCTCTTGTAGGGTCTTTATACGCAGGATCCATAAAATTACCTGAAAAAGATTGTCTACTTGGGTAATATTTATTAATATCAACATCAGATAATGCATCCATTTTTATTAAATCTTGTTTCCAAAATTCTTTTTTAGATGGAGGTTTTATTTTAGTTGTAGTTTTTTCTATACATCTACATATATTTTCATCCCAAGCTCCCCCTCTTTTTATACATGCTTCTTTTTCAGCAACCATACTTGGTATTGGGCTTCCGTTTTTATCTAACATACAAGTTTCTACTGATCTTGTTGTTGTTTCTCCTGGTTTATTTTTAAGTCTAAACAATTGTCTATTAAATGTATTACCATACCATTTATCCAACTTAGAATACTGGGCATTACCAAGTCCACCCTCATTTGCCGTACCAAATGCATCTAAATCAACATTACTAAGTAAGTTTGTCCAACCATCATCACCATTAGCAGACAGCTTTTCAGCATGCTGCTTTAACCCTCCCATACTCTGCCATACAGCTTGTGAATTTAGAACATCCAACCCTAATTTATCATCATCTGGATCTAAATCAGGTAAACCAAATTTATTGTTTTCTTGTGCTTTGAATGCATCATATACTTTTCTATACATTGCATTGCCTTTAACTTTATCCCAATCATCGTGGTCCATAATAGCTGGACCACTAATTTTTGTTCCATCCTCTAATGTAATCTCTATATCGTTTAAGGCATCAGTATTATTAATAAGATATTTAAATTTTTGATCTGCAGCAAACTGTTTTTCATATTCATCTTGAGACATTAGTTTAGCTCCTTTACCTTCTAGATTACTATCTTTATACACTTTCTCGTATGCTTTATAACCAAAATCATTTACCTTATCCCAATCAGGTGAATTATATAACTCCATCATCTTATTATAATTGTCTAGTCCATATTGAGCTTTAGGTAAATTATTATCATATCTGTCATCATTATATCTTTCAAGATAGTCGTCTTCTCCACCATATATAAATTTATTTAACTCATTATTATACAATCCTGCTGGGATCATATTGTTCAAATCAAAATTTGGAGATAAAGAATTATAAGCTCCTCCATATGTCATTCCACCTTCTTTTGCATAGTCTGCTTGAGGATCACTTTTATATCTACCATCATACATTTGATCTGGTGTAGCATTTTGAGCAAACATTAATTGTTCTGCTAATTTTACTAAAGATCCTTGGTTAATTCCTTTATTGTGATTTGATCCATAAGAAACTTCTGGGTATTTACTTGCAAAATTTGCAGGATTAAAAGGAATCATATCTGCTACTTCTTGTAATCTTTGAGAAGGTAAATGTAGTGAAGGTTGTAAATTTTCAGGAGTTTCAAATTGTTTTTTACTTAAACTTCCTCCATCTTGTCCTATAATAAGACCAGCTCCAATATTCATTCCTTTTGTAAGAGGATTATATCCAAGATTTGCATTAAAAGGTCCCCAGTTACCATATACCCCAATATTATTTATATTCTTATTAATAACATCATAACCAGCCTCTACTCCGAATCCATGACCAGGTATAGCCTTATCCCAATCAGCACTACCGTGATTAGTTTTTCTCTTATACCCTAACTTAGCAACACCATCAACTCCATAATTAAATACATTTTTTAAGTCTGGATTTTTAAAAAGGCCTGTATTCATACTAGCATTTCCACTAAGACCTCCATATATTATTGGTGCTCCAGATCTTGTATCACCGAAATGATTTTTAAATAAAGAAAGTTGAGTTCCAAGATCAAGATCCATTCCAACATTTTTATTTCCTGGATTATAATTTAGTCCTGTATATCTTTGTAAAGTAACTGGCCCTTCAGTATCTCCACATTGTTTTATTCCTGGACCACAATTATAACTAGAATTTGCTCCAATAGAGAATATTGTGTTCATATCTTTTTCAGTTTCAGGATTTTCAGATTGTCTTTTTAGTAGTGAACCTCCGTATCTATAAAGTTCTTCTCCCTCATTATTATTTAAATTCAAGTTCCAGTTATTTAAATCAATCCAATACTGTTCATTACCTTGTTTAGTAGCTCCATAATCACTACGTTGTGGTTTACCATTTCCACCACTACCTCTATTTATACCACTATTTGTATTATTATTATTTAATAATGTATCTTTAAAAAAGGGACTTAAATCATTTTCATTTGAACGAAATATATTACCAAATCTTACTCCAAGATTTCCTAACATACTTCGTCTTTCTCCTTCATTTTCAAACCTTGGTAGTGAACCTCCGTATCTAGCCATCATTCCTTGTGGTGGCATACCTCCTTGTGAAGGTCCTTGTTGTGAACCTTGTTGCATTACTCCCTGAATTAATTGCATAGCTTGTTGTTCTGGCATTCCCATTTGAACTAATTGTTCCATTAGTTGTTCAGGAGGCATTCCTTGTTCTAGAGCTTGAATAACTTGTTGTATTATTTCTCCTTGACCTTGATTTGGTGGAGGTCCTTGTGGAGGTCCTTGTGGAGGTCCTTGTGCAGCCATCATTTGTTGCATCATTTCTGGTGGCATACCTCCTTGTGGTGGCATTCCTGGTGGCATTCCTGGTGGCATTCCTTGTGAAGGTCCTTGTGGTGGCATTCCTGGTGACATACCTTCTTGTGAAGGTTCTTGTTGTGAACCTGTAAATTGTTGTAAAGCTAATATCTTTTGTTGTTGGTCTGGTGGTAATTGATCAATCATTTGCATTTGAGCTTGCTCTTCATTAAGTTTATTAACTTTTTGAACAAATTGTAAAGGATCAATTTTTTTAGACATTAAGTATGGATAAGCTACTAAAGGTACACCATCTTCAAATTTCTTTTTACTTTCTGACACAAATGCTAATTGTGATAACTTCATTTTATTTTTATCTAACATTAGATTAGCAGTCTTATTTGTAATATTATCAGAAAATTCTCCATCAATAGCAGAATAATATTTGTTTAAAGGAAATTTTTTAGATACTGCAGCAGGAGACATCTTCTTTTCAGAAGTAATACCAAAAGCTTTTAGTTGATCTTTATTTAATTTCATTTTAGCAGTATCAGAATATATAAATGATTGTTCTGGTAAACTTAAATCTGTACCACCATCTTGATGTCTTCTACCACCAATATTATATAATTCAAAATTACCATCATCATCTAGATCTGTTAATGCTGTTTCACCTTTTTCTGCTTCAAGATTTGCAAATTCATTTGGTATTGGTCCAAGTGTGTTATTATATGCTGATCCACCTGTACTCATTACTTTTACAATTTTACCATCTTTAAATTTGTACCCAGCAGGTAATTTATTTATTTTTACTTTTATTTTTTCCATAATTATATAAGTTCTATTTCTGCTCCTGCAGCTAATAATTCATAATATACATCTAAATCTATAGTTACTGTTTTTGCTTCACCTCCATTTTTCATAATAGGCCTTCTAAGTCCAGCCATTAAATTATATTGTCTTCTAGGTAATTCAGTTCCAAATTGACCATAACCATCTTGTCTAGCTATTACTTTATCAGCTGTTTGAAAAATTCCTGTATTTTCATCATATTCTCCTCTTGACAATGCATCCGCACTTGTAACACCATACATACTATCTGCAGTTCTTGTAGTAAGAAGTCTTTGTTGTTCTTTATTTGCATTTACACTATCATAAATATCATTAACTATTCCAGCTCCTTCAACAATAGCTTTACTTCCTTTTTGATACATTTGACTTAAATCACTATCTAATAAATAATTACCTATATTATTTGCTTTTTGACCAAATGTATCACCCCATTTATCTCTTTTATCTTGTCTTTGTTGTTTTTTAGCTGCTTTCATTTCATCATAAGATGCATAACCTAGTTCTTCTGCTTCAGCTTGTTTCTTATTCTGTTCTACTACATCTCTGTATTGTCCATCACTTAATGTATTACCATCCCCTTTAAATTTAAAATTATCTTGTGTATTATATTCAGGTGTAAATTGGTTAGAAACAAAACCTTCACTCGTTCCTTTCCATACATCACCATATTGTTTATTTACAGCACCCATTTCAGGATTATATGTGTCAAGGTTTATATTTTTTTTATCAACACCATAAGTATTAGCTGCATCTTGTATCATTGCATTATTTATTTTCTTTCCTGCATTATAATCATTAGCATTAAAATTAGCAGCTTGTTCAATTGCTGGTATACCATTTACTGAGAATTTTCCAAATCCTAGATCCATTGCTTCTCCTGAAAATGCATTATCTACATTGCCAAACTGTTCAGAGTTTGGAGTATTAAACCCATGCTCTTCTGTAGTTGCATCTACCCATTGACCTCCTTGCCATATATCTCCATAAGAACTAATAGCTCCTTCTTTAGGCATATTTTTATCATAATCAAATTGTTCTGGATTTACCATATAGTTTGCTGCTACATCATTTGCACCATTACTCATTTGTGCTTTAAATAATGATCCACCTCGTTTATATAATAACTTTGGTGGTGTGTTAAGTAGGTTAGGATTAAAGTTTGGATTTAATTTTAGATTCTTCCAATTGTTAATTTGACCAACTTGTGAAGGTGTTGTTAATGAAGGAAAATAATTAAATGTTTGTCTTTGGTGGGGATTACCAAAATAGTCTACTTTTCCTGTATGAGTCATAGCATTTTTTATATTGGGATACATATTACTAAACCTAAGTTTATCAGCTCCCGTCATGGCTGTACTAACACCCGGATTTAAATTTAAAAACTTATTAGAATTTCCAGGTGCAATTCTAAGTCCTAATGGTCCCAATCTGTTCACAGGCAACAATTGCAGTCCTCCATATGCACCATGTTCAGCCGCCTTCAAGTAGTCTCCTTTAAAACCATGCTTAATTGCTTCTGGAAACTGATTTGTAACTGCATCACCTATCCAATAAGCATTTGCTACATTACCAAAATCAAGCGCACCTTTTGTGAAAGGAACCGGTACTCTACCCATCATTCCTAACAAACCAAGACCACCCCTAAATAACCCTGCTCCAGCTACTAGTCCAGGAATCCATCCCATTAGAGTATTCATCTCTCCTAAGTCTTCGCCATGATCAACAAACATTGGGTTTGGTAATTGTTGTCCATTAATAGTAATATGCTCATTACCAGTATGGTAACCTATTGTAGGTCCTCCATAACCTCCCATATTACCTGAAAAATTTGGATTACCGCTATATTTAATAGCATCTTTATAATTTGTATCATTTACGAATTGGTAATTTGGAGTATAAGTTTCTGTTAGATTTTTCTCATTTAACCACTGCTCAAAAGGAGGAAAATTATCTACCTTACTGTTTTTATTTTCTTTTTCCCATTGTGCATGATACTTCTCTATAAAAGGTCCAAGCTCAGCATCATAAATTGTATTACTT
>Ga0307376_10003828_pt1 | contig 13984 bp, 12 predicted proteins | sample TR2MG_FD_202536 | JGI IMG/M metagenome (GOLD analysis project Ga0307376, IMG submission 202536) | Soil microbial communities from Risofladan, Vaasa, Finland - TR-2 | ecosystem: Environmental > Terrestrial > Soil > Coastal area > Acid sulfate soil | place: Finland: Risofladan, Vaasa | collected...
TATCCCACCGCTGCTGGTCGCTGAAGAGGAAGACGATGTTCGGGCCCTGCTGTGTGGCGCTCATCTCGACTCCAGGCGTGTGATCCCCGGTCCATCCGCCGGCGCGGCCGGCAGGACGCGCAGTTGCGTCTCTGGAAAGTCAGTACAACCCCACATCCGATGAGGTCTCGCTTCCCATGAAGACGGTTCGCTTTCTGCTGGGGTTGTCCTGTCTGCTCGCGCTCTGCGCGGGCTCCACTTAGAATCTCTAACAAAACCCCTTCGGGCGACGGCTGCGCAGCAGAGAGACCCGCCGCAAACGGCGGAATGCGGGGTTTTGTTAGAGTCTCTTAGGAGGAAGCTCGACCATGAGAGACGCCGCCGTCGTGCGGTTCCAGCCGCACGACTTCGAGCTGGCGGGCCGGAGGGATCACGCTAACCCGTTCATCGTGCGAGTCTCGGCGAGCTTCGTGCACGAGTCGGGGGCGGCGGTCGCCGACGTGCCGGGGTTCAGCGATGGAGAGGGGCGGTGGATCGTCCGCTTTGCTCCTCCGGCCGAGGGTGAATGGCGCGGCCGGACGGTTTCCGAGGACCCGGAGCTGGACGGCGTGGAACTCGGTCCCGTGAGGGCGGCCGCCAACGCCAATCGGCTCGTCCACGGACGGGTGGCGATCGACCCGGCCCACCCGCGCCGCTTCGCCTTCGAGGACGGCGAGGCGTTCATCCCGCTCGGGTTCGAGTGCGACTGGCTGTTCGCGCTGCACCAGTCGAAGCCGGAGGCCTACCGCGAGTTCGTGGATCTCCTCGCGGAGCGGGGGTTCAACTACCTGGTCACGAACCTGTACGCCCACCTCGGCTTCGCCGAGCCGACGCCCGGCTGGATCTTCGCGCCCCCGCAGCGCTATCTCTTCGGCGGCACGAATGAGGAGCCGGACCACTCCCGCATGAACCGGGAGTTCTTTCGCGATTTCGACGAGATGATGGACGATCTGCACCGGCGGGGGATGGTCGTGCACCTCATGCTCCAGGTGCAGAACAAGCACGTGAAGTGGCCCGCTCGTCGCAGCCCGGAGGACGACCTGTTCTGGCGCTATGCGGTGTCCCGGTATCAGGCCTACGGCAACCTCGTGTGGGATGTGGGCAAGGAGAGCTACTACCTCCGCCGCGAGTTCGGCGGCCACGACTACACGATCGAGCGGATCGATCTGATCCGAGAGACCGATGCCTACGGACATCTCGTCACGGTGCACGACTCTCTGGAGGATTCGGCGGCGCACGATTCGCCGGCTGACCAGGCCTGCGATTTCGTGTCCGATCAGGTTCACCTTGGGGAGACCGCCGCCTACAATCGGGAGGCGGCGCGCCGCTTCCGGGGCGGGTCGAAGCCGTACATGAACATCGAGTACGGCTATGAGGAGGGGGTCGATCCCATCGAGACGTACCGGAGCGAGACGACCCGGCCGTGGCAGGATATCCTGCTGTGGACGTACGCGATCTACTTCGGCGGCGGCTATCCGTGCTACTACTACACGAACACCGCCTGGGATCTCGTGAAATATCAGCCGGAGCCCCTTGGCTGGCGGCGATACCGCTATCTGATGGATTTCCTCAAAGCCCGCGACTTCAACGCCCTCGTGCCGGACAATCAGTTCGTCGACCGGGGCTTCTGCCTGGCCGATCCCGGACGGGAGTACCTCGTGTTCCTGCCGGAGGGAGGGGAGGCGCGGATCGATCTCACGGCATTGCGCGGCGGGGTCGCCTGCGATTGGATGGATATCTACACGGGGGAGCGGGCGGCGAGCGCGGCCGAGGGCGGTGGGCGCGCCGTCTCGTTGAGCAACCCACTGAGCGAACCCGCGGCCCCCTGCGTCGTCGCGGTCAAGCCGACCGGATGATGCCTATCCTCTAAGCTGCTTGCCCGCCGCCCTCTTAGAAGCTGTTTCATAACCCGCCGAGGCGGGTTATGAAACAGCAGCACAAGCCGTCAGGCTCCAGCAGGCGCATTTCATGCCAGCGTCTCCAACGGACAGCCAGGCGAGTGAGGGTTATGAAATGCGCTCTAGGCTCGTTGACGGGGTGGCTCAGCGCGGCCTCCTCGAGGGCCAGGTCCAGCAGGGGGCGGCCGGCGGACGCCGTAACTGTGCAGGCATGACAGACGGACTGTTCGACCGTAGGCGGCTCAAGCTGAATCCGCTGTCGCAGCGCGTCCACGACATGACGGTCGAGGAGGTGCTGCCGCTCGAGGCGGAGACGCCGCCGTTCGACCACCCCGACATCTCAGCGCTGGCAGAGCGGATCGCCGCCGCGCGGCGCAACGGCGGCGAGGTCATCATCCTGATGGGCGCGCACGTTATCAAGCAGGGCCTGTCGCGGTTCCTCATCGACATGATGCGGCGGGGGCTGATCACGTGCCTGGGGATGAACGGGGCGTGCGCCATACACGACTTCGAGCTGGCGCTGGTGGGAGCGACGACGGAGAGCGTGGCGCGCTACATCCGCAGCGGGGAGTTCGGGCTGTGGCGGGAGAGCGGGGAGATCAACGAAATCGTGAACGCGGCGGGTGCGGAGAAGGGCTTCGGGGGCGCGGTGGGGGAGGCGATTGTGGCGCGGGCGCTGCCCCATCGCGAGGTGAGCCTGCTGGCGGCGGCGCACACGCTGGACATCCCGGCCACGGTTCACGTGGGCATCGGATACGACATCGTGCACGAGCATCCGAACTTCGACGGGGCGGCGGCGGGGGCGGCTTCGTATCGGGATTTCCTGGCGTTCGCGGAGAGGGTGCGGCATCTCGAAGGGGGCGTGTTCCTCTGTCTGGGGAGCGCGGTGATGGGGCCGGAGGTGTATCTGAAGGCGCTGGCGATGGCGCGGAACGTCGAGCGCCGAGAGGGGCGGGAGATCCGGGACATCACGACGGCCGTCTTCGATCTGCTGGACCTGGGGGACGACATTCACACAGAGCCTCCGAAGACGGAGCCGACGTATTACTTCCGGCCCTACAAGACGGTGCTCGTTCGGACGGTGGCGGACGGGGGGACGAGCTACTACCTCAGGGGCGACCATCGGGCGACGATCCCGGCGCTCTACCGGGCGCTTCTCGAACGGGTCGGGGAGAGCGGGCGATGAACGGCGAGCGGTTGGACCGAATCCTCGCAGGTTTCGGCGGGGCCGCCGTCGCCGTTGTGGGCGACTTCTTCCTGGATCAGTATCTGGAGATCGATCCCGCGCTGGAGGAAGTGTCCCTGGAGACGGGGCTGGCGGCGCGGCAGGTGGTGAGGGTGCGGTGTCAGCCGGGGGGCGCGGGGAATGTCGTGGCGAATCTCCGCGCGCTCGGCCTGGGCCGGGTGCTGTGCCTGGGCGCGATCGGCGACGACGGCGAGGGGTTCGAGCTGCTGCAGGCGCTGCGGCGGCTCGGGTCAGATGTGGAGGGGCTGGTCGTGAGGCCGGGCCGGCTCACGCCGACCTACCGGAAGCCGGTGGTGCGTGAGGCCGGCGGGGGGCTGAGAGAGCTGGAGCGGCTGGACAGCAAGAACCGCCAGCCGACGCCGCGGGAGATCGAGGAGACGATCGTCGGGCGGGTGCGGGAGCTTGCGCCGGGGCTGGGGGCGGTGATCGCCCAGGATCAGGCGCAGGAGGCGGAGTGCGGCGCCATCACGAGCCGGGTTCGGGAGGCTCTCGGCGAGATGGCGCGGGAGCATCCGGAGGTGACGTGGTTTGCGGACTCGCGGGTGCGGGCGGGGGAATTCCGGAGCATGATCGTAAAGCCCAACCGGGAGGAGGCGTGCGCGGCCGTCCACCCCGGCTCGCCGGCGCACGATGCCGCGGAAGCCGTGGGGTGCGCCAAGGAGCTTTCGGCGCGGACGGGCGCGCCCGTCTATCTCACCCTGGGGGAGGAGGGGATGGCTGTCGTCACCTCCGAGGATGTGACGCACGTGCCGACGGCTCGACTGGAGGGCGAGATGGACATCGTCGGGGCGGGCGACAGCGCCACGGCGGGAATCGTGGCGGCGCTGTGCGGAGGGGCGAGCCCGGCGGAGGCGGCGGTGGTGGGCAACATCGTCGCCTCGATCACGGTGGAGCAGCTCGGGACAACGGGGACGGCGTCGCAGGAAGACGTGAGGCGGCGGTTCCACCGCCACGAGAGTCTCTGGGAGGGGGTCTAGTCGCGCAGTCGGTCCCGCAGCTTCTCCAGCGCGGCGCGCTCCCAGTTGAAGGCGATGTCCCGGGGCAGGGCGTCGAGCGGAAACCACTCAATGCGGGTGGCGTCGCTCCCCGCCTTCGTCCGGCCGCCGACAAGGCGGGCGAGGTAGCAGATGTTGAGGGTGGTGAACTCCTCGTCGCCATAGACGTCCACCCAGAAGTCGAGGACCTCGGTGGGCTCGACCAGGAGCCCGGTCTCTTCCAACATCTCGCGCTTCGCCGCGTCGGCCGGATGCTCGTCCGAGTCGAGAAAGCCGCCGGGGATATCCCAGTATCCCTTGTAGGGCTCGATCGCGCGCTCGACGAGGAGCACCTTCCCTCGGTCAACGACGAGCACGCCGGCGCACGGCTTCGCATTCTCGTAATCCACGAAGTCGCACCGGGGGCAGGCCGGGCGCTCGCGGCCGTCGATGCTCCGAGCCTCGAGGCGGATGCCGCACTTGGGGCAGAAGGTGTAGGGCATCGTGCTCTCGCCGCTAGCCCCTCGCCCGCAGCAGCTTCGCGTTCGCCTCCCCGCCGTTGAGCAGATAGAGCAGTGGCTGCGGGCGGTCGAGGCCTTCGATGTAGGCCGGCCGTTCCTGCCAGGGGGTGATGGAGAGGACGTTGGCGAGGTCCATCCAATACTGGAGCCGCGCCGGCTTCAGCCCCCAGGTCATGTGGAAGTGGTTCGCCGGCGCGTACTGCTTGTACTCGCCCATCGTCGCGTGCTTGGGCACGACGAACGTGTGCGGCCAGGTCGGGCTCGAAGTGTTGCACACCGCCTGCGCCAGCTTCGCCGGCAGCGCGGTCGTCTGCGCCTCATCCCAGGTCAGGGAGAACAGGTTCGTGTCCGCGCTGTAGGCGAGCCGCGCGGCGATGCCCTCGATGCCGCCGGGGGAGATGAACGTGACGGAGTTGCCGCCTCCCGGAAAGTACCCGGCGTCGGCGATGGGGAGCGAGACCCCGGCCACGATCTCCTCGGTGGAGGCGCCGGGCGCGGCCGCCCAGTCGAGGGAGGCGCTGCCGGAGTTGTCTCCGTCCACGAACCCTCTCGTTCGCCACAGCGAGTCGGGCTCGACGGAGGCCATCCCCAGCGACTCCGCCAGCCGCGCGATCTCCCAGGGCTCCCACACCTTGCGGAAGTCCATGAAGAGGGGAGGGTTCCCCGCCGTCAGGTAGGTGAAGAAGAGCATCGTCAGCAGCCCCTGGACGTCGGCCTCGGTGGCATAGGGGAGGGGCGCTTTCGCGCCGGCGTGATCGAAGGTCGAGTTGAACAGGGACTCCATCACATCGGCCACCGGCAAGGGGAGCCCGCGCGCGTCCGAGCCCCATTCGAGCTGGCTCATGAACCCGCCCCCGACGGCGTTGAGATCGCGCATGAGGTCGCGGGCGATGAGGTACATGGCGAGGCTTTGGTCGAGCCGGGCGCTGTCGTCGGCGTCTCGCAGCTCGATGCGGTCGCCGAGACGGCCGTCGAGCCAGGCGCGCAGGGCCTTCAGCTCCTGCTTGTCATAGGCCTCTTTCCGGAGCATGTCGGCGAGCAGCTTCATATCGAGGCGGGTGATCTCGAGGCCGAAGGTCCGGCGCGTGGGGATGACGTGCGCCAGCGCCGTTTCCATCCCCATCGAATCGTGCCCGAACACCACGACCCGCCGGCCCTTCAGCGCCTGCTGTGCCACGGCGGCGAAGGTCCAGTCGACGAGCGCCTCGGCCGTCGACTCCGTCATCTCCGGGCGCTCGCCCGTGTCCGGCCAGGTGCCCACGTTGATGTGGACGAGGCGGCCGTACTGTGAGATGGCACCGTGCGCGGCGTGCGTGAACACCACGCCGGGCCTTGGGCCGCTGTTCCCGCAGGTCAAGTTGAGCGGCGTGTCGTCCGGGAACTGCGACAGCAGCGAGATCAATCCCAGCTGCGGGAAGGCCCAGGTGTCGGGCGCGCAGACAAGGACGCTGACTCCTTCGGCCTTGAACTGCCGGGCGACGGCGTCGGCCTGTCGCTCGCCATCGACGAGGACGGGGGAGTAGACGACTCTGACGGGCGCGCCGCCGGGGAGCGTGACGCCGGAGGCGACCACACGGGCGACCATCTCGACGATGTTGGCGGCGCGGGTGCGGGAGGCCTCGTCGACGCGGGGATCGCATGTGGCGAAGACCCCGACGGTGGGTGCGGTCGGCTCGGCCCGCGGATTCTCGGATAGTCGCTCGGGCTTGCTCATGGCCTGCGTCTCCCTCAGTGTGTGCCGGCTCAGAGTCTCCCCGGCACAATGACTGTAGCTTCCAGAAGAGCGCCCCGCGTCCTTCCGCCTCCGCCCGCGGGCGCATCGGCGCGAGGCCGTCCCCGGGCGCGCGGTATTCGCGGTATTGCAGAAAGGCCCGCGACTGTTTAGGATGAGTGGAACCGCAGCGGCGCCGGGGCGGCGTGGAGCGATGGGACGATGAAGGCACTGGTGCTGGTGGCGTACAACGCCCTCGAGTACACGGATGTCCCCGACCCGGCCGTCGGGCCGGGAGATGTCTTGATCGCGGTGAAGGCGTGCGGCATCTGCGGCAGCGATGTGCATGGGATGGACGGGAGCAGCGGACGGCGCGTCCCGCCGCTCATCATGGGGCACGAGGCGGCCGGCGTGATCGCCGCAGTGGGCGAGGGCGTGACGGGCTGGAGGCCGGGGGAGCGGGTCACCTTCGACTCCACGATCTCCTGCGGAACATGCCATTTCTGCCGGCGCGGCGCCACCAATCTCTGCGACAGCCGCCGTGTGCTCGGCGTGTCCTGCGAGGAGTATCGGCAGGACGGGGCTTTCGCCGAGTATGTCGCCGTGCCGGAGCGGGCGCTGTACCGCCTTCCCGACGGGCTGTCATACGAGCGGGCCTCTCTGGTGGAGCCGTTCTCGGTGGCGGTGCACGCCGTCAGTCGCGTCGGGCCGCGCGCCGACGAGTCCGCTCTCGTCGCCGGAGCGGGGGTGATCGGGCTGTGCCTGGTGCAGGCGCTTGGGGCGGCGGGGTGTCGCCCCATCATCGCAATCGACCTCCAGCAGGACAGGCTCGACCTCGCCCGGAGAGTGGGGGCCGATCGCACCTTCACGCCCGACGCGGCGGACCTCGTGCCTGAGGTGATGAGGCTGACCGGAGGCCGGGGAGTGGATGCCGCCTTCGAGGCCGTGGGCATCACGCCGACCCTCCAGCTCGCCATTCAGTGCGTGCGGAAGGGCGGCGCCGTGGGGCTGGTGGGGAACATCTCGCCCACGGCGGAGCTTCCCCTCCAGGCGGCGGTCACGCGGGAGCTGACGCTCTATGGGTCGTGCATCTCCCGCGGGGAGTATGCGGACTGCCTCGACATGATGTCCCGGGGCAGCCTGGACCCCGAGCCGCTTATCAGCGCGACGGCGCCTCTGGCGCAGGGGGCGGCGTGGTTTCAGCGCCTGCGCCAGCGAGAGCCGGGGCTGGTCAAGGTCGTCCTCACGCCTTGACAGAGTGGACGTGAGCGCGAGGCGCGGTTTTCGTCGAACGGGGTCCTATCTCTGCTCCACCAGCGCGCTGGCGGTGGCGGCGATGTTTTCGGGCGTCAGGCCGTGCTTTTCCAGCAACTCCTCCGCCGTCCCCGACTCGCCGAAGGTGTCGGCGACGCCGATGCGCTTCAAGGGCGCCCGCCGGGTCGCCCCTTCGGCGAGCAGCTCCGCCACGGCGCTGCCGAGCCCGCCGATAATGCTGTGCTCCTCCACCGTCACCACCGCGCCCGTCCGCTCGCACGACTCCAGCAGCGTCTCCGCATCGAGCGGCTTGATCGTGTGGACGTTGATGACCTCGGCCGAGATGCCTTCCTGCGCCAGCGTCTCCGCCGCCTGCAACACGCGGCCGAGAATGACGCCACAGGCGGCGATGGTCACGTCGTCGCCGCGCCGCCTCACTTCAGCCCTCCCGATCTCGAAGGCGGCGCCGGGCTCACGCCACACCGGTGTCTCGTAGCGGCTCAGCCGCAGGTATACCGGCCCCTCTCGCTCCGCCGCCGCCCGCGTGGCAAGGCGCGCCTCCTCCGCCTCCGAGGGGACGACGACACACATGTTGGGGAGGCTTCGCATCAGGGCGACGTCCAGCACGGACTGATGGGTGGCGCCATCCGCTCCCTGGGTGATGCCCGCGCTGGAGCCGGCGAGCTTCACGTTGAGCGCCGGGAGCGCCACCTGCTGCCTGGTCTGATCGAAGGCCCGCCCCGTGAGGAAGACGGCGAAGGAGTTGGCGAAGGGGATCATGCCTCCGAGGGCGAGCCCCACGGCCGTGCTCACCATGTCCTGCTCGGCGATGCCGATCTCGAAGAAGCGATCCGGGAAGGCCTCCGCGAAGCCGGCCGTGCGCGTCGAGCGGAACAGATCCGCGTCCACCACCGCCACGCGGGAGTTCTCTTTGCCCAACGCCAGCAAGGCCTCGCCGTAGCCGTCGCGCGTTCCCTGCGCCTGCGCCATCTCTCAGCCTCCGAAGGAGGCGATGGCGGCCTCCAGCGCCGCCTCCGCTTCTCTGAATTGCTCTGCCGTTATCGCGGCGTTGTGGAACCCCGTCTGCCCCTCCATGAACGGCACTCCCTTGCCCTTCACGGTGTGGGCGACGATCGCCGAGGGCTTCCCCTTCACGGCCGCCGCCTCATCCAGCGCCCGGCAAATGGCGCCTATGTCGTGGCCGTCTATCTCGAAGGTCTCCCAGCCAAAGGCCTGCCACTTATCCGCCAGCGGCTCGATGCTCATGCGCTCTTCCGTCTTGCCCATCGCCTGAAGCTCGTTCCTGTCCACGAGAACGGTGAGGTTATCCAACCTATAATGGGCCGAGGTCATCGCCGCCTCCCACACCTGGCCCTCCTGGCACTCCCCGTCTCCGAGGAGCGTGTATACCCGGTAGCTCAGCCCGCGGGCTCGCCCCGAGAGCGCGATGCCGTTGGCCGCGGACAGCCCCATGCCGAGCGATCCCGTGTTCGCCTCCAGCCCGCAGGTCTTGCGCATGTCGGGGTGGCCCTGGAGGTTGCTGCCGAGCTGCTTGAGCGTGGCCAGCTCCTCTTCGGGGAAGAAACCGCATCGCGCCAGGCAGACATAGAGCGCGGGCACGGCATGTCCCTTGCTGAGCACGAAGCGGTCGCGCTCCGGCCAGTCCGGCTCCTCCGCCCGGTAGCGCATCTGGCGGCAGTAGAGGGTGACCAGGAGATCGGCGACCGAGAGGGACCCGCCGAAATGGTGGAACTTATCCGGCCCCATCGCCCTGACGATCTGGAGCCGCACCTCCGCCGCACGCCGCTCCAGTTCTCGTACCTCCGCCCTCTCCTGCGCCACGCTCCGCCTCCGTCTCCGTCAGATCTCGTAAGCCCCCGAGAGCTGGGCCGATGGATACACCACGATCTCGCTCACGGTCACCCGTTGCGGCCGCGTCACGGCGAAGTAGACGGCCTCCGCCACATCGCCCGGCTTGAGGGCGGCCGCGCGTCGCTCCGCGCTCGGGGGGTGCGGCCGCATATCCACCAGGGGGGTGTCCACCTCTCCGGGGCTGATGGCACAGGCGCGAATACCGTGCCGCGCCTCTTCCGCGTTGATGGACTCCGTGAGCGAGAGCAGGGCGCGCTTTGCCGCGCAGTAGTGCGCTCCGGCTCCGGCCGTTGCCCCCAGCGCCGCCGTCGATACGATCGTCACGACGATGCCGCCGCCCCTCTCCCGCATCATTCCCAGGAAGGCCTGGGTGCAGTGGAAGACCCCGGTGAGGTCCACTCCGATGACCCGCTCCCACTGCTCCGCAGACATGTCTGCCAGGGTTCGCTGCTTCGTGTTGATTCCGGCGGCATTGACGAGGATGTCGGCTCCGCCGAGCGCCTGGCGCACGACCTTCGCCGCTTCGTCCACCTGGCTTCGATCCGTGATGTCCGCCTCGATGACGAGCCCATCGCCCCCCGACTTCTCGATGGCGGCTGCGCTCACGTCCACCAGCGCCAGCCGGGCGCCTGCCTCGCCCAGCCGCGCGGCGACGGCCCGTCCGATGCCGCCGGCCGCTCCCACGATCACGGCCGTCCGGCCCTGGATGCTCTCCGCCAATCGCTCCATCTCTGCCCTCGCCGGCGCGCTCCCTGGGTCGTCCCGGCGCCGCACCCCATGACCTTCGCCGCCGAACCCCGCAACCATCCCGCCAACCCTGTCTCTCCCCGCGGCGAACCTTCTGGCGCGCGCGACAAACGGAATGGGCGCGGGGAGGGGTGAGCGGTGTTAGGGGTGCGGCGGCGTTGTCGCGCGAGCCTCCGGGTGTCTCGCCCCGCGACAAACCTGGATCCTCTGTGTCTAACACCCGCGGACGAGGAAACGCAGCTATCAAGGGAGGAACCGACCTTGTTCGAACCAATTGTCCGGGGCGGGATCGTGATGGTCCCACTCCTGCTGTGCTCGGTGGTCGCACTCGTGATCTCAGTCGAGCGCTGGTTGTATCTCCGCCACGCCCGCGTGGACACGAGCCGCCTCATGGGGAAGATCCGCTCGGCTTTGGACGGCGGGTCGGTGGAGCAGGCACGAGGCATCTGCGAGGCGACAGCCGGCCCGGTCGCGCGGGTGCTCGGCGCCAGCCTGGCTCACTTCGACATGCCCAAGGACGACCTGCGCGAGGTGGCGCGGGAAGAAGCCCTGGCGCAGCAGCCGGTCCTCGACGGCCACCTGCCGGTGCTGGCGACGATGGTCACGATCTCGCCGCTGCTGGGGCTGCTCGGCACCATCTCCGGCCTCATCAAGGTCTTTCACGTCATCGCCGGCGGAGGCATCGGAGACGCGACGGCGCTGTCGGCGGGCATTGCGGAGGCCTTGATCACAACGTTTACGGGGCTCGCCATCGCCATCCCGTTCCTGGTGGTGTACAACGCCCTGTCGGGCCGCGTGGAGACGCTGATCCATGAGATCGAGCTGCGCGTGACCGAACTGCTCAACGTCCAGACGGCGGCCGCGAGGGTGCGCTGATGAACCAGGAGTTCGTGCTGCCGCGGCGCCCCAGGCGCATCCGGCCCTACCTGGATCTGACCGCGATGATCGACACCGTCTTCAATCTGCTGATCTTCTTCGCCGTCGCCTCCACCTTCGTCGGGGCCACCTCGGGCATCGATCTTCGCCTGCCGACGGCGGAAACGGCGCAGCCGCTGCCGGAGCGCGTGGTCCTCACGCTCCTGCCGGGACAGCCGGCGCAAGTCGACGGGGCCCCGGTTCCGACGGACCAGATCGGCGCCGCGGTGGATCGCGCCACGGGTGGGGACCGGGAGGCACAGGTGGTCGTGATGGCTGACAGCAGGGTCCCGTACGAGCAGCTCGTATCGGCACTGGATCAAGTGCGCCTGGCCGAGTACCACCGTATCGCGCTGGCGGCCGCGCCGAAGCCGGCCGAAGAGACACAGCAGACACGGCGATGACGGCTGCGACCGAAGCGATGACGCCTCGCATCGAGCCCATGCCGGCTCGCAAGAGGTATGGGATCGCCACCGCCTCGTCGGTGGGGTTTCACCTGATCGTTTTGCTGCTGGTGGGCATGTTGGGCGCGCGCGCGCCGGTGCAACCGGACATTCTGATTCCGATCGAGCTGACGATGTTCGGGCAGGCCGGAGAGCGGATCGAACTCGGGGGCGGGGGGCACCCCAAGGCGGCGCCGAAAGAGACGTCTCATCCATCGACGGCCCCCGAGCCCACGAAGGAGCAGCCATCGAGCAAAGGGGCAGCGGCGAAGGCGGCTCCCGCGCCGCCGAAGATCCTCACCTCGAAGAAGGGCACGGAGCCGGCCGGGCCCGTGGGGGTGGGGAAGGAGGCGGCCGGCCTCGGCGGCAAGGAGGACAAGCCGGCGGGCCCGACCAAGGGGCCCGGTGTGCTGGGGGGGACACCGCCGATCTATCCGAAGGATGCACTGGACCGCGGGCTGGAGGGGAAGGTGAGCCTCTCGGTGGCGGTGGCGGAGGATGGGTCGGTTTCGTCGGTGTCCGTCGCAGAGAGCTCCGGCCACGAAATGCTCGATGCCGCGGCCGTCCGCGCGGTGAAGCGTGACTGGAGGTTCCAGCCCGGGTTGAAGGAGGGGAAGCCCGCCACCGGCTCGGTGACCGTCACCTTCGAATTCACGTCTGGGAAAGTTGAGTCGCGATAGGAATGATCATGGGGACTTTGCGATATATCGCCCTGATGGTGAACGCGGTGGCGATGTCGGCGCTCGTGCTGTCCGGAGCATGGGCTCAGGTCGAGCCGCCCAGGGAGCGCGCGATTGCGGTCGAGAACGAGTTCATCCGGATCCGGGTGAACTTGGGACCGCAGGAGGCCGGCCGCTTCGCCGTCGATACGACGGGTGGGGACCCGTCTCGCTCTGCCGACGATAACAAGGTGCTCATCTATGGCAGCCGCGAGCCGTGGACGTCGTACACGACGGTTGTGATCGACGGGACGCCGCATGTTTTCGGCGGCGCGACAGAGCGGCGCGCGGGAGGCGGCGGTGCCGCGACGGGACTATCGGCGGCGCCCCGGATCGACGGGAACCAGGTGGTGGCGGCGGCCCGGGTCGGTGACATCGAGATCAGGCAGACGCTCGGGTTCGCCCGCAGCCCCACGACCCGTGTCAAGGACGCCGCGCTGATTTCGTATGAGGTCACGAACCGCGCGCCTCGGGAGCACGTTGTCGGGCTGCGGGTGATGGTGGATACGATGCTGGGCTCGAACGACGGCGCGCCCCTCCGGGCGGGGGGCAGCGCCATCGAGCGGGCGACGCAGCTCGTCGGCGCGGACATTCCCGAGTACTGGCAGGCGTTTGACTCGCTGGCCGATCCGGCGGTGATCTCTCAGGGGACGCTCGGCGCGCCCGGCGTGAGTCCGCCCGACCGCCTGGAGATGGTGGACTGGGGAACGCTGGCGGACAATGCCTGGTCGTTCGTCTTCCCGAGCGGGGCGGATTTCACGCGCCGCGGAGAGGAGGCCCAGGACACGGCGGTGGCGCTGTACTGGGACCCGGCACCGCTGGGCCCGGGCGAGTCGCGCACCTACGCGACGCTCTACGGAGTGGGCGGCGTGTCGCTCAGTCCGGCTGAGCTTTCGCTGGGGCTGACGGCACCGGCGGAGGTGGATTTCCAGTACGACGAGGTGCGGCCCTTCTCGGTGGTGGCGTATGTGGAGAACAGTGGGGGATTCGAATCGCGCCGCACGCGGCTCGCGCTCACTCTGAGCGAGGGCCTCAAGCTGGCGGAGGGGGCGGCAGTGGTGCAGCTCGGCCTGGTGCCGCCCGGCCAGACGCGGCAGGCGGTGTGGCGGGTGGCGCCGACGGGACAGGCGACGGGGTCGCTGCAGATCGTTGCCACGGTGACGTCGGAGAACCTCGAACCGAACCGGGTGACGCGCGACATCACGGTGAACAGCCCGCCCCAGCTCGTAGTGAAGCTGTCCGCGCCGGAGAGCCTTCGCGTCTCCCTCGATAATCGCTACGTGCCGAATCCCTTCGAGGTGGGCGCGAAGATCGCCAACCGGGGCGCCCAGGCGGGGAAGAACCTCGTCGCCTCCATCGAGCTGCCGGAGGGGCTGGTTTTGGCCGACGGGGGCGAGGCCACCCAGGTCTTCGCGCGCCTCGACCCGGCGGCGGAGCTGGCCTGCCGGTGGAAGGTGCGGGCCCTCGGGATGCCCACGGGTCTGCTGGCGATCGTGGTGAAGGCGACGGCGGCGGGAGCGAAGCCGGCCTCGGACCGCGCCCGAGTCCGCGTTCCGGAACTCGTGCCGGAGCTGCGGGTCCATCCGGCGGCTCAGAGCGTGCCGGAGCTGACAGACGGACAGCCCACTCTCGTTCCCATCTCGGTTCGGCTCGTTCCGGCGCGCGA
>Ga0307376_10003829_pt1 | contig 13983 bp, 22 predicted proteins | sample TR2MG_FD_202536 | JGI IMG/M metagenome (GOLD analysis project Ga0307376, IMG submission 202536) | Soil microbial communities from Risofladan, Vaasa, Finland - TR-2 | ecosystem: Environmental > Terrestrial > Soil > Coastal area > Acid sulfate soil | place: Finland: Risofladan, Vaasa | collected...
GTTCACCTCCATTATGATGGGATCACCCGCTCCAGTCCCCCGACCGCAGGCCGATACAGCCCGTAGCCGATGGGAGCAAGCGCGCCCTCGATGTCGGCCAGCGTGCCCTTGATGTCAGTCATCAACAGCCTCCAGGCTCAGTTGTTGCTCTACCTCTGCAATCCACCCGGCAACCTCTGGCGTAGGTTCGTCAAGTACCCTGATGGGCAAAGCATTGGGGTCAGGGTACCGCCGAAGTATTTCGGCTTGCTCTTCATCGGTCATGTCGGCCAACTCTTCCACCGTGTATGGTAGGGTCCCCACGGTCGGGGCCGGCTGCCTTGCCCCTTCCCATTCGTCTACCGTCTTGCTGCCCTTTGAACCGTTACAGGCCGCACACGCCCAGGCCAGGTTGTCGAGCGCATCAGTGCCCCCACGCGATAGCGGTATAACGTGGTCCACTTCGCCCCCAGGTGCATAGCGCCCGCAGTAACGACAAGTCGCATGATCACGGTTGCGCACCAGTGCCTTAACCCGTTTCCAACTCTCGCGCGAGAGTATATGCAGTTCTTGCGTTTGCGGTTGGGCTTGTCCAGTTCTCCCTACCTCGATAGTAACGCTCAGTCGGAACATGGCACCACACCTCAAAGGTAGATTTCGCCCGCTTCCCCATCGCTCAGGTGCCGGGGAGTTATGTCGATCATCTTCGGTAGCATTGCCTCGGGCCGCGATTGCGTTTCTCGGATCGTGCGAATCGTGCCAACTCTGACGCCGGCCACGTTCACCGCTGCTTGTGTGACCGTGTTGACGCCCAGGGCCAGCCCGCCCAACACACCACGGGCCTCCAGGTGCCCCAACTTCCAACAGGCCGCCCCCGTCACTGGCACCGCCAGAATCGCGCCCAGGGCCAGCGCCGCCAACGTACCATGCTCCAACCCAGCCAGCAGCCGCCACAGTCCATAGCTGATGCCGGTCAGCAGTGCCAACCCCACCAGCGCCACGCAGGCCACCGCGATTATGCGTTGTCCCAAGGTGCCCCCCGTCCGTTTCTTGCTCTGTTCGTTGCCCATTCGACCTTACCTCCATTGTCTTGTCTGGTTGGTTGGTTGGCTCCTGTGCACTCTCTGACCGTCGCAACCCTTCACGTCAAGGGTTTGCGCACTCTGAGAGAGTGCTAACCCGACCAACCAACCAGCCGCCTATACCGTCTGTGCGAGTGCATAACCGTGAGTTCTCAGCACCTCGCACAGATCACGCCCCACCTCGATTAGACGTCGGCCACGTGTGTCCCCCACATTGGCACCCAGGGCCGCCGCCCGTTGGCACATTGCTGGCCGCCCCTCACCCTCGAACGCAGACAGAAGCGCCGCCGCGAGTTCCATACCGCTCCAGTCCACCGCCTTGCTGCTGCCCCCGTCGGGCAAATCTTGGCCGATGGTTTCCGGCTCGTAGGCGGGCCACTGTGCGAACTGCCAGCGCGCCCGACCGTTGGCACCCTCAATCACGCGCGCTATGTCGCTGCTGTCCACGAACGCGCCTTGTGCCCGATGGGAAGCGCCAGCGCCTATAACGTAGGAGTCGCCGCACCCTAGCAGGTGGTCCGCCCTCGGGGTTGCCCCACCGACCGCCACCCGGCTCGCGTCCGGGTCCTCCACTTTGAGCGCCACCTTGCCCGTCAGGTTCCTTCTGGTTGCGCTGTCTCCAAAGGCCGTCACGGTCGGGTGTTGCGTTGCCATGACCGTGTGCACGCGCGCCGCTCGCCCCTGTGCTGTCAGTTTGCGTAGCATGGCCACGATAGCAGGATCGGCCACCAGTTCCTGGAATTCGTCAACCATGACGATTATGCGCCCGTCCTTGACGTTCTCAGCATAGCGCCGCCGCATCTCTATGCACGCCCAGGCCAACGCCGCCCGCACTTCGTCAACCTCGATAGCGCAAGGGCCTACCACGCCGGGCAGCCGCTCTACCACGCGCAAGCTCTCACCCATCTTGCCGTCGCACAGTACCAGCGTGTTTTCAGGGTCTTGGGCAAACTGTGCCGCCATGTTGCGCAGTGCCACCGACTTACCCGCGCCCGTCGCGCCACTCACCAGGAAGTTAGAAGTACGGTCACACAACTGCGGTACGATAGTACAGCCAGTTTCACTTATGCCGGCTACCCAACGCCCGTCAGACTGCGGTTTCTTGCACACGTCGGCCAGCCGAATTGACGTCTGCGCGAGGTCCTTGCCCCATCCTGCCTCACAACGAACGTACCGCCCATGTAGGTACGCTTGCGGTTGGCCGTCGAAGTCCCAGGGACACATCTGCGCAACCGCCGCGCAGTCATTGCGAGTGAGTGCCGCCAGCAAGGTGCCCGCGTCCAGGCCACCGCAGAGAAATTCTAGCGCGCCCGCTCGCGGCCCAGGGATTGACTCCACCCGTTGTATGCGAATAGCCGCGCCAGTCAGCGCGCCGCCGGTAGCATTCCTATACACGATTTGCCCCCATTGCTCTAGCAACCGATAACGCATAATCGCCCTAGGGTCCTTCTTCACGACTCACCTCCAGATTTGACGTTTTCACCCGCGAATGCCAGCGCCCGTTGACGGGCCGTCGCCGCGTCCATTGGACGTTGGGCCGCCGTCGCCCGCGAGGTCAGACTGCGTGCCGTCTCCATCGCGGTCAAGATCGTGACCGCTTCCCCCGCTTGCGCCTGCTCCAGTTCGTGCCCTGCTGTCCAGGCTTCCCGATAGGCATGGTGGTGGCACCGACCGCGCCCACCGCGTAGCCAGTCGCAGGCCACGCGCCCGTTGCCAAGATTGAACGGGCAACTTGTCACCGTGCACACGCCAGGGAAGACGGTCACGCCCCACCTTCATTTTGCTCTGGCGCCAATTCGATCAAATCAAATAGGGGTTGGCATGTTAGGACTGCGGGTGAACCGCCCGCCGTAATGAGTAGACGGCTAACCGACCGAATATCCCCCTGCACCCCGTGTACTACCACATCCCCCTCTACTGCCAGGCCATAAAGAGACGGTGCAAACGTAAACACGTTGTGCCCCACCTCGATTGTCACGCTGTCAACGTCGGTAAAAACCTCTTTGCCAGCGCCCTTCACAAGTTCGTCACCTTTGACACAAACTGTTACTTTCATTCCCTCACACCTCCCATTGCCAGCCCCCTTGCGAATCCGCGCCGGTCAGGTGGTTGCAACCCGTGCACTCGTAGCAGGTCCGCGTACCGCTGCCAGGCCAGTTGACGTTCGCGCACCAGTTGCCAATGCGCCGCGTCTCGAGTGCCATTGTAGGGTCCGCGCATGAGACTCGACCACCAGCGTTCGTACAGCGATACGTAGGTTCGTGCCGCGTCCACCAGGTCACCCGCGCCGGCGGATGACATAGCGGCCAGCACCGCCACATTCCGCGCATCGCAACCGCCCGCTGCCATGGCACCGCCAGCAGGTGTAACGGCGGATGCGCCCGCGCCCGCGACAATCGGGACATTTGACAGTGCCGTGCCCGTCGCATTTTTTACAGGTGTTTCCCATTTCTGTACCTCCATCGTCGTGTACCTCCAGAAAGTTTCTACCGCCTCACCAGTTCGCTGCTGCCCATCTGAAGCGAAAGCAAGTCACCTAACTCAGATGGGCAGTGCCAGCCGGTCAGATGTCATCGAGCGCGGCCTTGTGTTCTGTGGGGCCATTCCACTGCTGGCCGTCGTCAGCCCCAGCCACCTGTAGGCCAGCGCCTGCTTGCAGTTTTCGCTCCAGTTCCTTGACCGCCTCGTACACGTCGCCGATGGTCACGCCGCCACGCGATAGGCCGCTGTCCAGGGCTTCACAAATCGCCTGTGATTTTTTGCCCTTCGGTAGACTCCGTAGCCAGCGCCAGACATTGCTATACCGCTCAGGGTCCATCGTGAAGGATACTGTAACGGTCACTCGGCTCGATTCTGGCATATCAACCCCCCAATATTGCCGCGCAATATTGCGCAGTAATATTCACTTCCCTTGACCTGCCAAGTACTGAGCATAGCGCCAGAATCCCAGGGCATTGGCGAAAATCGGGTTGCTCACCGTTCGGGCATGACGAAAACGCGCCTTGATGTAGGGTCCCAGCAACAGCGCGCCGCCACCCGATACCAGGATCACGTCTAAACCCGCCGCGCCATTCCAGAGTTGAGAAGCCGCCGCCAGCACTTCGTGGGCGAACGGTTCCAGAATCGCGTCAACTGGCCGCGAGAGGTCTATGGCTTCGCCGTAGTATTTGACCTTCCGTGCTATGATTGCCTCTATCACCTGATGGTCCCTCAATTCCAGATCGGGACAATGGTCAGATAGCCACTTGCGCAGGGAACGAACAGCATCCCACGCGCCCTTGCTCACACTGGCCGTCTCGCGTCCTATCATCCGCAGTCCTTGCACCGATAACAAGTTCGTGGTCTTGCCCCCAACGTCTACCACGCCGGCCGTGCCGGTGAAGTAGGATGAATCCGCCTCATGCCCCCGATCGTCCAATGCACAAGACAGAAGCGCGCCGAACGGCTGGGGAATGACTTTAGCAGTCGTGACCTGTAGGCTTTGCGTGCTACGCCCTTCCCGCTCTGGCCGATGTTCGCCCAACAGACGATCGCGCACCAGGTCCTTGTCACCGAGAAACGCAACTGGTAAACCTGTAACGATACGCAGTTCTGCGCGTGTGGCGGTAGTCAATTCGGTGAGCGCCGCCAGGAAGAGGTTATACCATTCGTCGCCCTGAATCCAATGCCGGTCCTCACGCCGGTCGAGATATTCACTCTGAATGACCGCCTCCCAGCCCACAAGCACGCGCTGGGGAGAAGCCAGTAGAATGCTGTTGACAGGTTGCTCGTCTAGGGAAAACTCCAGGGCCTGGGACGTGCCCGTCACCGATGGGAAAGACGCCCACTTGCTGGGGTCCCCGCAGTGAATTGCTTTGACCGCACTATACCCGATGTCTAAACCGATGTTCACCTTGTCACCTCCGAAAGTTTGACTTGTTCCTGCTGGCCGTCGGCGGCCAGGGCCACCAGCGCCGCCACCAGGTGCACTCTACCCAACACGCGCGCATGCCGTTCGTGTGCGATAGCACGCGTCTTGTCCATTGTCCTTGCTCCTTTCTTTGTGTGTTGTAACATTGCTACCACACGGCTTGCTAAAAAGGGCAATGCCTGCTTTCAGCATTGCCCGCCTAGTCTACCCTTGCCGCTTTGCCGCGAGGTCCGGTACTGTCCTTGCCGTCTTCTGCCCGCTCCCTCACGTAAGCAAGCAGGCTGTCCACTTTGACAAGGTAAACAGTCCCAAGTTTGCTGGCCTCAATATCCCCCGCGCGAATCAGCCGCCTCAAATACTCAGCACTGTAACCCGTTCGCGCGCTTGCGTCTTTTATCGTGACAACGTCGCTATTGAGTACCATTGCTTGCTCCTGTCCTTGTTGTAACATTGCTACCATTGTACCATCCCCCTCAACTCTTGTCAAGATACTACGCGCAACCGTGTAGAAAAACGCCTGTTATCTGCCCACAAACCAGGCTCTAAAATGTATGCGTGAATTGTGATGCACTGACGCCGCCAGTCTAACAAGCGCCATTGCTAGAGGTTGCCCCACGCGCGCAGGGGAAGCACGTGGCGGTTCCCACTCTGGCTCCTGGTACTCTGAGAAAATAACAAATTTCTGCCACCTTGCGCTTTTTTGTAATTCTTGCACGCGGTTGCCCCACGCGCGCAGGGGAAGCACGAATGGTGTGAAATGGCAATTTGGCAGAAAAACACCATTTTCTCGGAATACCGTGAGCGGTTGCCCCACGCGCCTGGAGTGCCCCAGCAGCACAGCGGCAAAAAGAACTAGCAGGAACAAGGCCGCACTTCAATGGCGACCTTAGTCAAAGAATTGACCAAGGTACGGATGGCAGAGGCGCGGGGCAAGCAGCACAAATCTTGCAGACCAATCGCCTGGAGTGCCCCAGCGTTCATCTAGCGCAAATGCGCTAGATAGACAGGTTGCCCCACGCGCGGCCAGGGGCCAGGATCGCCCGCCCACTTCACTGTGAAGTGGGGGAGACGGGCCGGGACATGCACCAGCCCGCCCCCCCCAGGGAGGAACACCAGCGGGTCTGCTACCGCTGATGCATCCAACAAAAAAACAGGCTCAGCGCCGCGCCGCCCCACGCTGAGCGCCGGCGTCAGCCGCCGCGATTGCCCGCGCCAACGCCACGCCGTAGACACCGATGGGTTGCGCGCTCTCGAGCGCAGAACGCAACCAGTGCAAAGGTGCTCGCTCAACCGCATTGACCGCCGATAGCTTGCCCGCTTTCAGCAGGTTCGCCAGGCGGGCCAGGTTGACACCGCCGTCGCTCCTGGCGACATAGAGCGCGCCCACGCGGTCAATCTCGGCTTCACGCGCCTTTGCCGCTGCCCGTTCCGCCGCCTCACGCTTGGCTACCATTGCGCGCCATTCGTCGGAATTGCTGGCCGCCACGTGGTACTCCTCGGGAAAGTGGGTCATGGCCACGGTCGTGTTGTTCGCCCGAGACGGCTTTGTAAGCGCCGCTTCCGCCAGTTCGCGCCGCAATGCTTTGACGCCCGCCGCCGTATCGCCGTGTGGGATCGCGCGGTACGCCAGGATCGAGTAACGCCCATCGCCCAGGGCCTTGACCGCACAGGCCGCCGCCGCGCCAGCCGTGTGGATCACGCTGCCCACGCTATAGGGATCGTTGGAAAGGGCCAAGTCACCAGACTGCGCCACGCCGATGTAAACCTGATCGTTATTTGTTCCCATGTCAAACCTCCTCATTTTTCGTTTGCAAACTTCGTAGGTCCACTATAATGTATCGTATCCCACCTGGTGGGACAACTTTCATGTTGACGGGCCGCCCATCCGCCTCAGCCTTTGCCACCGCCCGCACCCTAGCCGCCTCCTCGTCGTCGTCGTACAATTCGACCAGCAAGGGCCAACCGCCCGCGCCCTCATCGTTGCTGGCCGTCGCCGTCCGCTGCTCCAACTTTCCAACCCGCTCCCTAAGTTTCATAGGTCACCGTCAGGCCAGCGCCGCTTCGATACCACCAGCAATCGCGCGCCCGTGCGGCCGGCTTCCGCTTCCGCCTCACTCACCCGTGCCTCAAAGTCGGGATCGCCCACGTAACCCTCGACGCTCACCCACTTCATGGGAGTGCCGTCGCCGCTGTCATCGGCCACCCGCTCCAAAGCCTCAATCCGTTGCTCTAGTCGTTTCGCGCTCATGCTCCAGGTCCTCCAATGCCGCCACCCGTTGGGCCAGGTCCACCGCCTCACGCATGGTCAAACCGCTGCCCAGGATCGCCCGCGCCGCTGAAACCCTGGCACCAGGTGGTATGTCGCCCGCCTGATGGAGGGCCGCCAATGTTCGCACCGCCGCGCCCATCGCTGCCACCGTCTGGCGCGTGACGCCCGCTAACACGTCATCGAGGGCCGCGCTCAGCGCCGCCTTGACCGCAGGATCACGGACGTACCGATGGGCCGTGCGTTCGCTCAGGCCACACGCCCGCGCCGCGTCCAGGATGGTGCCCGCCGTTAGCATCGCGGTCACGAACCGCCGTTTTCTTGCGCTCAGGTTGCCAGATGCTGCCATATCGTGCCACCTATACGTAACGATCGTAAAACGTCACTGCAAGGGTCACCCCTGCTACGCCCGTCTCGTCGTACCTGAAAGTCACCGTCTTGCCCCCATCCCAGTGACCGGGCAGTCGAAACCAGTAATTGCGCAGGAACGGAGATTGCAGAGTGATTGCCTGAAACTGGTTGCTGTTGTCTGCCAGGTAGGTGACCGTGCGGTTTCCACAATCTATCTCAAGGGCTTGATTGAGGTCTAACGTGCACTGTAGCCGTATGGCTACCCCATCCACCGCATCCTCTACCATCGTTAGAGTGACGTCAAGATCGTAGTTGCCTTGCTCATCCCCCAGGACAATCCCAGGAGTGCCAGCAGAATTCAAGGTCAGGGTACAGTCGCCCGCCTCGACGTAGATGTAATTTGTCAGCGCCCAGGCCGTCAACGCCACGAAGAGAGAGCCTGAAGTCAACACCTCGTTTCTAGACCACGCTGTCCACACCCCCTGTGGTGGGTCGGGAATAAGGTATTCGTCCGCCCAGGTAGAACCATCAGTGCTAGATTGTATCGCAACCCATCCTGCCCATGTAGGGTCGCCAGAGTACCCCAGGCCATTCGTAAAATTGGCATTGGTGATGCCACAGGGGTTGTACAGGTATAGCCGCTGCTGAGTTTTGCCCTGCAACCCCAAGACTTCCCAAGGGTTAGCCGCCCCTAGCATTGTGGCCGTGTACTGCCCAGAAGTGCCTGAGTTTTTCCAGTACACCCACGATGCAACCCTCAACCCGTCGTTCTCCCCGAATACCTCATAAACCCAACTGGCATTAGTGGAATGGTCAATCTCAAATACTGCCTTGTAGTTGTCATCCACCGTTGGGGCCGTCGCGCTGGCGTTGCCATAAAAAAGCCACACGTCACGCTCTACCCACCACAGGGCTTGCCCGCTGGTGTTTGTAGCCGCCGCCGTGCCCTTGGCTGCCCGCGTTATGCCTGTGAAACGATTGAGAGTATCATCCCGCGCCGTGTAGGTGAATGCCTCGCCGCTGGTGGGATTGTAGAGGATCCCAGATGATGGAAAGCCGCTCACATCGTCTACGGTGATGCTGGCAACCGAATCACCAGACAAAAACGTCTCTGCCAGCGTTGCGCTTTGGCCGGGCTGGAGGGTCAGGTTAGCCCAAACTTTACAGGTTGCAGTGTTAGGGCCGTCAAGCCAGCGGTCCACCTCTACGCCGTCCACCGTCACCCGCAGGTCATCCCCGTCCGCTTGGGCATGGCCAGCCCCTACCAATGCCTGGTGGTTGAAACCTGTTCCTGCTTGCGTCGTCACTTCGAGCGGGTAGTCTGTGAGTGCACGGGCCACACGGTTGTAGATTGCCAGCCATCGCTTGTAGGTGTATCCGCCACTCTTGCTAGAGGTTGGCGTGATGCGGATCACCGGCTCCGTGTACGCCGTACCATCATTAGTCACGCTGAGAGTTTGCCCTGTAGCGGTCACAGATTTGGAAAACGTGGTAGGGTTAATAGACCACCAGTAGGGATCGGCGCACAGAAGTTCAAGCCTAAAAATCGCGGTAGTGTCATCCTCAGTGTCGAGGGTTACCGCCCCATCATTTTGCAAAACCGCCCCTATCTTACAGGCCGGTTGCCCCTCAGGCGTCCAGTACAGCCACAATTCCCCCCTTTGGGTACTCAGCTCGTACCTGAACCGTTTTAGCTCCTCCATTAAAAGTTCGTGTGATGGGGCATGCACTTCCCCCTCCAACACGACCACGCGCATGTCGTCGTCCGCCTCACTCAGAATAGCGCCATCCACGCCTACCAATTGCGTGACGACTACACGGGGCCGCGGTAGTCCACCCAGGCCGCCCGCCCGCGTGACCGTGTAGATCGCCCCCGTTTGCCCTACAGCGCCCTCCCCATTGAGTATTAGGCTCCCAAACTTGATGTAATCACCAGACATGATTTTCCCCCTTATGAGTTTACTTCACTGTGAAGCGGCCAGCGCCGCGCGATACGCCGCATCGAGGGCCTCCAGACGGGCCGCCCACATCGGCGGTACGCTCCCCGTCGTGTGGCGCTTGCGGTCACACGCGCGCGCCGCCGTGCACAGACGGTCGAAGATCACGTTCTTGTGGCGGATCACTGCCAGCCTGTCAGCCATTCCTACCATGTCCACCGTGCCCCCATTCAAGAATACCATCCATGAGTACCTTGGCACCCTTGACTTCTTGGCGCTCTTGGCAGCCTTGGCAAGGTTGCCAAGATAGCCAAGGACGACAAGGTAGCCAAGAACGACAAGATAACCATCATTCTATATCCTTGTGGGGAAGTCCCCAATACCAATGTACACCGCTATCATCCTTAACACGCCGGGCCACGATACCCGACTTTTCCTTTGCGCGTTGACAAGTCCTCCAGTTAATGCCAGCGCCGTTCGCTTCGTCCTGGAGTTCTGTTTGCCGTCTTGGGCCGTCCGCCAGCAGTGCTTGCAAGAGGTCCGCCGCCTGATCAAGCCGCGTCTCTACGCGCTCCTGTTCTGGCGCATCCCCAAAGGTCAGGCCGCCGTTGCCGATGGTAAAGCCGAGAGGCTCAGGCGGTTTGCAGAAGTTCGATTTGATGCACTCGACGCGCACCGCCCCCGATTGGTCGCCGTCGTCAAGCCGCCACAGGGCCAGCACAGACCTGCAAAACTGCGTTATCGTCGTGCTACCCCTCACGCGGTCGAGGGTGACGTTGACAGGTTCCAACTCAGACCGCTTGCGGCAGTGATGCACCAGCACCACGGGGATTTGCAGGCCGGCCGCCATTGCACTGTACCGCGTGAGTAGCCGCCGCATCTCCGCCCCATCTTCCTTCATAGAGTGGCCGCCGCTGAGGCTGTCAACGAAGATCGCGCCCGCTCCCTCTTGGCGTGCGAGGGCCTCGATACGGGCCGCATCTCGCACCAGGTCAGCCGTGTACAGTTCGTCGCCAGGGCAGATCGTCCAGTGTGGCTGTACGCCCATCGCTTCCAGGCGCTCAGCATAAGCCCCTTTCATGCCCTCGCTTTCCGCCAGGATCACGCGCCGTGCATCAGCGCAAGGCGTACCATCGGGCCAGTCCGCGCAGCCGGCTATGCTGGCCATCAGACGGGCCGCCAGGTAGGATTTGCCTACTGACTGCGGGCCAGCAATCAGGGACACGTGACCGATGGGCAACCAGCCAGGCCAGCACCACTTCACATCACCGTAAAACTGGCGGATTTGCTCCATCGTGGTAAACTCTACGGGGCCAACGTTGGCAGATTGAATCTCTGACAATTGAACGATGGTATCCTGCAGGGCCTTGTCGAATCTGCCGTCGCCCCCGAAAGACGCCCCCATGCCGCTAATGGCCACTTCCGCCGCCCGCTGCCGTGACCAGTTAGCCACAATCCGCGCGTAGTCATCGGCTCGGGCATAACTCGCGCACTCGTTGACTAACCCCACCAGGCGGTCCATGCCGATGGTTGCGCCCTCACGCGCCAGGCGGTCGCCCACGCTGATCACGTCGGGCAACAGGCCGTCACGCGCAACCCGCCAGATCGCCGCCCACACATCACGATGGGCCGCATCCCAAAAGTCGCCCGCGCGCAGCGCCTTGACCTGAGGGTACGCGCTCGTCTCGGAGAAGTTCAGCAATAGGCCGCCCAGGATACCAGTCTCAGCGTCCAGGTTGAAAAGGTCAGGGGGTTTTTGGGTATTGACAACAGACGGCGATTGTGGTAAACTGAGGTTAGTCAGTTGAGCGTCCGAGATTGTCGCCCGCCCCTGGTCGCCCGCCAGGGGTTTTGGCGTTTTATGCCCGTTGTCGCTCATGGATCACCTCCACCCGTTGGCTGTTATCCCCGACTAGCACTGCCACCAGGCCACGCGCGCGCGCCTCCTCCTGCATCTTGCCGCGCAGCCAGGCGGATTGGCTCATCTGGTCTTGCTCTGCCAGTTCGCACAATAGCGCCTTGTCCACGCCCGATAACGCAAACAAAAACCTCTCATTCAACATTTCTCATCCTCCCGTCAGCCAAACAAAAAGAGGCAAAATCGGCCAGCCGCCTTTGCCTCTCTGGTTTCTAATATAATATAACCACACTCCGCTGCTACGCGCAAGAGGCAAAATCGCCAAAATGAGGAACTTTTAGGGTACCTTCGTACTACCCCTGCCCGTGAGGCTCAGGGCAACCCCTCAATGCGCCGTGCAATCGTCGGGAACGATGCTGCAATACCTGAAATCCTACTTCCGACTATAACAGTTATGTTAGGTTGATAACTTACCATAATAACCGAAAAACGCCTGTTTTCACAATTCCCGTTGTAACAGTTATGCATCACCCTGCCCATGCCCCTTTCGTGCCCCTTTCGTGCCCTTTCCGCGCCCTTTCCGTGCCCGATACCGCTCGCGCGCCCGCCGATTGATTGCTGCCCGTCGCCGCGCTCTGCTGGCGGCCTGCTTTTGCCGTTCGCGCTCAGGGTCCGCCGCCCGTCGCGCGGCCTGGTTTGCCGCCAGCGCCGCCGCATGCTCTGCGCGATAGTCCGCCTGGTACGCCTCACGCTGCCCCCTGTGGGCCAGGTCGCTTGCGCGCTTGCTAGACCTGTGGCAGTCCTTGCACCGTGACATTAAACCATCCTTGTTTCTCGCGTCCTTGTAGAATGCCGTCACGGGCAGTGTGGCACCGCAGGCCGTGCATCGCTTCGTTACTTTGCTCATTGTCCCTCCAGAATCGCCCTACAGCCCTACCAGGCCAGGATCGCCCACGGACGGGCCAGAGGTTGCCGCGTCGAGGGCCTCCAGAATGCCCTAAAGCCAAAAACTGTACTCTGGTGGAAGTTTGCGCCTGTTCGCATTATGGGTCACGTTCAAGCAAGGCCGCAATTTCTCTATGAGCATTTCTTCGGCTTTGTCCAGATCGTTGTACCAAACTCGGTCTTGCCCATCTTCCTCATGCCAGGGAAGGTTAACGCCCATCGCTCTAAAGCCGGCCTCCCATTTCTCTTTCGTCATGCCCTTCACGACTTTAGCCATGTACTCTGGGAGCACTTCGTCTTGCCTGTAAAATTGAACTTTCCACGCCAGGGATCGGGGCATGGCCTCATAGACTAGCCGGGTAACTGAATCCTCAGTAGGAAAACGCCGTGACTTCCCCAGGTGTTGCAAAACGCGGTCAGTAACCCCCGCGCAGGATTGTCCCACGTAGAATATCAAGTCGCTTTCGTGGTCACGGATCACGTACAATTGGTACAGATCACCAGGGTCTTCGTAGTTCCCAGAGAGTAGACTGCCGATGGTGAGTTCTATCATTCTGCCACCTCCAACTTGACACCCTCGTTGGCTATGGCAGCCGCCTCTATGTACTGCAAGGGCATGGCTGGGGAAGACCACCCGCCCGCGTCCTGTAGGCGGTCAATTGGCGTGCCCGACCGCGCCGCTTGTGTGGCCCAGTAGTGGCGCAGATCGTGAGCACTCAGGCCGGCCACGCCCACCCGCGCGCCGAGTTCCCCCACGCGCGCAGTAATCGCCCGTGTGGTCATGCCAGGGTCGGCCAGCCTCCCTCCCTTCTTGGAGGCGCGTAGCAGTGGGCCGATAGACAAGCCGTCGTTGTCCAGGTAGACACGTGCCGCTTCCCACGCATCCGCCGTCAATTTGTGTGTTTGTGTCTTGTCCACCTTGGGCCGATAGAAACGGAGTTCCCCCCGTTTCAAGTCCACGTCGGTTACCGCCAACCCGGCCACCTCCCCAACCCGTAGGCCATGATCGGCCAGCAGGCAAAGCAAGAGGCGGTCACGTCGCCCCTGTGACGTGTTGGGTTGCTCTTTCAGTGCTTGCGCTTGCGCAGGTGTGAGTGATACCGGCTCGTTTTTCTTGGCTCTACCCTTGCGCCCGCCCCTGGTGGGAATGCTGGCCGCCGTTCGCTTTTCGTCAACCTGCTTTCCTTCCTTCTTGCGGTACCCGGCCACCGTGCGGATCATGGCCACGTCCTGTGCACTCAGCGCGCCAGACCTCGCCGCCAGTTTCGCATAGGTCTTGACTGTAGACAGGTGCCCGTTGACGCTGCCCACCGCGTACCCTCCCAGGAGTAGCCAGCGCGCGAAACCCTCTACCAGTCCCCAGGTTACGCCGTGCCACGCCCCAGGGCCGCCCGCGAGGTCCCCCGCTTGCGTGCCCGTCGTTTCCTCCAGGAAGTGGGCGAACAGGGCCAGGGTGTTTTCTTGACGGCGGATGGTGTTGGCCGCCTTGCGTGAGCGATAGTCAGCAAAGGCGGAACGGGCAGCCGCTTCGTTTGCCGCTTGCCCGGCTTGCTCCATGATCGTGGTCAGTTCGTTTGCTCCCCGTGTGGTCAATGCTACGTTGTCCATTCCTCATTCCCTCCGATTATCTTTAATAGTCGGTAGCCATTATACCA
>Ga0307376_10003831_pt1 | contig 13974 bp, 17 predicted proteins | sample TR2MG_FD_202536 | JGI IMG/M metagenome (GOLD analysis project Ga0307376, IMG submission 202536) | Soil microbial communities from Risofladan, Vaasa, Finland - TR-2 | ecosystem: Environmental > Terrestrial > Soil > Coastal area > Acid sulfate soil | place: Finland: Risofladan, Vaasa | collected...
AGGCGGGTAACGCTTCCGAACCACCAATGTATCTTAGCTCCCCCGTTTCTACTGTCTGAATTACTGGGTCCATTATAAGCCACCTTGCCTGGGTCAATCTTCCTCGTCCTGGACTTGACTGCCACCGCCATCCCCCCTCGTGTTATTGTGGAACCGTTATAACACAAGGATAATTTATGACAACCCCATTACGGCCGGATGGGTGGTGACCGCTTGCTCAGGTGCCGCTTTGGCCAGGAGATTCGGCTTCAATAGGATCCGCTGCCCCGACCGGACAAAAGCTCCCATCCCGCCGAGCAGGTCGACGGCTTCCGTCACGGCAGCCTTTACCGCGGCATAATCATAATCGGCGCAACGCACCAGGCTGACCTGTTCCATGCGTAATTACCCCCCATTGGCCGGGTGGCCCTTTTACCAAATTATACACCGGCTGGGGCGGATGGACAAAACACTGACGGCAACGGGGTGATCCGCCTGCCGTCCTATGGTTCGTAAATGTCATTCCTGTCGCCCGGGACCCGTCGCCCGGCGGGAGGGTGGGCAACTCCGGCCTCCGCAACCCCGTGCCTACAGGCTGTCTTTGCCCTCTTCCAGTCGCAGGTTGATGAGTACGGCGGTCTCCTCGCAGTTCGGGAACTTGGGACAGTCGATGCATTCCCGCCAGACCTTCTGGGGCAATTCATCCTTGGCCACCGTGAGAAAACCGCACTTACGGAAAAACTCTTCCTTATAGGTGAGGGCAAACACCCGGGGAATACCCAGTTGCTGCGCCTCGGCCAAAAGAACGCGTACCAGGTTGCGGCCGATTCCCCGGCGAACGTAGTCCGGATCGACCGTAAGGGCCCGCACCTCGGCCAGGTCCTTCCAGGTAATATGCAGGGAGCCCGTCCCCACCACCTTGTCATCCACAACCACCACGGTGAATTCCCGGATGCTCTCGTAGAGCATGGACAGTGAGCGGGCCAGCATCAGCCCGATGCCGGCGTAGTAGTTGATCTGGGATTGAATAGCTCCCACATCGTCTATCCGGGCTTTGCGATAACTAACTAGACAATCTTGCATCCCGATCCCCCACAAAACAAATTGAATTCAAAGTTAAGAAAAGGTTGTTCTACATCTCCCGGGCGTACGCCACGGCGTTGCGAAAGATGGTCAGGGCCGGCGTCGCGTTGCAGCCGCCCCGGCGCCAGTTGGGATGCTGGGTAAATTCCACTATTCGCTCCGGGTGCGGCATGAGACCCAGCACGAGGCCCCGGGGATCGCACAGCCCGGCCACGGCCCGGCTTGATCCGTTGGGATTTTCCGGGTACCGGTCCGAAGGCGTGCCATCGGCACCCACATACCGGAACACCACCTGGTTGCGGTTCTCCATCTCCGCCAGGGTGGCCGTGTCAGTATACAACTTGCCCTCCCCGTGGGCCACCATCATGTCCAGGACTTCCCCCTCCAGACCCCGGGTAAAGATACAGTCGCTCTTTTCCACCCGCAGCTTGATCCAGCGGCACTCGAAATGGCCGCTGTCGTTCCCCATGAGAGCGACGCTGATCGTTCCCGGATTGCCGCCGGGCAGAATCCCGGTGCGCACCAGCACCTGGAACCCGTTGCAGATACCCAGGACCGGCTTCCCGGCCGCCAGAAAGGCCAGTAGTTGTTCCTTGAGCGAAGAGATCAGTTCCACGGCCAGGATCTTGCCGGAGTGAACGTCATCGCCGTAAGAGAAGCCGCCCGGTATAGCCATGATCTGGCAATCGACCAGCTTCTCCGCCCCGCTCCTCAATTGATTTATATGCACCAGGCGGCTGTCGCCTCCGGCTTTGTTGAAGGCGGAAAAAGTTTCTTCATCACAGTTGGTTCCATCGGTGCGCAGCACCATGACCCGTGGTTTCAAGAGCCGAACACCTCCCGCATGGGCTTTTGGTAGGCTTGCCGTAAGTCGTCGAGCGCCAGCTCAAAGAGAACCGCGCCGCGAAAGCCGGCTTCGACTGTTTCCTTTATGGTGGTGTTTCCCACCCGCACGGCCGGGATGCCGGCAAAGAGAGCCACCCCGTCCGTACCGGGGGCCAGTTCCACCAGAAAGCAGCCCGGCGTCTCATTGAAGAGGAACCACTCCGGCCGGTCACCCGAAGGCATTTCCACCCGGGCCCCCAGACCGCCCCCCAGGCCCATTTCGGCCAAAGCCGCGGCCAGTCCCCCTTCCGCAATATCGTGACAGGCCAAAACCGCCCCCGTGTCGATAGCCCGGTGCAGCGTGCCGAACACCGCCGGCAACTGTGCCGGGTCGATCACCGGCAGATTGCGCCCCAGAACCCCGTGGAGGTCGTAGTAGACTGAACCGGCCATCCGGGAGGTATCCCGCCGGCCCACCAGCCAGATTTCGCTGCCCGCCCGCTTGAAGTCGGCCGAAACCGTCCGGGAGACGTCCGCCACCCGGCCGAAACAGGAAATGCAGACGACCGGGGGAATCTCGATCGTCTGCCCGCGGCCCCGGAAGGTACTGGAAAGGCTGTCCTTGCCCGAGATAAAGGGCATGCCGGTAGCCGCCACAAAATCCACCAGGGCGTCCACGGCCCGGTCCAGGGATCCGAGCAGTTGAGCGGTGGGAGCCGGCCAGATGAAGTTGTCGATGAGGGCCAACTCCCGAAAATCGGCGCCCACCGCAACCGCGTTGGCCACCGCCTCGGTGGCCGCCCACAGGGCCCCCTGATAGGGGTCGATGTTATTGAGCACCGGGTTCAAACCGTGGGAAACGACCATGGCATAGGGCCGGCCGGGCAAGAGCACGCACAGCGCCGCGTCGTTGGGACCGTCGCCCTCCACCCCGCCGTACGGGTAAATCGCCGCCGCACCCTGCACCCCGTGATCGTAGCGGCGGACGATCGGTTCCTTGGAACACACGTTGAGGTGACCCATCACCCGGCGGTAAACCGCCGCCCAGTCCGTGGGAGGCGGCAAATCCGGCTCCGTCAGGGAGGGATTCTGCCATGTGGCCTCCAGAACACTCTCAGGCAGACCGTCGTGCACGAAGCCCATGTCCAGGTCGCACACCATCTCCCCGGCATAACTGACCTTAAGCCGCCCGTCGCCGGTGAAACGGGCTATTACCGTAGCTTCCACGTTGAAGCGGCGGCACAGCTCCTGCAGTTTGTCCCAGTCCGCCGGATCAACCGCCAGCACCATCCGCTCCTGGCTCTCCGACTCGAAGATCTCCCAGGGGGCCAGCCCGCTGTATTTCAGGGGCACCTGCGCCAGGAAGACCTCCACGCCCACCTCCGCACCCATTTCGCCCAGGGCGGAACCAAAACCGCCCGCCCCGCAATCCGTCAGCGCCCTGATCATCCCCGCGTCCCGGGCGACCAGTAGGGCGTCACTCACCCGCTTCTCCTCGATGGCATGGCCTATCTGCACCGCGCTGGCATTGACCGCCACGGTCCGGTCGGTCATCGCGCCGCTGGAAAAAGTCGCCCCGTGGATGCCGTCCCGGCCGGTACGCCCGCCCACCACCACGCCCAGGTCGCCCGGCCGCGCCTCTCCCTTCCCGCTCAGGGAAGCCGGCATCAGGCCGTAAGCGCCCACTATGACGGTGGGCTTGGCCCGAAAATCGGCGTGAAAATGGACTGAGCCGTTGGTGGTGGGGATACCCATCCGGTTGCCGTAGTCCCGCACCCCGGCCACCACCCGGCGCAGCAGGTAATGGGGATGCAGGCAGCCGGATGGAACGGATGCCTCCGCAATGTCCGGCGGAGCAAAGCAAAACATGTCGGTGGAGGCCACCACCTTGGCTCCCCGTCCCGTACCCATGATATCGCGGAAAACCCCGCCGCTGCCGGTCATGGCCCCGCCGTAGGGTTCAATGGCCGAGGGAGAGTTATGTGTCTCCACCTTCCCCAGGATGGCCTGTCCCTCGTAAAAGGCCAGGACGCCGGCATTGTCCACGAAAGCCGACAGGACCAGGGGATGGGCCGCCTGGCGGGTGGCTTGCTTAAGCCGCTCGTACAAGGGCTTTTTCTCCACCCCGTCAACCACGATCCGGGCCTTGAAGGTCTTATGGCCGCAATGCTCGGACCAGGTCTGGGCGATGACCTCGACTTCACAGTCGGTAGGATCCCGGCCCAGGGTGGTAAAGTATTCTTTGATGGCCTGCATTTCGGCCAGGTTCAAAAAAAGCTTCTCCCGGCTGAGGTCCAGAAGGGCCGCATCGTCCATGGTGCGGATGGGGTAGGTGTGGGTGGAGGCACTCACTCCCTCGATCAGCAGGGTGCGGGGAGGTGCGGAAACCACCTGCTCCACCGTGGCGTTGACCAAGAGACGTCCAGTGATGGCGGCGAGGTCGTCCACCCCGATGGACGACCCGTAAAAAGCATACTCCCGGCTGGAATCGGCCGCCACCAGGCCCTCTATCCCCAGGTCGCGGGCCGCCTTGAGCAGGGAGGCCGCCTCGGGATTCATCACCCCGGGCTTGTACGCCACTTCCAGATATTTGTCGGCCCCGCTCAGGACCGGCCCGTTGACGCTGCAAATCTGGAACACTTGTTCTGCCAATAACTGCCGGGTCAGCGTTTCCGCCCCTTCCGGCGAAATACCCTCAAACCGGTAGACGCGGGCCGTCCGGACCCTTTCCACGCTGGCGATGTGCAAGGCGTGACGGATCTCGTACAGAACATCCTCCCCCGGAGGATCTCTCAATTCCGGCCGCATGGCCACCCGGACGGTCTGAATAGCCAATAAAACCCCTCCCCGGCCTTCTCCGACGGAAATCTATAATACCACCCCTATTTTAGCACAATGGGGCGGTCATCTGCCACCCTCGCAGCCTTAAGGTCAGCTGTCTCAGAGGCGACGGTGGTGGCCGGGCCGTTCAGGGCGATGAGCATAGCAGCTTCCTGGCCGGGCAAAAACTCCTTTCACCCGGATGATACCTGCCGTGTGTTAGAAGAACCTTCGCAAAATGGTCATAAAGTTGTAACCGTTTACTTATTGGTTCTTAATGTTATGGCATTACCTTCCTGCTAAAATATTCTCCAAGGGAGCCCTGACAAATTGGGGATTCCCTAAAAGGGGGTATTAATGGTCAGGGAGAGTAAGATTTCAACAGAGAATCGCAATTAGTCCGGTGAACAGGCTGGCCTAGGCACACATAGCAGCTCATTTGTATACTAGACCCCAATATGTGTTCGACTAAACAGCTTACCGGAGCAGACTACAGAATTCATCTACATAGACAAGGAGGCATTGGGTCTTGTCAAAAAGAATTTGGTTTGCAGCCATCGGCGTCTCTTTAACCCTGTTGCTTGCCGGATGCGGCCAGGCGAACTCCCCTTCCGCTTCATCGCCCACCCCGACTCAGCAGGGTGGAACCACTCAAAACGGCAACCCGCAGGGGCATCCGAACATTTCACCTCAGCAACGGCAACAAATGCAGCAGGAACTCAGGTCAGGCAAAGTCGTTTCCCTTACAGCCAGTAGCGTGACGGTGGCCGTTGACCGCGGCGGGGCTGATGTGGGAACCAATGCCACCTATAATTTGACCAGTTCCACCGTGGTAAGAAAGGATCGCGCCACGGTCTCCACCAGCGGCCAGACACCCGATTTGGCCTCCCTGGGCTTGAAGTCCGGCTATTACGCCACCCTGCTGGTCAACGGCGGCAACGTGATCAGCATCCAGTTCAACTCCGACGGCAGCCAAAGCCAGCGGCCGCGTAACGGCAACGGAGCACCGCCCAGTCAAAACGAATCCGCACCAAGCCAATAGGAGATGAACAAGGGATAGATAGATAATTAGGGGGGCCCTGTTTCGGGCCCCCCTAATTATTTCCGAGGCGGCTTATCTTGTCGCCAACCGGGCCCGCATGTTCGTTGCCGGGGCATGTGATGCCCGTATGGCAGGGATGAATCATCCGGTCATGAGCAGCATGGGTAGCGGCAACTACGGCATCGTGGCCATATTCCCTGTCGTAATCGTGGCCGAAGAAATCGGAGCCTCCGGGGAAAAAACCGTGCGCGCTTTGGCCCTGAGCCACCTCGTCACGACTTTCGTCAAACAGTACACAGGCCGGCCTTCCAGCATGTGCGGCTCCGCTGTGGCCGCCGGAACCGGGGCTGCGACCGCGGTCACCTGGCTCCGGGACGGCAGTCCGCGGCAGGTCGCCGGTGCGGTTCAGAACATTGCCGGTAATTTGGCGGGCATGATCCGTGAGGGGGCCAAGGGCGGCTGCGCTCGTGAAGCCTCCCCGCCCTGAAGAGCGGAGCTTCCGCCTTCAAGCTGGCAGGCACCTCTGCTAGGCTAGAGGTAACTTTATGGCTTCATGGTCCTGAAGTTACACCGCAAGTTTGCTCTACGAGAGAGCATTTCTTTTGGCACGCGAAACGTTTCGCACAGGACCAGTTTCTTGGGAATCGGTTTTACGTGGCAGCCCTGTGACCTGCCACAACCCCATACCGATTGTCAAGGAGCTAATACTATGATATATCGTGCTGGTAGGTTTGTCAATATGATCCAAGGTATTCCTTGCAAGGAAATTTGCGCCTTTCATCTCCCCCTGAAGGGAGGAGACTTCCCGGCGGATTTGTTAAACTTTCCACCTCGGCCGGAGAAGCCATCCTTTCTTCCCAATTGGCCCTGCAAAACATCGTCATCAATCCCCGGGACGGCATAATCTCCCTTACAGTTGAAGAGACAATCCGCAATCTGGGCAGACTCGGCACTATAGGCATGGCTTGCGCCGAAAAGACCATTCTCGATATAATGCTTCAGAAACAAAAGAAGGCGATGTAGTCCTTTCCGGGCTATTTCAACACCAGCCGGCGCATCAGTCGCAGCGGCAAGGGCAGTAAAACTACACTCACGACGACCAGCCACAGGAAATCCCCCGGCAGGCCGCCCAGCCGCCCCAGCACCAACCCCCTGGTCAGGTTGACCACGTGGGTGAGGGGGCTGAACCAGGCCAGTTCACGCAGGAACGGAGGCAGCCCGTCCAGGGGGAAGAAGACACCCGAGAACAGGAACAGCGGCGTCATAATCAGCGAGAAGAAGTAGTTGAAGCTCTCGATATTTGGAAAGAGCCCGGTCCAAATCAGGGACAGCGAGGCGAACAGCATGCCGGCCACAGCAAGTACCGGCGGCACCAGCAGGGCCCAGGGCGAGGTCACCAGACCCAGCACCAGCAACACAATCAGAATCACCGTGCCGTACAGAATGCCTTTCAAGGCCCCGAACAGAATGTCGCCCATGACCAGGTCGTCCAGACTGACCGGTGTGGCCAGGATGGCCTGGTAAACTTTCTGGTATTCCAGACGTACGAAGGCGCCGTAGGTGCACTCGTAGGCCGTGGAAAGCATGGACGAGGAAGCGATCAAGCCTGGTCCCAAATACTGCAGGTAGCTCATGCCGGCGATAGGCCGTACGTAGGCGCCGAGCCCCAGGCCCAGGGCCGTCAAATAGAGGACCGGTTCGGCGAAGTTGAAAGAAAGGTTGACCACCCAGGTACGCCGGAAGACGGCCAGGTGGCGTCCCAGCACCCGCCAGGTCAAGTAGGAAAGATCGGGCCACCGCATTACTCTTCCAATCCCTTCCCTGTCAGTCTCAGATAAACGTCCTCCAAAGTGGCCGGCCGCAGCACCAGGCGGGGGAAACCGAGGTTGCCCAGGGCTGCCAGCAACTCCGGCCCGCTATTGGTGTAAAGGAAAAGGTCCTGGCCCAGGACCAGCTTGTCCCGGTATAAGTTGCCGGCGACGGCCTCCACCTCGTCCGGGCGAAGGGCGCCGTCCCCGACGATCACCACCTCCCGGCCGGTGTGGTCGGCCACCAGCTGCTCCGGTTCCCCGGAGGCCAGGATAGCCCCGCTTTCCATGATTACCAGGCGGTCGCACAACTGGGCCGCCTCCTCCATGTAGTGGGTGGTCAAAATCAGGGTAACCCCTTCCTCCTTCAAGCGGAAAAGCCTCTGCCAAACCTGGTAGCGGGCCTGCGGGTCCAGCCCGGTGGTGGGCTCGTCCAACAGGAGGAGCTGTGGTTTGTTGATCAACGCCCGTGCAATGGTCAGCCGTCTCTTCATGCCCCCCGAAAGGTTATCCGGCCGCTCGTTTTCCTTTCCTTCCAGGCCGAAAAAAGCCATAAGCTCCCCGGCCCTCTCTATGGCTTCGGCCCGGGTGAGGTCGAAAAACCGGGCATATACCAGGAGGCTTTCCAGGACCTTCAACTCCGGGTCGATGTTATTTTCCTGCGGCACCACGCCTAGGTGCCTTTTGATCCGCCGGCACTGTCCCGGCACCGCCAGGCCCAGGATCTCGAGATGCCCCGCCGTAGGCGGCAGAAAACAGTGAATCATCCGCAGCGTCGTACTCTTACCCGCCCCGTTGGGCCCTAAAAAACCGAAGCACTCCCCCGCCCGCACCTCGAAATCAATGCCGGCGACCGCCGTCACCCGCTCAAATTCCTTGACTAAACCCTTTGCAACAACCACTCCGGCCAAAAAAGCCCTACCCCCCGCCAAACATGACTGGGTCTAATATAACACAGGAATGGGGCTATAGGGAAAACACTTTCGGGGTCGGGAAGAGCCGGTTCCCGGCGGGATCGCTCCGGCAGGCGGAGACAGAACAAAAACAAGAGCCCGGGGGACGTTCACCCGGGCTCTTTCCGCAGGTTTTGTAATTCCTCAAGAGTTCCTTTTTACGGCCACCAAGTAGATTTCATGGGTCCCATTCCCGCCATTTAACTTCTTTTCTGCTTCCTTTAATTCGTTAACCTGAGCCGAACTCAAGGTGGCGACTTCCATCCCCTTGGTATCAATATTCATGAGCAGACCTCCTTTAGCGGTAGTTTATCCGCCGGAAAAAAATAATATGTGGTTCCTCCGGGAGGTGCGCTTGGAACGCGACAAACCCAACGGAACAAATGAACATATCTACGCCGGTGGTCGCCCCTTCGTCCGGTCTGGGTGAGCCAGACAAGTGTTTCTTCGGGAGCCTCTGCCGCACAGCCTACTCGTTGAAGACCGTTTTCAGCCGTATTATCAGCCAGACGGCCAAGATAGCAAAAACCGCTATTATAGCCTCAGCAGTCCAAACATTCATGACATGCGATTGATACAGCCCGGCGAAGAAATCGAGTGCGGCGTGCCCTAAGATTGCATAGAACAAGTATCTTATCTTGCCTGTTTTGACACCATACAATACTATGAGCGAGAAAGCTATTTGGGCGGCTAAGGCCATGACCCGCTCCACTCCACCTACGGCTAAAAGGGCAGGATTTGCCGGCAGTAGATATACCCTCGCTAGTGATGAGGCAGTTAATACGCCAATGAGGATCGATTCTATTCCGCCGTGACCAATACCGTAGGCCAAGCCGTCTTTCCAGGCTGTCTTGCCCTTGAGAGTGTATCGAAACGCCAGAAAGCGGCCGGTTTCTTCAAACAAGCCCGCCATCAGGCCGCCGTAAACAGCAAAGATAAAGGGGCTGGTTAAGAATTGAGCGGTTACAGGATTGATTATTAATAGATAAAGATGGGCTACCTTTTCGAGAATCTGGGTAAAAACGATCCAGACAAGAACACCTATACCTACGGCTTTAAAAGACAACCCGTATTTTCTATTAAAGTACAGAAGCAGGAATACAGGGACTAAGACAGATAATATCAGTGATAGCGCTATAAAAGCAATGTATGTTATGCCCGGCATTAAATCCCCTCCCAATACACCGCTACCAACCGGCTGTTTTCAGGCCTGTTCGTCGCTTTTCACCGCCAGGGCACACAGAAATCCCCCGTCGGTGCGCCCGGAGCGCCGGGCCTCCCTCTCCAGCTCCAGAGCCTGGATCTGCCGTTCGAAGTCAAAGTCGGGCGGCACGAAAAGGGCCGCCCGGACCATGACCGGCTTCCCCGGCATCAACTCCCTGAGCTCCTCCGCCGTATACAGGCGGGCCTGCCGGAAAACGCTCTTGGGACGTAACCGAGCCTGTTCGGCGTAGAATTCCCCCCAGGCACTGTCCCGCCCTATTACCCCCACCACCAGCCGGCCGCCCGGCTGCAAAACACGGTAGGCCTCGGCCAGGGCCAAGGCGGGCTCCGGTAGGAAGTCCAGCGCCGTTACCGACACTACGGCATCGAACGCATTATCCGCGAAGGGCAATTCCCGGGCGTCGGCCGGATGGAAGGAAACGACCAAGCCGCGCGTCCGGGCCTTCTCCCGGGCGCGGACCAGCATGGCCGGCGAAATGTCCACACCGGTAACGGCCAACCCACATGCCGCCAGTTCCAGGGCGTAGTTACCCGTACCACAGCCTACATCGAGCACGCTGAGGCCCGGCACGGGCTCCAGGAGGCCAAAGACAGCCTCCTTTTCCATGCTGTCCACCAGCCTGCCCATGGGCGTGGCATACCAGGCGTCGTAGCCTTCGGCGTGGTCGTCAAACAGTTGTACGACCACCGGAGCTAACCCTCCTGTTGGGCCGGCTCCACCACCACGGCCGTTCCGTAAGCTACCACTTCCGACATGATGGTGCCGATCTCGGACGAATCGAAGCGCATGGTCAAAACGGCGTTGCCCCCCAGCGCCGCGGCCCGCTCGACCATCCGTTCCACGGCCTGTTGGCGGGCACTCTCCAGCAAACTGGTGTACTCCTTGATCTCGCCGCCTCCCAAGGCCCGCAACGAAGCCACTATGTTGTATCCCAGGCCGCGCGAGCGCACCACCACCCCGAAGACCTCCCCCAGCGTCTGTTTTACCCGGTGCCCGGCGATAAAGTTGGTGGTCGAGACGATCATATAAAACACCCCCATAATATATCCGGTTGCGACCAACGTGTAAGACTGCCCTTTAGTGGCTGTTCCTGCGAAAGTCAAAATACGAATAAACGAACGGTATGGCAAACGCCGCTATTACGGCCACCAGGAACAGGACTTTGCCGCCCGTGCCGCCCATGATCGCGCCTACGAGCCCCACCAATCCCGCCACCACCCTGACCCGGCCGCCCAAACGGTGCGTCCTGTTCCAAACCCCCTCGTCGGCCAGGGTCCACGGCGTTATGAAACCTACCCAACTCTGTTTGATCCGGCCCATGACGTTGCCCAGGATCAGTAACAAACCGGAAACCACCGTCATTATCACTTGTTCAATCGACACCGGCCAGCCAAGGGCGTAGGCCAGGGTCAGCCAGTGCAGGGCTACCAAGAACAGAACGATGACCAGCTTCATAAAACGGTAGGTGCCGGAGAAGCGGTTGTAGTTGGCCCGGCGCGGGTCGATGGCCGGCATGACCAACAGCAACAGGTATACGCCCAGAGAAACGAAAAACGTAAAAAAGGCGCGCGCATGCAGGTGCGGGTACGCATACAAGGAAGCCGCCAGGTCCAGAGCCAACAGAATCCAAACGGGCCAGTCCTGCAGTAAGGATTTCCTATTCGTCTCCATTTTCTCCTCCATCGCCATTAATCCGGCCACCCAGGTAAACACTTCCTGGAACACGGTGGTATTCAGGGAATAGACGATGTGCTGCCCCCGGCGCTCATCCTGGACCAGCCCGGCGTGCTTGAGCAGGTTCAGGTGGTGGGAAATGCTCGGCCGGGAGATGGGAAACTGATCGGCGATCTCACCGGCCGTCAGATCACCCTGCCGCAAGAGTTGCAGAATGCGGCGCCGGGTGGGATCGGCCAGGGCCTTAAACAATAGATTCAATCCGGTCTCCCACCTTGCTTTAGATATTTAGGCATTCATCTAAATACATTATAGTCCACCGCCGTGAACTGTCAATAGGCTTCAGGCCTTTTCCATCATGTTCCTCTTCGTCAGCACCGGCTGTTCCCGCGAGGCCGTAACCCCTTACCCGTCGCGCATCCGTGTACCTTTCAGACAATCGACTAACGATATTTATAATTTCTCAAAAGTATTCTTCAACAACAATGCATCTTTCTCTACCAGAGGCCCCTCTGCAATTATACATCCTTTGACGTTAAAATCTTTTATGGCTTTTAAGCACTCCGAATAATTGAAATCACTTTCTAATAAGGGAAGATGGTTTTTCTCGCCTTTTTCATTATAGTTTATTCCACCCATGTGGATGTGCAAATCATCTAGAGCAGACCTACCCAACTTATCCAGCACGTATTGCAGTATTTTTACAAAATCATCATAGCCTTTTAAACTGCCATTTTTTCTTGCATGTATATGAGAAAAGTCAATACATAACTTGCATGAACATATTTCTTTACAAAGATTAACTAATTCTTCAAGGGTTCCAAACTGGGTCCCTCTTCCGGTAGTCTCAAGCCTATAATCTATTCCCTTATATGGAAGCCTGGATAGGTTTGCTTTTATCGTATTATAGGCCTCCTCCTTTGAGTCCTTCAGATAGAAACCGGGATGAAATACCAGGCTTCTCCCCTCAACCTTTGCTAATCCGTCCATTGCTTTTGTTATCCTTTCCATCGATTGTTCTTGCTTTTCAGACTCATTTGCATTTAGATTTACATAATGCGATCCATGGGCCGACAGGTAAAAATCATTATCTAACTTAGTTTTTAATATTATATCTTTGTTTTTATCCGTCACATTGACATTTCTTACAAAAAGAAGCTCCATTGCATCAAGCCCTATTGATTTTATATAGTCAATGCCGGATGCATAGTTAATTTTCTTTGATCCACTGTCTATTGGCAAGCCCGATATTCCAAATAATAGTTTATCCATATCTTCTATCCCTTTACTTTCAACATTCGGTAAACCCGACTGAGAAATTAGCCGTGTCAAGAAACCCGGTGCCAATAAGCCGTACGGCATCGCTTGTATCCTGAGGCTATCTCCACCACCGTCACCACCCGGGACAGACTGAATTCCTCTTCCAACATGTTCTATTTCTCTTCTGCGAGACAGTATTTCTGGTCTAACTACCCTACCAAGAGGAAAAAGATGGACCCGCGCAGAATTCCCCCTTATCGCCACCGGCCGTTCCCGGGGCGGCTACCCGCGGACCGGCCGAAACGGCTGAAATCTCTAACAGTTCTGAGGTGAGGCCCTTGTCCGAAAAGGTAAAAGCCAGCCGGATCGAAACATCGGTGCCCATGGAAAAACTCCTGGCCGACCTGGAACGTTACCGGGAGTTGGCCGTCTCCCTGGGGGCCACGGACGCCAAAGTGATTCCCGCCAACCTGGTCAGCGTGGACGAGCGGGTGCGCTTAAAGTGCGCCTTCCCCCGCTGCCACCTCTACGGCGAAAGTCCCAACTGCCCGCCCTATACCCCGGAGCCGGAATTCATGCGCAAGGCGCTCTCCCGGTTCCACTTCGCCGTCCTCATTAAGCACGAGGTCAACCCCAAGGCCGACTTCATCGACGACAAAGTCTGGCACCGCGGACACGAAGCGCATCAGCACGACACCGGCTCGGTGGTATCGCAAATCGAAGCCCTGGCCTTCAACGACGGTCATTACTTCGCCGTTGGTTTCGGTGCCGGTGGTTGCAAGACCACCCTCTGCCGGGGCATGTACTGCCAGTTCCTCGACTCGGGGCGCTGCCGTTTCCCCCTACGCTCCCGCCCTTCCATGGAAGGTGTGGGCATCGACGTCTATGACCTGGTGGCCAGGGTTGGCTGGGAGATCTACCCCGTGGCCCACGCCGACGTGGACCCCGATTCGATCAAGTGCGCCGTTTCCATAGGCATAGTATTTGTTCGCTAAGGAGGGGATAGAGATGAAGGATATCATTGAAACCCTGGACGACTATATCGATGAGAAGAACCCCAGTCGCTTGGCCAAACTGTCCAGCAACATCCAGTTCCGCCGCCTTACCCTTACCCTGCTGCGGGAAATCCTGCGGGAGCTGAGGCAGCTCAATGCCAACAGAGAGAAGTAAATAAGAAACTCCTATTGGTTACGGCTAGTCCGGGTTAACAAAGAAGCCAAGGGTGAACACCGAGGCCTACGGGGGAAAAGACGGAGGCAGGGCCGGCTAGGAAACGGTTCGTTCTCTTTGAGCTGCCGGCTCACC
>Ga0307376_10003833_pt1 | contig 13961 bp, 9 predicted proteins | sample TR2MG_FD_202536 | JGI IMG/M metagenome (GOLD analysis project Ga0307376, IMG submission 202536) | Soil microbial communities from Risofladan, Vaasa, Finland - TR-2 | ecosystem: Environmental > Terrestrial > Soil > Coastal area > Acid sulfate soil | place: Finland: Risofladan, Vaasa | collected...
ATGAAAGCATCTTAGAATTAAAAGAAAATAAATTTAGAACTTTTTTAATCCAGATAAAAAGATCTTTTGTTATTACTAAGAAAGATCTAAAAATATATTACAATAAACCACCAGTTTTGATTCAAGGAATAATTTTTCCAATAATCCTTTTTATTGCTTTGACCGTAGGTAGGAACGTACAGGCAATTTATCTGATTTCGGGATTAATGGCGATGACAGCTTTTTTAACATCAACTTCAATTGCTCCTATTGTATTTCCTTGGGAAACGATGAGAAAAACATTTGAAAGATTAATAACTTGCCCAATTTCAATAAAAACAATTTTATTAGGGAGTGTTTGGAGCACTTTCATTTATGGAATGATTTTTTCTTCAATTCCTTTAATTTTTGGGCTAATATTCTTATCAACACAACTTTCAATAAATCTCATAATTATCATTATAGGAATGATAGTCGCATGTTTAGCATTTGCTTGTTTTAGTCTTATCCTTTCAGTTCCTTCTACGGATACACCCGGAAATACAATGGTTTTCACCATCCTTATTAAATTTCCCCTGATTTTTATAAGCCCCATATTCATGCCAATCAATTTAACGCCAATTGCATTCATTTCTCCATTAACATATCTCGTTGACATTGTTAATATAGGTCTCGGAGAAGTTAGTGCCTTTGGAACATTCGGAGTATTGTTTGATATTGGAATCTTATTAGCTTTTAGTTTTGGTTTTCTTTTCTTAGCTTTTATCTTACATGGAAAAACATTAGAAAGAAGATTTCGAGGATAATTAATACTTCGAACATTTTATTTTCCTTTTTTTTAAGAATAATATTTATCTTAGGAAAATCTTTAAATTAACTCTCTTTTTTTTAACATTGCTTCTACTAAAGTTTCAAAAACGTTAACATTATTTTCTCCGGTTTTCGAACTCGTTTCTATCAGAAAAGGTATATTATGTTCCTGTTTGAATTCTTCTGCGTCATCTTTTTGAACAGTCCTTCTTGAGTCTGAAAGGTCGGCTTTTCCTCCAACCATGAAGAAAATCGTATCATTCGTATTCTCTTTTACGATATCATACCATTCTTGAAGGTTCTGAAAGCTAGTATATCTCGAAATATCATAGCAGAGTAAACAACCTTGAGCTCCTCTAGAATAGTTTGGCAGGAAGAATCTGAATCTTTTTTCGCCAGCAAAATCCCAAATTTGAAGCTTAATTCCAGTATCACCTCTCGTTGTGCTCCATGTCAGCAAATCAGTTCCAATTGTAATCTTCATTGGCACGAAATGACCGGTAATTAACCGTTGTATCATAGTACTCTTTCCAACACCACCATCACCTACTACAACGATTTTAAATAAAAACTGGCGTTTTAGATCAGATTGTTGCGACATTTTTGAGAAATTTGCTAAAAGTTGTTAGCGATAGATTGTAATAATAATATATTTTTTTTTTTTAAACTTTTATTCAATAATTTATTCACTACTGAAATCTCTAGAGTATTTGTGATTTATATTTTTTAATGTTTCAATAACATTGTTTTTCTTGCTATCTGGCAATAATTGGAGCTTTTCTATTAATTCAGAGGGGTTTATGCAAGATATATTTTTATAAATAAGGTAAAAAAGTAGGATGGCTATCAGTGGAGAAATTACTATAATTAAGAATGAACTTACTGAGATTTTCAATGGCAATGAACTTTCGATTCCAGTCCCTGGAAGTATATACATAATTCCAAGAAGTCCATTAATTTCAATCAGAATTACTATACCCAGGTTTAAAATATTTAAAAAGATAAACGTACCTAGGTTTATTAGGTAAATTAGCTTAAAATATTTAAGATTTAGATGATTTACTGGTATTCCCGAGTTTTCTTCAACATTATCTCTGGTTTTAATGGTTATTTTGGAATATTTCCAAATGTCAATTAAGATCCAATAAAACCCAAATGTGTAAATGAAATTAAATATAATATTAAAAAAAAAATCATAAGTCTGAATGAGTTGGGGATGATAATATGATTCCCCACCAATCCAAAAAAGTAATATTAATTGTAATACCGCAGTAAAAATCAATCTATTAGCATGTTTTTTTTCTAATCCAAGAGGATTGTAAGCAATTGTGTTATCATAAATTGATAATCTCCATTTATTAGCATTAATTAATCGAAAAAATAGAGAAAAAGTGTAAGTAATTACCGGAAAAAGCAATAAAAAGATGTTTTTCCAAGATTGAGCCAAAATAAAGAGGTAAAATATAACAAAAATAATCAAATCACGGAGTAAAGACTCATTGAGTAATTCTCTTAAAAGCAAAAACTCTTGCTTATTATTCTTTTCGCTCATTTTTTTATAAAATTAAGCATTAATAAATAAACTTATATGGTCTTTACAAATATTAACTCTGAATTTATATTAAGATTATAAGATAACCAACTAATTTTATTATGAAATTTTGCCCAAACTGCGAAAAAGTACTATTTCCTAGTAATAATCGACTTTATTGTAAAGGTTGTTCTCTTTCTTATATTCTGAAAAAGGGTAGATTAGTAGTAAACAATGACAACGACTTATTGCGCGAAATTGATCATGCAAGTTTTGATGATAACAACTCTAATGCGGAGTATAAAAAAAAATCAGATAAAGATACGAGTAATTCAAATCCTCAAAAAACCAGTTACCTAACCTTTTTTCCCTATGAGCATTTTAGAAGAGAGCAAGAGAGTATCATAAAGCAAATCGAAAAAGCTTCGCAGGAAAAAAAAAATTCTTTACTTGCAGCACCGAACGGAACAGGTAAGACCATTATCGCTTTAAGCGCCATGTTACCTTTAGCAATTAAAAAGAATTTAAAGATAATATATTTATGTCGCACCCACTCCCAAAACACTCGGATTATCAAGGAACTTACAAAAATTTCTAATCATTTGAGAAATAATGAAATCAATATTAAGGTTAACGGACTTTCTATTCGGGGAAGGAACGAAATGTGCCTTAATGAAGTACTCTTGTCTTTAAAACTTAATCCCCGAGAATCAATGGCTGTGTGCTCAGATTTAAGAAAAAATAGGAGCTGTAAATTTTTTCTCAACCTAATTAAGAAGAGAGATCAATACGATAATTTAATTAATATCGCTCCTGAAATTTTCAATGTCCCCGTAGATGCTGAAGATTTAATAAAATTTTGTAGCGATCAAAAATTGTGTCCTTATTTTTTGAGCAAATTTCTCTTAAAAGATATGAAACTGATAATATGTAATTATCAATGGTTATTCAACCCATCTATCCGGCAAAATTTTATGCAATTTATAGATAAAGAATTAACTAGTTGCATTTTAGTTCTCGACGAATGCCATAATGTTATTGATATAGCAACTGAAGTTAACTCCGATAGGATAACTCCGTATTCGCTTAGAATATGTTTAAAAGATCTTGAGATATATCGTTCACCAACTATTATGCAAACATTCGTGAAGGCTCTTATAAGTCACTTAGATAAAAAGAAGAAAAATCTTAATGTTTTTGAAAAAGAAATAAATGCAGAAAAATTCTTAGCTCAAATGTATTCTATCTTGCGCATTGTTAATTTAAATGAGTTTAAAAATTTCATTAATGATTTACTAGATTTTAGTGCTTCAGTTCATGAAGAGAAATTAGCTAATGGAGAAATTTCAAGAGATTATTTAGGATCTTTGGCAGAATTTTGGATAAAATGGATAAAGTGTTATCTACTGGAAAACTATTTCTTCTGTTATAATATAAAGGAGGTTAAAGGGAAATCTACAATCTCTATAGAAATAGTTGCATTAGATCCTAGAGAAATCGTTATTCCTATTTTGAAAGAATGTTATACGAGCTTGCATCTTTCAGGAACCGTAAATCCATATGTATATAATAATTTAATGAGTTTACAACAAAGTGGAAAAAGTTACAAGGGCATAATCGCCGAATCTCCATTTCAAAAAAAAAATATTAAAGCTATTATAACTGAAGGTGTGGATACTCGTAGAGAAAATCGAAATCCTCCAATGTTTAAAAAGATGCTCTCTAAAATTGAAGAAGTTATAAGTAGCACCCCAGCAAATATCGGTATATTTTGTGCATCGTACAAAATTCTAAATGCCTTAGCTAATAGTGGTATTGAATCTATCGCTATGAATTACAACAAGAAGTTGTTTATTGAGGAACCTGGTCTTTCTGCCTCTGAAAATGCTGAATTAATAAACGATTTTAAATCAATGGCTTCTAAACCTCGTAATGGAGCAATTTTGTTAGGAGTATGTGGTGGAAGAAATTCAGAAGGAGAGGATTATCCTGGTGATCATATGAATTCTGTAATTATCGCTGGTTTTCCTTATCACTTACCTACTCCTCGTGTAAATGCAAAAATTGAATATTACGATAAAGTTTTTAACAAACAGGGATGGAATTTTGCTTATCTTTATCCCGCTATTCAACGGGCAAATCAAGCTTCTGGGCGCCCAATAAGAAAGATAAAAGATAAGGGGGTTATAATTTTTATGGATTCCCGCTTTAAACAAAAAGCCAAGTGGATTGCTGAGTGGATAAGAAATGAATTAGAACTTATTCCAGATAAACCTAAAATTCTCTTCCAGAATCTAAATAACTTCTGGAAATCTAATTAGTTTATCCTTATTATTAAAGGATAAAGAATTGAAGAGAGAAAAAAATTATTAATTATTAATAATTAAACACTTTTTCTATTCAAAAAATAGTTAAAGCTTAGGAATTGAGATTTTCGTATAGAAGAGCTAATTTTTTAGAAACTATTTTCCATCTAAAGTTGTTCTCTACCCTTCTATAGCAGTTTTCTCTAATTTTTATAAAATAATTTGGATCTAATAATACTAAAGATTTAAGAATTTCATCAGGAATTTTATTTACCAATTTAAAGTTTTCAGTTTCATAAATTTGATTCTTTTCTTTAACCCTCTTTGAGATTTCTGCTAACAATAAAAGAGAGATTAAAGCTTCTGCAAATTGAGAGGGATTATCTTTTTCAATTAAAATTCCCGTACCAATTTCTGAGAAGTTTCTCATGTCAATTATTGTTTCTTGCAAACCTCCTACCTTTGTGCCGATAATTGGAATTTTACATGACATCGCTTCTAGCGCCATTATACCAAAAGGTTCCCATCGGGAAGGAGATACAAAAACATCCGCAGATAAATGTGCTAAGTAAAAAATGTCTGAAGCTACACCAAAAATGATTCTGATGTTCTGAGGATATTGATTCACGAATTGTGAATATGTTTTAATTTCATTTATACTATAATCCGTAGGTAGTATCAAAAAAAGAAATTTTGCGTTAGGTATGACCTTCAACACTTCTGGAACAGCTTCAAAAATGGTATCAAATCCCTTTTGGGGTGAAATTCGGCCAGTTGTTAAAACTAATGGACCCGAATCCAAAAAAGCTTTAATGTTACCGTTTTTGATGAATGGGTTTCCATTCGAGATTTCATTTATGGTGTTTAATACGTTTTGGGAACTAATTAGTGGACTATGGCTGAGATGCCCGATTTTATACTCCAATAGAAATCTCTTCATATTCTGTTCATTAATTTCAGTATTGTCGTTAATTTGTATAAAATTACGAATCTCATTCCCATGAGTCTCAATAACTTGATTAAAAATTTCATAATAATCCCAATCGCAACCATCCCAAATAAAATCTGCTTTAAATTCAATTAATCCCTTTCCACAATTTGGTATGATATCGGAATTTAAATACGATTCGCTTACAGTAGTTACTATATCCGAAATAATAGCTCCGATTTTTTCAACGGCAGGCATTTCAAATTCTGTCCACTTATTTTCGTCGAGTTGAGATATTTGCAGAATTTGGTCCAAGTTTAACATTTCAAATCCGCTACTAAGCAAAACTTTGATCGGTGTGTCATCTATTGCACAAATTCTGAAAAAATTATATTCGAACCTAGGCCATGTCATTAAATGTATGGTTAATATTGACGCAACTTCCAACCCATTTCTTGCTAAAACTTGTTTCATCCCGAAGAAGGGCAAAACCGCATGATAATCGTGTAAATGTACTATTTTAGGTAAATGATTTCTTTTGCTTTCAATGAAATAGCTTACTAAACAACGAATTCCTAGACTAAATAACGCAATTTTTCCCATTATGGTATTAGGATTATACACCGTCTTGTCATCTAAGAATTTTGATGTAAATGAATTATCGCCAGATAATAAAATGATTTCAACATTTTCTTTTTTAAATTTATAAAACGAGATATTATAACTCGTTTCTTCCTCCATTATTCCAAACAGAGTAGGGTTAATAGTTCCAACACAGGTGAAGGGTAATCTTTCCATAGTATATTTGCTTTTTAAATCTTCAACCTTTCCATGTGAGGGCATAAATACGGTAATTTTGAACTGTTCAGATAAATATTTCGCCTGATTTGCTGGTACTTCTCCAAGCCCTCCAACTTTTGCCACACCGGCATATTCAAATGAGAAAATCCACACACATTTCTTATTTTCCATCGATTTGGCTCATTTTTTTTGAAACTTAAATTACAGAAAAAAAGCCTAAGAAATCAGTAATTGTATTTATATAGTCATAGACTTAAAATGTTATTTTTATAAAAGGTTAATTAAAAATGATTATTGTTTGAATCAATAGCATACCAAAGAAAATCAATTTAAAATTCAGATTGAATTGATATCTTTGATCTATTTTTAAGATTTATCTTTAATTTCCTTTAAAAATTTCTTCGCAGCATTTTCTATATAAGCACCACACAGAGGACTAAAACACATAAATGGTTCATACCCGCCTTCTTTAATATACATTTCTAATGGGAATAAATAACCTATCCAATCTTGAGAATTTTGGAAAATTAATGTGTTTTCCATCTTAGTTGGGGCATGAGAAATTAGAGTTTTTCCAATTTCTTCAAACAATTCGCCAGGTATCGTTATTATTCCGAAGGTATTGCTATTATCTGCTGTAAATTTAATGAAATGAACTACAGTTTTTCCGTAATTCTTTAAATTCTTGTGCTCAACCGTAAAAAATGGAAAGTTAACAAACTTATAATCAAACTTGGCTATTTTAAACAAAAAATATTTTTTTATTAACCACTTAACTTTATTTGAAAACAATATCTTTGAATAATATTTCGCATCTTTCTGGGGAATTAATAATCTCTTTGTATATATATCAACTTCTGTAAATGTAGAGTAATCCTCTTCAGGAATAGAATTAGCAAATTTTAGGGCTTCTTCGCCAATTGTATAACCAATTTTTTTTGTATGTTTGTAAGTTCCTAACTGGTCATAGGATAATGTCTTTTCTTTATCTATTCTCTCCATATTAGTCCCTGAGGTTGTTATTGGATTTAAATCTCCGGATGGGCCGTTAAAATAAATAGCTTTAATGCTTCCATTTGTTAAATCATCAATTTTTGAAATCACCCTCCCAGGGAAATCAGCAGATAGTTTATTATTTTTAAACGAGAGTGTGGTTGGATGACAAGAATAATTAATTATAATCCCGATTAATTTACTGTTTTCTAATTTTTTAAAAGCAATTATTCCTAAATCAGGTAAAACCTTCCTCGTTGGCCATCTTCGATTAAGAACTATATCAGGGTTAAAACCTTCTTTTTTCCAAGCTAATGTGCATGGCTCTAAATCCTCGAATAATTTACTAACCATTCTCACAATTCTATTAGCCATCCACACAATAAATTTGTCGTTTTTGTTATCGGCAAACATCACCCCTTTTATGAATCCTAATGCTCCACCTGGATAATAAAACTCACCTGTAAGATCAAATGAGGAATGGGTGTGAGTAGCATGTAGAAATATTTCGTCTGGTTTTAATTGTATAAATTTTGAAATCAATCTCTTTTTAATATACTCCACAATCGAAAGTGGTAATTTTAATATATCAACCGAAATCATCAGTAAGTGATATTTATTATTACCACTATCTATGTTTATTAAAACACCATGAGCATGAATATCATCTAGTTTTCCTAAGCAGGGATCTTTGCGAGCATACCCTGCCATGGGTTTTCCTATATAATCCTTAGGTGTAATTTTTGTACTATTAAACGCAACTTTCATTGGATTATATTAACTGGGTTTTGCTCAAAAAGTTTTCTTTTTTTAAAATCTAAGATAAAAAGAACTACATTTACGAAAATTTTTATTTTTTTAAATATTTCTTCTAACAATTAAGTAATTCTAATAATCACTGGTGGTTTCTTAAAATGACTTTAAATAAATTAGATATATTAGGTATGGAGGGTACAATCTCCAATTATAAACAAGGACGTCATACTCTTCACCCTAAACATTGTATAATCGTATTTCCAAATATTAACAATAGAAAAGAGGCTAATAAATTAATTGGAAGGATAGTAGTATGGGTAAGCTCTACGGGAAAAGAATTGAAAGGGACGATAACACGAGCCCATGGTAATAATGGTGCTATAAGAGCTCATTTCAAAAAAGCTGGTGTACCTGGTCAAGCACTGGGAACTAAAGTGAAAATTATAAAATAACTATTTTTTAAGTGTCATTCTTACAAATTTTAAGGACTTCTTAGGTAATATTTCAATAACATACTTATTTTTGTAGTATTTTTTCATCTATTTCTGTTGATAAAGCGATCAAAAATTGTTTGTTTTTTAATTTAAATAATTCGGGTTTAAAACTAATTATGTCGGATCAGCACTTCCAAATTTGCCGTTTCTGTCAAAGAGATGTGAAATTGGCGTATTATTGTGAAAAGTGTGGGATCAGTTGTTGTTCCGACTGTTTACACGAAGAAAAAATTAAAACATTTTTTTGTCAAGATTGTGACTCAACAAATATAACTATTTCTGAATCAGGAGATAAGAAGATATGTGAAGATTGTGGAGAGGGAAGTATAGTTCAGAAAAGTCAACTCTTAAAGTCTTGTCCGAAATGCCATTCGAACCAAATTATTAATATCTATGAAAAAAAAGAAGATTTAGAAAAAAGTTTTTTGGATTTAATTAAAAATTCAAGATTCTTCATAACTCCCTTAAGAGATTTATTAGGTTCTTTGTACCAATTAAAACAAAAGGTTATGGATGCAAGAGCTCCCCCTATTAGGTGTTTTCATTACCCTACCATGGAATTAGATTTATTGGCTCTCTTCAAGTTATTTATATATGCGAAAGAAAATCTTATAGAAAAGATTCGTAATTTTATTCAACATTTATCCCTTAATAAAGAATATTTTTTTGATATTTACACGCAACAAAATTCGAATATAAAGATTATTGAAGATATATTAGAAAATTTAACTAGAAGCTATAATTCAATAAATTCTTTTATAGACAATAATGTTAAAACAATTAGTTCGAGCATCGAGACTCTTTCAAATAATCTTAATTTTATTGATAAGATAACTATTTATTTCACAAATTATCTAAAGTTTCTGAATCTAGCCGATAAAGAAAAACCTGTTTATGCAATATATGCAAAATTATCTAACGGCCTTAATACTCAAGATAAATACAAAAAAAATAAAGGAATTCTTTTTGTTACTAATTTTGACCTTTCCTTTGTCCATGAATATGGGAAGCGAAAGAAAAAGCAAGAGGGCATTTTTAAAGCTCCCGTAAAGGATTTAACCAAAGTCCAAATCAGAGGAAAAGTCTTCAAGAAACTTTATATTGAGTTTCCCTACGGTAGATACGAATTCTCTCTTCCTCCCAACTCTGTTTCTAGAGTATTAGATTATATTTTGCTCGCAAGAAGTTTTGACGAGACAATAGTTTATGATATGGAAGCTGCTAAAAAACTCTTTAACATTGAGGTTGATTTGAGTGATATAACAAAATTTATTGAAGAAGCAATCAATACATTCTTCAGCTTGAAATGCCAATATAATAATGTTAAACCAAATAATGGATTGGCTAATTACGGTCAAGTACCGCAGGCATTTAATCAAAACTCGAATTACATGCCTAATATCTCACCAAACCAGCCTTTATACAATCCTTATCAAAATAGCAATATCAATAATCCTAACTTTCCCTATTATCCTAATCCTAATTATAAAAATATACCCGAAAATCCATTATTCTATCATAGGAACATTAAGAACCCTGAAGACTTAAATTATTATTACAATAACATACCGAATAATGCCGCACCGATTTATAATCAGAACGATTTTTTCTTACAAAACCTATTCGATAACAATAGGATACAAAATTACAAACCTACAAGTTTTAACAATGGGTTCGGAAATCCTATTACAAACGCGGAAGAAAAAAATTTATTAATGAGAAAGTTAGAACAATTACAAAAATATGGTAAAATTTTCCCTAGCGCATCACTCAACAACTCACATATCTTTGATGGTTTGAAAAATGATCCCGCATACTATGAACCAACAGAAAAAGGTAGACATATGCCCCAATATCACGAGTATTCAAAGAATCACCTATCAGAGTTATTCAATCATGATTCTATTTCAAATTACCCAAACGAAGGGTCAAAACCTTACTCTAGAAAGTATAGTAAAGCAAGACGTAAAAAAATGTTTGACCTACAAAAAGAGAAATACAGCCTCGAGGAAACGCTAAAAGCATTAGATTCTAAATTTGAATCAGGAGATATCTCAGAAATAGATTTCTTTAAAAACTTTAAGAATTTACAAAAGGAAATTTATATAATCGAGAAAAATATTGAGGTTTTAGATGACAACATGGAAGACGAAGAGTTTTTAAGGAACAGTTCAAAGGAAATTGATAGAAAAAGATATTACACTTAGATACTACTTTTCATTTGGCTTAAAAAAGTCATTAAATCAATTAACTACCTTCTAATTCCTTCCTAAGCTTGTCAATTTCGTCCTCCAATTTTACCTTTGTTTTTATTTCAGGTTCTTCTTCTATTTCTTCAAACTCTGAAATATAAGCAAGTTCATCATCAGGGACTTCTGGCATTTGACCCCCTTGTTCTAAAAGCATTTCTGTTTCAAGTTGATTTAATTCGTCAGTTATATCAATTGCTAAATCAATTTCAGGATCGCCAGCAAGGATTTCTGCAGATTCCTCTATTTCTGATACGTATAATTCAGAGTCCTCTGCGATTTCAGCAATCTTTTCGGGGGCCACTTTAGATGCAATACCTTGTAGTTCGTCTCTAATTCCCCCCATTAAATCGCCTGTCATTGAAATCATACGTCCCTCAGATATAGCTTCTATTTGGCGTTCTATTTTAGCCCGAATATTGTTCTGGCGATCTACCTTCATTTGATACTGTTTATGTTGAATCAGATAATTTTTAGCCCGGTTTCTCTCTCCTCTCTTTATCGCAATTTTAGCGTTCTTTCTTGCTATTTCTGCTCTTTTGTTGTAGGTTTTATTTGATAGTGCAATTTTTCTGATATGTGCTTTAGCTTTAAGAACAAGCTCTTCCTTTTCTTTACCTTTTCTGGGAAAAAGTTTTTTCTTCAGCGCCATAATATACTAGAATCTCTTTTATATTTAATATGATTTTATTTACTTAAAAATTTGATAGAATTTAATTTAGTACGATGATTCTTATCAATAAATTACTTTCAGAGTCCAAACTTTGATGATTCTTAAATGAAAAAAATAATTTTAGATTTCGAGAAAAAAACGGATAATTTTAAAGCACTAGTGCAAGAAGCCTTGAATATGAATTTCCTTGATTTTTTAGTTTCGAGAGACACATTTTTGGAATTCGAGAATATTGAACGTATAACCACGTATAGTAGAGATTTGAGTATTAACACGCAAAATTTAATTGTAAATGAAGCAAGTGAGAAACCAATTGGAATTGATAAAGGAGTCAAGATTGGGCTCTATTACGAACTAAACTCAAAACAGGATGAAGAATTTATTAAAGAAGAAAGAGGTAACTTTAACTTCATTATAGTCAAAGCACAGGACTGGAAAATCATCCCCTTTGAAAACCTAATCGCAGAAATGCACAAAAATGATACAGAATTAATTGCTTCGGTCGAGAACATAAATGAAGCAGAATTGATGTTTAAAACCCTTGAAATCGGGACAGATGGAGTTTTAATTACTCCTAGAGAAGTTAATGACATCATAGAATTGAAAAAATTATTAGTTACCGAATTTAAAATTGATCTCATTGAAGCAGAAGTTATAGCTTTACAAAATGTCCCAGAGAGCGAAAGAGTGTGCGTCGATACTACATCCTTATTGAAATCAGGGGAGGGGATGCTTGTTGGAAGCACTGCAAAAGGATTTGTGTTAGTACACGCTGAAGTTTTTGAAACTCAATTTGTTTCCTCAAGGCCCTTCAGAGTAAACGCTGGTGATGTTTCAGCATATATTCTAGTTCCGAGTGATGACACCGATAAGAAATATCAGACGAAATATTTAAGTGAATTGAAAGGGGGAGATCAAGTTCTAGTGGTAAATACTAATGGTGGAGCGAAAAGAGTTACAGTGGGTAGAGTTAAAATTGAAACGCGCCCTATGTTAAGATTAGAATTAGACACTGATAATCGAGGTAAGAAGATCAGAATTAATTACATTGGTCAAAATGCAGAAACGATTCGATTAGTTAACTCAGTTGGAACCCCTGTATCCATAGTAGATATTAAGGTTGGAGACAAAGTTTTGGTTCATATTGGTCCCGAAGCAACTCACTTTGGTATAAAAATTAAAGAAAACATAATTGAAAAATAGAATTCTTCCATTTTTCTATTCCCTTTTAAAAATAGTAAATTTAATAGAAATGTTAAAGGTAGATTGTTAAAATGATATATTGGGCTCCATTATTACATATGTATCAACCTACTTTTCAAGATAGTAGGGTATTGCGACAAATTGATAAAGAGTGCTATAAACCTTTACTAAGAATGTTAGATGAGCATGATAATGTTAAAATTAGTTTTAATATTAATGCTGTTCTAATAGAAATGTTAAATGAATTTGATCTATGCGATACTATTGAAATACTACAAAATTTGGAATCTAGTAATAAAATTGAGATTACTGGTACTGCAAAATTCCATCCGATCCTTCCACTAATTCCACAAAAGGAATCTGAACATCAAATTAAGATAAATGAAGAAATTATAAAAAATAATTTTAAACATTGGGAACGAGGAGGCTTTTTCCCTCCTGAAATGTCAATTAGCTCCCAAGTTGCAAAGTACATCCGAGAATTAGGGTATAAATGGGTAATTATGAGCGGTATAGCCTGTCCTGTAGATTGGCCTACTGATCAAATATATACTTCTCCTAATGGTTTAATGTTATTTTTTAGAGACGATATTTTAAGTAATAAAATCGCATTTAACAATATCACTGCGAAAGAATTCGTTGAAGAAATTAAAGGAAAGGTCAAGCAAAATAAAGAACAAAAGCAAAAAGATAAATTTATCATAACAGCAATGGATTCAGAAACTTTTGGCCATCATATTAAAAAATTTGAAAGAATTTTTCTAAGTAAGGCTTTAGAACTTATTAACGATCAAAAAGAAATAAAAATGGAATTCATTTCCGATTTATCCAAATTTTTTCCGATTAATAAAGAAAAGATAATCCCTAAAGATTCGAGTTGGAGCACTACTTACGATGATATGAAGGCAAACATCCCGTATCCTTTGTGGGATCATCCCGATAATAGAGTTCATACATTATACTGGAAAATTGTAAGAAGTTTAAACAACCTAATGAATTTAATAAATAATTTAGATTTGAATCAAAATTGGGATGCAGAGAGACACTATAATACTTCTCGGTGGTTTTATGATAGAGGGATATGTTCCGATACAACATGGTGGGGGAACCCTAATCGAGGGACTTGGAGTCCAAATTTAATTTATAAAGGAATAGAATTACTTATGAGATCTGCCCTAAACGCCCAACTTGCATTAGTACATGCAAATCAGTCAGATATAGGAGAGGGTTACTTTGAT
>Ga0307376_10003835_pt1 | contig 13958 bp, 7 predicted proteins | sample TR2MG_FD_202536 | JGI IMG/M metagenome (GOLD analysis project Ga0307376, IMG submission 202536) | Soil microbial communities from Risofladan, Vaasa, Finland - TR-2 | ecosystem: Environmental > Terrestrial > Soil > Coastal area > Acid sulfate soil | place: Finland: Risofladan, Vaasa | collected...
CAACCTCGCCAGCTGCTGCAGGACTATTGTTTATAAGGTTTGCCATATATTTATTTTCTTTACGGGTAAATCCAGCGTGGTTTATAGGTGGAATCAACCTTGCTGGATATTCATTCCCGTAATTATCGTAAGATCCTTGGTTATAACTATACACAACTGCAGAAGAATCTCTTGTTCCGTTTTGCCAAGCGGCATTATCTGTAGCTGGATTTGTTTCTATTCTTTCAGGAGTTCCAATACTATTTATTCCTGTAATATCAGATTTAAAACTATCAACTTGCCATCCGTTTCCACCTTCATAGTTAACAGTCTTAAATACTTTAGACATGCTAACTTTAGGATTCAACAAGAATGTTATTTTAGATGAATACTGTTGTCCATAAAAATTAGCTCTTTTTGCATTTGAACCATAGTGTACATATAAAACACCATCTTTCATAGTGTAATATTTGTTTTTTAAGCTAATAGATTGATCCGGTTTGTAACTAAAAAAGCTTGGGAATCCTTTTATATCATCATCAAAAGAAACCGTTGAGTAACCTCCAGATGCTGGTTGTAGCGATAAAGTATATTGCTTATTGTGTATATCCCAACCACCTACTGCTTTACCAGCTTTAATAGGATTTGTTTGATTTAACGCGCTTAACTGATCTCTAAAAAAGTCTGACATACCATAATTAGATATTTCAGTTAAACCATCGTTAGAAAGCCTTAAAACAGCATTTCTGTCCTTGTCTGTAAAGTATTTTCTATAACCATAAACAGCAAAGCTTTCTGGGTTTTTACTTATACCAAAATTACCTGCATAAGGCTGAATAGCTCCAATAACTAAATTAGATGAAGTTACTGTTCCACCACCTTCAGCTGAGTATATAGCATCTTTATCTATAAGTGCTCTACTTATTTTAGATTCTTGAAATATAGTTAAGTTTGTGTTTTCAGCGTATATTCTTTGTATTGAGCCGTTTGCTGGGTTTACACTTTTTGTAATATCTTCTCCAATAGAAAAAACATTAGTATCATTAACACCAGTTCTTGAGTTAAATATACCAGAATATATCATAGAATTTAATCTACGTTGTGCATTTGGCTCGTTTTCAACTAAATAAGCTTTAACACCGAACTCTATAGAAGTATTGTTATATCCACCTCTAATTCTAGATTCTTCAACAAACCAGTTTTTATCTCTTGTTTCTGCTGGTACACTTTCATAGTTTGGTATTTGAGGATATGTTCCATCACCCCTAGATCCATTCCACGTAAGTTCGCCGGACGAGTTTAATGTTTTTCTCAGTATAAAACTGTTGAAATATTTAACTTCAATTACTCCCATATTAATATTATCACTTATAAATTACCTACATTACCTGTCGAAGGTATAGCAGTTCCTTTTAGTTTTTTACCGTTTTCATCAAATTGAGCAACCCATCTTCTGTTTGAAATAAGCGTTGAACTTCCAATAGATGTAAATCCTGAATTAATACCATTAATAAAAGAATTTTCAGAACCATTAGCTACATTAAAAGGAACTTCGCCTTGTCCGTCATTATCCGCAGTTCCAGAATAACTAAACCAGTTACCATTAGTTAAATTAGGAATCCAAGGTATAGTTAAAGCAGCATCTTCATATAGTTCAGTTATATATTTATGAGACCATTCTCTAGCAAAAACTTCTTTAAACGGCGTGTCTATAGCAGCAGACGAACTATCTGGCTTACCACTTGTAGAAACAAAGTACGAAAAGCTATTATCACTATTAGCATAATAAAAATCACCAAATGATAAGTTTACTCTAATATTTTTTTGAACAAATTCACTTCCTGCTGCTGCAAAAAACTGATAATCTAAATCAGTTTGAGTTTTCCAAGGAACTATTACATTTGTATTAGCAGCATCTCTTGTTCCGCCTGCTAATGATTGAGGAAACTTAATTAAAAGTCTATACTCTCCAAACTTATCTGGAGTTTGTTCATATTTTTGATCTTTACCAAAAGCAAATACTTTTGAAAAAACAGATGTGTTTGGTCTTCTATCACTTGGATATGCTACCGTTGCTTGGGCTATGTCGTTAACAGAAACACTAGTATCTTGCCCTGACGGAAAAGGATGTGATGCTACAGGAGGTTGATAACCAGTAGCTTCAGTGCTATTTGTTAGTGCGCCAGATAAAGAAAAATTATTATTATTTTTGCCATTAGCTTGAGTGCCTCCAAACCTAATATCTTTTCCTTCTATATCTACAGCCGTCTGCCATTGACTATTTTGACCTTGAGGCTTGTATTGTAAGTAAGCAACCCAACCTATTCCGTATTGTTCTCCAATAATAGGATTCATAGTTATTTCATCACCAGCATATGAAGGAGCTGGGCTAACATCTAAATTAGGCCAAGACTTAAAACTAAAATCAACTTTAACATAAGCAGTACCAGAAGTTAAACTAACATCACTTTTTAAAGATTGACCAGTAAAATATTCTGGTCTAACATTTGTATTTTTCCAAACATATTGTTGAGATTCAAAACGATCACCACTTCTATCGTATAAATTTTCAACTTGTTTAGTTTGAAAGCTTTGCGTTGTTAAAGCGTTTGGATCTAATGATAAGTTTAGATTTTCTGTATTATAAGCTACTCTTCCACTATTTGTATTATTTACAGCATTTGGAATAGGACCTTCGCTTATACATGTTTGATAATTAGATGCCCAATATATTCCGCCTGATTCAAGCCCCTCTAAAAAAGCAACGTTTTTAGCTGTACCAAAGTCTTCATTAATCTGCTCTTCTCCAAAAAGTAAATTAACACTTGTTTGATCGGTTCCACCGCCGGAGTCAGTTACTTGAAAAGTAGCTGTATATTTTCCACTGGCATCTCCAGTTGGTTCATAAACAACAGCATTTGATAAAAATTGAAGCGGAGGGTTTTCTGGAAATTGGCTAATCTTTTGATAAGTTAATCCAGCGTTAGTTGGCGTATTAGTACTATTAGGCTGTACACATCCATTTACACCAGAAAGAGTAAATAAACCTTGATTTAAGTCTCTATCGCCTTGAAATACTTGATCTTCAATAGAATTTATTGTTGGATCTACATTTGTTAGTCTATTATTAGTAATTGGCATGTTGAATATATTGCCAGTAGTTAAATCTTTAACTCTAAAATTAAACGTAAATGTATTTTTTAATGCGTCTGGACTAAAATACATTGGGTTTTGAACAACCAAATTATAGGAATCCGCTTGACCAGCTGTTTCTATTTTTAACAAACTCCAATTTGCAGTTATGTTTTCTCCAACTCCGTCTATAACACTAACTAAAGTTACTTGACTACTAAGCATTGGTGTGCCGTTAAAATCGTCTTCGATTTTAGGAGAAAACGCACCAGTTGTAGCGTTTTGGCCTTGTTCAGTCGCTTCTGTTTGGTTAAATTCAAAGTTATACCAACCATCAGAATTACCAGTTAAACCAGCCGATGCATTAAAATCTGAAATAAGACCAGTTGATGAAGTTTCCCAAAATATATCCAATAAAGAAACTGTTGGCTCTGTTTCAAATACGCCTAAAAGTAAATTGTAAGCGCTTGAAACATTAGTAGCTTGCAAAGATCCAATAGCACCGCTTACAGTGGTGTTACCTTGAGATATTCTAGCTAAGTACGGGTTTGAATCTGTTTGATAAACACTTGCAAAAGGACCTGTGGCGTTATCTGAAAACATAAAGTCTTGTTCTGCTATAGTAACAACGGTCATCGCTTCGGCTCCAGGATAATATGGTTTAGTGAAAGTTGGCGCGTTTGTAGCATCTGGAGTTACTCTACCGTGAAGCTGTATAGAACTACCATATTGTCTTTGCTCTGGACCTACTTCTGTTAGATTTCTAGGAACTTTATTTATATTATCACCAATTAGAGTAGCAAAAGCTATCGTATTTTGGGGATCTGGTATATCGTTACTACCACTTCCATAATCTGGGTAACCATTTAGTATACCTGGTAAATACACATTATAGTACTCTTGCTCTGTTTGCTTTACAACTATTTTATAAGAATACCAACCCAATGGATTGTAATCTTGACTATTTATGTCTCCATTATATAAACCAGGCCAACCAGTGCTTAGGTTTGGCGTATCAGAAGGTATGCCTTGATTTACCAAAACTTTTAAAGAATCACCAGCCCAGCTATTTACGTTGTTGTTTCCAGCGCCTGGATTAGCAGTGTATGGATGGAAAAAAGTAGATCCACCAAATGTTATGTTTTCATCTTGTTTTGTTTCTGCGCTAACCGGAGAAAGAATAGTTGTAGATTGTCTACCGTATCTATCTGATAAAACAAAACCAACTTGATAGTTACGATGTTGTTTTACAGTATGCATTGGGTACTCAACAGCGCTAGTTGTATGAGTTGCTTTGTTTCCATTTAAATTAAATTCATCTTTAGCGGTTACAGCAACATCATAGTTTATCGTTTCTGGTGGAGTATGTTTATCTTGAAAATTACTATATACTATTCTATTACTTATTACCTCTTGACCAAAAGCCCTAACAGGCACTTTATCATATACCCTTATTATTTCACTTTCTGGAAGTGTTTTATATGGTTTTCTTGATTGGTAATCGTAGTTATATTGTAAACTATTGTTTGGCGTTTGTTCATCATCTGTAAATGAAAAAATAGAATTAGGAACAGTATCTAAAACTTTAACTGCTAAAGAATCAGATTCTTTGTAAAGAATATCTATAGCTTCAACACCAAGTTTACTATTTAATAAATTAGCCTGATAAGGTAGTGGAATAAAAAGTTTTACGTTGTTAACTTTATTTTCCATAAAAGATACAATGGTGTTTCTATATGTAGTTAGTTCATCAGAAGTTTCATCTGTATTGCCTAAAAAATAACCATCTTGTTTTGGAATAAACGCTTCTTGAGTAAATGGAGCCATTATAGAATATTCTCCATCTGTGAATTTAAACCTATAACTAAAAGTAACAAACTTGTCTTCTAAATAATCTTTGTCTCCAGGCCAGTTGGGATTGTAAAAAGGATTTGCGGTTGTTCCGTCTGGAAGAAATTCCGATGTCACATCTTGATAAGAGCTAGCTGGAGCTCCGTTTAGTTCCGGAGCATTGTAATATAAATTTATAGTTTGATAAGGATTATATTTTGCTACAGATATTAAATCTTCTGAAGTATAATAAAGACCATCATTAGCTAAATCTAAATTTATTTTTCTAGGTTGATTTCTATTATCAGTCCAAAATAATAAATTCTCTAAAACATTTATACCGTATATCGGATTAGTTGTTGAAAAATTTAAAAAAGATCCTTCAACTAATTTACTAGTTTTTAAAGTAAGCGTATTATAAGAATAAATATAGTTATTAGCCGTAGGAGAATAAGTTATATTATTTATAGATTGCTCTGTATAATCAGTTAAAAATACATATATAGTTGAAGAGTTTGTATCAGCATACACACCTATAGACTTTAAAGTTCCAGAGGTTAGACCAGCTAAAACACTAAAATCTACATTTTCATCTGTAGAATTAACGGCTGGTGAATTACCAACAGCGTTTTCTAAAGCACCAACGTCTTCGCCTTCTGATTTGCTAACTTGTATATTTTGTCCATCACGATATTCACCTGGAGGTAACAGTCTGTCATCCAGGTCTTTATTCATTTTAGACTTAATGAAAGCATTTTTAACTTCTGCCATTTAATTTACTATTTAATAAACTTAGATTTACCTCTTGCTATTTGAACAAACTCATTTAGTTTTATATTTGATAATCTAATTTTTGCATTTCTTAATTTAGCACTTCTTTCTCGTCTTAAACGTTGTACTACGTATTCTGGTTGATTTATTCTTGAAGCTATAATAGCGTGACTTATATGAGCATACAAAGCTTCTTCAGCTAACTTAGGTATTTTCATATCACTATCATAAGCTAAACCATCTGTAATATATTCTAATATAATTACTTTGTCAGCCAAATCACTTGAAAAAGACATTTTACCATCTCTATCGTCTATATTAAACCATCCGTTTATTTGAGCTGTTTCTGGTTGTAAACCATATCTTTGACCAAAATAATTATCACCATACATTCCAACATATCCTAATCCATCAGAAAGAAGTAATCCAGTTAAATTACTTTCAGCATTATTTAAATCTTTATAATCATTGTTTTTCCATCTTTCTTCTACGATAGATGTTCCTTCTATGTTTTCAAAATCACTATCTTGCAGAGCAACACCTTTACTATCTTGTGTTGGCGTAGAATAAGGGTTTGAAGTTAAAGTAGTTGGATATATAATGTGTTTAATGCCTTGGCTATCTATCCAAGAAACGTTCACATAGTTAACATAGTCTTGTGGTAAAGGTATACTTAAATTAGAAGGAATAGTAAGTTCTTGCTTTCTTATACTTCTTAATGTATCATAACTAAACTCTTGAAGTCCTCTTTTAGCAAAAAACATTACATCAGTTGTTTTAGCACTTGGAATAAGTTTGCCAGGACCAACGTAACCAACCATGAAATTAGTTATAACATCTTCTAATGTAGTATAAGAATATCCTCCATAGTTTTCTTCAACCGTTCTGCCTAAAGCCTTTCTATCTCCATAATCTCCACCATATTCATTTAATAACTGAACAACAAACCAAGTATCTTGATTAGGTACTTCGGTTATAGTTATAACGTTATTTGAAACGGTATATTCGTTTACAAACTCTTGAAAAGTATTTGGACTTCCGGTTGAACTAGCGTAAAGTTTAAAGTTATTTAAGTTATATCCAGATCCACTTGGACTATAATTACCAAAAACTAAGTCTGTGTTAAAAGTTGTTGTAAAAGAATTATCAACGCCATTAGCGACAAATGTCTGAGAACCAGCGTAGTATTGAGCATTGGTTTCGGTTATTAAGCCGTTATTAGGTTTAGCCATTTGTTTTTAACTTTTTTTATTTATTTCATCAGCTTGAACTTGAGCTGCAGCTGCTTGTACTATTTGAGGATCTCTTATAACTATACCAGCGTATATTAATATTTTAAGTATTACTTCAGATTGTTCTGATTCATGTAATTCAAAATTAATAGATCCAGTAGAACCAATACCTGTGTATGGATTTTCATCCCAAATATATTGACCTAAATTACCTGTTGTAAATCCCCATATAACGTCTTTAGGTTTTCTAACGTAATCAACTTGTATATTACTAGTTATACTTGTTGGTTTTACAAAAAGTTTTTGATTCTCGTAAAGATACACAGGATTTAAAGTGGTTGGTTTAGTTAATTTAGATCTATTAACGTAAGAGAATTCATGTCGATCTAATCTTTGTACTATTTTTTCGTTATCATACATAACATTACCCATCCTATAAAAAGAAACTACTTCTCCATAGCTATCAGTAGATGGTAAAGTAAAATAAGAAAGGTTTGCGTTTTGAGTGACATAAGTAGCGTCACCAAATGTTTTAAAAATAGCTATTTTTTCATCTATATTTTCTTGTCTATCAGCGTAATCTGTATCCGCTTGAGGAACACGTAGTTGCTGATTTAGATCATCAAAATACTTTTCAAATATTTCTAACTGAACTTGTGTAGATATTTTGTTAAACTCAGTTGGCGTCATATAACCACGCTGTTCTTTGTTAAGTATCATTAAGACAGTTTGATATACTGTATTTACATTTATAGCCATTTGTTATTTTTATTAAAATAAAAGGAGGCATTACACCTCCCTTTATAATATTACATGTTAAGAGAGTTTTTTCTCTATAGACTGGAATACTTGTATTCCTTCGTCCGTTTTGAAGAATGAAGCCATAGCTGAGTATGGGTTTTCATCAAAAGGAACCGTCATTAGTTTTCTACCATTAGAAGCCCACGTAAATGTTCTTTGATCGTCAGCTAATTTAATTATTCTAGCTTCAGCAGCTCTAATAGCAAAATTTCTTAATTGTACGTTATCATCATTAGCTAGTGTAATAAAGAGTTTAGGATTTTGTTTAGCAAATAACAATAAATCTCTTTTAAGTTCCTTAGAACTCATCTCAGACACCTTAGATCCAATCTCAACTCTCATTATAGCTTCAGCTTGATCTACGTCAATGTTTTGAGCTAAGTTTAATGCTTCAATTTCTAATTCTAATTCTAAAAGTTCATCTTTAGCCTCTTCTACTACATCTAATTCGTAGTATATAATTCCTTTTAATGGATGATATAACGATAATATTTTTTGAAGAACTTGATTTTTCTTTGGAACAAACAAGCTTCCTTCTTTAAAAACAATATGCCCTAATGTTGCTTCTCCATTTTGCTCGTCTTTAAATGGTGAATTTTGATTAGTCGCATATCTTATTTCACGTTGTGTATTATTACTTTCATCATAGTATAACAAAGCGTGTCTTGCGTTGTGTCTTGATGGAATTTTTAACGTTAACGGTTTATTGGTCCCAGTTAGTAAGTACGTTCTGTCCTTTACTTCCCAAGATGTATCTTTAATTAATTCTTTTTTAGCCATGATATAATAAAATTTAATAGTTTAATAAAGGTAAGAAATACCCCCGTAGATTCAACGAGGGTAAATCTACCAATTGTTTATGCTCCTTTGAACAATACAAAGTTGTTAGCAGCTTGTACTACCAAACATCTTTCAGATAAGAAGTTAATATCCATTGCATCTAAACTAGAAGTGAAAGCACCACCAGCAGATCCAGTCAACCAAGACTTCATACGACGATCTTCAGTTTGAGAAGCTCTATAACGTACGTGTAAGAATGGACGACGAATATTAGTTCCTAAAATTTGATCGTAAACTGTAGAAGTTCCAGCTGGTACTAATACTCCTTCAATAGAAGATATTCCAGTTGTTGCTCCACGAGTAGACGCATCATTTAGATATTTCCAGTCAGTCTTATAGAAATCATAAGATCCTCTACGGAAACCGCTAAAACCTAGGTTTAATGCCATTTCTTCAGAGTTTTCAAATAATCCATAAGCAGTACCTCCTTGAGCTCCAGCAGATATACCAGCTAACATGTCGTCAATTTCTAATGAAGTCGTACGATCTAAGAAAAGCATGTTCTCTTCAATTGCTCCTTGAGTATCTAAATTCTTTAAGATATTATCAAAGTCAGTTAAGTTAGCTCCACTAAATGCTGTTTCAACGTTACCTCTAGCTTCAATAGCAGCAAATAAACCTTGCGTACCTTTAAATCCTCCAGCTAAAGCTGCAGATGCTGCAGCAGCAAGTTCTCCTTCAACTACACTCATTTCTAAGTAGTCTTCAAAACGTAAACGAGTTTCAGATTCAGCTTTTAAATACCATAAGTATCCAGAAGTACCATCTTCAGTAGCAACTTCTACCCAACCGATTTGAGACATGTCAGATCCATTGATGCTGTAATTGCTACGAATAATAATTGGTGAATTACTAAACTGAGTAAATGTAGGGTCAATACTAATATTAGTAGTTCCTGTTATTGCTCCAGCAGATCCATCCCAGTTAGTAGTTTGAGATCCTTTGTTAAATTCAGAACCGTATACAAAAATCTTGATTCCAGTATCGGCAAGTGCAGCTGTATTAGCAGCAGTATAAGGAGCTACAACCAAAGCACCAGTTGTTGGGTTTGAAGATGTAACTACAGCTTTTAATTCAACTCCAAGAGCGTCCATAAGAACGATAGTTTGGCCGGGAGAAATAACGTTTACAACGCCAGCTCCAACTGTAATTCCAATATTATTTGCGTTGTCATTAGTACATCCGTCGTAAGCAACGTGTAATCTGTTTTGTTCTGACCAAATAACTTGATCTGATGTCATTGGCATTTCAGCTCCAACCATACGTAAGAATCCAGATAAAGTTCTGTTTCCATAACGCTCTACTTCTTGTTCGTAGATCTCAGGTAAATACTGCTGAGCAAAGTCAGATGTGCCATTATTGAACTGTAAATAGTTCGTTTGTAGTAATTGTTGTGACTGCGATGGTACAATCGAGCCAAACGTAGGGTTTATTGCCATGATAGTTTAATTTTTAATTGTTAAATTTTCTTGTTTTAATTCTAAGTTTTGAAGAATCTTGCCCGCTTATTGCTTTTACTTTAAATCCATTAACAAATACATTACCATCTTGAGTTTTTCTAGGTTCTGTACTTATGTTTTTAGATTTAGCAATTTGATCTTTAATAGCGTCGGTTTTACCTTGCTCATAAAAATGATTTGCTATAGTATCAGCATTTCGCGCTGCATATAAAGCTTTGTGATAACCTTTAGCGTCTGCTATTTCTCCTTTTTCATTCAAGAACGTCTTGATGAAATTAGAAATATCGCCTTGGGTCTCGGCAACCTTTAAAGGATCTTTTATACCGTATCTAAATCTACTCTCTCCAACTTTAAAATCAAAACCTTTGAAGTCGTCGTTAAGAATTTCTTTAGTTTGGTTTAGAAACTTTTCGTGATTAGCTCTACTTGCCGCTTGCTCTTCGTTATATCGGTTGAAAAAGTCCATAGCTTTTTGTTGCTCTTGATTTACACCAGGTCTCAACTTGATCTCTGCGTAGTATTTATCTTTGAGCGAGTCCAAATAGCTTTTAGCTTTTGCAACTTCTTCTTTATAGGCGAGTTTTTTCTTACGAATGTCTCTCGCTTCATCTAAATCTTCATCATAATTAAAAGAATCTTCAATTATAAATTGAATTTCTTCTGAATCAAGATGAGGTTTAGCTTGCTTATAATATTCTTTTAATAATGCTTCACCGCTTACGTTGCTGTAATCAGCATTTAACCTAGCATAATCTTCAATGGTTCCACCAGTTTCTTGCATAAAGCTAATTAGCTTATCTACGTTTTCTGGTAAGACTTGTGTTTCTGCTTGCGGTAATACTTCTTTTTGTTCCGGTGTGGAGTCGGTAATTTCAGTGCCTCCAACCATTCTGACCTCTTCAGGCTCACTGTTTTCATCTTCTATTAATTCTAATGGGGATTCATTTACCTCCGACAGATCGATTTTAGCATCGACACTGGGCTGCTCCCGTACTTCTTTTTCCACTTTTTGTAAATCTCCGGCTCGTTTATCATTAGCCACTTCTTTTGTTTCTCCGATTTGAACGGCATCTTCTTCTATTTTTTGTGGTTTACTTAAATCTACTTTAGTAATTTCAGGAATAACATTTCCTTGACCTTTAATTGTTGGAGTTTTCTTTTTTAGTTTAAACTCTCCTTCTTGTTTTACTTTTTCTGACATAATATAATATAATAAAAATTAATAATTCCTTATCTTGGGGTAAATTGCTCTAAACTAAAACCATCTAAGTTATCATTAGATGATTCAAAGTTTTTAGGCAATAGATCGTTTTGTCTTTGATTTATTAACTCGCTTTGTTGAGTTCCTTGTATTCTAACTCTTTTGTCTTTGCGATCTTCAATTTCTTTTTCTTTTTGTTTTTGAGCATCAACTTGTAATTGAGCTAATTTAATTTGATACGAAAACTCTTCAGCCATTAATTGCTTTTTAATTAAAGCTTCCTGCTCTAGTCTTTGTATTTCAAACTGAGATTTAGCTTGCTCTATTTGAACCGTAGTTTGAGCAAGCGCTTGTTGTTTTTGAACTTCAGCAGCGGCGGCTTTTTCAGCTGATTCAGCATTAGCCTGTGCCTGTGCTTGAATATTAGCCATTTGAGCAGCTTGTTCTGCCTCTGCATTTTGTTTTTGTCTAAACTTAAGTAGTGAATTAGCTAACTTAATATTTTTAACTTCTCTAATATCTATTGCATCAGATAGTTTTATACCTCCAGATTGAAGCGCTATTTGTATACTTTTTTCTAATTGAGCTTTATCTTCTTCATCTGGTTCTAACTCTAAAAATATCCCAAAATCATGCAATTGCAAATCATCTATTTCGTTTAACGTAGCTACATTAAATGAATTTATACTATTTAATAAAGAAGCTTTGGTTAAAGGAAACTGAAGTACATCAGCAGCTCTTAAACTTATATTTTCACATGTTCTTATTGTAATGTACATTAAAGACTGAAGTATATGTCTAGTAGCCGTATTAGAATTAGCGGCAGCTAGTTTTTGCAAACCAACTAAAGCGTTTTTATCTGGAGTGCTTCCATCTCTTGCTTCGTTTAATCCAGTAACATCACGTATCATTTGTAAGTAATACTGATATGTTTGAATCATAGCTTGTATTTTAGATATACCAGAAGAACTTTGAAGTTCTTGAATTGGCACTTTACCTCTATTTAGCTCGCCATCTTGAGTTAAAGACCTACCTACAATAGTACCTGTTTGAAAATACATATTTAAAGCTTCAGCTGGATTGTAATTAGTTCCATTACCTAAATCAACTTCAGCTAAACCATCTACATCTACATAAACTCCATCCGGCACCATTCTAGCTAACACTTGTTGTAGCTTAAGATGTGTTATTTGAATCATGTCAGCAAAACCAGTTGTTCTACTAACTAAAGATTCTATTCTACCTTGATACATTCTTGGTGCAGATATACAATAGTTCATATTAACTTTAGTAGTATCACCATAGGGTCTTGTCATGTTTTCAGCAAGTTTCCACTCTAACATTGTATCTCCCATACCCAAAACTTTTGCTCCGGTATATAATACTTCTATAGATCTTGACACTCTTTCAAAGTTGTCACTAGGAGGCGGATTAAATGTATCTGGTTTTTCTAATGTTTTTTCTAAACCTTGTTCTGTTTGTTTTATTTTAAATACTTGATCTTGATATGTTTTATATTCAAAAAATAAAACTTGATGTTGTTCTGGATCGCTTTGAACTTGCCAATCACTTCTAGCATAATTTTGACGGCCAGGATATTTTTGTATTTGATCTAGTTCAGTGTCTGTTAAATTTGGAAACAATCTTTTTATTTCAGCCAACGTTAAACTTTTTATTTCTCCAACATAATAAATGTCTTCAAAATTAGGATCATCAGTTGCAGAGTAAACTAAATTAGCAGGATCAACATAATCAATTGTTATTCCTTCAGATAAATTAAAACTTGTTTTACTAGCCGCAATACCTAAAACTGTTAGATCATAAGCTAATCTTTTTTTAACTTCTTCAAATTTGTTTGCGTTTAAAACATTTTCAATAAGTTCTTCTTCTGCAATTTCTACACTAAGTTTATAATCCAGTTGTAGCATTACATCTAGTTCATTCTTATCTCTAGGAATATTATCCGGATCTGTTGACGCGTAAAAGTTTTGACCTGTTGCTGCTGTTAATTTATCTATTGCCGCTTTATTTTGTATGTCTCGCAAAGCATTAGAAGCATAATCAGTTCTTTGTTTTAAAGCAAAAGGATCTGATGCAAAAGATTTTATTTCATAACCTTTTTCAGTCATACCATTTACTACTATATCTACAAACTTAGATAAAACAGGTACTGGTTTCCAGTCTAAATTAAGATAAGACAAATCACCATTATTAGATAATTCATCTTTATATTTTTGTATAGGCTGCTCACCTCTAGCGTACAATCGTAGTCTATTAAAGTTTTGAAAATTATAAGAAAACCTATTTTGGCCACTATTATTTCTAAACCATTCTTGTTCTATAGCATTACCCACCTTTAAACCATACTCAAATGATTTCTTTTCTTCTTCAGGTACAACCTGATCTGGAAAGATGCTGTTATTACTAGTATAGACCATTTATTTATATTATTTTTGAATTTGCTCCTGAGTTGTTGTATTTTCTAAAACCTAAAGACACTTTAGAAACTGTTCTTTTTGCCACAGGTGTATATCTATTTTTGTTACATGCCATCATAGCTAAACCAGAGCTAATAGATGCATCGTGTTTTGTTCTATTATTTATATTAAATTTAGCCCAATCTTCTAGTGTTCTTTGAAAATATACATTTCCATAAGTTCCATCTTCTTGTAAACCAACATAATTTTCTATATAATCTTCAATAGCAGCCGC
>Ga0307376_10003840_pt1 | contig 13947 bp, 13 predicted proteins | sample TR2MG_FD_202536 | JGI IMG/M metagenome (GOLD analysis project Ga0307376, IMG submission 202536) | Soil microbial communities from Risofladan, Vaasa, Finland - TR-2 | ecosystem: Environmental > Terrestrial > Soil > Coastal area > Acid sulfate soil | place: Finland: Risofladan, Vaasa | collected...
CCGAGCCCGCGAGCCCATTGGGCAGACCTGGTGAGATGCCAGGGCCGACAGTGAAAGTCTGGATGGAAGAAGGTGGTAGGAGGGAGACCTCGTTTAGGGGTCTGTCCTTTCCACGTTTGGACAAAAAGCCTGGAGGTTCCGGGCTTTCTTTGTTTTGGAGGGGATTTTTTTGGACCGGGGCGACGAAAGCTACATGCGCGAGGCCCTGGAGTTGGCGGCGAGGGCCATGGGCCGCACCAGCCCCAATCCCATGGTGGGAGCGCTCGTGGTTAAAGATGGGGAGGTGGTGGGACGAGGCTATCACCACCAGGCCGGGCAGCCGCATGCCGAGGTGCTGGCTCTGGCCGAAGCGGGTGAGCGGGCCAGGGGGGCGACTCTCTATGTTACCATGGAGCCCTGCTGCCACAGGGGTCGGACCGGTCCCTGTTCCGATGCCGTCCTGGCTTCCGGCGTGGCCAGGGTGGTTGCGGCCATGACGGACCCCAACCCCAAGGTCGCGGGGAAGGGCCTGGAGCAACTGGCCCGGGCCGGAGTGTCCGTTGCCTGCGGGATGCTGTCCCGCGAAGCCGCCCGTCTGAACGAGGTCTTTGTTAAGTACATCACGTGCCGGCGGCCCTTTGTGGTTTTGAAAACGGCCAGCAGCCTGGACGGCAAAATCGCCACCCGTACGGGGGACGCCCGGTGGATCACCGGGCCGGCGGCCCGGGCATATACGCACCGCCTGCGTGACCGTTACGACGCGATTCTGGTGGGGGTAAATACCGTCCTGGCCGACGACCCGGCGCTCACGACCCGCCTGGCGGAAGGGGGTGGCCGGGACCCCTTGCGGGTCATACTGGACTCCCTCGCCCGCACACCGCGCGGGGCGCGCGTTCTGCAGGGCGAGGCAGGGCGCACCCTTATCGCCGTCACCGGCCGGGCCCCCGGGGAGAAGGTGGCCGAACTGGAGCGGGCCGGGGCCGAGATCCTGACGGTGCCGGGCGAGGGACCACAGGTGGATCCGGCGGCCCTAGTGGAGGAACTGGGCCGGCGGGAGGTTACCAGCCTGCTGGTGGAAGGCGGCGGCACCGTGGCCTATTCCTTTCTGGCTGCGGGCCTGGTGGACAAGGTGGTGTGGTTTCTGGCCCCCCTGTTGATCGGGGGAACCGCGGCGCCGCCCGCGGTAGGAGGAACCGGTGCGGAAAGCCTGGCCGGGGCCTGCCACCTGGGAGAAGTCAGCCTGACGCGCCTGGGTGAGGATTTTTGCCTGGAAGCGTATCCGACCGGAGGGGGTTGCCAGTGTTTACCGGACTGATAGAAGAGATGGGGAAAATCGAGCGCCTGGTGAAGGGACCACAGTCGGCGCGGCTGACCGTGGCGGCGCAGCTGGTACCGGAAGGTCTGCGGGTGGGCGACTCCGTCGCGGTCAACGGGGTTTGCCTTACCGTAACCGCCCCGGGCCAACGGGCCTTCACGGCCGACGTGATGGCCGAGACCCTGGCGAGAAGCAACCTGGGGCAACTGGTGCCCGGGGAGCAGGTCAACCTGGAGCGGGCCCTGCGGTTCGGGGACCGGGTCGGCGGCCACCTGGTGAGCGGGCACGTGGACGGAGTGGGCAGCATTACCCGCAAAGAGCAGCATGACATTGCCGTGGTGGTGACGGTTGCAGCCCCGGGCGAAGTTTTGCGTTACGTAGCAAGCAAGGGTTCGGTGGCGGTGGACGGCATCAGCCTGACGGTAGTGGCGGTGCAAGAAGACTGGTTTTCCGTGTCGCTCATACCCCACACCTACCGGAACACCACGCTGGGCGGCAAGGAAAACGGCGCGCCTGTGAACCTGGAGGTGGATGTGCTGGCCCGCTATATCGAAAGATTCGTGAGTTCCCGGCCTCAGCCGGGTCAATCCGCCATTACCGGCGATTTCCTCCGGGAGCATGGCTACCTGTAGGATATAGATATTTTAATTGGGGAGAGGCGAGAAGAAGGATGTTTAATACCATTGAAGAGGCTATCGGCGACATTCGGGCCGGCCGGATGATTATGGTGGTGGACGACGCCGACCGTGAAAACGAAGGCGACCTGATTATGGCGGCCGAAAAGGTGACGCCGGAAGCCATCAACTTCATGGCCACCCATGCCCGGGGCCTGATCTGTATGCCGATCGACGGCCGGCGCCTGGACGAGTTGGAGCTGCCCTGCATGGTGACGCAGAATACCGATCCGCACGGAACCGCCTTTAGTGTATCGGTAGATGCCGTGGGTACCACAACCGGCATATCCGCCCACGAGCGGGCCTACACCGTGCAGGCCATGATCAATCCGGCCACCGGCCCGGCCGACCTGCGCCGGCCCGGCCACATCTTCCCGTTGCGGGCCAGGGAAGGCGGCGTTCTGATAAGGACGGGCCACACCGAGGCGACGGTGGATCTGGCCCGTTTAGCCGGCCTTTACCCGGCCGGGGTTTGCTGTGAGGTGATGAAAGAGGACGGGAGCATGGCCAGGGTCCCGGAACTGTTGGAATTCGTGTCTAAACACGGCCTGAAGATCATCTCCATTGCCGACCTCATCGAGTACCGGCGGCGCACGGAAAAGTTGGTCCGCCGGGTCGAGGCGGTCAGCCTGCCCACCCGCTACGGTGACTTCACGGCGGTCGCCTACGAGAGCATTTTGGACGGCAAGGGACACCTGGCCCTGGTCAAGGGGGACCTAGAGACGGCCGTGGCGCCCCTGGTGCGGGTGCATTCCGAGTGTCTTACCGGCGACGTATTCGGCTCCACCCGCTGCGACTGCGGGGATCAGCTGGCCAGTGCCATGGCCATGATCGCAAAGGAAGGTACCGGGGTCTTCCTGTACATGCGCCAGGAAGGACGGGGTATCGGCCTTTTGAATAAGATCCGCGCCTACAAACTGCAGGATGAGGGTAAGGACACGGTGGAGGCCAACGAAGTGCTCGGCTTTGCGGCGGATTTGCGCGATTACGGCATCGGCGCCCAGATCCTGGCCGACCTAGGCCTGGCCAGGATTCGCCTTCTCACCAACAATCCGCGCAAGATAGCGGGTCTTACGGGTTACGGCCTGCAGGTGGTGGAAAGGGTGCCCCTGGAGATAAAGCCCAACCCGCACAACCGTTTTTACCTGGCTACCAAGCAGGATAAGCTGGGCCACCTGTTGCACGTCAACTAGGCCCCGGATATATTGGAGAAGGGGAGAAATGAGATGGCGAAAGTTTATGAAGGCCACCTGGTCGGGGAAGGGTTGCGTTTCGGCCTGGTAGTGGGCCGCTTCAACGAGTTCATTACCCAGAAGCTCTTTACCGGTGCCCTGGACGCCCTGAAAAGACACGGGGTGGCCGATGACAATATCGAGCTGGCCTGGGTGCCGGGGGCCTTTGAAATACCGTTGGTGGCTCGCCAAATGGTGCTCACCGGACGGTACAACGCCGTGGTCTGCCTCGGGGCGGTTATCCGGGGAGCCACGCCCCATTTCGACTACGTGGCGGGCGAAGTGGCAAAGGGTGTAGCCAAGATCAGCCTGGAGTCGGGAGTGCCTACCATTTTCGGGGTGATAACCGCCGACACCCTGGAGCAGGCCATCGAACGGGCCGGAACCAAGGGCGGCAACAAGGGCTGGGACGCCGCAGTTACGGCCATTGAGATGGCCAATCTCCTGCAGGCCATGTCCATCTAGGTCTGGAAAGGGGTTCGTTCGTTGGAGGTTACGCGCAAGGTAATCAACAGTCTGAAAGAAGTGGCATCGCTCCCGGATCCGGCGCCGGGCCGCCTGTTCTCGGCTACCCACGAAGAGATCCTGGGCGGACTGACCACCGATATTTACTTCGTCAAGGCTTTGGAAATACTCAAATACCTGCAGATGGAAGGCACCGTGGTTACGGCTGAGGTCTTTGCCTCCCAGGAGGGCCTGCTTGCCGGTGTGGACGAGGTGACCGCCCTGCTGGCAGGACGGGGAGTGGAGGTCTGGACCCTGCCTGAGGGGGCCACTTTTACCGGGCGGGAGGTAGTGATGCGGCTGACCGGTCCCTACGACCGTTTTGCCCAGTTCGAAACGGCCCTTTTGGGCATCCTGTCTTCCTCCAGCGGCTGGGCCAGCGCGGCGGCCCGTTGCCGCGCGGCGGCTGGTGCCAAGAGAGTGATCTGTTTCGGGGCGCGGCATGTTCACCCGGCGGTGGCCCCGGTTATGGAACGGGCGGCCATAGTCGGCGGCGCCGACGGGGCCAGCTGTATCATCGGGGCCAAGCTGGCGGGCAGGGAACCGGTGGGCACCGTGCCCCACGCCGCCTTTCTCATCGCCGGGGACACGTTACGCGTGGCTCACGCCTACCGGGAGGCGATGCCGCCTGGTTCCCCGGTCGTCATCCTGGTCGATACCTTCAAGGACGAGGCGGAAGAGACCTTGAATGTCGCCCGGGCCATGGGAGAGCATCTTCAGGCCATCCGCCTGGATACCCCGGGCGAACGGGGTGGCGTGACCCCGGGCCTGGTCCGGGAAGTCAGGGCCCGCCTGGACCAGGAGGGCTACCGGCACGTGCAGATACTGGTTTCCGGGGGGCTCAACCCGGAGCGCATCAGCCTGCTCGGGGCAGCCGGGGCCGACTCCTTCGGCGTGGGAAGCTATATTTCCGGCGCCGCGCCCATCGATATGACGATGGACCTGAAGGAAACGGGAGGCAAACCGGTAGCTAAACGGGGCCGGATCCCCGGCCGGACGGAAAACCCCCGGCTGCGCAAGGTACTGTAGAGAGAGCGCGCGGTTGGAAACCGGGGGAAAAAAATTTGCGGGACCATGCCCCGCCAAGGAACATTTTGCTTATCCACTGCGTCAATAAGGGTGAAGGGTAGTAAGGAAAAGTTCCTTGTACCCAGGGCAATACGGCAAACTGAGGGACGCGGTGAAAGAACAATGAGAGCCGGCAAAATTGGACTTTTTTTGGCGATTACAGGGGTTCTTGTTATGATGAGCGGACCGGCTTTGGCCTCGTCGGGCGTCAGCGGGGTCAGTAACTACGACCTGGTCGGCACGCCTTACTATGACAGCGTCACCAGGCTGGAGGCTCTCGACGTCCTGAGGAGTGTGTACGGCAGTTATCCCGTTAATGACGCGGTGAGCCGGACTTACCTGGCGGAAACGTTGATCAGAATGGTCCAACTGGGCGATTTGGTGCCGGCGGCCGAGGGGCCCACCAAATATTCGGACGTCGCCCCCGGGTCGGCTTTGTCCGGAGAAGTGAACCTGCTGGACGAACTGAACATAATGCACGGTCAGAACGGACTTTTCATGCCCGGGGCAACCGTCACATGGTCCGACGCCATTCGTTCCATAATGAGTGCCCTATATTACGGTGAAGGGGTCAACGGCTTTAGTGACAGCACCGTCGTCCGCACTGCCGGACAGGTTGGTCTGATTAATGAACAGGGCTTCGAACCGCGTGAGACGCTTACGATGGGGCAACTGGCCCTTGTGCTGGACAACGCGATATTCGAAGTGCAGTTGCCGGGCAGCCGGGAGAAGCTGGCCAATTCCAGCTTCGGTGTGCAGTTCGGCCCGGCCTGGGTGATAGGGAGCCCTGTTACCGGAGCTCCGTACGACAGCCTGATTTTCGATTCCCAAATAGGCGCCGTCTCCATAGATACGCCCCTGCCCTTGCTCCTGGCACCTGGCTTGGATGTGGACAGCTACCTGGGGCAGAAAGTATTGGTGGGCGTGAAAGAACTGGATGAGGGCGGCCAGACCGGTTACCAGGTAATATACCTGAAACTCCTGCCGCAAGATTAACCCTTCCCTCCACAGTTACCGGGGGCACCGCCGGCCGTAAGGACGGGTGGTGCTTTTCTTTTTTGCCTGTCCTTCTGATATAATGGGCCGACATACTGACGGGGAGGAATTCTTTTGCGTATTGGTATCGTCAGCGATACGCACGGCGATGTGGTGGCCTGGCAGGATCTGACCCGGGGCATCTTTCGCGGGGTGGATCTGATCGTTCACGCCGGGGACATTCTCTACCACGGGCCGCGGAACCGGCTGAGCGGTCAGTATGATCCGTCCGCCCTGGCAAACTTGATCAATACCGGTCCTGTTCCTGTCCTTTTCGCCCGGGGCAACTGCGATGCCGAAGTGGACCAGCTCTTACTGGAGTACCCTATCTTGTCTCCCTATCTTTTCCTGCAGGTCGAAGGACTGCGGGTTTTAGCTAACCACGGGCACGACCTGGACCGGGAGGGGTTGTTGGCCATGGCGCGGCGGTACCGGGTGCACCTGATGGTCTCAGGTCACACCCATCTGCCCCGGTTGGAAGAGGAGGGCGGCATAGTGCTTTTAAACCCAGGCAGCCCCGCCCTGCCCAAAGGGGGTTTCCCCTCGGCGGCAGTTTTAGACGGGGCTGTAATTAGTATCTACGATCTGTTAACCAATGGGGTGGTAACGGAGTTGGAAGTAAAAAACGGCCGCTAATGGCCGCTCTTTGCTATACCGCCCTGGTTATCTTGCCGCTGCGCAGGCAGCGGGTGCAGACCAAAATCCTCCGGGGGGAGCCGTCTACCAGCGCTTTGACCCGTTGCAGATTGGGATACCAGGCCCGCTTGGTACGAATGTGGGAGTGGCTGACCTTCATGCCGACCACAATACCCTTGCCGCAAACCGAGCACTTATGGGCCATAAGGACACCTCCTTCGCCTGGACCGTACCCACCCATTCTAACAAAGAGGGTTTGGCTCGTCAAGGGAAAAGAGGAAATCCGTTGAGACAGGGCTGGCCGTACCATCTTTCCCGAGCTGAACGACCGTTTCGCCGCTGCCGGGCCCAATCGATGGATATCCGCTATTCGCCAAAGATAAGTTAACGGCCCTCTTCCGGGATGACAAGAGGTCAGTGTCCCATATTTATCCGTGCATGGATAATAGAATCATATTTGCCTATTCTAAGTCCATTGTAAGGATTCTTATTTTGATGTAAACTAATGATTTGGGACAACGGTGCACCGCGACGGGAAAATGGTATTGTCTGGAACCATAAGGCGTCGTTTTTTTAAGCTTATCTTAATCTTAAGAGACTAATCTATATCTTAGTTTCTTCCAAAGCGGAGGTTCACTATATGTCGTCAAGAAGACCGTTGAAAATTTTGTACAGGTTCTTGATATTGAACTTGGTTTTCTTTATTCTTACCGCTCCTTTTGTCATTTTTTACGGCCCTTTTCCTAATGTGAAAAACGCGGTTGTGGAAGCTATGGCAACGTCTATGCACTACGGCAAATACCTGAAGTACTTTGTAAGTGCCAGTGAATTTGCCCAGTTAATGAACAACAGCCTGACCGTAACCACTGGAAACAGCGAGATATTGCCCCAGTTCAACAATTCCCACGATCAGTCAATCAAGCTTGACAAGATCAACGGCAGCAGGTTCAAGGGCTACCTGCTGGAAATAAGCGACCCGACCAGGGTTAAGATCGGGGTAGCGCAGAGTCTTGGTACGGACGGCCAGACGACAAGTGAAATCGCCAAGGAAACCGGGGCAGTTGCGGCGGTGAACGCCGGCGGGTTTGAGGACCCCAGCGGCACCGGCACCGGCCGGTTGCCGGTAGGCGTGATCATCCAGAACGGCGACTTCCTGGCCGGCGAAAGCCTTAAAGGTCCGGTCAACCTGGTTGGCCTGACGGATCAGGGCGTACTGGTGGCGGGGTCCTATACCGTAAGTCAGATGAAGAACATGAGAGTCAACGAAGGGGTAACCTTCGCCCCTCCCTTGATCGTGAACGGGAAAAAACAGATTACACAGGGTGATGGCGGCGCGGGCCCCGGACCACGGACCGCTATCGGTCAGCGTAAGGACGGAACGATCCTGCTCTTGGTGATCGACGGCCGGCAGCCGCTATACTCAATAGGAGCCACCATTCTGGATGTCCAAAACGTCCTTTATGCATACGGTGCGTATAATGCGGCGAACCTCGATGGCGGATCCAGTACGACGATGTATTACAACGGCAAGGTAATCAACAGTCCGGCTGATTTACTGGGTGAAAGATCGATACCTACGGCGATTATTGTCAAGTAACGGGGTGGAATGACCTGTGAAGAAAATAGTTGTGTGGCTCATAGCGGCTCTTTTATTGCAGTTTGGCATTTGGGGATACCTGGACCGGGTGATCTTTGCCCCGTCGGCAGCATTTACCCAGCCGCCGGACCCCACCCTTGCCATTTCTTACTCGTACGATAAAGCTTATTATTCAGAGATCTCTGGACATGACCTACAAATTTATTCTTCTCTAGGCCATCGTTTGACCAGGGATATCAGCTTGAAAGATAATGAAAGCGTCTCTTATTTTTCCTGGCTGCCGGACCGCAACCTCGCCCTGGCCGGAGTGAGTTTTGATTTTACCAAAACCACTACCGTAAGCCTTTTATCGATTGACCCTGAGACCAACAGCCAGCCCGTCTCCCCGGAAGTCAGTGGCCTGGCGCTGGGGGCCAGGATTGAAAGCGTTGCCTTCTCGACCAAGACGAATGTGACAAATATCCTGGTCAAAGACCGTTACGGCACGGCTGTTTACCGGACCGACGCCAACAACTATCTGCGAAGATTAACTCTGGGCGACTCGCACATCAACAGGATAGCCAGCCTCAGGTACCAGGATACCATTTTGTACGACGATACCGTTGCAGGGTCGGTGTATGCTTATGTGTACGGCGGCAGGGTCGCGAAAGTACCTTTGGGTACGCGTCAGCACTACGCCCTGATCGGCACCGACCAGAGTGACAACGTTTATCTTGGCGAACTTAATAACCAAAAACTGGTGACAGCGATATTCGAAGGAAAAATCAATGGAGATTTCACTCAAATTAAAAGCCTTGACCCTGCCTACCCGGTGAACTCGATCAAAGTGACCTATGACGGCACGATTTCCTTTTCTTGAGCAACGCGTGGGGATGACCTCCGGTAAGGTCCACAGGGCAGTAACATCATTTTTTGCAGACCCTCACAGCCGATACCGGCGGCATACCCGGCATTAACGGAAAGAATGTTGCCACCGGTAGAATATTAGTGCAAGGCCGGGACACGGCTCCCCTTGGCCCGGCACCGGCAGGTGGATAAAGATGGGAAGCGCCCTTCGGCAGGCCCCGGTACAGTACGTCAAGATGGTGGGACCCCGGAGGTCCCAGGTACTGGCACGATTGAGCATTTGCAGCGTGTGGGATCTTCTCTACCATTTCCCCCGCCGCCACGAGGACCGCACCGCCCTGCAGCCGGTGCACACTCTGTCGCACGGCAATGTGGCCGCCATATCCGGCACGGTTCTGGGCGTGGAGGAAAAGAAACCGCGCCGCGGTCTTACGGTGACCACCGCGGCCCTGTCCGACGGCTTGACCACTTTCTCCGCCGTCTGGTTCAACCAGCCCTACGTGGCCCGTCAGATGATCCCCGGCGCCAAGCTAATCATAACCGGCCGGGTCAGCCGGACCAACGGGTTGGTCCAGGTCCAGGCGGCGGATTATGAGGTGCTCGGCGAAGGAGAGACCCTGCATACCGGCCGTATCGTACCCATTTATCCGTTGACTGCCGGCTTGTCCCAACGCAACCTGCGGCTCGTCATGAAATCCGCCCTCGATACGCTGTCCGGCCGCCTGCAGGAGTTCCTGCCGGCCGCGATCCTGGATCGCTACGGGCTTACGCCCCTGCCCGGAGCCATGTCCGAGATTCACTTTCCTTCCACCGCAGAGGGACTGGAGCGGGCCAGACGGCGTTTTGTATTTGAAGAATTGTTTCTTTTGGAATTGGGCCTGCTGCACAAGCGCAAGAGCATCGTGCAGAGGGCCAGGGGTTTTGCCATGCGGCCGGACGGTCCATTGATCGGCGGTTTCCTGGAAAGACTGCCCTTCAGCCTGACCGGCGCCCAGAAGCGATCCTGGGAGGAAATCGCTGGCGAGATGGAAGATGACAAGCCTATGTATCGCCTTTTGCAGGGTGAGGTTGGTTCGGGCAAAACCGTAGTGGCCGAACTGGCTCTCTTGAAAGCGGTGGAAAACGGCCTGCAGGGCGCCCTCCTGGCCCCCACAGAGATCCTGGCCGAACAGCACTACCTGAGCCTCAAAAAAGACCTGTCCCCGCTCGGCGTCAAGTTAGACCTATACACCGGTTCCACCCCCCGGCCCCGGCGGCAGGAAATCCTGACCGGGCTGGCCACCGGCGGGCTACAGGTAGCCGTCGGCACTCACGCCCTTCTGCAAGAGGGCGTAGTCTTCCGGCGCCTAGGTATCGCTGTCATTGACGAACAGCACCGCTTCGGGGTGCGCCAGCGGGCCGTGATGCAGGAGAAGGGGCAGCGTCCGGACGTCCTGGTCATGACAGCCACGCCAATCCCCCGTACCCTGGCCCTGACCCTGTACGGGGACCTTTCCGTGACCACCATCGACGAGTTACCGCCGCACCGGCAACCGGTTAAGACTTACCGGGCGGGGCGCCGCAACCTCGGCCGGGTTTATCAGCGGGTCTGCGAGGAGGTCATCGCTGGTCACCAGGCCTTCGTGGTCTGCCCCCTGATCGAGGAGAGCGAGCAGATGGAGGACGTGCAGGCTGCTGTCGACCTGCACGGGCACCTGCAAAAGGGGCCCCTGAAGAATTTACGGCTGGGTCTTCTGCACGGCCGGTTGCAAGCCGGGGAGAAAGAAGCGGTCATGGCTGCCTTCCGGGAAAACCGGCTGGATGTCCTGGTATCGACCACCGTGGTGGAAGTGGGGGTAGACGTGCCCAACGCCACCGCGATGGTGATTCTCGACGCCGAACGCTTCGGCCTGGCCCAGTTGCACCAGTTGCGGGGCAGGGTAGGCCGGGGACCGGCCCCGGCAATCTGCATCCTGGTTTCCGGGTCCCGCTCCACGGAGGCGTGTTTACGCCTGACGGCCATGGAGAAGACCGCCGACGGCTTCCGCCTGGCCGAGGAAGACTTGAAGATCAGGGGACCGGGGGAGGTGTGGGGCACACGGCAAAGCGGCCTGCCCGTCTTCAAGATCGCCGATCTTACGGCGGATTTCCGCCTGCTGGAGCTGGCCCGGCAGGAAGCGGAAAACCTCCTGACCGGGGACCCGGAGCTGAGAGCATCCGGGCACATGGCCCTGCGGGAAGAGGTCCAGGCGCGCTTTGCGGGGATGAGGAGTTACATTGACGTGGGATAGGAGGGCTTTCATAGTCTAAAACATCGCCCTCACGGCGATACCCCTTTCATCCCACCCCATCAGGGGGCGGTTTTTCAGGGGTTGACTTCTATAAGAACATCCTTCCGGCTTTCCCGCCATGGTACCCGGGCATCCGGACTGCTTGGGGAACAAACCTCGTGGGCTAAGCTAATTTTAACGCAAGGTTCATGCTGTTTTAATATATCGCAGTTATACTGTTAGTACACCCTGGGACAAGGAACCGGGCTGCTGATACGAAGCAGTAAAGGGTTGTCCGCCGGTGCCTGAATCGAAAACCCAAAAATCCGTCCGGTAATATAACCGGCTTTAGATTTTCCACTGAAGACACCTCCTTACCTCCTCAACGGGGCCGGAATCAGCAGTAGCCTGCTTGACCGGCCCTCTTTTTTTGCCCGGTGCGCGTCCGGCTTCCATTGGATTCCGGGCAGGGCCAGGATGCCCTCTACAAACCTGATAAGGATGTTTGGCGAATAGAACTGCGTTCTAAGCAATTTTTAACCCACAGTTCACACTGACTTAATATCCATCCTCTATAATCATGGTAAGGATAGGACAATTGTTCATACTTCCGCTATAGCAAAGATATTATCCTGTGTCCAGACCCTGACGCAAAAATACTTGGGCTAATGACGTGGGGGCGGCGACCAACGGGGGGTTCACCGAATACTTACCATCAGGAAGATTGTTTTACAAAGTTATAATCATATCTTAATACGGTAAGTGCATATTATTTGACAGGAAGGCGATACTGCATAAAGAAGGTGTTCAGATTTTGAAACTGGCTATTTTTACAGATACCTACTTACCGCAGGTAAATGGGGTGGCCAGGACGGTAGCCGAATATCTTCATATTTACGCGAGAGAGATGTTCCATGTTTAATTTTTGCCCCGGAATGTGGTCCATCGCCACCTGATAGCGAGAACGTCCATACTTCTTCTACTATTGGCTTTCCTTTCTACCCGGGGTGCAAGATTGCCCTACCATCTTACGGTAAGATCTCTCAAATTCTCCAAAAGTTTAAGCCTGATCTCGTTCATGTGGTAACAGAGTTTTCCATGGGCCTATATGGTCTGAAATACGCCAGGGAACATCACCTGCCCAACCACCCGCTTTAAAGGCGCTGGCCAATTGCCGGGTAATCTCCCTGCCCTTAAGTTTGAGGCTGTGGCTCGCTAGGTTGTGTCCCGAGTACGACCCATACCTTAAAGCCTGGCCCCAAACGGCGAATGATTATGCGGGGCGGGAAAGCACGAACAGGCGTCTCCGCACCAGACTGCGCCGTCACATGGCCGCCGGACGCTGGTTGGACGCCTATGAGTTGTGGTGGGCATCCCGGCGGCCGGCAACCCGCAGGCGCCTGACTTTACCGCTATACGGTTTCCTGGGCGGCGACCGCCATCCTTTCCGCGCTACCTTCGGTGTCTTCGTCTGGAGCGGCCTGTTACACGCCTTATGGTATCCATTGCTTCCAGTATACGTGTGGTTGGCTTCCAGGAACCAGGCTTTAGCGGCCTTTTCAGGCATTTGGTTGGCCTACAGCCTTCTGGGTCTGCCGGTAGCCGTAAACAAAAGGCTCAAAATATGGTCCCGATTACGACAATGATCTTAAAACCTGGACCTAAACGTACATGACTACGCAAACGGGAAAGTACGAATGGATGTACCATGCTACGCTGCCTCATGCCCGCCGGACGCAAGAGCTACTTCGTCGAACAGACTGCCCTCCGCAAGTGCGTACAAGGGTGGAATCTCAAATCGAAAAACATTTCTCCTGATGGAAACACAGCCCAGATAAGTCAGGTACTTTGACCCCGGCATAGGATTGTGGAAAATGCGTTGAGACAGTATAAGGATTGTAGGTTACAAGCGCTGATCGATATAATTGGAAGTAAGTTAGCTTATAAGGCAATATGAAAAACCCTGCTTTAGTGTAGGGTTTTTCCTGTCTACTTCAAAACTCCCAATAAAGGAATAAAAATTTCCGTAAAATAGGACTAAACCTGTAATATGCCTCTAACATGGGCAAAATGTTCTAGACATAAATCTCAGTATGCGGGTTAATAATAAGAACAACAAAAAGGAGGTGATTTTAAATGGCGGCAGGACAGAGGTCGAACCGGAGGTTGTTCAATTCCCCGGGCCTGGAGCAGTTCAAGTATGAAACGGCGCGGGAACTGGGCATCAATTACCAGCCCGGCATGTATATGGGTGATGTGCCGGCCCGTCAGAACGGTGCCATCGGCGGGAACATGGTGAAAAAGATGATTGCCTCGTACGAGCAGAGTCTCGCCAGCGGCAATGCTCCGGCTACCCCGGCGGTGACGAACCGGACGATGACTCCTTAAGTTAAAGGGAGATGCTCGAGCGATGAGCCTTGGCGGCAGGGTTACATGCTACCGGGTGCCCGGGACGCAAAGCTTTGTCGGCTCGGCCCCGGGCTGGCCCTGACGCACTAGAGGACCGCGTCTGGTAACATGTCCTCGCCTGGAGTTCCGAAGCCGGTGTGGGAGTGGATAAGAATTTCTACACCGGTTTCAGGAACCGGGCAGGAAAACGGGAAGCAGGGTTTACCCTGCTTCTTATCATTGGAGGTAAAGACCGAATTCCCCTGGGTCTATGGAGGGATGAAGCGCGAGCGATATACCGCCCGCCACCACCATGGCGGCATTTTTGATCAAGCTGTCGATTTCCTTCGGTGTTACCGTCATTTCCCCGCCGAAAGGTTTCAAGACTTCACCGACCAGCTTGTTGGTAAAGTCCGGCGGCAGG
>Ga0307376_10003841_pt1 | contig 13945 bp, 10 predicted proteins | sample TR2MG_FD_202536 | JGI IMG/M metagenome (GOLD analysis project Ga0307376, IMG submission 202536) | Soil microbial communities from Risofladan, Vaasa, Finland - TR-2 | ecosystem: Environmental > Terrestrial > Soil > Coastal area > Acid sulfate soil | place: Finland: Risofladan, Vaasa | collected...
CGAGGGTGCAAGCCATCCTGATGAACTGGTCGAGCGGGCGGCTGAACTCGGCCTTCCGGCAGTAGCGCTCACCGATCGGGACGGCGTCTACGGCATTGTCCGCGCTCACGAGGCGGCGAAGGAGCGAGGCATCCGTCTGATCATCGGTTCGCAAATGACGCTGGCAGAGAGCGGCACGGTGGTGCTCTACGCGCGCAACCGTGATGGATACCGCAACCTCTGCACGCTCATAACCGCAGGGCGGCTGCGCAGCCCGAAAGGCAGCTCGCAGGTGAAGCTGCAGGAGGTATGCGCGCACGCCGGACAGATGATCGCAATCGTTCCATCGGCAACCCTGGTTGTCTGGACCCGGACAGGCGGGGAGGAGGCAGCCGGGCTCATGCTGCGGGAGCTACAGGCGGCGTTCGGTGACCGGCTCTCCATCGGCATTTCACGCCACTTCACCGAAGCGGACAGCCGTGCCGAGGAACTTGCGCGCAGGATGACGGGAGCCTTTCGCCGTCCGGATGACAGAGTGGCCAAACCGACCATCGCCATCCCGCTCGTCGCGTTCCAGGAGGTGCTCTACCATGAGGCAACCCGGCGGCCGCTGCAGGACGTGCTCACCTGCATCCGCCACACCTGCACGCTCTATCAGGCGGGAGACCGTCTGAAGCCGAACGCCGAGTACTTCCTGCCCGCCGCGCAGGAGATGCGTGCGCGGTTTCGCGATGATCCGGCGCTGCTCGAACGTACGCTGGAGATCGCGCGCAGCTGCACATTCTCGCTCGATCAGATTGTCTACCGTTACCCGTCCGAACACCTCCCCGACGGCTTCACCACCGCCGAGTGGCTCAGGCAGCTCACCTATCAGGGAGCCGATGAACGGTATCCCGGCGGTGTGCCGGAGGATGTACGCGCACAGCTTGCGAAGGAGCTTTCGATCATCGAAGACCTCGATTACTGCGGCTACTTTCTCACGATGTGGGAGATAGTCCGCTTCTGCAAGAGCCGCGCCATTCTCTACCAGGGGCGCGGCTCTGCGGCAAACTCCGCGGTGTGCTACTGCCTGGCGATTACCGCAGTCGATCCGGTGCGGATGGACCTGCTGTTCGAGCGTTTCCTCTCCCGGGAGCGGGCAGAGCCGCCTGATATCGATCTGGACATCGAGCACAAACGACGGGAAGAGGTAATTCAGCATCTGTATGCAAAGTACGGTCGCTCCCACGCGGCAATGGTTGCCAACATGATCCGCTATCGCCGGAAGTCCGCAATCAGGGATATCGGCAAGGTGCTCGGCATCGCGGCAAGCGCTGCAGACCGGCTGTCGCGGCTGATCTCCTACCGTGATGGTGATCTTGCCGCAGCCATTGCGGACGCCGGGCTCGATCCTGCGGCAAATACCGTTTCGCTGCTGATCAGGCTGGCCGGGGAGATCCAGGAGTTCCCCCGGCATCTTTCGATCCATCCCGGAGGTTTCCTGCTGGGAAGCGAGCCGGTCAGCCAGATCGTCCCGGTTGAAAACGCGACAATGCCCGATCGGACAGTCATCCAGTGGGATAAGTACGACATCGAATCGATGAATCTGTTCAAGATCGACCTGCTCGGCCTCGGGGCGCTTACCCACCTCGACCACTGCTTCCGCCTGCTTACCCGGCACGAGCATCTTGATCTGTCGATGGCAACCATTCCCGCAGGCGACCGGGCAACCTTCGACATGGTCACCGCAAGCGATACGGTCGGCGTATTCCAGCTCGAAAGCCGTGCTCAGATGGCAATGCTTCCCCGGATACGGCCGATGAACTACTACGACCTGGTCATCGAGGTGAGCATAGTGCGTCCCGGTCCCATAACCGGTGGTATGGTGCATCCCTACCTGCGCCGCCGCGCGAAAGAGGAGGAGACGGTCTATCCGATCCCGGCGCTCGAACCGGTGCTGAAGAAGACGCTGGGAGTTCCCATCTTCCAGGAACAGGTGATGAAACTCGTGGTTATCGCGGCAGGCTACACACCCGGCGAGGCGGATCAGCTGCGGCGCGACATGGCCGCATGGCGGAGATCCGGCCGCATTGAAAAGCATCATGACCGGGTCGTATCGGGGATGCTCGAACGCGGCATCGAGCGGCAGTTCGCCGAGCAGGTATTCGATCAGATCCGCGGCTTCGGCGAGTACGGCTTTCCCGAAAGCCATGCCGCAAGCTTCGCACTCATCGCCTACGCCACCGCCTGGATGCGCTGCCATCATCCGGAAGTGTTCAGCTGTGCGCTCCTGAACGCCTGGCCAATGGGTTTCTATCATCCGGCAACTCTCGTTGAGGATGCGAAGAGACGCGGCATCCCGGTGCGTCCGGTCGACGTACGCGCGAGCGACTGGGACTGCACGCTGGAACCTGTTCCGATCGATGGAAACGGAAGCGGCGCGCAATCGGGGAGCCCCGGTCGGCGCTACGCCATCCGCATGGGATTGCGCTACGTAAAGGGGCTCGGCGCCGCCGACTGGGACCGCATTCACCGCGCGCGGCAGCGAGAGCAAACGCAATCAACGCGCGGCGGACCAGCGGCTACGCTTCAGCGGTTCATCGATATGAGCGGCCTCGATGCAGGTGCGCTCAAGGCACTCGCGCAGAGCGGCGCATTCGACAGCTACGGCGTCGACCGCCGCGATGCACTCTGGCGCACTCTTGCCAGGTCGGGGATCGACGATCGGCCCGCAGCCGCTGCTGAGTTCGACGCGTTCAGCGAGATATCTCCCGAGTTTGCCGCTCTCACCGCAGCCGAGACCATCAGCTGGGACTACGCCGCTGCAGGCCACAGCACCGAAGGGCATCCGCTTGAGCCCTACCGGGATGAACTGCGCAGGCTCGGTTTGCCGGATGCGAAGGAAGTAATTGCGGTAAATAACGGGGCGACCGTCTCCTACGCGGGTCTGGTAATCTGCAGACAGCGGCCCGAGACAGCCGGTGGAGTGGTCTTTCTGACACTCGAAGACGAGAGCGGGTTTGTGAACCTCATTGTCCACGAAAAGAAGTTCCAGGAGTACCGACGCATTCTGCTCACCTGCCCGTTCATGGGAGTCACCGGCCGGGCGCAGTCCACGGATAATGTCGTTCACATCCTGGTGGACTCCTGCTGGATTCCGAAGCTCCCGGAACGACCGGTGGAGCCTGCAAGCAGAGACTTCCACTGACCGCTCCGCGAGGACGACTGCCTTCACCACACGAGAGAGTCGCTCTACCTCATGGTGATTCGGGTGACCGACATCGGCGGAAGCGTACACCGGATGGTACCGTCGCCGGCAAGCTGCGCCGCGTGGTTCACCGGTTGCACAAGATCCGGCCGATCGAAGGTGTTGTGCGCGTTCATCCGTGCTCCGGTCAGCGTTTCAGCCTCTACCCGTGCGACGGTCCGACCGCGGACTTCACACAGGAGGTCCGCCGTTTTCGCCGGATCAAGATTGCACACCGTGAGGTTGACCGAACCACCGGCTGCGCCAGACTCGACAGCGAGCGAAGCGGATGCGTTCAGCTGCGGCAGGCTCTCATCGCCGAATGCATAGTTGCCGGACTGAATCGCTACCGGCAGCAGAGTGGCACCCTGATGTACGCGGTACATGTGAAACACGTGATACGTGGGGGTGAGCAGCATCTGGGCACCATTCGTGAGCACCATGGCCTGCAGCACGTTAACCGTCTGCGCTATGTTCGCCATTCTCACGCGGTCCGCGTGGTTGTTGAAGATATTCAGGCTTATTCCGGCAACAAGCGCATCCCGAATCGTGTTCTGCTGATACAGGTGAGTACGGTTCGTACCCGGTTCGCTCTCATACCAGGTGCCCCACTCGTCCACAATCAGCGCGACCCGCTTCTTCGGATCGTAGCGATCCATGATCGCTTTGTGCCCCCGTATGTAGGTATCGGTCCTCAACGCGTGATGAAGAATCCGAAACCACTGATCCTCCTCGAACTGCGTTGCCGAACCACGCTCTTCATCGTAGTTGGCGCCGGTAGAGAAGAGGCGTGAATAGTAGTGGAGCGCGAGACCGTCAACCAGATTCCCGGCATCCCGCATGAGCACATCGGTCCAGTGATAGTCGTCGTTACGCGGACCACAGGCGACCTTGAAAATCTTCTGGCCGTTGTAGGAGCGAACAAACGTCTGAAATCGGCGATACAGATCGGCGTAGTACTCGGCGCGCATGTTGCCGCCGCATCCCCAGTTTTCATTACCCACACCGAAATAGGTGAGCTTGAACGGTTCACGGCTGCCATTCTGGGCCCGCAGATCGGCCATCGGTGACCCTTCGGCACCGTTCATGTACTCGATCCACTCCTGCATCTCCTGAACGGTTCCGCTTCCGACGTTTCCACACACGTAGGGCTCGGCGCCAATCAACCTGCAGAACTCGAAGAACTCGTGAGTACCGAAATGGTTCGACTCTGCCTCGCCGCCCCAGTGCGTGTTGATCATCGACTTCCGCGCTGCCCGGGGTCCGATTCCGTCCTTCCAGTGATACTCATCTGCAAAGCAGCCGCCCGGCCAGCGCACTACCGGAGCGCCGATCTCCTTCAGGGCGTTCACGATATCCGTCCGAATACCGTGAATATTGGCCACAGGAGAACTCTCCCCTACCCATATGCCGTCGTAGATGCACCGGCCAAGGTGTTCGGCGAAATGGCCGTAGATATTCCGGTCAATGACATCTGTTCCCGTGTCCGAGTTTATGACAATGCGATTCGCCATGTTATGTTGCCCCTTTTCAGAAAACAAGTATCTCGTAGCCGTCGTCGACGTATCGGGACATCGAAGGATGACCGTTCATTTCGCTGCCGAAGGAGAGCTGCTGTCTCTCGACATCGTCTACCACGCCCATCTTGTGCGAACAAGCCCGGCACACGCAGTCGATCAGACCGCGTTCCTTCACCTCCTCGTAGAGACGATGAAGCATCTGACCGTCGGAACCTTCCTCCGCCTCCTCTCCGAGCGTACGGATAAGCAGAGTCGCACTCCCTTCGATCACCACGGCAACGTCGTGTCCTTTCTCGCGCAGATCCAGTCCGTTCAGAAGCACATGCACGAAACACTGAGGATCGCCGTTCAGGGCGAAGAGTGCGATTTTCTTCATCAGTTAGCTCCTTGAAGCTGATTATAAACCCCGACCATTCGCACCGCAACGCATCTTCTTCACACCCCACTCCATTTGTGGTATAAACGTGCCGGTATGCACATAGTCTGTCTCGATCTCGAGGGCGTCCTGGTTCCGGAAATCTGGCTTGCGGTGGCTGAACGGACGGGAATAGCCGAGCTGCGTCTCACTACCCGGGACATTCCCGATTACGACGTGCTCATGAAGAAGCGCATTGCTATCCTCGGGGCACACAATATTACGCTTTCCCGCATTCAGCAGGTTATTGATGCCGTCGAACCGCTCGAGGGTGCGTGTGACTTCCTTGACCTCCTGCGGTCGAAAACTCAGCTCATCATCCTTTCGGACACCTTCACCCAGTTTGCGCGTCCGCTCATGGAAAAGCTGGGCAGACCGACTCTGTTCTGCAATGAACTGGTCGTGCATGGAGATCGCATAGTTGACTACCGGCTCCGGCAGGCCAACGGAAAGAGACACGCAGTTCGAGCACTCAAGTCAATGGGTTTCGAAGTACTAGCCTCGGGCGACTCCTACAACGACATCGGAATGTTGCAGGAGGCCGATCATGGCGTGCTCTTCAGGCCGCCTGAACGCATCATCGCCGAGTATCCCGGGTTTCCGGCTTTCACCGAATACCGACAGTTGAGTGACATGATTGAACTCACGCTTGCCGGGTAAATCAGATCTGCGCCAGCGTATGCTCGGGCGCGTGCCGCGGCAGAACCACCTGTGAGACCATTGAATTGAGCTTTCGTACCGCCGTATCGTAATCATCAAACTGGGTATAGGTGAAGAGGTTCTCTTCAACCGACTCGCTGCCATCGACGCCGAACTCGATTATCGGGTGCTGAACAACGCCATAGATCGTCTGCACATCGACACCGCTTCGGCGAAGATAGGTGGGAAAGGTGAGATCATCCAGCGATGCGAATGAGAGGTCCGGCGTGACCAGATAGCCGATTCCGTCGAGGATCTGTTCGAACGGACCCTTCGAATAGTGAAATGCGCGGCTTGGTGGCGTACGTGGATTCAGCAGATTCCGATCGATCAGGGAATCCCGCATCTGCTCGACCAATTCGTTGAAAAATGTATATCCGAGTTCCACCCGGAAGATCATAACCGCAATGTCGGTTCCTCGGCTGTTCTTGTGAAGCAGAGCGGGAATGTCGTAGTTCACGATAAAGTAATCCCGGATTCGTTTCACCGACTGCCCGTCGATTATCGTGAGATCGGTATCCGGCACCCAATGTTCAAACAGCTCTTCAGGACGCAGATCGAGCAGGCGCAGTGCCTCGAACGAACCGATGATCTGCGCTTCCTGGAACGGCACACCGAAGGCCCTTGAGAACCGTCTCTTCATTTCAGTCGTAAACAGATGTTTGCCGTGCACGGCAAACTCGAGCTTCAGCGCGTAGTGTTTTTCAACTATGTGATGGTGAATGATAAACTCACCCGGCAGGTTCGCCAGGTAGACGAGATTCATTTTCTGCCGGTACGCGGGACAGTCCTCGATAACTTTGAGAACTGCACTTTCGACCCGCACATCGTTCGTTTCCGGACGCAGGTATACGAAAATATCCTGCGCATGTTCCTCAGTAGCGGGACCCGGATAGGGGACAAGAACACGCGGAAGTCCGTCGCGTACGATTGCCATGACACCTACAGTATCGACCAATTCACCTGTTTTGCAAAGTCTGCTCGACGCGCAGCACTGCTCCCAGGTCGAACTCCGCCGCGGTGCAGGGAATCTGTATTCCCCAGCGTGTCAGCACTTCAGGATGAAGCTCACCAAAAACACCCACCTGTTCACCGCCGCACCGGACGTTTGCCGCCCTGCCGGGTATAAAACGGTCATCCACCGCGGGCTCAACCGTGTACTCCCTCGACAGGAAGAAGAACAGAGCCGCGACCTGGGCGCCGATGGTGTTGAAGTTCGCCTGACTGTCGGCGGAAAGCAGCCCGAAGCTGTCTATGGTGCGAGTGCCGCTGTTGTCAGCTTTGTCCCTGACTGCGATCTTTCCGGATTCGAACACGTGATGAGGATAGGGAGCGCTTGCGGATGCGGCCTCGGCTCCGAGCAATCCGGGGAGAATTGAATTGCGCACAAACTCGTAGCTCTCCGACATCGGATTTACGATCTGGACAACCTCATCTTCGAGTACCGCGACGTTGCGGTCCGGGTGCATCCGTTCGATCAGGTCGCGAGCGGAGGAGAGATAGTTGAAAAGCATCTCCTGGAAGCCGAGACCGACGAGTACGCTCTTGGCACGGCGGGCAAAGCTCTCGATGGGAGTAAGCCGGCCGACCGTGAACTCGGTGAGCGGGGTCGGCGTGAAAGTACTCATGCCGCGGCCGATCATGATGTCTTCGATCACATCGACCGGATGCAAAAAGTCGTTGCGGTACTCGCAGGGCTGAACTTCGACCGCATCGCCGGATTCCTTCGCGACACAGCCCATCTTTCGGATGCTCGCGATTATTTCGCCGGTTGCGAGCTCTTCGCCGAGAATTTTGCACGCAAACTGCCGCTCGACGTGAACTGGTTTCTGGAAATAGTAGGGGCTCACATATGTGCGGCCGAACGGGGTGTCGTAGGGGTACTCAACCCGCACCGGGGCAACGGTAAATCCTGCATCCGAAAGATCGCAGGCAACAATGGAAGTTGCCAGCATGAGCGATGTCAGGTCCGTGCCGGTGAGCTCGATGAAAAGTCTGCTGTCCCCGACTTCGACCGCACCCACATCTGCACTGTTTATGATCGGCGGGAAACTCAAGACCCTTCCCGCTGCGTCGGTCAGGAACGGCATGGCCGGAAGATCCTGCACAATCGAGCCGAACTCAATGCCCTTCGGGTGTTCGGCGATGATCTGCCGCAGTGACATCTCACGCTCGCCTCCGAGCGGAAGAAAGCGTGTGGCATCCGCGTCCACTGCCAGGTACTGCACAGGATATTCGATGAGCCCCGCTCGGTAGACACCCATCGCTATCGACTTCCGCTTGCGGCCGTAGTTCCAGCAGAGTTTCTCCTGAGTCTGGATGAGATCATTCAGCGTCGCTTCATCGATCGATTTGCCGGACACCTCAAACGCCGCAATGAAGGGTCTCACCCGCTCCAGTCCCGCATCGACCTTCACAACCCGGGTTCCGGAATCCAGTTCCGCGCCCTTTCGTGAAAAGAAGGGATACTCGGGCAGCTTACCGCCGAGCGCGAGCCTGATCTGTCGGCCGAGTCCTGCGGTCGACCAGAGGTCAGGTCGGTTCGTGTCGTTGAGTTCCACCTTCAGCAGGTCGCCGTCGCGGCTGTCCAGCTCCGCCTTGGCGCGGGTCAGGATCTCCTCGAACTCAGTATCGCTAGAGAACTTCCGACCCGCGTACTGCTGCAGGATTCGTTCGCTGACTTCAATCTTGGGCATTCTACTTCCTCCTCCGCAGCCGCACGCTTTCGATGTCCTGGCTGAACAGTTCGCGAAGGTCGTCAAGCCCTAGGTGCATGAGCGCCATCCGGTCAATCCCCAGCCCCCAGGCAATCACCGGCACTTTGATTCCGAGCGGTTCGGTCACCTCCGGCCGGAAGATACCGGATCCCCCCAGCTCAAACCATCCGAGCACCGGGTGTTTGATGTGCACTTCGACTGAAGGCTCGGTGAACGGGAAGTATCCGGGAACGTATTTGACCTCAGCCGCGCCGGCAAGTTCGACCGCGAACATCTGCAGCAGACCGAGTAAGGTCCGAAGATTTACATCCTCGCCGAGCACGATGCCTTCGGTCTGATAGAAATCCGACAGATGGGTCGCGTCCACGCGATCATATCGAAAGCATCGTGCAATTCCGAAGTAGCGCCCCGGAACCTTCGCCTTCGGAAGCTGCTTTGCGGAGAGAACGGTTCCCTGGCTGCGAAGGATGAGCCGTCGGGTGAAGTCATGGTCGAAATGGTAGTTCCATCCGGAGCTTCCTGTCGTCCAGCCGTTTTCATGTGTCGCCGCAACCTGCGACAGATAGGGTTCTTCGATCTCGCGCGCGTGATCCGGATTCTTCAGATAATATACGTCGTGGATGTCCCGCGCTGCGTGGAACTGCGGCATGAACAGCGCGTCGCTGTTCCAGAACTCGGTTTCCACGAGCGGGCCGTCGAACTCTTCGAATCCAAGCGAGGTGAGTTTGTCCTTGACCTGATCGAGGTATTCGCTGTAGGGATTGCGCCGGCCCGGAACAAGTCGGCCCGGCGGAAAATGTACATTGTATGCCCGGAACTCCCGCCCCTTCCAGGAGCCGTCTTTCAGCATGTCGGAAGTAAGGGTACCCAGCTCATTGCCGGTTATGCCGGCCTTTCTGAGCTCGCCCTTGAGGACTAACCCGTCGGCGGTCAATTCATAGACGACATCTTCCCGTTCCGCCATTCTGAACGCACTGCTTGAGGCTCCCCGCTTCCTGCTTATCCCGGCCATGAGCTGCCGCTCGGCGTCGGTAAGGTCCGAGTCTGCAATCTCACCGGACTTCGCCCGCTCAAGCAGCGTTCGCGTCATGCGCACGGACTCGGCTTCACCGGAAACAGTGAGCCGCTTGTCGGCGTCCATGAGCAGCGCGCCTTCACGGGAGAGCTGACCGTAGGCGGATCCAACGTCCTTGTTTTCGATACCGAGTGTCCGCGCAATCTCGGGCATCTGCATGGGGCCGGTGTCCGACAGCAGCTTCAGCATCCGCTCTTCAGGCGTGCCGGAGTCAAGTTGCTGCCTTCCCAGTTCGGTGAGCTCATACACAATTCGCTTCTCGCGGGACTTCTCTGTAACGCAGCCTTTTGCGGAAAGCCAGCTCAGCGACTGATTGCACTGACCGAGATTGAAGCCGAGCGCACTGATCATTACTTCTGTAGCGATGTCCTGTCCCTGCTCGAAATGCAGCAGAACCTTCACCTCCAGCGGGTGGAGTGTCTTCGTTATTGCATCAACGTTCATGGTGCTCAGCTCCTGTCTGCACATCGGACGGTGTTGAGGTAAGTCTGCCGGCGAGCGCACGGAGAAAGAGTCCCACGTCGCTCACGACACCGACTGCCTGGCTCGATCCCCGGTCTGCGAGTTTTGTTACAACTGCCGGATTGATGTCGACGCACACGGTCTTGACCCACGAGGGCAGCATATTTCCGGTGCCGATGGAGTGTAGCATGGACGAGAGCATGATGACCATGCTTGCATTTTCGACGATGGTCGCATACTGCCGCTGCGCCTCTATCATATCATTTACCGTCTCCGGCAGCGGGCCGTCATCCCGAATAGAACCGGCAAGGCAGTAGGGCACCTGGTTCGAAATGATCTCGTACATGATGCCGCGAGTCAGCGCACCCGCATCGACCGCTGCCTTCATTGACCCATAGTAGCGCACGCGATTAATCGCACACATGTGGTTCCGGTGCCCCTCATGGGTAGGTCGGCCTGTGGTCACCGCTACACCGAGTGAGGTGCCGAACAGAACCGACTCAATATCGTGCACGGCGAGGGCGTTTCCCGAGAGCAGCCCCTGCACATACCCTTCGCGGATGAGTGTGCAGAGCGCCGAGCTTCCGCCGGTGTGCACGACCACCGGTCCCGCAACCACGACGACTTTCTTCCCCTGTTTCCGGTGTTCGCGCAGTTCGTGCGCAACCCGCTCTACTATGACATCGACGCTGCGCTCCGAGGAAACCTCGTTAGTCATGAACCCGAACAGATCTCCCTGGCGGTCACGGAACGGCGGAAACACGCGTACCGCTTCGGGATTGCAGACCGCGAGCTCGCCCTTGCGCACATCGCGAACCTTCACGCAACGGGCATCTTCTCCATTCACCACGATAACCGCATCCATGCGCTGGCCACGTACTTCAATCCAGCGGTCCCCGGCGAACACCTCGGTCCGATGGTTGGTCGTTGAATAAAAGTCATCCGGCACGCACCCGTCTTTGGGACACGGCTTCAGGACTGCCTTTGTCGCACTCTTTTCGTAGCATCCGACCTGGATCAGCTTCTGGGTGAGGATCTCGAGTTGCTCATCGGTACTGCAGATCAGGTCCAGCTCCATCGCGGAATACTCGTTGTTCATCTTGCCGATGTCGAACGAGACGACCTGATAATCTGCCTCTTCGGAAATGATAAGATTAAAGATCTTGGTCATGATTCCGGAATCGATCAGGTGCCCGGTTGCGGTAAATCGTCTTGTCATAATTCTTTATTGGTATCGGAAACCGAACGAAATGTAAAGGCCGGCCGGCGTTCCGGGCACTCGGAGTCAGGGAATTTCAGGATATATGACGATCCGGCTCACCGTATCGCCGGACACAACCAATTCCTTGTTCATGTGGTCCGTGCTCGACAGGCCCGCGGCGTATACGAAGGTGTCCTTTTCGACAAAGGTCGGCTGGCCGAGCTTCGCAAGCATGACCGACTTGTACATGCCCACCCGCAGACCGTCACTCACCGCATAATCGGGCGATGTTATTGTCGTGGCGACAAGCAGCTCCTGATCCTTTGCCTTTGAGTAGTAGAGCAGGAAGAAGAATCCCTTGTATTCGAGTTTGTAACGCTCATCAGTCGTATTCTTGTTGTACGCGCTGGCGACATTTTCCGAAACGACACTATCCGGCTTGCCCCACTTTCGTATGAGTTCCGCCCGGGTAGTGGTGATGAGGAAATCGTGCGGATAGGAAAAGGTTGCGACAATTGGAATGGATTCGAGTGACTTCCCGTTGTACATTCCCGCGCCGGACGCTGCCTTTTCCGCCGCGGCACCTTTGCCGCACGAAACTACCAGCGCGGGAAGCAGAAATGCGCACAAAAGAACTGCGCCGGTGGCTTTCATGATTCTTCGTTCTCCGGGATGCTATGGAGGATGGGGGATTCGAACCCCCGACCTATAGATTGCGAACCTATCGCTCTACCAACTGAGCTAATCCCCCGACATGCAGCGTGCAACATTCTAACGAAGTACGCCGATTAATGCAATCTGTTTATCGGTCACTGCGCGTCCGGCAGCTCGATTACCAACCCTTCAGTAGCGATATCCACCCGCATATTCCGCTTCGATGCAATGTTCCTGCAGCGGGCAAGAATATGCTCAAAGTCGTCATCCCGACGTTCCGGGTCGTGGTGGAACAGCAACATGCGCCTCGCACCGGATGCCATTCCGTTCTCGATCGCGTCGTCGAAACTGCTGTGCCCCCAGCCCATTCGGTCGCGACGATGCTCTTCCCGCGTATACTGTGCGTCGTGGATGAGCAGATCGGCATTCCGGTAGAAGGAGAGCAGGCGTGAGTTCTCCTCGCGCGCGGCTCGTTCACCTTCGGCGGCAATCTCAGGATCAAACCCGGACTGGGACGGGTCCGTCGGAAACAGATTCCTGAACGGCTCGGTATCGAACGCGGTGACCACCGAAGTACCGCGGTATTCAAAGCGGTAACCGAGACAGAGAACAGGATGATTCAGGTAGGTCGTGTGAACAATCATGCCGTCGGCAAGCTCGACTCTCTCCTCGCGAAGCTCGTGATAGCGGAGTGTTGCGGCGAGCTCGCCTGAGTGTACCGGAAAGTATTGATAGTTGAGCTGGTGACCGATGACCTTCTTCAGCGATTCGTCCTCCCAGGTTACCGGACCGTACAGATCGAGCTCGGTTCCCTTCCGGTAGATAGGCGCGAAGAACGGAAACCCCATGATGTGATCCCAGTGCGTATGGGTGAGAAAGAGCGATGCACGAATCACTTCGGTTTCGGACGCGTCGCGCAACAGCAGTTCACCGAGCCCGCGGATTCCTGTTCCCGCGTCGATTATGACCAGGTGTTCGGCTTCCCCATACCGAAGTTCGATGCAGGAGGTGTTCCCTCCGGTATTGACCGTGTGCGCTCCCGGAGTAGGAATTGAGCCGCGAACGCCCCAGAATCGCAGTCTGATCATACGACCTTCAGGAAGTTCTCGGCCTTCTGGACTTCGCCGTCCACAAGATTGGCGAGTTCCGAAAGCTTCGTCTGGTCGACACCAAGGCCTTCGCGCGCAGACTCGTCGAGGGCCGCCGGATAGTTGTCACCGGACTCACCGATACCGGACGCGTTCACGAAGTAATTCGCCGTGTGGACGGCGTAGACGAATGCGCTGTTGGCCCCCCGATACTCGGCAGGTCTGTGGTGATAGGTGACGGTATCCAGAATAGTGGTCGGAAGGCGCCAGGTGTCTACGATGAGTCTGCCGCAATCTGCATGGTCAAATCCGAGGAACTCCCGCTCGGCAACGTGAAGCGGAACTTCGCGCTCCCTGCAGTACTCGATCACTTCGACGTACTCCTTCGCGAGCACACGATCCATGGGTATCTTCCCGATGTCATGCAGAAGTCCGGCGACGAAGTACTCGTCGATGGTTGACAACTCCTCGCCATGCATCTTCGCCAGAAGTCGCGTCGTGACACCGACCGCAAGGGAGTGGCGCCAGAAGCCGACCGGGTTCAGTACACCGAGGTCAGTCTTGCGGTTCAGCGTGTCCATCACCGCAGTGCTCAGCGCCAGGTTCTTCACCGTGTTGATGCCAAGCATGATGATCGCCCGCACCATGGACACTACTTTGTTCGGCAGTCCGTAGTACGCCGAGTTTATGAGCTTCAGCACTCGTGCCATGAGCACCGGGTCGAGACTGATAACCCGATTCAGATCAACCGGAGAGGTGGCGCGGTCGTTGCAGATCTCGAGTACCTTGGTCACGGTCGGCGGCAGGCTCGGCATCCGATCGATGTAGGAGGCAAGTTTGGAGAGTCGCTCCTGTGCGTCCACGCTAAGTGTCTCCGGATTCGCGAATGGCTTTCAATCGTTCGAGCAG
>Ga0307376_10003845_pt1 | contig 13919 bp, 9 predicted proteins | sample TR2MG_FD_202536 | JGI IMG/M metagenome (GOLD analysis project Ga0307376, IMG submission 202536) | Soil microbial communities from Risofladan, Vaasa, Finland - TR-2 | ecosystem: Environmental > Terrestrial > Soil > Coastal area > Acid sulfate soil | place: Finland: Risofladan, Vaasa | collected...
TCGCCCACGACGAGGAAGGTGAAGGGCGAGGCCACTGCTGGCTGCCCGTGCGGGATGGCCATCGACTGCGATTCCTTGACCCGATCGGTGACCGCGATGGCCTCGGAAAAGAGGTTGGTGAAGTAGAACGAGCACGACGACAAGGCCGCCGAGAGGAAGAGGGCCGTCGCCGCGCCTATCGCGGCGGCGCGGCGGCGGCGCGAACCGGCGCCGGCAAGGTTGAAGGTCATCTCAGTAGACCATAGCGCTCCGGGACCGTCGCCGCAAGTTGCGTGCCGGAAGCGGACTGCCGCTCAGTCTATCGCGGCGCGGTAGTAGCCCTTCTGCTCCTGCACCGTCACCGGCAGCTCGTACAGGGCCGAAAGCCGCCCGGGGCTCAAGGCCTCTCGTTTGTCGCCGTCGAAGGCGATGCGGCCGCGGCTCAGGAGCACGACCCGCTCGATCTCGGGAAAGATCTCCTCGATATGGTGGGTGACGAGGATGATGGTCTTCCCGTCGCGGGCCAGGGCGCGGAGCGTGTCGAGAAAGCGGTGCCGCGCCGCGAGGTCCAGCCCCGTGGTGGGCTCGTCGAGGAGGAGGGCGGGCGGATCGGGCACGAGGGCGCGGGCTATCATGACGCGCCGCAGCTCGCCCAGGGACATAGTCTCGATGAAGCGCTCGGCCAGATGTCCGGCCTCCAGGCGCTCGAGGGAACGCCCCGCCCGCTCCCTCATCCCGGGCGTGATCTCGTGGTGCCGGAAGATGCCGAAGGAGGCGAAGAAACCCGAGAGCACGGCATCGATGCCCCGAGTGCGCCGGTTCAAGGTTCCGTCGAGGATCTCGTTCTCCAGCTCCCCGGAGACGATGCCCAGTCGCGATCGCAGTTCGAAGACGTTCCAGAGTTCCTCTCCCATGATCGAAACGGGCGGCTCTCCTCGGCCCTCGTCCAGCGGATAGTCAAGGTGGGCGATGAGCCTGATGAGCGAGGATTTTCCGGCGCCGTTGGGGCCGAGTATGGCGCTGTGCTGGCCGTTTTCGACGCTGAGGCTCAAGCCTTCCAGGACTCGGTGGCCGGTCCTGACCACGGTGGCTTTCCGGATCTGCAGGAGGGGTGCCGAGGCGGCGGAATCGAGATGCGTCATCGTCCAGCCTTTCGTGCCGAGCCTACGGAGGTGCCCCCGAGCCGCTCGCGTTGTGCGATATCGCTTGAACGCCCGCGGATCGCGGCGGCGGAGCTTCCGGCAGCCGAGGTTCGCGAGTGTCTCGAGGAGCGCGAGCGGCCGTGCGCGTGTCCCACGGGAGTATAGAACTCGGCTCCGCGGGCTTCAAGGCCCCGCGTTTCGGCCGGCTCGGCCGAACCCTGCCGCCGCCCTCGTCATCGGGCCGAGAAATCTACCCAGACTCCTTCCAGCGCTGCCGACACCTTCCTGTACAGCTCGAACTTCTTCGCGTAGACCGCGGCTCGCGCCGCATCGGGCTCGGCGCGGAAGACGCTGCGGGTCATGCGGCCTGAGGCTTCGCGCAGGTCGGCGTAGACCCCGCTCGCCACGGCCGCGGCCATGGCGCAGCCCAGGGCGCCGAGCTCCTGGGCGTCGAACGTCTCCACCGGAAGGCCGATCACGTCGGCGAAGATCTGCACCCAGGTCCTGGATTTCGCCGCCCCGCCCGCGAGGCGGATGGCCTCGGGCCGGGTGCCCGAGACGAGCAGCTTCCCGATGTGCACCAGATGGCAGAAAACGATCCCCTCCATGACTGAACGCAGTAGCTGCGGCCTCGTGTGGGTGGCTTCCAGCCCCACGAACGAGGCCCTGGCCCTGGGGTCGTAGTTCGAGCCGAAGATGTAGGGGAGGAAGACGATCCACTGCTCGTCGGGGCCGACGCTCCGGACCATCTCTTCCGCGAGCTCGTACAGGCCGATGCCGCGTTCGGCGGCCACCCGCTTCTCCGATTCGAGGAAGAGGTCCAGGAACCAGTCGTAGTTCGCGGCCGAGGTGGGGCTCGACTCCTCGAGCAGGTAGAGGCCCGGAAGGCAGAAGAGCGAGTTCATCATGACGCTGCCGTCGGTGACGGGCTCGGCGGCGACGCGCTCGTTGATGCTCCAGGTCCCGGCCACGACGCAGAGATTCGCGTCGTCCAGGACGCCGGTCGCCGCCGCGCAGGCGTCGATGTCGAACATGCCGCCCGCCACCGGAGTCCCCGCGGCGAGGCCCGTGGCGGCCGCCGCCTCCGGACTCACCCGGCCGCAGATCTCGGTCGAGCCGCGCAGGGGCGGCAGCAGGTCGAAGACCTCGGCCAGGCCGAAGTCCTCGAGCAGCTCGCGGTCGAAACGGCCCTCGCGGAGGTTCATGAGCGAGGAGCCGGAATAGTCGGTGATCTCCGCGTAGGCCTCGCCGGTGAGCCTGAAGCGGATGTAGTCCTTGACCTCGAAGACCCACTTCGTCCTTTCGAGGACCCGAGGCTCGTATTCCTTTAGCCAGCGCAGCAGCGAGACCGGTTGACAGGCGAGGATGCTCTGGAAGGTCTTGCCGTAGACCTTGGCTGCGGTGCCGTCCCTGGCCCAGAGTTCCGGATATTTCCAGGCTCGCGTGTCGGTCGATACGATCCCGTTGTATACGGGCTTTTCGTCCTCGCCCCAGAGGTACAGACCCTTGCCGTGGCCCGTGCAGGCGATCCCGCGGATCGCGGCCGGGTCGAGCGCTGCAGCGGCGATCGCCTCCGCGATCGCCGCGCAGTTCGCCTGCCAGAGCCGGTCCATGTCGCGCTCGACGAAGCCCGGCTCGGGCGAGAGGACGGGGACCCTTCGCGAGGCCGCTGCCAGCTGCGTTCCGCGTTCGTCGAAGACCGCGGCCTTGGTGAGGCTGCCGCCGTTGTCGATCCCCAGGAAATAGCTCGGCATGGCGGCGCTACTTCAGCACTATGCGCATGAAGTCGAGGGCGCGCTTGGCCTCGGCGTCGACGTCGCAGCCCGGCATGATGTCGCGCCAGATCTTGATGTCGCGGCCCACTTCGCCTCCGGGGACGAGGAAGGGCTCCATGACGACCGGCCCCTCGAAGCGCATTTTGCGCAAGGTCCTGCCGATCTCGAGCCAGGGCATGTGGCCGTGGCTGGGCGGCTTGCGGTTGCTCTCGCCGATGTGCAGCTGGCCGAGCTTGGTTCCCGCCCGCTCGATCGCGTCGCACATGTCGTCTTCCTCTATGTTCATGTGGTAGGTGTCGAGAAGGATCTTGAGATTGGGACTGCCCACGCGGGCGAGGTATTCGAGCGCCTCGTCGCAGGTGTTGAGCATGAACTGCTCGAAGCGGTTGACGACCTCGACGTTGAACACCACGCCGTTATCCTCGGCGGCCTTGATCGCTTCCTTCATGTTGCGGACGCTGCGTTCGGTGTAGGTGCCCTTGTCCTCGGGCTTGTCGATGCTCGCGGGCCAGCAGCTATACAGGATGCCCGACACCGAACGGATCTCCGTTTCGGCGGCGGCGGCGGCGATCTCCTTGAGGAAGGCCACCCCGCTTTTCTGTGCAGCCTGGTCCTCGCTCGAAATGTCGTACTTCCGCACGAGGCCCACGCAGGAGGTGAGGGTGAGGCCCCGGTCCGCCGCTGCTTCCTTGAGCGCGGCCCGCTGCGCCGGGCTCATGACCGGAAGCGTACCCGCGTTGACTTCTAGGATGTCGAAGCCCAGGGCGGCCGCCTTGTCGAGGTAGGGGATGAAGTCGACGTCCCAGTCCCTGCTCCAGTACGCGTAGAAAATGCCTAGCTTGTTCATGATGCTCCTAAAATGGACGGGGGCCGTCCTTGTTGCAAGTACGGCCCCCGCCTGTCGATGCGGGGCCGCTTGGACCCTGCACCCCGCAATCAGAAACTGTAGTTCTTCGCGTTTTCGGCGGTGAAGTCCGAGGGTGGTCCCATGATCACGGTCTTGCCGTCGGGCCATACGGTGATCTTGCCGACATTGGGCACATCCTGCCCGTTGGCCGGCTTCTTGCCGCTGAGCATCTGGTCGATGAGATAGACCGTGAGGTAGCCGAGCTTGCTCGGATCCCAGAGCGTGGCGACGCGCAACGACCCGTCTTCGAGGAAAGGCCGGGAATCGGTGGGCAGGGCAGTACCGACAACAGCGATCTTGTCCTTGAGCCCTTTCTCTTCGACAGCCTGCGCGGCGCCGAGCGGGGCGGGGGTGCTGATGCCGATGATACCCTTGAGATTGGGGTAGGCGGTGATCAAGTCGAGCGCCTTCTGATAGGCGATCTGCTGTTTCTCGTCGGACGGTACTTTGTCCGTCACTAGATGGAGATTGGGATACTTCGTCTTGGCATAGCTCAGGCCTGCGTTGATCCAGGCATTGAGGTTGGCGGCCGAGAGCCCTCCGGTGATGATCGCGTAATCGCCGCTTGGCCCCATCTGTTGGACGAGAAGATCCCAAATGTGCTGGCCGTACTCTTTATCGTCGATCTGGTGGACCGAGAGATCGACGAGCTTTTTATCGGCCGGGGTGTCCCAGTCGGCGATAAGGATGCCGGCCCTCCTTGCTTTCATGAGCACCGGGGTGAGCGCTGCGGGATCGTTCGGCGCCACTGCGATGGCGTCCACGCCTTTGCTGATGAGATCCTCGATCATGCGGACCTGCTGGGCTGCGTCGGGGGTTGTCGGCCCGGTGTAGATGACATTGATGCCCAGGTCCACTCCGGCCTGTTTGGCTCCGACCTCGGATGCGTTGAAATACGGGATGCCGACGAGCTTCGGCATGACCACGATGGTGAATTTCTTGCCCCCCGGAGCGGCGAAGGCGATACCTGCCACGAGCGCAAAGGCGAATGCGACCACGAGGGCTTTTCCCCATCTAGCTTTCATCTGAACCTCCTTTGTATTCCGGATACCGTTCGAACGAATTCGGTAATCCGAATTTCTCTTTCCTGACGGATCGGCGCCGGGATCGATGCTTTAGGATACGCCCGGTTGTTTCGGCTGGAAATGCACAAAATGGTGCTTCGTGCTATACAAAGTGTACGATGCCTCTTAAACCAATTTTCGACTCTCGCGTCTCGAGCTCAGATAATTGAGGGCGAGCACGAAAATGAGGATCGCTCCCATGATGATGTTCGTCAGGTAGGGATTGATGCCGATGATATTGGTCCCACTCGTGATGACTTGGAGAATCATCACGGCGAGTATCGTTCCCGAAAGGCTGCCGTAGCCCCCGGCGATATCGGTGCCGCCGAGGACCGCCGCGGCGATGCTCTGCAGGAGATAGGACGATCCGTACGACTCCTTGGCCGAATTGTATCTCGAGGACATGATGAGTCCCGAGAGCGCGCAGAGCACCGCGGAGAAGAGGTAGACGCCCATGAGCACCCGCTTGACGTTGATCCCGGAAAACATCGTCGCCCTCGGATTGCAGCCGATCATGTAGACCGAGAATCCGAATCGGCTCCTGCCCATGAGATACCAGGAGGCCAGTACGATGGCGACGAAGATGACCATGGGAACGGGGATACCGATGATCGTCGCGTTGCCGAGCCAGAGGAACGAGTCGGGGAAGCCTGAGATGGCTCCGCCCTTCGTGATGTTCAGGCTCACTCCCTCGAAGAGGGTCATGGTTCCCAAGGTCACGAGCATGGGAGTGACGCCGACGTATGCGACGACGAAACCGTTGATCGCTCCGGCTGCCAGACTCGTCGCCAGGGCGATGACGATGCCGAGGAGTATCACTTTCCAGTCGGCGACGCCCGCCTGGCCCATGGAAGAGATCGCGACCGCGGCGACTATCGACGACAGCGTAGCGGTGTAGGTGATCGAGAGGTTGATGCCTCCCGAGACGATGACAATCATCATGGCGATCGCGAGAATGCCGAACTCGGGGAGCTGGAACGCCATCGACTGAATGTTGAATGGACGCAGGAATTGCCTCGGCGCTAGTGCGGACATCAAGGCGAACACCAGCACGAATATGACGAGCAGTATGAACTCTTTTTTCCTGATGAAGGCAGACAGTTTGTTCGTCGGCATGCTCTTACCCCTCGACCGGTTCGATGTCGACCCGCGTCATGCGGCTCTCGGAATAGCGTTTTTGGAGTATGTCTACGCTGATCGACGCGATGAGCACGACGCCGACGACGATTTTCTGCCAGAAGACGGGGATGTGCATGAGAATGAGGCCGTTGTTGAGCACCGCGAAGAGGGCGACGCCCAGTAGCGTGCCGAACACCGAACCGTAGCCTCCAAGAACGCTCGCCCCGCCGAGGACAACCGCCGCGATGACATGCAGCTCGAAACCACTGAAGGCACCGGGGTCTACCTGCCGCATGATCGATGTATGGACGCTTCCCGCGAGTCCAATCAGAAAGCCTTCGAACGTGTAAATGAAAATCGTGATCTTGTCGAGGTCGTAGCCGATCCGCTCGGCGGACACGACGCTCCCGCCCATGGCGTAGACGCCACGCCCGACGAGCGTGTGACGCAGGACGAACCACATGAGGACGGCCGCCCCGAACAGGAAGACGAATTGGATTGGCAGGCCGATCGGCTCTCCCTCCCGGACGGAAACGGCAAAGAGGTCCGTCCGTCCGAAGTTGATGAAGTTCTGAGGAATGCCGGTGATCCAGGTCCCGTTAGTGACGTAGAGAACCACGCCGATGATGATGCTCATCGTTCCCAGCGTCGCAACGATCGGAGGTATCTTCAGTTTTGCGACGAGGAGCCCATTGATCAGTCCTAAGACGGCGCCTGAAGCGCAGCCGACCACAAAGACCGCGAAGATGTTGGATGACACGCCGATCATGAAATTACCGATAATTACCGTCACTGCCGCGATGATGGAAGCGACAGATACGTCGATCCCTCCCGTGAGAATGATGGGAAGCATGGCTATGGCCATGATTCCGAGCACGATGTTGCTTTTAATGATGTCGAACAGATTATCAATCCTGAGAAAGACTGGGCTACTCAGGGCGATGACCAGGGAAATGGCGAGGAAGACGGCGAGAATGCCCGCTTCCTTGCCTTTTCGTATTTTGAGTTTCACGCAATTCCTCCTGCGCGCGCCCGTGCGTAGGGCTTGCTTTTTCCGTGCTCGCCGCTTGATTGGACGGATTTAGTGTGCATCTCAGCCGACCTGCTGTTTGATCCCGAGGATGGCTTTCTCCATGATCATCTCCTGGGTCGCGGTGTCGCCGTCGAATTGTCCGGCTATCCGGCCGCGACGCATGACGATGATCCGGTCTGCTATGGCAAGAATCTCGGGCAGCTCAGACGATACGAGGAGGATGCTCATGCCGGACTCGGCGAGATCACGCAGAATACGATGGATTTCCATCTTCGCGCCTACGTCGATTCCGTTGGTAGGCTCGTCGACCAGGAGAATCTTCGAGTCCCTCGCGAGCCACTTGACTATGACTATCCGTTGCTGGTTGCCCCCTGACAGTTTAGAGGTCTGCATTTCGGGTATGTTGGGCTTGATGTTGAGCCGCTGAATCCAGTCTTGCGCGAGACGGTTCTGCTTGTCTCGTTGTATAAGCCCCAAGCGATTGGATATCTTGTCCAGGACCGTGACGACGATATTGTCGGACATGGTTTTCCTGAGCACGAGTCCCTCGGCCAGACGGTTTTCTGGGATGTATGCGATCTCGTACCGGACCGCGTCGATCGGCGAATGAACCGAGACTTCCTCGCCGCGCAAGAGTATCTTCCCGGAGTCGGGCGGGTTTATGCCGTAGATCGCCTGGAGTATCTCGGTTCGCCCCGCTCCGACGAGTCCGGTGAGGCCCAGTATCTCGCCTTCCCTGAGATCGAAGGAGACGTCCTGGAAGCAGCCCGTGCGCGAGATGCCCCTGACTTCGAGGACAGGCTCCGTGCGTTTCCGCTTCGGGAAGATAGTGTACTCGATCTTGCGGCCGACCATGAGCGAGATGAGCCTGTCGTCGTCGAGGCCTTCTTCGTCGAAGGTGCCGAGGTGTTTTCCGTCGCGAAGCACGGTGAAACGGTCCGAGATGGCGAAGAGCTCATCCAGCTTATGGCTTACGAAAAGGAAGGATATGCCTTCGGCTCTCAGAGACCGCATGATTCTGAAAAGAAGATCGACCTCGCCTTTCGAAAGCGCCGATGTGGGTTCGTCCATAATTATGAGCTTAGCATTGTATGTGAGCGACCGCGCGATCGCGACGAGCTGTTGCTTCGCGATCGAGAGCGAGCCGAGCGACGCGTCTATATTTATATCGACGCCCAGCCTCTCCAAGATCTTTCCCGCGGTCCTGCGCATCTCGCGCCAATGCACGAAGGTAGACCCCTTCTCTATATCCCTGGCTACCGCGATATTCTCTCCCACCGTGAGATTGGGGAAAAGAGAGAAATCCTGATAGATGACCGAGATGCCTCGCTTCGCCGACTCGATGGGAGTCAGACTGTGAGCCCGCCAGCCCTCGATGACAATCTCGGCCCCCTCGTCCGGCTGATAAACCCCCGATAGTATCTTGATGAGGGTCGACTTGCCGGCGCCGTTCTCGCCGATGAGAGCGTGGATTTCTCCTTTGCGAACGCTTAGGCTGATGTCGTTGAGCGCCTTGACGCCGGGGAAGGTCTTGCTAACCTTCTCGATATGCAAAAACTCGCTGGAGTCCATACAGGCTCCTCCCGATTATCATTTCGCCCAGAATACACTAGAACTCGATGGTGGAGAATGCACAAAATGGAATCTGGAACTATACTATTTATTCGTAGTATCAAATTGCGTCGCACGACGAGCGGCCGGCGGTGTTGACGGATGGCGTTCAATTCCTTCTTTAGGTATCTCAACCATTCCGTTCGGGACGAGGCCTGGGGCTTCTTCGGGACCACGGTCGGCGCCGTGGAGATATGCCCGGGCGACGGCTATCCCTACCGGGCCTCCGAGCACCCCCCGGCGTATACCAAGAATTGGCAATCCGGGCGCATCCTCAACGAGTTCCAGTTCATCTACATCGCGAGAGGCGAGGGAAAGCTTTGTACCGGCAGCTTCGAGCATACCATCCCCGAGGGAACGCTCTTCGCTGTTTTCCCGGGCGTCCATCATTGGTACGGCCCTGATTCCGCGATCGGATGGACGGAGTACTGGGTTGGCTTCGACGGGGACATCCCCCGCCGGCTTTTGTCGCAGGGTTTCCTCGACCCCGCCGATCCCATTCTGGCCGCCGGCGACCTCGGTACTTTCGTGCCGACCTTCACCAACATCCTCGACGTCGTGCGCGAAGAGCGTCCGGGATACCATCAGCTGATCGGGGCGTATATCCTGGAAATACTCGCCCGGGCGCGTTACCGGGACGAGAAACCGGGACAGGACCAACGGATTCGCGAGCTCGTCGAGAAAGTGAAAGAAATATTCCAAGAACACATCTACGACAGTCTAGACGTCGAGGCCGTGGCGCGGGAGTTGGGGCAAAACTACAAGAGCTTCCGCGAGGAGTTCAAGAACTATACGGGGCTCTCGCCATACCAGTATTTTCTTCAGATGAAGATCAATAAAGCGAAGGAGTTGCTGGGCGACGGAATCTATTCCGTGAAGGAGGTGTCGTATAAACTCGCCTTCCAAAATCCCTACTACTTCTCTCGCCTTTTCAAGAAAAAGACCGGCGTTTCGCCCTCGCAGTGGAACGGGTTGTCGATTCCCGAGTTCTAGATTGGATCGCCCGAGCCTGTGCGCTGCCTCGACTTCGCTCCCCCGCCATTTCGCGCGAGGCCGCCGGGGTCCTTCCTCACGGGCGGCCGCCTACATCCTGGCGAACAGATGGTGATTCCGGTACAGGTCCTTGTTCTCGTTGAGGATGATGCTGTGCACGATGTCGACGCCGGCGGGTTTCAGATCGGTCCCCGTTTCGAGGATGCGCTCCAGCAGTTTGACCGTGTAGTAGCCCTGGAGGATGGGGTTCTGGTAGATGACCGCGGTCAAGAGGCCCGTCTCGAGGTGATGGTGCGAGGAAGTGTCCAGGTCGTGGAGGAGGGTGAGGATGGGCCGCTCAGGTCGGCGCTTCTCGAGCGCGCCGATGAACTGCGTGTTGAAGGCGGCTATGAGATAGATAGCGTCGATATCGTCCCTCGCCGCGAAAATTTCTTCAAGCCGCAGCTGCACGTCTCTCGACCGTATGTCGCTGGAAATTTCCTCGATATCACAGGCGACGTTCCCGAAGCGGCCGCGCATCACCGAGAGGAAGCCCTCCAGCCGGAGGCGATTGATGTCCGGGGCGCTCGAGTCGGGCGGAATCTCCTCCCGCGTCCCGATGACCAAGACCCGCGCTCCCTCCTTGAACGAGAGCGCGGTGCCGAGAAATTCCGCGACTGCTTCTGGATGCGCGAGTTCCAGTGGTGCGACTTCGCGTGGGACAGGTGCCAGTTCCCCGACCCCGAGGCGATGCTGCGCCGCCTCAAGGCCAAGGGCCTCAGGATCTGCCTCTGGATCAACCCCTACATAGCGCAGAAGTCTCCGCTCTTCGAGGAGGGGATGGAGGCGGGCTATCTCCTGAGGCGCCCCGACGGCGGCGTCTGGCAGTGGGACCGCTGGCAGGCGGGCATGGGGCTCGTGGACTTCACCGATTCCGGGGCCGTGGCCTGGTTCAAGGAAAAACTTCGCCGACTCGTGCGCATGGGCGTCGACGCTTTCAAGACGGACTTCGGCGAGCGCATCCCCCTCGACGTGGTCTACCACGACGGCTCGGAGCCCGAGCGCATGCACAACTACTACACCTACCTCTACAACAAGGCCGTCTTCGAGCTCCTGGAGGAGGAGTTCGGGCGCAGCCGGGCCCTGCTCTTCGCGCGCTCGGCCACCGCGGGGAGCCAGAAGTTTCCCGTGCACTGGGGCGGGGACTGCTCTGCCAGCTACGAGTCCATGGCCGAGACCCTGCGCGGCGGACTCTCGCTCGGCCTCTCGGGCTTCGGGTTCTGGAGCCATGACATCTCCGGCTTCGAGAAGACCGGCACGCCCGACCTCTACAAGCGCTGGGTGGCCTTCGGCCTCCTGTCCTCGCACTCGCGGCTGCACGGCAACGAGTCCTACCGCGTGCCCTGGCTCTTCGACGAGGAGGCGGTCGAGGTCCTGCGCTTTTTCGTGAGGCTCAAGTGCCGACTCATGCCGTACATCTTCTCCCAGGCGGTCGAGGCCTCCCGGGAGGGCCTGCCCGTGATGCGCGCGATGGCGCTCGAGTTCCCCGGCGATCCGGCCTGCTCCTACCTCGACCGGCAGTACCTGCTGGGCTCCTCGCTCCTCGTTGCGCCGATTTTCGCGCCCGACGGCTATGTATCCTACTACCTCCCGGCCGGCCGCTGGACCGAGCTGCTCACCGGTGCCCTCGTCGAGGGAGGGCGCTGGCTCCGCGAGCGTCACGGCTACCTAAGCCTTCCCCTCCTGGTCCGGCCGGGCGCCCTCATCCCGATGGGCGCCGACGAGACCCGGCCCGACTACGACTATGCCGCCGGCGTCTCCTTCCATCTTTTCGAGCTGGCCGAGGGAGAGCTTGCCTCCGCGGCCGTGCACGGCGAAGAGGGCGAGCCGCGGCTCGAACTGCGCGTCGCGCACCGGGGCGGGCGGATCGAGGTAGAGGCCGAGGGCGGGAATGGCCCCTGGAGCCTGGTGCTGCGGAACCTCCATTCCGCTGCCTCGGTGACAGGGGCCGCGGCGGAGGACGATCCCTTGGGGCTCCGGATACGTGTCGCCGGAGGGGACGGTCCGACGCGGTTCGAGATTCTGCTCTAGGCCGAGCGGCTTTCCGGCCGCTCGCGGGAGCGTTTTGGCCTCCGCGCGGGGAGGGCGGCCGCCTATCGGACCGTATCGGCTGGATTATCCGCGTCCCGGCGTTTACAATTGTCCCCGATGGCCACGACACTCCTTCTCGTCGAAGACGAAGCCCTCATCGCGCTGGCCGAGAAGGCGAGCCTGGAACGGCACGGGTATGCCGTGGTCGTCGCGGCCTCGGGCGAGGCGGCCCTGGAGGTCGCGGACGCGAGGCCGGACATCGACCTCGTCCTCATGGACATCAATCTCGGCCCGGGGATGGACGGCACCGAGACGGCGGAGGCGATCCTCAGGAAGCGGGATATGCCGGTGGTCTTCCTGTCCAGCCACACCGAGTTCGAAATGGTCGAAAAGACCGAGCGGATCACCTCCTACGGCTACGTGGTCAAGAACTCGGGCATCACGGTGCTCGACGCCTCGATCAAGATGGCCTTCAAGCTCTTCGCGGCCAACCGGCGGCTGAAGGCGACCATGGGCAAGCTGGAGGCCACGCTCGACGCCATGCCCGACCTCCTCTTCGAGGTGGGACTGGACGGGCGCTACTACGACGTCCACTCGCGCGAGAGGGAACTGCTCTACAAGCCCATAGGAGACATGATAGGGAAAAACGTATACGACATCCTGCCCCCGGAACCCGCGCGGATAATCATGGCGGCGGTGCGGGAAGCGCACGAAAAGGGGCGCTCGTTCGGCCGGCAGTATCGATTGGCCGTGCCGGCCGGCGAGCGCTGGTTCGAGATTTCGGTTTCGCGCATCGCGAGTTTTTCGGATGAGTCCCGCTTCATCTTCCTGGCCCGGGATATCACCGAGCGCAAGCGCACCGAGGAGCGGCTCAGGCGGGAAGGCTACCTCCTCCAGGTGCTCATGAACTCGAGCCTCGTGCACATCTATTTCAAGGATCTCGAAAGCCGCTTCATCATGGGAAGCAAGTCGAATATCCATGTCTTCAAGCTGCGAGATCCCGAGGAGCTGATCGGCAAGACCGATTTCGATTTTTTCACGCCCGAGCACGCTCAAGAGGCCTACGACGACGAGCAGGCCGTGATTCGGACGGGGCGGCCCATCAAGAAAGAGGAGCGGGAGACCTGGGAGGGGCGTCCGGACACCTGGGTGCTCACCGAGAAGATGCCCCTCTACGACGACGACGGCCGCATCATCGGCACCTTCGGCATCTCGAGCGACATCACCGAGCGCAAGCGCGCCGAAGAGGCGCTGAAGGAGAGCGAAGCCAGATACCGCAGCCTCTTCCGGAACGCGCCCGTCGGCATCTTCTATTCGACGATCGACGGCAGGGAGCTCAGCGTCAACGACGAGTACGCCCGCATCATGGGCTATGACTCGCCGGAGGAGCTCGTCCGCATCGTCAACCAGGCGGGCGCGGCGAAGACGATCTTCGACCATCCGGAGGAGCGCGCCTATCTGATAGCGGCCGCCTCGAAGAGCCTCGGGAACTGGATCCGGACCGAGCAGCGGTACAAGAGAAGGGACGGAACGCACGTCCTCACGCGCCTGATCTTCCGGGCGCTTCCCGAGGACCCCGGCATCCTCGAAGGCTTCGTCGAGGACATCAGCGAGCGCAAGCAGGCCGAGGCCTCCCTGCGCGGCAGCGAGGAGCGGCTGCGAAACGTCATCAGCTCCGCCAACATCGGGACCTGGGAATGGAATGTCCAGACCAACGAGGTGAAGGTCGACGAGAGGTCGCTGGCCCTGCAGGGCTACGGGCCGGGCGAGCTTCCGAATCTGGACATGACCGCCTGGCTGGGGCTCAAGCACCCCGACGACGTCGAGCCGATCAACGAGCGTCTCAATGCCCACCTGCAGGGGAAGACGGAGTACTACTCCTTCGAATCGCGCATGAAGAGCAAGAGCGGCGGCTGGGTCTGGATACTCGGCAGGGGCAGACTCGTCGCCTGGGACAGGAACGACGAGCCGCTGCGCATGTACGGCATCTACATGGACATCACCGAGCGGAGGAAGGCTGAAGAACAGGTGCTGAGCCTTCTGCGGGAAAAGGAAACCATCCTGCGGGAAGTGCATCATCGGATCAAGAACAACATGGGCGTCATCCACAGCCTCCTCGACCTCCAGGCCATCTCCGTGCAGGAGCCGAAAGCCGCGGCGGCCCTCGAAGACGCCGCCAGCCGCGTCCAGAGCATGACGCTGCTCTACGACAAGCTCTACCAGTCC
>Ga0307376_10003847_pt1 | contig 13914 bp, 9 predicted proteins | sample TR2MG_FD_202536 | JGI IMG/M metagenome (GOLD analysis project Ga0307376, IMG submission 202536) | Soil microbial communities from Risofladan, Vaasa, Finland - TR-2 | ecosystem: Environmental > Terrestrial > Soil > Coastal area > Acid sulfate soil | place: Finland: Risofladan, Vaasa | collected...
AGAACGCGTTGAAGAAACGAATGAGCGCCGCCCGGCTGCGATAGTTCGTACCGAGAACGAGCGATCTGCCTCCGGTCTGCGACATGGTGCGTGAAAGTTCCTTGAACACGCTGACGTCCGCGCCGCGAAACAGGTAGATCGACTGCTTCTGGTCACCTACGAAGAAGAGCTTGCCCGGATCAAGATCAGTGGCGCCGGGTATATCCTGCTGCCCGTCACGGCCAGGCCGTTCGGCGAGCAGGAACAGGAGATCGCGCTGTACGGCGTTGTTGTCTTGAAACTCGTCGATCATGATATGAGAGAAGCGGCGCTGATAGTAATGCCTGATCTCGAGGTTGTCCCGGAGCACCGCCACAGCCATCTGAACTACGTCCTGGAACGAGAGAAGTCCCTCACGCCGCTTCGCTGCGACCACCTTGAGCTCGAAGTCTCCGAGCAGCTCGAATAGGGCCTGAGTCTCTCCGGTGAGTCCAAGTGTATCGATGATGAGTTCAGCACGCTCGGCGTGAGGCCTGATCTCCTGTATCACCTCCTTGGTCATGACCATGTCGGCCCGGGACACTGCACCCGGAAGCGGCAACTTTGCGAACTCGTGCACTTCGGCACGCACCTCAGAGAGGGGCCCTGAGGCGATGCGTGCCGGCCAGTCTGAAAGCTTCTCGTATGCCCGAACAAGCGCTGCCGCACGAGCTCCCGCTTCCGGATTGATCTGAGCGACTGTTGCCGCCTGGGCTCCCACGGCATGGTACTCCTCCCGGAGAAAATCGTGCAGCGCACGACTCTGATCTTGCGCCATGGCGCCAAAGTCCACGCGGCGCGAAAGCTGGAAATAATCGATACCAAGTGAAACGAAACACTCTTTCCATATCCGTTCGAAACCATTCTGGTCGATGAGCGTGATCAGCGCCTCATGGTTCCGGTGTTCCAGCAGGAACTGCTGCGCAAGCCGTTCGACGAGTGCGCGAACCTTTTCGTCATCGGTGGAAAAATCAGGCGGTATGCCGAATCGAGCCGAATCGGCGCGCACAATCTGACCGCAGAAGCTATCGAGTGTGGAGATCTGGGCACGCTCGAACCGCGGAAGATTTTCGGAGACGAACCGATCATCCTGATGCGCAAGCAACCTGCGGTAGATGCGTTCGTACATCTCTGCTGCCGCCTTACGGGTAAAGGTAAGCGTGAGGATGTTCTCGACGGCGGCCTTGCCGGTCATGATGAGTCTGAGGTAGCGCTCCGCGAGCACTGTGGTCTTTCCTGATCCTGCGCCAGCGGACACGACTGCGTTCACATCGACATTGACCGCACCTTCCTGGTCGACATCGAGTCGCACGTCCGAGCCGACGTCGTTTGCGCTCATGGGTTGCGCACCGTGTATCGAGCGCGGCAGATCTGCCTGATCGAGCAGCTGTCGCACCCCGCACCGGCACCATCACCGTCAATGCGATAATCACCCGATCTGACTCGTGCGGCAACCGTCTCAGCGAGCCGATGCACATGTTCCACCAGCTCCGATAGCTCCTCCTCGTCGACCATGGCTTTCGGGTTTCCCGGCTCGTAGAAAGGAGCAAAACTTCCGCCCTCCACGGAGTAGAAGGCGGCGCGCTCAAGTGGACGTCCCTTGGCCCGTGCGAGGGCAGCGTATACCGGTATCTGGAGAGCTCCCCGTTCAATGGCCGAAGCGGATGCACCTCCGGATTCCCCGCCTTCGGAAGGCTCGTCGGGAAGCTCCGGGTGTTGCTGCCGCCCCGAGGCGAGCGCGTCCTCGAGCAAGTGGCGTATCGCCGATTTCTTCGGAACTCGGTTCTTCTTGTAGTCGACAAGTGCATACTTGCCGCTCGCCGCGTCCTGCGTTATCCGGTCTATGCGGCCGAACAGGTGAACCTTCCCTTCCGCGAGCTCGGCGCTGTACCAGTCTTCGGCGGTCACCAGCTCGTGTCCGGCAGCCATCGCCCAGTCGGCTTCAAGAAAGCGCGCAAGGAGCTTCCCGGCCTTCCTGCGCACGACTTCGACGAGGGCCGGATGGAGCGGAGCGCTTGCGGGTACCGGCACGCCGCCGTCGGCGCTGAGCTGGACTGCGGTCCCGCCTTCATCAAGTTCGCGGTCGATCACGGCATCGAGCAAAAGGAGATAGTCGGACAGGGCGGCCGCGCTGAGCGAGCCGCGCTCAGTTTGAATCGTTCGGTAAAGCCGTTCGAGAATTCGGTGATAGATGTTGCCGATGGATGTGGACCCGAGGTAGTCGGGACCAAACGGTTCCTCTCCGACTCTCAGCCCGTACGCAAACAAGTAGGCAAACGGACAATCGACGAACTGCTCAAGATGTGCCGCACTTAGCCGGAGGAAGTCGGGATCGTCGGTCGCCAGTTGGGGTTGGAGCAGGATTTGCTGCGCCGCCGGATCGGCTACCGGACTGCGGGTGAAATCAACGCCGCGCGGGCCCAGTCCGGTCGAAGACTGGTAATCAAACCCACGCTTCTGCACCGCGTACAGTGAGTCGGGAAAGTGCGCGCCTGAATGCGTCAGCCAGTACGCCTGCTCAGCACGAAAACGTGAGACGGGATTGCCCCGTGCTGTGCCGGCCGCACAGAGTGCGGCATTGGCGAGAGTTCCGCGTTCAGCCTGCAGCACCGCTCGACGTCGGACGTAGTAGCCGGCGGCGATCTGAGCTCCACCGGGCACCTCGCGGGCGTAGGAGGCGAAAACGCTGACGCCTGAACTCGCGTAGAGCGCCGAAAATGACGAGGAAAGGTCGTGATCTGTCACACCGATCGCTGACTTCTGATCTTCGCGCAGGAACGGATACCGCGCAATCACGACGCGCGTCGCTTCGTGTGAGGTACCTGCGATGAAGTGGTACCGCGGCTGCAATCCTGCCGCCACCCGGTAGGGATAAACGCCGATTCCCGCTTTCGCGTCTCTCGCAACGTAGACTTTATCGTTGAGCGCCGATATCCAGAGCCGGTAGGGATTGAGAGTGAGTTTCAGGTCGAAATCGGCTTCCGTGACGACAAGTTCGGAGAGAACTTCCATGCATGACTGGAAAGCCGGCAGCAATTCACCCGCCCAGGAGCCGGTGTCCAGGTGGAGGCGGAAGAATGTGTAGACCATTTCACGAAGACCGCTAAACGTCGTGGCGGACCGTATGCCTTCGATCGAACTCCTGATCGACCGGAAGTGGGTCGAAAGATCGGCGACAGATCTTGCGAGAATTGCCGACTGCTCATCGTTTTCGCGAATTCCTCGCCGTGCGCGCCGGAACGCAGTCTCCCAGCTGTCCTGAGGACGACCATGTTCGACAAAGCTCGGTGCCACGTTCCAGTTCATTCCGAACCGCACGAGATTCCGGTTCTGATCGGGCGCCTTCCAGGGGATCGACAGATTCAGGAAGTATGCGGTGAGTCTTTCCAGGGAGTAGCCTGAGTCGGACACTTCGGCAAGCCCCGCAAGGAAGCGACCTGGCGCGTAGGTGGTGAGTGACGCACCGGCTCGAAATGAGAGCGGAATCTGCCTCACAGCGGCCTGTCTCTCAATTGCGGGACGATACGCGTCAATCGCAGGAAGGGTGAGCGCGATGTCGGAGGGTGGGACGCCTGCATCGAGTAGCTGTTCGAGCGCGTCCATAAGGTCGGAAATCTCCTGCGTGCTGTTGTTGTACTCTCGAAGCATGGAATCTGGTGGATCGGGTGAAGTCGCTACAATCTGTACCGACGTTTCGGACGATAGAATTGTCGAATACTCAGGATAGTCTTCAAGCACCTCGGGGAAAAAGAGCAGATAGTTGCGGTCGATCCTCGGCGTTCCCGGCTCGAGCCAGCCGGGCTCAAACAGATCGTGAAGCGCAAGGAATTTTTGATAGGAGGAGTGGAGCGCCTGAAGGTCGCTGTAGAGCTCCGGGCCGACACTGTTCTCGAGCATAGCTCCAGTTCGGATGAGTGGTTCGAGGCCGGGAAGCATTGAGCGGACCGAGCGTTCAAACGCCGCAGAATTGTCGGCAAACGCTGGGTTCACGATGACGCGTAGTATCGGCCTCCTGCGGTTCTCCTCCAGGTAGGCGGACACGAATATCGACCGGTAGAGTCTGTTTGCCGGACGCTTCACCTCCTGCGACCGGAATACCCGTTCCTTGAACGTGTCCCAGGAGATGAACCGATCTGCTCGTACAGCCTGAGCGCCCGAGATTCTCAGTGATTCTTCACACCAGAATGCAGCAATGACCTCGGATGGAAAGACAAAAGCCGCCGATAATTCTGCGAAGTTTGCTCTGATGGCGTTACGCACATGTTCCATCGGCTGCCCAGTATAACACATGGAGACAGCAGTAAACACGGACCGTCCGGCTGCCGATGTTAGAGAGTGGAGGATGCAAATGTTGACGACATCACGTTCGAAGATCTTCAGGGTAAAAAGTGTCGATGGAATGCAGACGTTCATGCGTATTCTGAAAGAGTCACACGACGGGTATCAAATCCTCATAACGAGCAGCAGTGAAGGTCGGGATCGAACGTCCGAGGAGTTCATCTCCCGCGACCTGGTCGAATCGTGCCTCAGGACGGGGTACCTCACCGAGGTTGACGCAGTTACCGCGAATACGTTCCCATGAGCACGGCATCGGCAATGATGTGATTGTGCATTGCAGAGATCAGCATATCCCGCGTCGCCCCCGGACGAAGGGTCAGGTGCACACCGAGCGCATAGAGCCTGAAATAGTAGCGATGAGTGCCAGCGGGTGGACAAGGCCCTGCGTATCCAATCCGACCGTTACTTCCTTGGCCCTGCACTGCGCCGCCGGCGAGCCGCCCGGTTCGGGAGATTCCCTGGGGGAGTCGGCCTAGCGTCGGCGGGATGTTGTAGACTACCCAGTGGACCCACAGTCCGGCCGGAGCATCCGGATCCTCTACTACAAGAGCAAGGCTGTTCGCCGTTGCCGGAACGTCATCAAAAATGAGCTCCGGAGACAGATCATGTTCGGTGCAGGTGTGGCGGACCGGAATTGATTCATTATTCCGAAATGCCGTGCTGGAAATTGTCATCGAAGCAACCTCCCGGAGCGGGGAACTCGGCGAAGTCGAACTCCGGTTGCGACCCGTCCCATAACAAGTATTGACTGTTCGATGATTCGCTTCAAGCTTTACTCGATTTTGTGCGTGCCTTGACAATCGAACTGGCATCCCGTATGCTCTTTTTTAGCCGCAAGCACGCTTTTCGACGCGTCGCCGGAGGCATTTTCTTGGGGGTGTAGCTCAGTTGGCTAGAGCGCGTGAATGGCATTCACGAGGTCGCGGGTTCAATTCCCACCACCTCCAATCCCTTGATCATGAGCGGTGAAACCAGAAGAGACTCGAACAGCACGGACGACGGAGCTCTTGATCCGGACCTTGCCGAATTGCTTGGTGATCCGGTGACCGATGATGCTCCCGGCGAAGCTGTTCCCGACTTTACCGACCTGTTCGACGACGTCGCCGACGTTGAGGAACTTGAAGAGATACCTGTATCGGCGACTACCATCACCTTTCGACGACCCGAGAAACTGGAAGAAGCCGCAAAACCATATTTCAATGACGCGGACTACTACAAACGTGTGCTCGGAGGCGAGGGAGAGATCTCCAAACGAGTGCATGCCCTGCTCGGCGCCTTCCTGAACGCAAAAGACCCGCAGGACCGATCGCTCAACCGTGGCAGGCTAATTCCTGCCGTATGGGATCTCGAAGGTCAGATCTCCGGAAAAGTTCCTTCAGGCTTGCCAATTCCGAAAATTCTGCTTCTCCGATATGGCGTGCTTCTGCCCACCATGCTCTCCGGCGAACAGAGGGATATTGTTTCCCGAATCATCTTCGACAACCACACCGATGAACCGATCTTCTACGTCGACGAGTGGCTCAAAGAGGTGGCGCACGGAAGAGTACGAATGTCGGCCCAGGACGAGACAAAGAGTGCGGGCAAAAACTCAGGGCAGACGATGGGTGCGCAGATGGAGAAGAGCCGCGGAAGATACGATGCGCAGCTTTCGGTGGTTCGAAATCTCGTGCAGGAAATGAATAGCCACGAGCAGACGCTGCTCGACCACGTAACGCAGCTTTCGGTTCATGGCAGCAGAGACGATATTGCTCCCGGACTCATGGAGCCATACACCGAGGCTCAGAAATCACGCTTTTCCGAGATCAGCACCTCGCTTCGCAGGCTGTCCAATATCAGCCGGGACCTTTCGCGCAACTACACCGAACTCGAAGAGATTCGCAACCAGCTCGAGGACCTGAAACAGAAAGAAGTAGAGTCGACCGAAATGCCGGCAGTGGATAATAGGGTGATCGTTGAGGAGATGAACACGATCCGACAGATGGCGAAGTTGTGCGTCGGACGACAGGGAAACCACTTCCCGCTCTTCATGAAACAGTATGTACGCAGCAGCCTGATGGACATCGGAACACGGGAGAACATCATCAACGTCCTTGCTGAGGTGGAGTACCTGGACCCCGGCCTGTTCCTGCGGACGTTCAAGCAGCAGACAAATCGGATAGTACCGAACATCGTGCTCATTCCCTGCTACGGAGAGCTCGGTATCTGCTGGGAGCCGTTCGAGCGGTTCAATCGGGCAACCAGCCGCGGTCGGCTCGCTATCCCCATGTATCCGAAGGATCTGAAGACTGCGGTCATTGCCGCACTCGGGGACCTGCGCTGGCAGGTCGCAAAGGAGCGCGCGCAGCACTACTGGATGGAAGAGGGCCTGACAGGCTGGTACTATCAGTGGTTTACCGAGCGCAAGATGAAGGGTGATGTCCGGGAGGCGTTCATTCTCGATTACGTGCTGTGGATAACCAAAGAGAGTGAAGGCATGCAGAAAATGGACCGGGATTCGCGCGATGTGTTCTGGCGCTACATGCCGTTCCCGCAGGAAGTCAAAGACAAGCTGAAAAATCGCGGATTTGTCTACAACGAGCTGTACAAGAAGGATCAGAATCGCGCAATGTCAGACGGCTACTGAGGCTGCGCTCCGGGCGCAGCCTCATGCAGACTACTTCTTTCTCGGCTTGAAGATCGGGTCGAAGTACTTCTCCATGTCGATTTTCCTCGTCACCAGATTTATCAGCTTATGGTAGATGAAGTAGGTCAGCACGATTGCCCCGATAAACAACACCAGCATGATGATCTGATCCGCCTGCGGTGACAGATGCGCGGCCACGAACCGGCCGAACAGCACAAACAGCGCGACGAAGATGATCATCATGATGAGAACGTTCACAACCGTCGCACCCAGCACAAAGAGTATAGTGTTTGCCTTCTTGTTCATGGCTCCCCTTCCCGTTTATTGATAAACACCGAAACCAAAAGCAGTATACCGCATATGACGACCGTCGCATCGGCGAGATTGAACGTCGGCCAGCGGTCCAGACCGAACAGACCATAGAATTTCACATCGATAAAGTCGACTACTCCGTGCGGCCGCACTACGCGATCGATCAGGTTACCCGCACCTCCCCCGAGGATGCCGGCGATTGCCCAGCGCTGCAGTTGCGAAATATCGCCGGAGCGAGCGTAGTAGAAGCCGAGCAGCAACAGCACCAGGATCGGAAGGATTATGAAAAACAATCCTCTGAACGCCTGCGGTGCACCATGGCCGATTGAGAACGCGATGCCGGTGTTCTGCACGTTGATGATTCGCAGAAAACCCCCGAGCAACGAGACCCCGATCGTATTTGCCGGGATCGTCGCCACAATGAGGGCCTTGAACAGCTGGTCTGCGATGATGACAATCACTGTCAAACAGAGCGGAAGAAGCTTCCGCCGCACGTTTTCGGTCAAGATTCCTCCTGGAAAATTGTGCAGGCGCGCGCGCAGACACTCAGGCTACAGTCCGGTCGGTATGTCGATGAACGCCTGTACTCCCCACACTTCGGTCTGGTAGTGTCCACCGAATATCACGTTGATTCCCGCTTCCAGGCAGCGGTGATACACCGTGTGGCTTGACTCACCGGTTATGTAGAGGTCCAGGCCCTCTGCAATTGCCTGATCGACCTCATGCGGCGCACCACCCGAGATAATGCCCACTGTGCTCACCGCCTCCGGCCCAAAACGCAGCATGCCAAGCAGAGACGACGGATCGTGAAAAAGCGTCTTCACAATCGAATCCATGGTCCCCGCAACCTGCAGGCGCCCCTTGCAGCCGATTGCCGTACCACGGTAGACGCCGAACGGCTCAACATCAATCAATCCGAGCTTTCTCGCCATGCGCGCATTGTTGCCAAACTCTTCGTGCATGTCGAGCGGCAGATGGGCCGCGTAGAGCGCAACGTCGTTCACGAGCAGCGTTTTCAATCGGTCATAGTTTATGCCGGTTACCGGTTCGACCCGTCCCCAGTAGATGCCATGGTGCACAAACAGCACCTGCGCATCAACCTCAACGGTTCGCCGAAAGGTCTCCAGGCACGCATCGACCGCGAACGCAACCTTGCACACCTCGAGATCCGACCTCCCGACCTGAATACCGTTCAGTGAACTATCTGCACCTGCCATCTGCCCGATCGCGAGCATCGATTGAAAGTAGTTGTCCAGTTCGCGAAGCGTCATGCGCACATTATAGCCGGAGACGGTTGAGGCGCAAGTCCCGCATTCTCCGCGGCTGTTGACAGAACGGTTGATCCACTGTCTGCTCTAGTCGGAGGTTCCATGATCTCGGTACGAAATGTAGTCAAACGATTCGATCGGATAGTTGCTGTCGACGACATTTCGCTCACGGCGTCACCGGGAGAGATTTTCGGCTTGATCGGCCCAAACGGTGCGGGTAAATCGACCATTATCAAGATCATCATCAATATTCTCCAGCCGGACTCCGGAACCGTCGATTTCTCCGGCCGGAGAATGATCGAATCTGACAAAGAGCGTATCGGCTACCTTCCGGAAGAGCGGGGACTGTACCGAACCGTGCGGGTGGGTGAGATGCTCACCTATCTCGCCAATCTGAAGGGAAAACGCCCGCGGGAAAGCGCCCCGATCATCGATCGCTGGCTGGAACGGTTCGACCTCATGAACTGGAAGCACCGGAAGATTGGCGAACTTTCCAAAGGAATGGCGCAGAAGGTGCAGTTTATCGGGGCTATCGCGCACGAGCCTGAGGTGCTGATCTTCGACGAGCCGTTTTCCGGGCTCGACCCGGTGAGTTCGGACTTGCTGCTTGACTCAATCCAGGAACTCGCCCGGCAGGGCAGGACCGTGCTATTTTCGACTCATATCATGGAGCAGGCGGAGCGGGTCTGCAGCAGGATTCTCCTGATCAACCACGGTAAGGAAATTATTTCCGGCACGGTCCCGTCGATCAGGGAGCGCTACGGCTCGAATACGGTAATAGTCGAGTTCGACGGGAACATCGACTTCGTCCGCGGACTGAAGTTTGTGCGCAACGCGATGATTTCGCCGCGGTGGGCTGAAATCGAGCTTGCCGAACCGGGGAGCTACGGAAGCCTATACGAAGCGCTTGCAGGTAAAGTGCTGGTTCGACGTTTCGAACTTGTCTCACCGTCTCTGCACCGCATCTACGTTCAGCTTGTCGGAGAGGGCGGCGTATGAATCGCCTCATGAAGGTCGCGCGGCAGGAGTTCAGGATGACTGCTGCAAACCGGGCGTTTGTAATTATCACTATTATCGGGCCGATCCTGATTCTTGCAATCTCGGTGGTTCCGGGTGTTCTCTCAATGCACCCGACCGTCGCGGCCGGGTCGGTGATCGAAGTTGTCGGCGGGCAGCCGCAGCTTCTTGCAGCGCTCTCGACGCCGGCAGCACGGGACGGGATTCTGGTGCGAGAGGTGCCAGATATCCGCGTGGCGATAGGGAACCTCCGCAGCGGAACGGCCGCCGGCATAGTGGAACTCCCGCCCGGCTATCTCACGGGTGGTTCATTCGGCTACATTTCGCGAACCGGCACCGATGTCGGTTTGAGCGGGACAATGCGCCGGATTGTCGGCGCAGCTATCGTCGCGGAGCGGCTCTCCCAGGCGGGCTTCGACACCGGGCGGCTCGTGCCTCTCATTCGGCAGCCATCAATGAACGTTGAGCGGGTAACCCGCGACGGCAGCATCGTACCGCAGGATTTCACCGCTGTGCTTTTCACCACTATCGGATTTGTCATGCTGATCTACATGACCGTGATGCTCTACGGCCAGATGATCGGACGCTCGGTGGTCGCGGAGAAGACTTCGAAGACTGTGGAAATCATGCTCTCATCGGTGCGTCCCTACCAGCTGTTGTTCGGGAAGATTCTCGGCAAAGGCGGCGCCGGTCTGCTTCAGTACGCGTTCTGGATGGTGATTGCGTTCCTGTTGCGGACGCTCATTGGACCGAGCCTCGGACTGCCGGTTTCCGCCGCGCTCTCGACTTCGAATCTCGCTTACCTCGTTCTCTTCTTTCTTCTGGCGTTCTTTCTCTATGCAGGTGCTTACGGCATGATAGGTGCCGCCGCGACTGATGAGCAGCAGGTAAACCAGATGGCTATGCCGCTTGTTCTGTTCCTCGTGGTTCCGCTCACCGCAATTGGCTATCTCGCAACGAATCCGGACGCGCCCTTCACGCTTTTTCTCTCGTACTTTCCGATGACCTCTCCCGTTGTCATGCTGATGCGGATTGTCATCGAGACACCCCCGTTTGGTCAGATTGCACTATCGGTCGCTATCCTTCTGGCCTCGATTGTCGTCATCGTTGCGCTTGCGGCCAGGGTGTTCCGGGTCGCGATTCTTCTGACCGGAACACGCATTTCCCTGTCTGCGATAGTGCGCCTTCTTCGCGGCTGAACCGCCAGCCTGCCAGGTTGCCATATCCGGGGTGAACTATTAACTTTACGGCGAACTGACTACAATATCTCTCCTTCACTATGGGAAACACACGCGTGACAACTCACACAGAGACACAGACTTCATCCGGACCTAGCGGCACCGAACTTACGGTGGAAGATGTCCGTTTCAGAATAACCGCAGAGGAGATCGCCGCACTTGACTCGGTAAACGGCGACTTTCACATCATCGGACAGCAACGAGCTATCCGGGCGCTTGAAATGGCAGTTGAAATGCGGGCTCGCGGATATAACGTGGTTGCGACCGGCCCTGCGGGAACCGGAAAGCGGACAGCGATTCTGCGGGTGCTCGACAAATACTCAAAACTTGCGACCAAACTGACCGACATCGTGTTTGTGTACAACTTCGGCAACGCGGAATCACCGCGGGTGCTCTACTTTCCGCAGGGAAAGGGAAGGTTGTTTCGGCAGCGGATGCAGGAACTCATCGAGCACCACCGAAACAGGGCGGTCACCCTGTTCGAGCAGAACGGTTTCAAAGAGCAGCGTGATCGGCTGATCATGGCGGCCGAAGATCGGGAGAGTCGCTCACTGGCCGACTTCGAAAGCCGCGTCTCAGGCGAAGGGTTTCGGATGGTTCAGGTCGATGACAGTCAGCAGCAACGCACCGATATTGAACCGATGCTCGACGGCGAGGCCACATCCTTCGGCGAACTGCAGAAGAAAGTGAATCAGGGAGCGCTCGCCGAATCGCACTGGAGCAATCTCCGCGAAAAGTACTACCGGCTCATGACTGAAATGAAACAGGTGTTCATGCAGATTGAAAATGACCGGACACGAACCGAAGAACAGCTTTCGGAGCTGCGCAGTCAGACACTCAGACCGGATCTCACTCATGACATCGATAAACTCAAAGCCGATTTTCCGGACGAGCGGATCGAAAAGCACCTCACTGAGCTCGTCGACGATCTTCTTACCCACACGAATCTGTTCATCTCTGAGCAGCCGGTGATGGACGAAGAGGGAAATCCGCCGCAGGTCAGATACGGCGTAAACCTCGTGGTGGACCATAGCCAGACTATCGGTGCGCCGATCATCTTCGAAAGTCACCCCGACTACGGCAAACTCTTCGGCGCGCAGGAACCATCGCCCGATCCTTCGGGTGACGGAAAGCTCTCGTTCATGAGCATCCGCGCCGGCTCTCTTCTGCAGGCATCAGGAGGCTTCCTTATCCTGCGCGCCGAGGACGTGTTGTCCGAGGAGGAGGCGTGGAACAGCCTGAAGCGGGCTCTTCAGGACGGATATACTGAGATCCGCAACCTTCCCGGACCATTTCCCATGCCGGTAGCCAACCTGAAACCTGAGCCGATCACCATCGATGTGAAGGTCATCATCATGGGCGGAGAGAACGTCTACGACATACTCTACGATCGCGACGAAGAGTTCCAGAAGCTGTTCAAAGTGCCTGCGGAGTTCGATTCGGTAATGGACCGCAATGAGCGAAGCACGCGGGAATATGTAAGCTTCATCCGAATGATCACCAAGGATGAGAGGCTGCTTCAATTCACGAACGATGGGGCTGCGGCAATTGTCGAATATGGCGCACGCCTTTCGGAGTTCCGCAACAAACTGAGCACGCGATTCTCCCTGATAGCCGACGTGATCCGTGAGGCAAGCTTCTGGGCTCAGAAGGAGGCGAAGGGTGAGGTGGACCGAAGCGCCGTTGTACGTGCACTATCTGAACGAGTGTTCCTCTACAATCTGCCGGAGGAAAAGATCGACGAGCAGATCGAGTCTGGCGAGCTTCTCATTTCACTGAGCGACAAGGCTGTCGGCAGAATCAACGGACTCGCAATAGTCGATCGGGGTTACTACGCATTTGCGCGGCCAATGGTGATTACTGCGCGAGTTGCGCCCGGGAACGAAGGAATCATCAACGTTGAGCGCGAGTCCGGCCTCTCCGGGGAGATCCACGACAAGGGCGTCTATATCCTTGAAGGGTTCCTCCAATCGACCTACGCGAAGGATTTTCCACTCTCAATCCGCGCGAGTGTCTGCTTCGAGCAGTCATATGTTGAGGTGGATGGCGACTCAGCCTCTTCGACCGAGATCTATGTGCTCCTGTCCGCAATTGCCGAGATTCCGCTCAGACAGGACGTCGCAGTCACCGGATCGGTGAATCAGATGGGCCAGATTCAGCCGGTCGGCGGCATAAGTGAAAAAATCGAAGGATTCTTCGCGGTCTGCAAGCGGATGGGCCTGACGGGTACTCAGGGTGTCATAGTGCCGCAGCAGAACATCCCCAATCTGATACTCTCGACCGAGGTCGAAGATGCGGTGGAGTCCGGACGGTTCCACATCCACATCGTGAGGACCATCGATCAGGGCATGGAGATCCTCACCGGGATGGCGCCGGGCGTCCGCAACTCCCAGGGCGCCTATCCGGCGGGAACCGTGAACTACCTGGTCGAGAAACGCCTGAAAGAGATGGCGTATCAGATCAAAGACTTTGGCGGGAACTGAGGGATTCGGCCCGCCTGAGTCTTTGTCCTTGACATATTGCATCGCGGCCCTATACTTTTACTAGAAGCACATAAAGTACCGTATCGAGAAGGATGTTGAATGCCCAAGCAGGTTGATTCTCAGAAAGTGCTACAGGCGGCACGCAGCGGTGTGCCACTCAGCGTCAAGACATACACGCTTCCCCACGAAACTGAGATGTATCTCGAGGACATTCTGGCTATCTTCTTGAAAGAAGTAGGACAGGACAAGATAAAGGATCCTCTTGCCTACTGTCTGCGCGAACTTGCGGTAAATGCAAAGAAAGCGAATACGAAACGGGTCTACTTTGAAGAGAAGAATCTCGACATCCTGAATGAACTCCAGTACATGGAAGGCATGAGAGCGTTCAAGCAGGATACGCTCGACAACATCAACCACTACCTGGAAAAGCAGAAGATTGCCGGTCTCTACATCAAAGTCATATTCCATAACTCAGGCTCCGTATTGAAGATCTCAGTCTGCAATAACGCTGAAATCACGAAGCGGGAGCAGATCAGGGTATTTGACCGCATTGCGCGGTCGAGAGCCTTCGACTCACTCGAAGAGGCGCTGACGACAGTCCTCGACGATTCCGAAGG
>Ga0307376_10003848_pt1 | contig 13913 bp, 21 predicted proteins | sample TR2MG_FD_202536 | JGI IMG/M metagenome (GOLD analysis project Ga0307376, IMG submission 202536) | Soil microbial communities from Risofladan, Vaasa, Finland - TR-2 | ecosystem: Environmental > Terrestrial > Soil > Coastal area > Acid sulfate soil | place: Finland: Risofladan, Vaasa | collected...
CTGTTATAAGAAACTGCTGCTGATGCTGTGCGTAATAATGTAATGGTATTTCAGTTTCAGTCTTTCTAAACTTATCATAAGCAAATTGTGAGATATTTTTAATTTCCAAAATGCCCAAACCCGGGCGGTCTATCCCTTTTTGTTTAGTTATTATTCGATCTAAACTACACGAAAGGAAGCCGTTTTCATGTACTCGGATTTTGTTATCTTTTTTAATCGTACAAAAATAATCAGTAGCGAAGCCTTTACCGATTGAATCTTCGAGCCTGGTTCCCCATTTTGTAAATTCATTGCCTTGAAATCTTTGATAATTAGGATCTCTCCGTTTCTCTCTCCAAATATTGTGAGGTGTACGGAATGGATTTAAGCCTAAAATTACCCCAATTTCAGACGCTCCCAAATAACCCAATCGGAATTCTTGGATTTGGGCTTCTGTAAGTCCGGCAGTTTTGATATATTTCATTTCAAGTCCCTCAAATATTGAATAAAAAGTAAATATTCTTTTAAATATTGCGAATTAGTATCGTGAGTCTCTCTGACCTGTTCCTCAAATTCTTCCAAAGTTCCGGTGAAACACCCGCACCAAATCTTATCATCTTCAAAACAGTAAGTTGTCGTGCGTTTAGCTGAGCCAATGCAAGATATTTGTATATAGCGTTTGTCGGTGTCAGCAAAGCTAAGGTTAGCAGTGCTAAGGTCAGCAGAGCGAAGGTTAGCAAAGCGAAGGTTAGCAGTGCGAAGGTCAGCAAAGCGAAGGTCAGCAGAGCGAAGGTTAGCAGTGCTAAGGTTAGCAAAGCGAAGGTCAGCAGAGTAAAGGTTAGCAGAGCGAAGGTTAGCAGAGCGAAGGTTAGCAGAGTAAAGGTTAGCAGTGCTAAGGTTAGCAAAGCTAAGGTTAGCAGTGCTAAGGTCAGCAAAGCTAAGGTCAGCAGAGTAAAGGTTAGCAGAGCGAAGGTTAGCAGAGTAAAGGTTAGCAGAGTAAAGGTTAGCAAAGCGAAGGTCAGCAGAGTAAAGGTTAGCAGAGCTAAGGTTAGCAGTGCGAAGGTTAGCAGAGCTAAGGTTAGCAGTGCGAAGGTCAGCAAAGCGAAGGTCAGCAAAGCTAAGGTCAGCAAAGCTAAGGTCAGCAGTGCGAAGGTTAGCAAAGCGAAGGTTAGCCCGTTGTCCTATAGCCTCAACAAGGGTTTTTTTAATCGTATTGTCTTCTTTTTCAAACTCAAAAAGAAGTTTTCCGACAACGGAATTGATCTGGATTTTTGTTTTCATTTTGTGATTGTCCTTTCAAAAATGATGATTGTAAACGTAAATAAATAAGTATTAATAAGCAAATTTTTCTATTGATTAAACCCGAAAGTTTTCATATATTTGCTCGTCCTTTCAAGTATCCTCCCAGGATATTAGAAACAAATTAGGTTGCGGTCAGTCTGAAAGTACGAGGCTGACCGTTTTTATTTCAAATCTTCGTTACAAAAAAACTGATTGTTTGTAAGCGTGTTTCTTCGGTACTATCAATTTCTGTTTGATAATCACGGAGGAAAGTTTCAATCGCTTCGGTGATTGAATTAGCTTTAATTTGCGCTTTTACTTTCATATTTGGAGATTCTGCGCTTATAAAATATGTTTTCATAAATCCTCAACTCTCATTATTGTGATTGCTGGTTTAGGGTCGTCAATATCTAAAGCTGAAACTTGTGAGAAAAACTCATAGTCCTTGCCGTTTATGATAGTGTGAAATTTAACCTCAGGAGATTCCACCATAAGCCTAATTGCTATTTTTAATGTAGCTAAAACATCCCAAAGAATACCGGTTCTATCAAGCATTTTGTTTGATATTAGGGCGTTGTCAATAATTTGATTAACCGAATCAGTGCAGTAAACCGGGTAAATATAGCCTGCTTCTTTGGTTAACTCCAAAGGTATCTGAAATTGTAAACCGTCTTCGATTGCTTCTTCCCGGGTGTACGAATAAATTATATCATCTTCCCCAAAAATTTCCTTGTCGTTAAATAATTTTGTCATTTCAACAACTCCACTCCATAGTTGATTATTAATGATTTAAGATCAGCATCAGCAGCAGCACGAGCAGCATAAGCAGCAGCAGCATAAGCAGCAGCACGAGCAGCACGAGCAGCACGAGCAGCATCAGCAGCATAAGCAGCATCAGCAGCAACAGCAGCACGAGCATCATCAGCATAAGCAGCATAAGCAGCATAAGCAGCATCAGCAGCATAAGCAGCACGAGCAGCAGCAGCATAAGCAGCACGAGCATCAGCAGCACGAGCATAAGCAGCATAAGCAGCATAAGCAGCATCAGCAGCAGCATAAGCAGCATCAGCAGCAGCACGAGCATCAGCAGTTTTAGCAGTTTTAGCATTGGGATTTTTCAAATATTTTTTAGCTGCCTCAATAGCTAATCTTGGCCTATCATCATCTGGATATTTCTTTTCATAAATATCCAAAACTTGCTCGGCTGCAAATATTGCATATTTTACTGACTGCATTTTATCAAATAGTTTTGTAATTAGCCAGTTAGCATCGCTAAAGCGATTATTTTCCATAAGTTTAGCAATAAATTCAGGGTGTTCAAGCCCGATTAATTTATTTTCTACAACCCATCTATAAGATGGGCTACAGGCGTTTTTTGATTGTAGAAATTCTTTAGTTACTTCCATTTTTGCTCCTTAAATTATTTCGTTAAATAAATTTGTCAGAAGAGTTTTCACCTCTTCCGCTGTTTGCTTATAAAGTCTTTCTTTAACTGTGTAGCGTGAAAACTCTATATCGTAAGTAGTTATGCTTATGATAAAAGTTTCATTTGTTTCTTTTTCGACCTTGATCGATTTGTACGTCGTGCCGTCTTTGATCTGTACATATGCGACATCGATATCGGATTTTAATAAGTTCATTTCCAAAGCTCCTGCCGGGCTAAATGCCCGGCTTAATTGTTAGTTAAATAAATATTCTGTTTGTTGTGTTATTTTCCATTAATAAATAAATAAATTTATTATTTCAGCTAATGAAAATTCATAAAATTGAAGTTTGTTATCAGTAAAGGTTAACTTGTTATCTAAAATTTTCAAGTCGAAACAATGTTCAAAACTTAATGTTTTTCTTTGTTTAAAGACTATTGTAATATCCATTTTATTTTTTCTCACTGTTGTTTTTTATCAATTTAATTTCTGCTTTGAATTGGTCATAATTCCAATCAATTTTCCCAGTTATTTTTATAACTTCCATAATTTCTGCCAATGTTGTTTTTTCATCAAAAATATAATCGGTTTCGTAATAATCAATTGTATCAGTGACCTGTTCTGATATTATCTTTTTAATTATAAATTTCATTTTAGCACCTTTCAGTTTATTTATTGAAAAATATTATCAAGAAAATTTAGCTCCGCTTCCCGGATAGTTTAGACCGGCAAAGCGGAAATATTGTTTATAATCCGCGATCTTCCGTCGCCAACACAAAGTCATTCCAGCCTTTTTCTTTTAGGGTTTCCTCTATAAGCGAAAATTCCAATCGGGCTTCGTCTTCATTTGAATATATAATAGCATCCGCACCATCCTTTGAGGGTTCCGACAAGCCGCAATAATAATATTCCGTAGTGTTTGTCTTTATCAATATTGCAAAAGCCGGATCATTCTTTTCAGCGTTCATTTCTTTGATTGCTCTCTTTAGGTCATCAACCGAACAAATTATTTCATTATGTTCAATATCGTTATAGAAATTATCATCTAAGATAAATTCCTCGTAATCTTCGATAACTGCATCTCTTTGATTTGTTAGTAAATCGTCATGAACGATTGCCTCTACTCGTGTTAGTGTTGTTTTCATTTTAGTACCTTTCAAAGTTTGTTTATAAATTGTTTTTGTTTGCTGCTTTCATATCTACAAAATAGATGCCAGAATTAAAAGTTGAGAATTTAGGCTAAAAATAAACTTTTTGTCTTTTCAAATGACGGTAAAAATTACTTTAGCGGTAAAAGTTACTCGTAAAAATTACCGACATTAGTTTTAAGGGGTTAATTTGTGACTATTTACACATTTAAACTTGAAGGTTTTCATTGATTTGTTATTGATTTTCTCTTAGTTTATACTTACTATTACAGAGACTAAACAAGGTTCTAACAATGATTACAGAGAAAAGAAAAAAAAATAAGTTCATTGCCAGCGCTAATTCGAAGTATCGCTCAGGCGTTGAGCTTCAGCGCAAGATTGATGAGTATTTCAATGAATGTGACGCAAATAAAAGCACTTACACCGTTACGGGGTTAAGTTATTTTTTGGGTTTCGCGGATAGGCAGAGCATTTATGATTATATTAACAAAAATAAGAGTAAAGAAATGTCTTTTGCCGTAAAAAGAGCTCGCACGAGAATAGAGGCAAGCGTTGAAGCTCGTTTAATCGATAAAAATAGCATTGGTGCGATGTTTTGGCTTAAAAATCACGACTGGAGCGATGTTCAGAAGATTGAGCACTCCGGCGATGTCAACATTAATATCAAGGGATTGGCTAAACTCTAATTTGCTTTAACTAAATTCTATAAGTACATATATAATATGACTAATCAAGATCATTATAAATGGTTATTAAGTGAGCTACCTAAACTAAACCGGCGTAGTAAATTATTCAGGTTGCTTAAAGATGAGCTTTCGGCACTTGGTTATTGGAGGAATAAACCAAGAGGAAAGCCTAATTTGGCTAACTTTGGGGACAAAATTAAAAGGCATGATGTATATTAGCGGGCAACAGACATACACTTTTGCCTAAATACCTATTGTAATTATCATTTTTAACGTTTATATTTGACAAAAATAAGTTTGAAAGTTTCCATTATGGGTATATTAACTTATGTCATCCGCACTTTAGAGACCAAATATAATATGTCAGAGCAGCAAATTGCTGATTATATGGGGATTTCTCGACAAACATTATATAAACTAAGGTTAAAGTATAACTGTAAACGTATTAAGCGCACTTATCTCAAGCCACTAATAAACCTGGAACAGAGGAAAGCTACTAACAGGAAGGCTCAGGCAGCTTATAAAGCAAGGTTAAAGGCTCAAGGTCTGCCAGTTACACGCGGACGTAATAGTAGAGAACTGCGGAAGATTGCCCTTAATACTTTGGGCAGAAGATTAAAGCCAGGTGAAGTCATCCATCATATCGACAACAACCCAGCCAATAACAATCGTAATAATTTAGTTATTTGTACACAAGCATATCATAGATCGGTATTCCATAGAAGGGATAGCAAGTGAGTAAGGAACTACTAAGCCCAAAAGCCACCCGGCACACCCCAACACGCCACGCCTTTGCACAGCGCCCCAAATGTTCTATCACAATCATCTACATTCCCAATTTTCGCAATTCTCAAATAGGTACACCCCAATGGATCTAAACTTTGACTTTCAACCCGTGCAGGCTAAATTATATGAATTATATGAGTTTTCAGAGGCGCGAAAGATAGGGTTTGGAGGGTCAAGAGGGGGAACTAAGAGTTATACTTCGGATATGGTAATGATATTAAGACGAATAAAATATCCGGGAACTAACGGAATTATGATTATGAAGGTATATCAGGATATTTGGGATATTCACCTGACACCTTTATTCCAGAAATTTCCTGAATTAGCGAAATCATTTAATAAAGCCGAAATGAAATTAACGCTGCCGAAGGGGAGTTATGTGAGGTTTTTGTCAGGAGATAACTTAAAGGAGTTTCAGGAGCGTAAGGGTAGGGAATTTGCGGATGTATTTGTAGACCAATCGGAATTATTTAAGCAGGAAGAATTAGAATTTTTGGGAACTATTAACAGGTCCACGGATTTGAAGATAGTGCCGAAGATGTTGTTTTGTTTTAACCCCGGGAATATTAGTCATAATTATCACAAACGAATATTTTATGAGAAGATTTACGAAAGCAATGAGAGAGCGGAAGATTTTGCATTTCTTCAAACCTATGGCTGGGATAATGCTTACTGGTGTCAAAAGTCTTTAATTGAGGATAAACTTAACTTTGAGACTTACCATAGCTGGGATTCCGAAACTCGTTTTCAATATTTTATAACTCGTTCGGATTACGGCAGGATATTAAACTCACTTCCTGAAAGTAAAAGGAAAGCCGAACTACTTGGAGATATGAATATCTTTGAGGGTATGTTCTTCTCAGAGTTCAGGCGTGAGAAGCATGTCATTGATAATTATGAGTTCCGTTCCACGTGGAACACTTGTGGCGGCTTGGATTATGGTAATGTTACGGTGCTTGAAGTATTGCAGCGTGATTATGAAGGTAATATTATATGTTTTGATGAATGCTACCTCCCCGATTCCGAATCACCATCGGAAAGAGCTAACCTAATAGCAGATTTTTTATTGGAGAAGGGTTACCATAAACTTAGAATTATTTATGATACTAATATGGATATCTCCCAAATTTCAAATGTAGGATATGATAAGACACCTATACAGATATTCAGAAAGATATTCCATGAAAGAATGGGAGATAAAGCTCCGGGTATGGTAGTGGTGTCAAAGAATAACTTAAATAGGAAACAGAACTACCGGCAGGGTGTAAATGAAGCCGTAAAGGAGTTCTTGCATTTATCAAATAATAAACCTAAATTATTCATATGCCAATTATGCAAATATTTGATTAAGGAAATGACAACTTTTATTCATGAACCGGACTCAAATGGTATGGACTTTGTACACGATAATTCAGTTGATGACCATGCGTTCGATGGGTTTAAATATCCGTTCTATGCCTTAATACCCCCAAAATATCCTAAGTCTGATAAGGTCGAGTATGATAGGCAGGGTAAAAGAAAATCTAAATCAATAAAAACAATATCAACATTTTAAGGAGTATTATGGAACATATTAAAATTAAACCTAAAGTAAAAGAGCTTAACTTTGGCTCAGGGAAATCCTCAACGAATGATATGAAACTTCCCAAAGCTAACCCTATCTCAGTAAAAAATGGTATAGGTAAAGCCCACAAAGCTGAAGAAGTTCCTAATGCCATGGGCTCATCAAACTATCTGCCTTATGAACGGAAAATGAAGAAATGACTTTAATTAAGATTGATCCTAAAAAAACTAAGAATATAATCAAAGACCGATTGGGGTCAATGATTTATAATGCCAAGAAGTATGGGACCTCTCAGGATGAATCTGAATTTTTAACTTATTCAAAGGTGAGCGTTTACAAAGGATTTACCTGCATGATTGCCCGCGTACCACTACCAAAGAAACAACCGGTTATAGGCGACACCTCAACCTTCTCAGGTCAAGAGTATCGTTATAAAGCCATAGGCAAAGAAATTGAACCTAAAATTATTGGTGGCGATATCGTTACCTTTGAAACTCTTTTGTCTAAAGATGCTCAAGTTTGCGGTAAAGAATTATACCATTACATTGATTTGTACAGGAAAACAAAATGACCAATAAAGAAAAGGCAATTATTCGTATAAATTCAAGAATACATCATTTTTGTCAAAATGAATTTTATGATCGAGAAGAATTAAATATTTTGGTCAGATATTTAACGTGGTTAGAAAAACAAGATGAAATTTCAGAAGGCATGTTAGAAATGCTTATGGATGTAGGAATTGACATAAAACTCCCGCTTCGGAAACATGAGCAAGAAAGTTTCCATAACTGTTTTAATCCAATTTTCGAGAACCAATTATGAAGTCAAGAGAAGATCAACTTGAAGATTTCAAAAAGATTGCTGAATTAGCTCATTCAGAAGACTGTAAAAAATGTTACGGCAGGGGTTATCAAGGTTGGGACACTAATTTAGAAATGTTTATACCCTGTGAATGTGTGTGGAAAGCCGAAAGAAAAATTATTCGTGAACGATTAGCTCAGCAGAAAGTGAGTGTAAATTGAAAGCTCCCATTAAAACCCCGATTGACATTCAAACATTAATCCAGATCCACGATGGCGCAATTGATTATTTTACCAAATTATGGAAGCGCGGAATTGAAAATGAACGATACTATTCTGCAGACCCATTTACTGACGAACAAAAAAGAGAATATGCTCTCCAAGACCGTATTCCTTTCTCAATTTCAAGTATTCCCCAAAAATTAAATTCCATCATTTCTATTGAGAGAAATTCAAGAGTATCATTAAAAGCTAAAGTAATTATTGACCCCGATGATATTTCGGATGATCCTCAGCAACAGCAGCAATTATTCCAAAAAGAAGTCAAAGCTAATTTGGCAACTCTAAGATTAAAAATGATTGAATCCTTAAATTCTGCTGAATATAAATATTCAGATATTTTTGCCTCCGGTGTAGCTATGATTTATGGCGCCGCTAAAATTTATACTGATACTAATAGGAACGGTGAAGACACTATAAAATTAAAGGATATTGACTATCAGAATTTACTTTGGGATGTTAATTCAGTTGAGTATGAACATAATGATGCGCAATGGATGGCTGAAAAAAGGTATATGTACAGGATTGATGTTGAGAGATTATATGGGAAACAGGCAGCCCAAAATTTAAGTATTGGTGATGCCGCAATGCGTTGGGGTCGTAAAAAACATCAATATTATGTAAACTACAATAAAAATGGAAACTCTGATTTAGATTTACTTACGGTTTTAGAACATTACCATAAGGAATTAAGAATATATCATGCCGTTTTATTTGGCGGAACCATAGTTTCTATGGAGAGAAAAAAAGAAGATGCAGAGAAAACTTTGAGAATGCTGCAGATTCCTTACTTTAAGTCCGGGCAAGATTTACCTCCGGCGGATATTATTGAAGTACCGCGCCTAATGTTAGATAAATATATGTTCACTTATACTGATGTTTTGGAGTATGAAGAAACTGATATGGAATTATTCCCATATTCAATATATCAAGCCTTCCAGTTCAAGAGTAAAATTTGGACTATGACCGATATACTAAAATCAATGCAGCAATTAGCCAATAGATTACTCGCACAAATCGACTATGCCTTTGGTGTTGACATTAAAAATGTTTATGAAATCGTATTACCGGCTTTAGAAGGGACGGGATTAACTCCTGAAGAAGCTATTAGGATGGTTAAGGAAGAAGGTTATATACCCGTAATGCAACCCGGCGCTTTAGTACCTGTTAAATCTCAAGGTATGAATCATCAATGGGCGCAAATTATGAATACCATGCTGACTATGACTGACGAAATTGGAGGCGGTAAAGCCTTCTCAGGCACTATGTCGGCTTCCCATACCTCAGCTAAAGCGGTTAATGCACTGGTTATGCAGGGTCAACTTCTCACTTCTGCATTCATAGACAATCGCAATAGATTTCTTCAGGATCTGGGTAATAAAACGATGTGGTTTATGAAAAAGTATGATAATTCTCCTTATGTTATGAAAGTAGAAGGAGGAGCATTAACACCGGAAATGCTGCAACTACTTCAGCAAGACCAAATGTACAGTCAATCTCAGGAAAACCCTCAATCCGGATATTTAAAAGTTAATCAAAACGGTAAAAATTACCTTGATGATTCTAACTTTGAACTCGAAGTTATCGAGGAATCGGTAAGTGACAGCAAAAGAGAAATGGAATTTTCCGAAATGTCACAAATGGAACAGGCAGATCAGGACTTATTACTGTCTCCAACCTGGCGGAAAAAGAAAATTGAGAAAATCCGTTCTATTACTTATGAAGATCGTGAAAGAGTCATTCAAGAAATCGAGCAAGCCAAACAGCAGCAGCAACAGCAGGCTCAAGCACAACAGCAATTTGTTCAACAACAGATGCAGGATAAATCAAATATGGATAAAGCTAAAATTTTGCTAAATGATAAGGAAGGAATGATAAGGCATTGAGATCAATTTTAACTTCGGAGTGTTATGTTGATGATTGCGGTAGACTTAGGCTAATGGAGATAGTAACTTATCATATTGTTGGCGTTAAAGTAGGAGAGAATAACAATTTGATATGGTTATTCAAATCATTATATAAACTGAAAGCTTAAATCTATTGTTTTAATTAAGTTTATTTTGTAGTTTTAATAATAATAATATTAACTAATCCAAAAGGACGTTATGGCAAATGTTCAACTTGACACCGAGCAACCTCAAAGTGTCGTAAAAACCTTGATTCAAAAGAATCAACCTGCTCCAATTGTGGAAGCAGTTGAAGAGACTCCAAATATTGAAGAATCGCCCGTTATCGTAAGCGATGATAAAATTGAGGAATCTTTAGTTACTGAAGAATTAGCAGAGGAAATGAATTTACCCAAAGGGCTAATCGGTAGACCCCTCAAAGAAGTAGGTAAGTCTTATCGTGAATCTCTACGTTGGGGAAATGACAATAACCAAAAGCTAATTGATTTAGAAACCAATTTTAGACAACTTGAAGGTAAGATTTCTCAAGCTGAAATGAAGTCGGCTGAAACAGCAGCCAATAAAGAGACTGAAAATCAACTTGGTAAAGCTCCTGATCCTGTTGAAGATCCCGAAGGATTTAATAAGTGGCTTGATAAACGTGATGAAGTTATCGTAAAAAGGTTGGAAAAAATGTTCGAGGCTAAGGCTAAGGAGATTTCAACAAGCGTTAACGATAATCCCGCAATTAAACAAGCTCAGGAATTAGCAGCAGAACAAACAGTAAAATTGACTACTCAAAAATTGCAGGCTTTTCTTCCTGATAATATTGATGCTTCAAAACTGCTTGATGCTTGGTTTGAAGCCAAAGAAAAGATTATTCCGGATATACTGAAGTCGAATTTATATGTGAATCACCAGGACGAATTTGTTCAAGATGTCATTGATTGGTACAAAGCTCAATCTTTCGATTCATTGAAAAGTGAAAAAGAAAGTGATTTAATTAAGAAAATTCACAAAAAAACCAAAGAGAATTTAGAAAAGCTTGGTAAAACAGTCAATGAGAATATCGTATCAAAGAAAACACTTGAAGAAGGTAAACCCGAATCAACTGCCGGTAGACTCGTTACTCAATTACAAAGGACAAGAAAACTCTCTGCGGGATAAACAGAAGCTTATATAAGTTTCTAAGGAGTTTACAATGGCTACTACTATTCTAACGGGCAATTTAGCTTCCGATATAGTATTGGATGCTAACCAAATGCCTGATAATGATGCGTTGCTTTATCTATTAAAGCCCTATCAATCACAATTATTCCAAAAACTTTATTTTTCAGAACGTCAATCTAAAGAAGTAACCGACGCTAAAGGTTTATTTAGTTACTTTGAAGATTCACTCTATCCCCATCAAGATACTCTTGCAACCGCAATTACTGGCGGATCAGCTACCGAAAATATGTACACCGAACTTAATAATCCTACATACTTTCAATTAGGAGATATACTTTTAATTGAACAATCAGAACAGGAAGTTTACGTATCTGCTTTAACTGCTGGGTCTGCTCTTACTGTAACTGCTATGGATGGATCTAACATTACCGCTGTTTCTCAAGCCGGTACTTATGTTAAAAAAATCGGCTCACGTAATCCTGAATACAATACACCTCGTTTGGCTACCGCCACTCAGGAAGTTCAGTTACAAAACTATCTGACAATCTTTAATGAATCTGTTGCTATGACCTCAAGGGAACAAGGTGCAAAGCATTTTACAAACGGTCGTACTTATGATGAACAGGTTCAAAAAAGAGTTGAAGAAATGAAACAGATGTTTGAGAGAAACTTAATGTTTTCAACATCTTCCGGTCGTAATACTACCGGTTCTTCTCCCGTAACTTGGGGTAAAGGTTTCCTTGGTACTGTTGTTACTAACAAAGTTGCTTATACAACTGTTACGGAAACTTCTCTCGATGCTTTCTTGCAGAATACCTTTGATACCGGTGGATCGGATATGAGAGACTTCTATTTAGGTTCAAACCTAACTACCGGAGTTAATCAAATTTTGAAAGACCGATATCAGGTCACTGCTATTCCTGCTGAAGAATACGGAGTTAAATTAAGTCGTTACCTAACGCCTTTCGGTATGGTTAATGTATACTGGAATCCTCGTATGGATGGTAAATTTACTAATTATGGCTTTGCCATAGATTGGGAAAATATTACTTTACGTTACATGGCGAATGATAGTAAAGGAACACAGAAGTTTCGTATTGAAGACGATGTACAGGCTATCGGATCTTCAGCTGAACAGTGTAAAATTTACGCTGATTTGGGAATTGAAATTCCTAATGAATCTAAACATGGTATCTATTACAAATAAGAATCTTTAAGATTCTATAATTAATCGGGGTGGAAACACCCCTAAATTAAGGAGTTAATATGTTAATTTATTTTTTGTCAACTGATCGCGGTGGAACTAAAATTTTTGATGGTGAGGAATTGCTCATGACATTTGAACGTATGAACAATAACTTAGTTGAGGATTCTGCCGGTAATAAGATCAGGACAAATAAAAGTGATGATTGGGTTTGCGCGATTGAAGATAGTCAGACTGAACTTTTGAATAAAATTAAAAAACATTCAAAGTTCAATAATGAATTTAAGATTGTCGATAAACCGCCAACAAAAACAGGTACATCAATAGTTAAAACATTTGAACAGACTTTCCAGAAATCTGATCCTATTATTGCAAAAGCAGTTAGGTTGGGTGAATTAAAGTCTATTCTAATTAAAAAAGATGGTACTTATGTAAAGAGCTCGGATCAGTCTCTCATTGATGAATACGAGAATTTGCAGAAGGAGTTTTCACAACCCGCGAAAGCGGATACAACTGAGGAAAAAAATGAAGATTAAATTAATCTCTCTATTATTTGTGTTAGTCTCTTTTTTGGGATTTGCACAATCTACATCTATCACAAATACCCTTCAAGGTAAGTTGGTTACTTATGATATTCCCATTTCTCTGTCAAAAGCAGCTACAAATTACTCTACCTCGTTTAGTTTAGATGGTTATTTGCCTTATGATAGCACTGATTTTTTCACTGTGGCTTGGCAGTCTAATGACACCGTGCAGGTTACAATAGCCTTGCAAGTAATGAATACAGTAGGTCAATTAGGCGCATCATATCAAGGGTCTTGGCAGACCGTTGCTACGGTTATAACCGGGCAAGCAAATGCAGGTAATGACACATTATATGCAATGAACGTATTCCAGCGTGGCGCTATTGCCTCCGGTGTTACTGATGCCGTTACTATGGCGGGTAAGATTGGAAACTTAGCACGTCTTAAAGTTACTTTTGCTAATCCTACTACTGTTGGGAACTCAGGACAATTTAGAGTATGGGCTTATCTGCCTAAACGATAACAATTAGGGGGATTATTCCCCCTTTATTTTAAGGGTTTTATGTTAAGTACGGATATGCTAGCCCGTGTTAGAACTCTAATTGATGAAGCCAGTGCTTCGTATTGGCAGGACAGCGAAATCTATTCAGCTTTATCAGACGGTCAAACAGAGGCGGTAAATTTTATCTATGGTCTTTATGAAGCTAAAAAGAAAGCTGATCCGAATACTATTCTCCCCGATGTTTTGTCGCCACTGACAAAATCACTTCCAAACTCTATCGTCAGTAGTTACACCATAACCATTCCTACGGACTTATTCAAATTAATTGCTATTGAGATAACTAACGGAACAAATCCAAAAGTCGCTGCATTAAGACGAGATTTCTCAGTTGATACAATCTTTTACCAATATAACTCCTTAATGAATGGGACAAATGATATAACCTACTTTAGCAATGCCGCTAACTACTTCTTCAATCAATTACTAAATGGAAGCTATAATATTTATTATATAGAAAATCCTCCAGCTATTTCAAGCGGAGTTAACCCTACTGTTGGTAGTGCTATACATGATATAATATGTCTTTATGCTTTCTCTCAAGTCCTGAAGAAAGACCAGCGGTTAGAAGAATCAACACAAAATTTCAATCAATTTCTATCATTATTAGCTAAGTATATGGC